>ERZ724516.1725-NODE-1725-length-12588-cov-4.412032_pt1 | contig 12588 bp, 11 predicted proteins | sample MGYA00376049_ERZ724516 | MGnify/ENA primary metagenome ERZ724516 (study PRJEB28724, sample SAMN07190886) | activated sludge metagenome | isolation source: activated sludge of sewage treatment plant in Hong Hong | place: USA: Christiansburg, Virginia | collected... | reverse complement strand
GGTCTACCGGACCCTGTCCGTGCTGGAGCGGGAAGGCGTGGTGCTGCGGCTGGCCTTGGAAAACGGCGGCGCCCGGTACGAGGTCGCGGATGCCCCGCACCACGACCACATCGTCGATCTGGACAGCGGGCGGATCACCGAGTTCCGGTCGGAAAAGATCGAACAGCTGCAACGCGAAATCGCCGCCGAGCTGGGCTTTGACATCATCCATCACCGGATGGAACTGTACTGCCGCAAGAAGCCGGGCTAACCGGCAAACCCGCCATAGCGCCCCTGGGCAAAGACCAGCGGCTGCCCCGGTTGCACCGTCACCCGCAGCACCCGGCCGATGACGATGGCGTGATCCCCGCCATCGTGGACCGCATGGGCCGCGCAATCGAACCGGGCCAGCGCCCCGTCCAGCGCGGGCAGGCCTTCGGTGGTGACGGAATGGTCCAGCCCGGAAAACCCGGACCCGCCCCGGGCAAAGCGGGCAAGCCATTCGCGCTGGCCGGATTCAAGTACATGGATCGCGAAATGCGCCGCGCCCGCAAAGATCTGGAACCGCGACGAGGCGCGGGCCGGGGACCACAAGACCAGCGGCGGGTCCAGCGAGACCGAGGAAAAGCTGTTCGCCACGAACCCGACAGGCCCCTCCGGCCCGGCGGCGGTGACCAGGCAGACCCCGGTGGCAAAGCGCCCGAACGCCTCGCGCAGGGCGCGCGGATCGGTCGGGGCAAAGGTTTCGGGCGAAAGCGGTCCGTCGGGCATGGCTGATCCGGTCATGGAGGCTACCAGATATGGCAAGGCCCCAAACAATCAACCCACAATCAACCTCGACCCTCGCCGGTCAGATCACCCGCACCAGCCGCAGGGCGTCATAGATCGCCGCATGGGTGTTGCGCGCCTCGACCGCGTCGCCGATCCGGTACAGGACGAATCCGGGCGGGCCGTCGCCGGTGGGCTGGGGCAAGCCGTCGATCAGGGCGGCGTAGTCAACCGCACCAAGATTGGCCGACAAGGGCTTGAGATCAAAGTAGATATCTGCCATCGGCTGGGTGCCCGCATTCACGACGACCTGATCGAAAAGCGCGGTCCGGTCCAGCTTCATGTAGTCGGACCCGACCGTTGCCTGCAGCTGGTTCCCGGCCGCTTCCACCGCCAGCAGCCGGTAGGTCACGGTGAAGGTCACATCCTTGTCCTGCAGCGCGCGCATGTAGGGGACAAGATTCATCGCCATCACTTCCGGCGCAAAGGTGCGGTCGCGGGTCATCACCTCGACCTTCGATCCCGCCTCGGCGATGACCTGCGCCGCCTGCAGCGCGGCATGGTCGCCCGCGTCGTCATACAGCAGCACGTTCGCCCCGGGCTTCACATCGCCCGAAATGATGTCCCAGGCGGACACCACCAGATCATTGCCGGTGGCCAGCACGTCCATCGCGGGAAGCCCGCCGGTCGCGATGATCACCACATCCGGGTTTTCCGCCATGATGTCAGAGACTTCTGCCCAGGTGTTGAAGTGGAATTTCACCCCCTTTGCCGCGCATTGCGCCATCCGCCAGTCGATGATGCCGATCATCTCGGCCCGACGTTTCGACCGGGCCGTCAGGCGGATCTGGCCGCCGGGCTGGTCGGCAACCTCGAACACGGTGACGCTGTGGCCGCGCTCGGCCGCGACGCGGGCAGCTTCCAGCCCCGCTGGCCCGGCCCCGACGATCACCACCTTCTTCTTCACCTCCGCCGGTGCGATGGCATGCGGCTGCGTCCCCTCGCGCCCGGTCGAGGGGTTGTGGATGCAAAGCGCCATGCCGCCCTGATAGATCCGGTCCAGGCAATAGGTCGCGCCCACGCAGGGCCGGATATCCTGTTCGCGGCCCTCGACAATCTTGCGCACGATGTGGGGGTCCGCCATGTGCGCGCGGGTCATCCCGACCATGTCGACCTGGCCCGTGGCCACCGCGTGCCGGGCCGTGGCGACATCCGGAATCCGCGCGGCATGCAGCGTCGGCATCCCCACCTCGGCCCGGATGCGCCCGGCAAAGTCCAGGTGCGGGGCCGCGCGCATGCCCTGGATCGGGATCATGTCGGTCATCGCGGGGTCGGTATGGATGCGACCGCGGTTCAGGTTAAGATAATCGACCATCCCACTGTCACGGAACACTTTTCCAATGGCAATGCCTTCGTCCATGTCGATGCCGCCAGGCTCTACTTCGTCCATGCCGTAGCGCAGCCCGATGACAATGTGGTTGCCTACCCGCTTGCGGACGGCGGTCAGGATATCCATCGTCAGCCGCGTGCGGTTTTCCAGACTGCCGCCGTAGGGTGCGTCCAGCATGTTGGTCAGGGGCGACATGAACTGGTCCAGAAGATGCCCGTGGCACAGGAACTCGATCCCGTCGACACCTGCGGCCTGCATCCGTTCCGCCGCATCGGCATAGTCGCGGATGATGCGGGCGATGTCCCAGTCTTCCGCCGGTTTCGGGGTCGCCCGGTGCGCGGGTTCGCGTTCATGCGTAGAGGACACCACGGGCAGCCAGTCGCCCTTGTCCCAGCGGGTGCGGCGGCCAAGGTGCGACAGCTGGATCATCACCGCCGCCCCGGCGTCGTGGCAATCGTCTGTCAGCCGTTTCATCCACGGCACGATTTCGTCCTTCCAGACCAGAAGGTTGGAGAACACCGGCGGGCTGTCGCGGCTGACACTGGCCGAGCCTGCCGTCATCACCATCGCCACCCCGGCCTTGGCACGCTCCAGATGATACAGCCGATAGCGGTCCTTTGGCATCCCGTCGTCACCGTAGGCCGGTTCGTGGCTGGTCGTCATGATCCGGTTGCGCAGGGTCAGGTGTTTCAGCGTGTAGGGCTGCAGCAGCGGATCGTTCGACATGGGGACCGGGCCTTCTCATGGGGTGGAATCGGCGTCTGGGGGTGACTATCGCAAAACTTGACATATGTGTCGAGTTTAGAGTTGATGCGCCTTGTGCCTGGCTGGCCCGGGTGGTTAGGGTTCGGCATGAACACCGAAAAGACCGAGCGCGGATGGCGGGGGACGCCGGATCTCTGGCTGGACGCGGCCTATGCGCTGCTGGTCGAAGGTGGCGTCGAGGCGGTCAAGGTCATGCCGCTGGCCACGCGGCTGGGCCTGTCGCGGACCAGTTTCTACTGGCACTTTCCGGACCGTGAGGCGTTGCTGGCCGGTCTGGTCGATCGCTGGCAGGCCAAGAACACCGGCAACCTTGTGGCGCGCTGCGAAGCACCGGCCGCGACGATCGCCGAGGCGATGCTGAACCTGTTCGACTGCTGGTACGACGATGACCTGTTTGACAGCCGGCTGGAGTTCGCGATGCGGACCTGGGCGCTGACCGATCCGTCCGTGGCGGCGGCGATGTCGGCTGCGGATGCGGCACGCGTCGTGGCAATCACTGCCCTGTTCCGCAGGTTTGGCTATAGCGAAACCGAGGCGGACACCCGCGCCCGCACGCTGTACCTGACCCAGGTCGGGTATATCGCGCTTCGGTCGGACGAAAGCCTGGACGTGCGGCTGGCGCGCAACCCGGCCTATGTGCTGACCTTCTGCGGTGTGGCCCCGACGGACGCCGAAGTTGCGGCCTTCACCGCACGGCACAGGGTCAGGTCAGGCGGCTGAGAAGGTCCAGCAGGCTTTGCCGCTCGGTCCCGGTCAGCGGGGCCAAGGTCTGATCCGACACCTGCAGCGCCGTGGCGGTGCGATCCGCAAACAGCGCGGTCCCGGCTGCGGTCAACGTCACGGTCAGGCGGCGTCGGTCATCGGGATCGGCGGTGGTGGCGACATAGCCCAGCCGCGCCAGCCGGTCGACCACGCCCTTGATCGTCGCCGCATCCATTGCCGTTGCCCGGCCCAGGTGATTCTGTGACAAAGGCCCGACCTCGGCCAGACGGGCAAGAACGGCGAACTGGGTCGTGGTCACCTCGGGGATCAGCGCGGCAAAGATCGACAGATGCCGCTGCGTGACGCGGCGCAGGATATAGCCGATCTGGTCATCCAGCCGATAGTCGTCAAAAGCGCCCATGTGAATGCGATACGCGCTGCGGTTGTCAGGCGCAAGGCTGTTGACAGCAAGGGGACGAGCGCCGCAGTCTGTTTCTGTGCATATGAATTTGAGGGACCGCGTGACCGACTACGCCCGCCCCGAGACCCTGTCGCAGGCCCTGCAGGTGATGACCGGGGGCGGTTGGCGGGTGCTTGCGGGGGGAACCGACCTTTACCCGGGCGCGGACACGCGGTTGGCGGGGCGGGTGCTGGATCTGTCGGCGCTGCCGGGGTTCAGCGGAATAACGCACGCTGGCGGGCTGCGGATCGGGGCCGCGACGACCTGGGCGGCGATTGCCGCGGCGGACCTGCCGCCGGCCTTGCGGGCCTTGCAACAGGCCGCCGTGCAGATCGGCGGGCGTCAGGTGCAGAACGCGGGCACGCTGGGGGGCAATCTGTGCAACGCCTCGCCCGCTGCGGACGGGGTGCCGCCGCTGCTGGCCCTGGGCGCAGAGGTAGAACTGGCGTCCCCGTCGGGAACCCGGATCCTGCCGCTGGAAGACTTTCTTCTCGGCCCCCGTCGCACGGCCTTGCAGGCAGGCGAGATGCTGGCGGCGGTGACGGTCCGCGACAGCAACCTTTCGGGCGCCTCGGCCTTTGTGAAGCTGGGGGCGCGGTCGCATCTGGTGATCTCGATTGCGATGGTCGCGGCACGGCTGGTGGTTGCGGCGGGTCGGGTGACGGGGGCTATGGTCGCGGTCGGGGCCTGTTCGCCGGTTGCCGTGCGGCTGCCGCAGGTCGAGGCGGCGCTGGTCGGCGCCCCCGTGGCGGAGGCGATGGACCGGGTGCAGGCCGTGGATGTTCGGGCCGCCCTTGCCCCGATCGACGATGTGCGCGCCACGGCGGACTACCGGCGAGACGCTGCCGTGGAACTGGTCCGCCGTGCGGTCCAGGGGGCGCTGGCATGATCGGCTTCACCCTGAACGGACAGCCCGTCGACATCGATGCCCCGCCGACCGAGCGTCTGTCGCAGTCGCTGCGCGAACGCCTGGGCCTGACCGGCACCAAGGTCGGCTGTGACGCGGGCGATTGCGGGGCTTGCACGGTGCTGTTGGACGGGGCCTCGGTCTGCGCCTGCCTGACGCCGGTTGCGCGGGTGGCGGGCCGGTCCGTCACCACGGTCGAGGGCAAGACGCCGGAACTCACCCGCCTGCGCGCCAGCTTTCACGCCCATGGCGCGGCGCAATGCGGGATCTGCACGCCGGGAATGCTGCTGACGGCGGCCGAGCTTCTGACCCTGACGCCGCATCCGACCCCCGATCAGGTCGAGGCGGCGCTGGGGGGCGTCCTTTGCCGCTGCACCGGCTATCGCAGCATCATCGCCGCCGTGGTCGCGGCGGGGCAGGGCGTGCCCGCTGACGCCCCCAAAGGCCTTGTAGGACAGGCCGTGCCCCGGCTCGACGGCGCGGCCAAGGTCGCGGGCGACAGCTTTGGCGCGGATGACTGGCCAGCGGGCGCGCTGGTGGTCAAGGCGGTCCGCTCGCCCCATCCCCATGCGGCCTTCGTCATCGGCGATCCTGGCCCGTTTCGTGCGCGTCCCGGTATCGTCGCCGTCTTTACCGCCGACGATATCCCAGGCCGCAACGCGTTTTCGGTGATCCCGCCCTTTGCCGACCAGCCGGCCATCGCGACCTCTCCTGCGCGGTTTCGCGGTGAATGCGTGGCGCTGGTGGCCTTTGCGCCGGGGGCTGACCCGGACCTGACCGGTTTTCCCGTCACCTGGACGCCGCTGCCCGCGCTCTTGACTGCGGACGACGCCGAAACCGGCGCCTTGCTGCACCCCAATCGGCCCGGAAATCTTTTGATCGAGGGGCGCGTGATCAAAGGTGATGCCGCCGCAGCGCTTGCCGCCAGTGCCCATGTCGTCGAAGGCGGCATGACCACCGGCTTTGTCGAACACGCCTATATCGAACCCGAGGCCGGGTCTGCCTGGATGGACGGCGACACGCTGGTGATCCGCGCCTGTACCCAGGCCCCGGGGATGGACCGCGAGGATACCGCCGCGATCCTGGGCCTGCCGCTGGACCGCGTCCGGATCATCCCTTCGGCTGTCGGGGGCGGTTTCGGGTCGAAACTCGACATCTCGTTGCAACCGCTGATCGGGCTGGTCACCCTGAAGACCGGGCAACCCAGTCGCATGGTCTATTCGCGCGCGGAAAGCATGATCTCGACCACGAAACGCCACCCGGCGGAATTGTACGGCCGGATCGGCTGCGACGCCCAGGGCCGCATCACCGGACTAGAGGTCGCGGGCCGTTTCAACACCGGGGCCTATTCCAGCTGGGGGCCGACGGTCGCGAACCGGGTGCCGGTGCATGTCTCGGGGCCGTACCTGACCCCGCATGTCACCGCGACGGCCCGGGCGATCCACACGCACGGGCCGGTGTCCGGGGCGTTCCGGGGTTTTGGCGTGCCGCAAGGCGCGCTGTGGCAGGAAACGCTGTATGATCGGCTGGCCGACAAGGCCGGGATCGACCGGCTGGAGTTTCGGCTGCGAAACGCCCTTTGCGACGGCGACCCCAGCGCGACCGGCCAGGTCCTGCGGGCGGTCGGCATCCATGCCTGCCTGACGGCGCTGCAGCCACACTGGACCCGCGCCCTGGCCGGGGCGAAGGGCCAGCCGGGCCGGGGGGTCGGGGTGGCGTCCTGCTGGTACGGCTGCGGCAACACGGCGCTGCCGAACCCCTCGACCATCCGTATCGCCCTGTCCCACAAGGGCGAGGTGATCCTGCACCAGGGCGCGACTGACATCGGCCAGGGCTCCAACACCGTCATCTCCCAGATCGCAGCCGAAGCGCTGGGTCTGCCGCTGACAGCGTTCCGCCTGATCGGTCCTGACACCGGGCTGACCCCGGATGCCGGCAAGACCTCGGCCAGCCGTCAGACCTATGTCTCGGGCCGGGCTGCCAAGGCGGCTGCCGAAACGCTGCGGGCCGACGTCCTGCGTCGCGCCAATGCCGGTGAAAGCGCCACCCTGACGCTGGTCGGCTCGGTCCTTTGTGTCCACGACCGGGGAGCTACAGCCCGGATCGACCTTGCCGCCCTGCCGCCTGACGCCCATGGCCATGCCCTGACGGCCGAGGCAAGCTATGACCCGCCAACCTCGGCGCTGGACGGGAACGGACAGGGCGCGCCCTATGCCGTCTACGGCTACGGCGCGCAGATGGTGGAACTGGAGGTGGACGCCGATCTGGGCACCGTTCGGCTTTTGAAGTTCACCGCCGCGCATGACCTGGGCCGTGCGATCAACCCGATGCTCGCGCAGGGCCAGATCGAGGGCGGCATCGCGCAAGGCATCGGCATGGCGCTGATGGAGGAATACCTGCCCGGACGGACGGAAAACCTGCACGACTACCTGGTCCCCACGTTCGGCGACGTGCCCCCGATCGAAAGCCTTCTGATCGAGGTGCCCGATCCCGAAGGCCCGTTCGGCGCGAAAGGTCTGGGCGAACACACGCTGATCCCGACCGCCCCCGCGATCCTGAACGCGATCCGCCATGCCACGGGGGCGGACATCAGTCGTGTTCCCGCGCTGCCCCACCGTCTACGGCAAGCCCTGCAATCGCTTTCATCTGTGCCGAAAGATCCGGGGGGTCCGGCGCCAGGCCCCCGGCAGGTGATCCGATGACCGACGCCCCCGACAAGATCCGCTGCGATGCCTGCCCGGTGATGTGCTACATCGCTCCGGGGCAGACCGGCGCTTGCGACCGCTATGCCAATGACGCGGGCCGTATCGTGCGGTCTGATCCGGTCGTGCTGCTGTCGCACACGGTTGACACCGGGGGCCGCGTCGTCCCCTTCGCCGCGCGGGACTGGCCCGATATGTGGGATGGCTCGCCGGTCCCGGCGGATGCCTTCGTCACCGGCATCGGGTCGGGCACGACCTATCCCGATTACAAGCCTGCGCCCTTCATCGTCTCGTCCCAGGTTGACGGCGCCGACATGGTCACCGTCGTGACCGAGGCGATCTTTTCCTACTGCGGGGTCAAGATAAAGATCGACACAGACCGCTTCCTTGGCCCCGAAGGCGCGGTGATCCGGGCCGAGGGCGAACCCGTCGGCCATGTCACGACCGCCGAATACGGCAGTCAGATGCTCAGCCTTGGCGGGGTCCATCACCTGACCGGCGGGGGCAAGGCCGAAGGCCGGGTGACCTGCGCGACCATGCTGGCGCTGTGCAACGGCAAGGCGGCAGAGCTGGTCATCGACGGCGGCTCGACCGTGGTCGTCCAGGCCGGGAAGGCCCCCGTCGTGGACGGCGTCCGGGAACGGCGGATGCGGGTCGGCTGCGGGTCCGCCACCATCGGCATGTTCGCGGTGCAATGGCAGGGGCTGGTGGACGAGGTGGTGGTGGTCGACGACCACATCACCGGCGTCGTCAGCGAACACCAGGCGGGCAAGGTGATCGGCTGGCCCCCCTCTGGCATCCGGATCAAGGGCCACCGCTCGACCCCCGGACGCTATTTCCGGGTGTCCGAACCGGGCCAGGGATGGGGCGGCACCCGGCTGACCGACCCGTTGGAGATCCTGGGCGAATGGAACCCTAAAAAGGGCGCAAGGGCAGGCTTGCGGCTGCTGATGGTCTCGACCACGGGCGAAGAGTTCGCCTATTATGTTCTGGACGGTGACCTGCGACCGATACGACAGGACCTGCCGGACGACTTGAAGAAGTCCGTCGAACTTATTGACGAGAATTGCGAACCTTCGCTTTGCACCGTGCTGTTCGTCGGGGGCGCAGGCGGGTCGCTTCGCGCCGGGGTCGCCCGGAACCCGGTGCGGCTGACCCAGTCCGTGCAGGGCGGGGTCACCCGGCTGACCAGTGGGGGTGCAGCGTGCTTTGTCTGGCCCGGCGGCGGGATCACCTTCATGGTCGATGTCTTGCGCCTGCCACAGGACGCTTTCGGCTACGTCCCGACCCCGGCGCTGGTCGCCCCGCTGGAGTTCACGCTGCCCCGCGACGCCTATCTTGCGATGGGGGGCCATGCGGACAGCATCCGCTCGCTGGGTCAGACGATGTCCGAAGGCGGGGAATACCCCACCGCAGCACGGGTCGCGCCATGGCCCAAACCATGATCGCGGGCACCAGACCCCAGGGGGCCGTGGCCGCGTTGCTGCCGGGGGGGCGTCTGCATCTGCAGCACGGGCCGATCGACATCCTTGCCGAAGCCGTCGGCGCCTGGCCTGCGGTGCGGGCCAGCCATGCGCGCGCGGCGGCAAGGTTCGCGACCATCCTGGACGAGCTGGTGGCCGAGCTTCCGGCCCTGCGGTCGGCGGGCGTGGCGGTCACGGGCGACGTCGCCCGGCGCATGGCCGCGGCAGTCGCTCCGTTTCGGCCGGCCTTCGTCACGCCGATGGCGGCGGTTGCGGGCGCGGTGGCCGAAGAGGTTCTGGCCGCGCTGCAGGGTCCGGGGATCACCCGCGCCTATGTCAACAACGGCGGCGATATCGCGCTGTCGCTTGCGTCAGGGGAACGCCTGACCTGCGCGCTGGCGGTGACGGGGGGCCTCGACCGGGTGACGATCCGCCATGCCGATCCGGTGCGGGGCATTGCGACCTCGGGCTGGCGCGGGCGCAGCTTTTCCTTTGGGATCGCGGATGCAGTCACCGTTCTTGCCCGGACGGCGGCGGCGGCGGATGCGGCGGCCACGGCGGCACAGGCCGACGCTGCGGCCACGATGATCGCCAATGCCGTCGACCTGGACCACCCCGGCATCGGACGACGCCCGGCGCGCGGGCTTCAGTGCGACAGTGACCTTGGCGACCGGCTGGTCACCTTCGCGGTGCCCGTGCTTTCGGCAGTTGACCGGGATCGGGCGCTGCAGTCGGGATTTCTGGCTGCCGAGGCGTTTTGCCAGCGCGGGTTGATTGAAGGCGCCGCCCTTTTCCTGCAGGGTGAGTGTCGGATGACCGGCGCGCTGGCGTTGGAACGGGGGGCTGCAAGTGACTGATTTCGCTATCCGCAAGATCGTGGTCCAGCTGGAGGAAATCCGGCACGAAGGCGGCCCCCTGGTCCAGCCTCCGCCGGTCCGTGGCGCGATCTATGCGATCTGCGCCAATCCCTTTGCCGGCCAGTATGTCCCCGACCTGCAACCAGCGATGGAGGCGCTGAAACCCCTGGCCCTGGACCTGACCGACCGGCTTGTCGAGCTTATGGGGGGCCGGGTCGGCATCGACGCCTATGGCAAGGGGGCGATCGTCGGCGAGGCGGGGGAAAGCGAACATGGCGCGCTCTGGCACGTCGCGGGCGGCTACGGCATGCGCGAGCGGCTGGGCGAATGCCGCGCCATCGTGCCAAGTGCGATGAAGGTCGGGGGCCTGGGGGCCACGCTGGACATCCCGCTTGGCCACCTGAACGCGGCCTATGTCCGGTCGCGGTTCGACGTGATCACCGTCGCCTGCGCCGATGGACCAAAGGCGGGCGAGGTCCTGTTTGCGCTGGCCATGGCACGGGGGGGCAGGGTGCACAGCCGGATGGGCGGGCTGGAGATCGACCAGGTCAAGGGAGAGGACGGTTTGCGGTGAAGCGCGTCCCAAAATCCTTTGAAGGATTTTGTCCGGAATTTTCGAAAATTCCGGCGCTTTGCGCTGCGGTCGTGCTTTTGAGCCCCGGCCTTGCCCTGGCCTGCGCGCTGCCCCCGTCGGTCATCCTGACCCTGCCCACCGGCCACTACATCACCGCCGCCGCGCTGACCGTGGCCCTGACCGCGCTGCTGGGGGCCGCAGCCCACCGCCTGCCGGTCATGGAGCCGCACCTCGTCTGGGACCGCCGGGTGCTTCTGCCCGAGACGCTGACCTCGTACCTGGCCTTTCTTGCATTCCTTGCGCTGGTCTTCATCGGCCATTTCGGCGACCGCGACCCGATGCACAACCTGATGACGCTGGTGTTCTGGACCGGGGTCTGGATCGTGGTGCCGCTTGGCTCGATGCTTGTGGGCAACATCTGGCGTCCGATCAGTCCCTGGACCGGCCCGGTCCGCATGGTCCGCACGCTTTTGGGGCGGACCGGCGGGATCGGGCTGTCGCGGCTGGATCACTGGCCCGCGGTCCTGGGATATGCGGGGTTCGTCTGGTTCCAGATGGTGTCGCTTTACCCCGACGACCCCCTGGTGCTGGCCCGGCTGGCGCTGGCCTACTGGCTGGTGATCTTCCTGGCCGCCGTGCTGGAAGGCGAGGACTGGCTGCAAAAGGGCGAGTTCCTGACCGTCCTGTTCGCGATGATCGCCCGGGTTGCGCCGGTCTGGCTGCAGGTCGACGGCCCCCGGGCGCGGCTGATGCGCGGCTGGCCCGGCACGCAGGTGCTGGGCTTGCCGCCGCTCTCGGTTTCGGGCGTGGTCTTTGTCAGCCTTGCGCTGGCGGCGCTGACCTTCGACGGGCTGGTCGAGACCTTCTGGTGGCAGGCGCTGATCGGCGAGAACCCGCTGGAGCCGACCGGGCGCAGCGCGGTCGTCTGGGTCAACAGCGCCGGCCTTGCGGCGGTCTGGGTCACCACCCTGGCCCTGACCCTGACCGCCATCGCCCTGGGGCGCCGGATCGGCGGGGGGTTTGCGACCGGGCCGGTGATGCTGTCGTTCCTTGCCATCGCGGCGGGCTATCATGCGGCGCATTACCTGGTGATGCTGCTGACCGCAGGGCAATACACGCTGGCCGCGCTGAACGATCCGTTCCTGTCCGGAGACAGCTGGCTTGGCCTGCCGCCGTTCTATGTCTCGTTCGGCTTTCTCGCCGATCCTGCGGTGATGCCGCTGATCTATGCCGTGCAGTTCATGGCGATTCTTGGCGCGCATCTGCTGGCCGTGGTTCTGGGGCTGAAACTGGCCGGGCAGGGTGCGCGCCCCGTGGCGCACCTGCCGATGACGGTGCTGATGGTGGCGTATACGGTGCTGGGTCTCTGGCTTTTGTCCACCGCCAGAACCGGATGACATGACTGGACAATTCCGGGGCCATCGCCCCTTCTGACCGCAATGGCCCGTTGAGAGGCCGCAACAGTGGAGAGACGGACATGACGAACGGACTGCTTCATCCCACCCGGCGCGGCCTGCTATTGGCCGGGGGCGCGGGGCTTCTGACCGCGGCCCTTCCGGGCTATGTCTCGGCGCAAGGTGCGCCGATCAGGATCGGCTTCCAGCTGCACCGCACCGGGATCGGCGCGGCTTACGGCCGCTGGTACGAACGCACCGCACAGGCCGCGCTGAAGCTGATCAACGACGGCGGCGGCATCACGGGCCGCCCGGTGGAAATCCTGTTCGAGGATGACGCAACCGACCCCAAGCGCGGGTCCGAGGTGGTGGACAAGCTGACCCAGTCGGACGGCTGCGATCTGGTGATGGGCACGCTGTTTTCCCACGTCGTGATGGGGTCCGCACCAAGGGCGGGCGAGCTGAAGGTGCCCTACCTTGTCTGGTCCGAAGGCTAGCACGTCGCCAGCGGCATGCTGAACCGCTGGACCTTGCAGCCGGGGATTACCGACGTGCGCAGCCAGATTGCGTCGATGGCCCCGTGGGTTTCGGCCAACCTTGGCAAGAAGGTCACGATGGTCCTCCCGG
>ERZ724516.1720-NODE-1720-length-12611-cov-7.468382_pt1 | contig 12611 bp, 9 predicted proteins | sample MGYA00376049_ERZ724516 | MGnify/ENA primary metagenome ERZ724516 (study PRJEB28724, sample SAMN07190886) | activated sludge metagenome | isolation source: activated sludge of sewage treatment plant in Hong Hong | place: USA: Christiansburg, Virginia | collected... | reverse complement strand
GCATTGTGGTGTCCGACTACTACGACCGCGCCGGTGAAGCGGCCATGGTCATGGCGGGCTGGATTCAGTCCGGCAAGCTCAAGACCCGCGAGGACGTGGTGGACGGCCTGGACAAGTTCCCCCAGGCCTTTGACATGCTGTTCTCGGGTGCCAACAACGGCAAGCTGGTGCTCAAAGTTGCCTAAGCCGGTTCAGGCTGGAAGTTTGTAAGCAAAACAGCCTCAAGCCCTCGTGGAATATGCTGAGACAGCTATAATAATAGTAGCGACCACAGGTTTCAGCATCGCTGCTCACCCTCAAGCCGCCGCACTTCAGGGAACGTCAAAGCCTTGCTTGCTGGCTGACGGGCTGCCACGCCAAACCGACCAGGGCAAGCACACAGAACGCAGCTCCCGCATAAAACGTGAACGCCGCTCCCAGTTGATCCCATAACAAGCCGGCCAGCACACTCGCGACCAGCATGGCCAGCCCACTGACCAGATTGAAGAATCCATACGCCGTGCCGCGCAGGTCTGCGGGTGCGGTGTCGGCAACCATCGTTGCCAACAAACCCTGCGTCATGCCCATGTGAACACCCCAGAGCGCAACACCCGCCAACAGCACGCTCCAGTGATCGCTCGTGGCCAATACCAGATCCGCCGCGATCAATACCAGCAGACCCAGTGCCAACAAGGTTTTGTGGCTCATGCGGTCGGAGAGCTTTCCGAAAGGGTACGCAGACATGGCATAGACCAGGTTCATGGCCACCATCACCAGCGGCACCAAAGCAACTGGCACACCGGCTTGCAGTGCCCGCAAGACCAAAAAGGCCTCACTGAAGCGAGCCAAGGTAAAAACCGCGCCGATACCGACCACCCACCAATACGAACCACCCAAGCGTTTCAGACTTTCCCGCTGGATGGGATTGGTGCGCTTGACCGATGCAACACGTTCTGGTTCGCGCAAGCCAAACACCAGAAGCGCAACCGCCAGCAACCCCGGAATCACTGCCACCCAGAACACCGAGCGGAAGTCACTGGCCCACAACAACATCAAGCCGACGGCCAACAAGGGGCCAAGGAACGCACCGACGGTATCCAGTGACTGCCGCAGACCGAAGGCCGCACCGCGAATCTCGACCGGTGTGATGTCCGCAACCAGCGCATCACGCGGCGCACCACGGATGCCTTTGCCCACGCGGTCCAACAACCGGGCGGTCAGCACCACGCCGATGACCGGTGCGACGGCAAACAGCGGCTTGCTCAACGCACCCAAGGCGTAACCCAACACGGCAAGGCCTTTGCGTTTGCCCCAATAGTCGCTCAGTGCGCCCGAAAACATCTTGACGATCAGTGCGGTGGACTCGGCCAGTCCTTCGATCAAACCCACCATCAACGCACTCGCACCCAGTGTGCCCACCATGAACAGCGGCAGCAGGCTGTGGACCATCTCGGAGGAAATGTCCATCAGCATGCTGACGAAGCCGAGCACCCAAACGCCTGACGGAATCTTTTTCAAAGTGGATGCATTGGCTGGTGTGGGCATTCTGGTTGTTCCGCTTCACGGCGAGTATCGATGGTTTCCCGGCTGAGTTGGCAGAGCAGATAGCGACATGCGGCACACTCCAAGACCGGTTTCAGGCGCAATCCCCACGACCGCCATCACACCCACGGCAAGGTTGGCGCGTCCTCGGCAGGTTGGGCTTGAAAGACACTCACTATGATCCAGACTTCTTTTTGAGGAGCCTTATGCAGCGATTCAGATATTTGGTGACCCGCTGGCTGTTGTGCTTGGGTACTGCGGCCACATCCCTTTCCATCGGAGCCCAAACCATGCCCACGACACCCGACCCCTATCTTTGGCTGGAAGAGGTGCAGGGCGAACGCGCACTGGCCTGGGCAAAGGAGCGCAATGCGCAGTCGCAGACCTTGCTGGAAGCCGTTCCGGGGTTTGCAGAAAGTCGCGACAAATTGCTGGCCGTGCTCAACAACCGCGACCAGATTCCGTATGTCTCGCGCCGCGGGGAGCATGTCTACAACTTCTGGCGCGACGCCAGCAACCCGCGCGGGCTGTGGCGGCGCAGCACGCTGGCCGAGTACCGCAAGGCCGCGCCCCAGTGGGAAACGCTCATCGACCTGGACGCTTTGGGCAAGGCCGAAGGTGAAAACTGGGTCTGGAGCGGCGCCCACTGCCTGCGCCCGGCCAATACCCGCTGCCTGTTGTCCCTGTCACGCGGGGGTGCGGATGCCACCGTGGTGCGTGAGTTTGATCTGACCACCCGCAGCTTCGTCAAAGACGGGTTTGCACTGCCCGAGGCCAAGTCCAGCATGGACTGGAAGGACGCCGACACCGTGTTGGTGTCCACCGATCTTGGCCCTGGCTCCATGACCAAAAGCGGCTATGCACGCATCGTTAAGGAATGGAAGCGGGGTACATCGTTGACCGAGGCCCGCACCGTTTACGAAGCACAGGACAGCGACGTGGCCGTGTTTGCCGAAGTGGACCGCACACCGGGCTTCGAGCGGGTGGTGGTGGGCCGTGCGACCGATTTTTTCAACTCCGAGTCCTACCTGGTGCAGGGCGACAAACTGCAGCGACTGGACAAACCGACGGATGCCACCCTGTTCTGGCGCCGCGACTGGGCCATCCTGCAACTGCGCAGCGACTACGTGCTGGGCGCCAACACCTACAAGGCCGGCGCATTGCTGGCCATCCCGTTTGATGCCTGGCTGCGCGGTGAGCGCAGGTTTGACGTGTTGTTTGAGCCCACGCCCACCCGCTCGTTGGCGGAGAACGGCGTCAGTCTGACCCGCGACCACCTGTTACTCAGCATTCTCGACACCGTGGCCGGCCGATTGGAAGAGCTGCACCACCAAAACGGGCGCTGGGTGCGGCGTGTGGTCGATGCCCCGTTCCCGGGCAAGCTGAGCGCAGCGGGTCTGCACGATCCCTTTGTGTCCAAGGACCCGCTGGCCAACCACTACTTTCTGAATTACGCCGATTTTCTGACGCCCGACGGCCTGTACCTGGGCCAGGTCGGTAGTGACCAGCGCGAGCTGCTGAAGTCGCTGCCACGTTTTTATGATTCCACCGGCATGCGCACCGAACAGCGTTTTGCCACCAGCAAAGACGGTACCAAAATCCCCTACTTTGTGGTCTGGCCTGCAGGCGCCAAGGCTGATGGCAAGAACCCGACCATTCTGTACGGCTACGGGGGTTACCAGGTCTCGGAGCTGCCACGCTACAGCGGCGGTTATGGCACGGCCTGGCACGCCCGGGGCGGTGTGCTGGTGATCGCCAACATCCGCGGCGGCGGTGAGTTTGGCCCGACCTGGCACACCACCGCCACCAAGGCCAACAAACAGCGCAGTTATGACGACTTTGCAGCTGTGGCCGAAGACCTGATTGCGAACAAAATCACCAGCCCCCAGCACCTGGGCATTTCCGGCGGCAGCAACGGTGGCCTGCTGGTGGGTGCAGTCATGGCCCAGCGACCCGAGTTGTTTGCCGCCGTGTTGTGCAGCGTGCCACTGCTGGACATGCAGCGTTACCACAAGCTGCTGGCGGGCAATAGCTGGATGGCCGAATACGGCAACCCCGACATCGCCGAGGAATGGGCGTGGATCAGCAAGTACAGTCCCTACCACAACGTCAAAACCGGCGTGAAGTACCCCAAGGTGCTATTCACCACCTCCACCCGGGACGACCGTGTACACCCCGCCCACGCCCGCAAGATGGTGGCCCGCATGCTGGAACAAGGCCACAAGGACGTGCTGTACTACGAAAACATGGAAGGCGGCCATGGCGGCGCCGCAGACAACACCCAACGCGCGCACCTGCGGGCACTGGAGTTCACGTTTTTGTGGAATGCGTTGAGTGGCAAGTAGGTCTGGTACGGGGGGCGTGTTGGGCAAGGTTGAGGGCGCGTTTCCCAACATGCCGTTTCCTTTGAGAAAAATGTGCCACAGGCCCATGCAAAATATGGTTGTGTTGCTACTGATGTCATAGCATTTTGCACCTGCATCAGCATTGGTCAAATACTGTTTTTGTCCTTTGGAGGTGCTGTCACGTGCGGGAAGTCGGGCTCAGTCCACCCCGGATACCCACTGAAGAGTCACCCATGCTTGCACCGAACGGGAAATGCATTCTGGCGACTCTGGAAGGGTTGGACGCATCCCTCGTACTTTGCTTGCGCCCGGGGTCAACGACAGCGGCACTCCCAAGCGGTATGACCGCGAGCGGTTGATGAACAACGCTCTGTTTTTTTTCGGCCTCGTGGGGGTCTCGTTGGCGCAGTGAAACCTTGATACGGCGAGCATCAAAAAGCGAACGTTTTAGACTTCACCACTTTCACTGGAACACCCATGACACTCTCACTGTACGGATTCAACGCTAGCAACTACTACAACAAGAGCAAACTGGCGCTGCTGGAGGCAGGTGCTGATTTCACCGAGCACCAGGTTTTTCCCAGCGCAATCGATCGGTCGTCCAGCCCCTTGGGCAAGGCGCCCTACCTCGTCACACCGCACGGCCCGTTGTCCGAGAGTCAGGTGATTGTGGAATATGTGGCACAAACCCACCCGGCGGCCAAACTCTATCCATCTGACCCTTTTGAAGCCGCCAAAGTGCGCGAGCTATGCGCTTACCTTGACACCTATCTTGAGTTGGTGGCCCGGCGCCTGTATGCCGAGGCGCTCTTTGGCGGCAAGGTGAGCGATGGCCTCAAAGAAATGACCCGCAAGGAGTTGGTCAACAACGTGAAGGCCTTCAGGCAGTTAGCAAAATTCTCTCCCTTTGTCGCGGGAGACAACTTCTCTGCTGCCGATATCTCTGCCTACACCCACTTGCCAATGGTGCGCACAGTGGGCAAACGCATCTACGGTGAAGAGCTTTTTGGGGATTTTGACCTCAAAAACTACTTGGCGATGCTCACCGCCCGTCCAGCGTTTGCAAAAACGGCTGCAGACGCTGCGGCCGGCATCGCTGACTTCATGGCTTATGTGCAGGTAGCAAACCGACCGCCCTCCACGCCTGCTGCAGCCTAGCCACTATCCTCTGGCACTGATTGTCTTGCTGCGCGCTGACTCGGCCACTTCAGAGGATGCAAGGCACTGGGCTGCGACAATTGGCACTGACACCGCGCGGATTGCGCAAGCGTTCTCAGCCAACCCCTAACCTTTCCAACCACCATGAGCAAGTTTGCCCCCATCAGTGGCTTCCCCGAATGGCTGCCCGAGCAGCGCCTGCTGGAACAGCAGTGCTTGGACACCATCCGCCGCCAGTACGAGCTGTACGGCTTTGCCAATATCGAAACCCGCAGCGTGGAGCCCACCCAGGTGCTCAGCGGCAATGGCGACGACAAGGAAATTTATGTACTGGCCCGTCTGCACGAAGACGCCAACGCCGCCAAAGCGCCCCCTGAATTCGGCTTGCGCTTCGACCTGACCGTACCCACCGCGCGCTACGTGCAGCAGTTCAAAGGCCAACTGAGCTTTCCGTTCAAGCGTTACCAGATGCAAAAAGTCTGGCGCGGCGAGCGCCCGCAAGAGGGCCGTTACCGCGAATTCACGCAATGCGATATTGATGTGATTGGCGACGGCACGCTGCCCAGTTACTACGATGCCGAGGTCGTGCGCCTGATGGCCGTGGTCACCAGCCAGTTGCCCATTCCACCGGTCACGCTGCGCGTCAACAACCGCAAGCTGCTACAGGGCTTTTACGAGGGCCTGGGCATAACCGACACCAACGCCGTGTTGCGCGTCGTCGACAAGCTGGACAAGATCGGCGCACCCAAGGTCTCCGCGCTGCTGCAGACCGAGTTGGGCCTGAGCGAAGCGCAGGCGGCCCAGTGCCTGGCCATTGCCAGTATCAAGACCGCAGACACCTCGTTTGTGGACCGTGTGCGCGCCCTGGGCATCAGTTCCCCGCTGCTGGACGAAGGCCTCACTGAATTGACCGAAGTGTTGGATAACGCCGCCGACCTGAATGCCAGCCGTTTAGCTGCTGGCCTGCCACCGTCCGTGTCCGCAGACCTGGCCATTGCCCGTGGCCTGGCCTACTACACCGGCATGGTGTGTGAGGGGCAGATGCAGGGCTTCGAATCATCCGGCTCGGTGTGCGGCGGTGGGCGTTATGACAACCTGGCCAGCGACGCCAAGGTCAAGCTGCCCGGCGTGGGCATGTCCATTGGCCTGACCCGCATTTTGGGATTGTTATTTGCCAAGGGTGTGCTTAAGCCCACACGCAAAACGCCGACCGACGTGCTGGTCGCGTTGAACGACGACGCCAGCCGACCGCAGGCTAATGCGCTGGCCAACCGCCTGCGCGGCCGCGGCATTGCCACCGACCTGTACCACGCCCCCAAGGCCTACGGCAAACAAATCGAGGCGGCGTCCAAACGCGGCATTCCGTTTGTCTGGTTCATCGGCGACACCGGCCACCAGGTGAAAAACCTGCTGACCGGGGAGCAAGTTGTAGTGGACCCTGACACCTGGCTGCCGAACTGAGCTGGCGTTTGATCGTCCGCCGCCTATTCAGCGGCGGTTCGTTCGATGCGCTGCCAGCGCTGCCAATACTCAAACCCAATGCGGTAGGTATTGACCTGCACGCCCACGGTGTCCTCAATTTGAACGCCATAACCGCCACCCATGACAAACACAGCCGGAATGCGACGCGCAAAGCACCAGTCAAATACCCGCCGGTCCCGGGTTAACAATCCATCGGTGGTTAGTTTTAAACGTCCCAGTCGGTCGCCCTCAAACGGATCGGCACCGGCCAGGTAAATCACCAGGCCGGGCGAAAACTGGCTCTCCAGGGTGAGCAAGGCCTGCTCCAGCGCTTCCAGGTAAGGCCCATCCGTGCAGCCATCGGGCAAGGCAATGTCCAGTGTGCTGTCTTCTTTTCGAAAGGGGAAATTCTTCTCGCCGTGGATCGACAGCGTGAACACGCTGGGGTCTGAGCGGAAGATATGGGCCGTGCCATTGCCCTGGTGCACATCCAGGTCGATCACCGCGACCATCAGCGGTGAGCGGCTGCCCGCCGGGCTGCGGCCCCATTCCGCCTGAATCACGCGGGCGGCGACCGCGATGTCGTTGTAAACGCAAAAGCCACCGCCTTTGTCGGCGTAAGCATGGTGGGTGCCACCGGCCAAATTGGCGGCAAACCCTTCGGCCATGGCCACCCGCGTGGCGGCCACGGTGGCCCCCACGGAGCGGCGCGCACGCTCGGCCATCGCTTCGCTCCACGGGAAGCCAATTTCGCGCATCACGCTAGTGGGCACGCTGCCATCCGAGATGGCTGTTATGTAGGCAGGGGTATGGGCATAGGCCAGTTCACCGTCGCTGGCGCTGGGCGCCTCGACTAATCGCACGCCAGGCAGCTGCGCCGACAAGGCATCACGCAGCATGCGGTACTTGGCCATGGGGAAACGGTGCCCCTGCGGCAGGGGCAACACAAAATGGTCACTGTAAAAAGCTTGCATCGCTACACAAATTTATAAAAAAATGGCCTCCAGCCCTCGTAGAATATGCGCAAGTAGCTATCAAATTCGTAGCGCATCACGCCAACACCGGCCACGCACTAACGAGGGCGCAAGACCATTTGGTCCTTGGTCACCATGACGTCGAACTTGGCCAAGAAACTCTGGCCCAGCAAGGCAGCATCCTCGTCACCTCCGACCAGACCAACGCCTACTCGCACGCCAGAAACCGTGATGGGTCCCAGCGTTACCGGCACGTCGTGCACGATGCGACCTTTCAGATCGCCATTGGCGGTTCTGAAAACGGTGGGAAGGCCTGCAGCCACACCGGCGTTGCGGGCAAACTTCTCGCTGACGGTCACCAGCGATGCACCGGTGTCCACCATAAACATCACGGACTGGCCATTGACCGAGCCAAGAGCGTAAAAATGCCCGTCTCGCGCTTTGGGGATGACCAGATCACCCGACGCGGTGATGGAGACGGGTTTGGGCTTGAGGTAATAGTCCATGGCGATATACAGGGCGCCCATGATGAGCGTCCAGAAAGCAACAACGGCGAACGGACCCCACTTCAGACCTGCCCCTGCGCTTGCTTCGGCTGTGGCTGTGGCTGTGGCCCGATCGTTGGGCCGGGCGGCGGGTTGCGCTTTGTCCTGCATACGTCGGTTTAACTTTGATGGCGTGTATATCGGCGCAGTGTAGTGTGCTGCGTCGACGCAAGGGTGCCGCCCCTTGGTAGGCCTTCCATCGGTCTGCTCCCATTGATAATTGCGCTCCTGGTGTCTGGCAGGCAAATACACCCGGTTTGCTCCAACCCCTACCCCGGATACCCCCCATGCGCCGTTGTCTTCTCTCCTTGCTGATCGCACAGTCGCTGTGGATAGCTCAGCCCATCAGTGCCCAGAACACAACCGCAGCGAGTGGAACACCTACTGCGACCATCGACAAACCCTTGGCCGAATTGCCCTACACACCGGGCCTGGATGTGTCAGCCCTCGATACCACGGCCAGCCCGTGTGACAACTTCTACCAATTCAGTTGTGGTGGCTGGATCAAGAACAACCCCATTCCCGAAGACCAGGCGCGCTGGAGTGTGTATGGCAAGTTGTACCAGGACAACCAGCGCTTTTTGTGGGGCATTCTGGACACGGTGTCCCGTAAAACATCCGGCAACAGCACCAACCAGCAGAAGATTGGCGACTACTTTGCCGCGTGTATGAACGCGGACGCCGTGGAGCAGTTGGGCGCCGCCCCACTCAAACCTCTGCTGGACGACCTGGATGCCATGCACACCAAGGCGGATCTGCCCGCGACTTTGGCCCGAATGCACTTGGCAACGGCAGGCAATGGCATGTATTTTGGTTTTGGTTCGGAGCAGGACTTTTCCAACGCCTCCCAGGTCATCGCCTTTGCCACGGGTGGCGGCATCAGCCTGCCCGACCGCGACTACTACACCAAGACGGATACGGCGTCGATAGTGCTGCGTGCCAAGTATCAGGCCCATGTGGCCGCCATGTTTGTACTGGCGGGCGACACACCCCAGGCTGCACACAAGAATGCCGCGCTGGTGATGCGCACCGAATCCACGTTGGCCAAAGCCAGCTTGTCCGTCGTGGACAAACGCGACCCCTACAAGCTGTTTAACAGTATGCCCGTGGCCGAACTGCAGGGACTGACGCCGGGTTTCGATTGGCACCGCTATTTGCAAGCGCTGGGCATGGGGCAGGTGGAGGTTGTCAACGTGACGGAGCCCGCGTTTTACCGCGCCCTGACGCGCCACTGGAAAGCCAGCAGCCTGATGGATATCAAGATCTATTTACGTTGGCATGTGTTGCACAGCCAGGCCAGCCTGCTGTCCAGTGCGTTTGTGAACGAGAACTTCCGCTTCTTCGCTCAAACCCTGCGCGGCACACCGCAGTTGCAGCCGCGCTGGAAACGCTGTGTGGCCCTGGTGGACGCGCAACTGGGCGAAGCCCTGGGGCAGGAGTTTGTTGACCGCGCCTTTGGCCCGGAGCTGAAACAACGCACGCTGCACATGACGGAGCAAATCGAGCAGGCCATGCACGACGAGGTGCAGCAACTGGACTGGATGAGCCCTGCCACCAAACGCAAAGCGATCCAAAAACTCAAAGCCATCGTCAACAAGATAGGCTACCCCGACACCTGGCGCGACTACAGTGACGTGCAAATTTCCCGCGGCGACTTTTATGGCAACGTCAGCCGGGCCACACAGTTTGAGGCGCGCCGCCAGCTCAACAAAATTAGCAACCCACTGGACCGGGGCGAATGGAGCATGACACCACCGACCGTCAACGCCTACTACAGCGCCCAGATGAATGACATCAACTTTCCAGCAGGCGTGTTGCAGCCACCCTTGTTTGACCCCAAGATGGACGATGCGCCGGGCTATGGCAACACCGGCGGCACCATCGGGCACGAGTTGATCCACGGCTTTGACGATGAAGGCCGCCAGTTTGACGCCCAGGGCAATTTGAAGGACTGGTGGACATCTGCTGACAGGAAACAATTCAGGCAGCGCGCCCAGTGCATCGTGGACCAGTATGCGAATTACGTCGTAGTGGACAACATCAAGATCAACAGCCAGCTCACGCTGGGTGAGGACATGGCCGATCTGGGCGGCCTAGTGCTGGCATGGATGGCCTGGAAGGTGCAGACCACCGCCGTCACGCCCGAGAGCCGCGATGGGTTTACGCCCGAGCAGCGCTTTTTCATCGGTTTTGCGCAATGGGCTTGTGAGAACAACCGCCCCGAAGACCTGCGCGTTCAAGCCGCGACCGACCCCCACTCGCCCGGCAAGTACCGTGTGAACGGGGTGGTGGTCAATCTGCCGGAGTTTTCCAAGGCGTTTGCCTGCAAACCGGGTTCGGCCATGGTGGCGGCCAAGCCGTGCCGCATTTGGTAACAGCGCTTTTTTTTGGGTCAGGGAGACAGGTTCGGTGGCCCGGCTTATCGGGTCGCCAGGCTTGCCGCCCGCAAGTAGCGCCCCTGGCCATAGACCTGCGCCTCAGCGCGGCAGGCTTGTACCAGTTTGATGACGTGGTCATCGTCTGACGCCACCGCGGCAGCCGCCACATCCTCCCAAGTCCGCTCCGGTGTGATCAATTCCACAGACGAAGACGGAACAACACGTGCCGCCAGGTACGCCGCCACAAAGTTTTGGGCAAGAATGGCTTGCGCCTCTTCTGAACTCTCCAGCCACGGCAACAGGGTGCGCAGCGCCCGCAGGCCGGTGATGGTGTGCAGGATCGTGAAGTTGGGACTGGCGCAATAACACTCCACAGCCAGCCCCGCCAGTTCCCGTATGCGTGTTCCCAGGTCCGGCGCCAGCTGCAAAGCCCCGGCCAAGGCCTGGTACACCGCAGACTGGCAGGCTTGGTGCATACGGATCGAAATCAGGGGGCCTTCGGTGTGCCACGACGGTGCCTCTTGCACCAGCCGCGCGGACCAGGCCCCAAACCCCAGGGACGGCACTGCCATAGTGGGCTTGGCCAGCGCTTGCCAACGCCAAGCCCAGTAGGCCAACGCCTCAGCCAGTTCACCCGCATGGCCGGACTCGACCGCATGGGCCGTGCGTATCACGCCATGTAACGCGGCGGCGGCAACACCGGGCATCAGGTCTGGCAGTGACTCGCGCAAGGTCGTATGCGCGCCGTCGCACGCCACTGCATCGTGGAAATGGCGCCACAGGGCCGGGTAGGAATCCGATTGCCCACGCAGCGCCCGCCAGTCGCTGGGGGGTTCAGGGGCCATGGGCGTAACGCTGGGTGCGCCGGTGTCTTGAAAGCGTTTGGAATAGCTGGCGTAAAAGCCCACCATGCGCTGCGAACTGGCGCCCAGGCTGAACAAGGCGTGCAAGGCCATGGGCAGGTGGTTGGTCAACTGGTCGCGGTACTCGGGCGGCAGGTGCAGATTCGAGTCCAGCAGTGTCATAAGCGTTGTATTGGTGGGTGCTGTATCTGGGAGTTGTGGGGTCATGGCTCGTCTCGGTGAAATGGGCAAGTGGCTTATCATGCAAGTTAAAGTTAACTTGATGTCAAGCCCTTTCAGCCCATACCTATGCAGAACCAAACAACACCCCCGACGGCCACAGGCTGGATACTGATCGGTGAGCTGGCACGCCGCAGCGGCGTGGCCGCAAGTGCGCTGCGCTTTTATGAGGTCCAGGGTTTGTTGACCAGCCAACGCAACCCCGCAGGGCGCCGACAGTACGCCCGTGGTGACCTGCGCCGGGTGGCCTTTATCCGCGCCGCCCAGGCCGTGGGCTTGAGCCTGGACCAGATTCGCGCTGCCTTGTCCAGCTTGCCCGATGGACGCACTCCCAACCAAAAAGACTGGATTCGCCTCTCCAGCGCGTGGCGGCCTCTGCTGGACCAACGCATTGCCGACCTGACCCGCCTGCGCGACCAACTGTCGTCCTGCATCGGGTGCGGCTGCCTGTCGCTGAGCACCTGTGCGTTGTACAACCCCGGTGATGTGGCTGCAACACGTGGCAACGGCGCCCGTTACCTGCTGGGTGACCGGCGGCCCAAGGCGTAACACTGCCGCAAACTCTGGCAACATCAAGGCCATGGACCACCTTCGCTGCCTCCGCGTATTTACCCAGGTCATTGCCGATGGCAGTTTTGCCAAGGCAGCACGCACGCTGGATCTGGCCCCAGCGGTGGTGACACGTTCCATTGCCGACCTGGAAGAACACCTGGGCGCACGCCTGGTCAACCGCAGCACCCGCAGCCTGGCCTTGACCGACATTGGCGAGGCCTATTTGGAGTCTGCACAACGTGTGTTGGCCGAGCTGGACGATGCAGATGCGTTGGCCGGTGCGTCGACAGCCGAGCCCAGCGGGGTGTTGCGGGTCTTGTGCCCACCCGCGTTTGCCATTCACCAACTTGCCCACCACCTGCCACGCTTTCGCAAGCTGTACCCGCGCATCGTGTTTGAGATCGCGACACCCGGTCCGGTTGATGCGGCCGACGACAGTTTTGATGTGTCAATCCTGTCTATCGGCCAGCAGCCTTTGCAGGGTGAATTTGTTGCACGCAGGTTGGCGACTTCGACCTTCCTCCTGTGTGCGGCCTCTGGCTATTTGGACCAACACGGCAACCCGCAAATACCGGATGGGCTGCAACAGCACACC
>ERZ724516.1713-NODE-1713-length-12647-cov-4.634530_pt1 | contig 12647 bp, 13 predicted proteins | sample MGYA00376049_ERZ724516 | MGnify/ENA primary metagenome ERZ724516 (study PRJEB28724, sample SAMN07190886) | activated sludge metagenome | isolation source: activated sludge of sewage treatment plant in Hong Hong | place: USA: Christiansburg, Virginia | collected... | reverse complement strand
ATGAACACCGGCAGCAGCGTCAGCGGCGGCACCAGCGCCGTCAGCCAGAACGTACGGCGCCATTGCGCGTCACGGCGGCGCACGCGCGGTACGGGGGTGCGACGCAGCGGCGCGAACGGCGGCAGCGCCAAGAACAGGCTGAACATACCGACGAGTAGGGGCACGATGCCGACCAGTGCGACGCCGGTGGCGAACTCCTTGGTCAACCAGATCTGGTCGGTCGGTGCTCGCGGCTTGCCGCCCTGCAACGTGCGACCGAACCAGTCGAGGCTGTCGGCAACGGCGGCATGGCTGATGTGGTCGCCCGGATGCGTGGCGACCGGCATCGTCAGCCGGCGCGCGGTGCCGGTAGCGATATCGCCGTAGATGCGGCCGGGGATCACCGGCGCAGTCGTGCCGAACAGCGCCTGCAGCTTGGGGCTGTCGGGGACGTCCTGCGCGCGGTCGACGCCCCACATGATCTGCGCGAATTCATCAAAGCGGCTGAACACCAGCGCGACGTTGCGCGGCCAGCCTGGCGTACCGTCGGCAGCGAACGGCTTGCCCGTCGATGAGCCCTCGAGCACCATCGACCGGTAGCCGTTGGGCAACGCGGAGGCCGCCGCCAGCACCGTCCAGCCGCCCATGCTATGGCCTTCGAGTCCGATGTTGGCGGTATCGACATAGGGCAGCGACCGCAGGTAACGCAGCGCCGCCGGCCCGCCGAAGCCGCCCGCGAACGCCGGGCCGCTGCTATAGCCATGCCCGGCCTGGTCGAGCGCCAGCACGACATAGCCGCGGCGCGCATATTCGATGGCGAAGGCGCTCTGCATTTCGGCGGTGTTGATATAGCCGTGCACCGCGAGGATGGCGGGGGCCTTGTGCGCGACGTCGACACCGGCGGGGACATAGAGCAGCGCGCGCAAGGTTGCGCCATTGTCGCCGGCAAAGCGGATGTCGGTGACACGCGTGCCGTCAGCCGACTGGACGCGCGACGCCGCCCAACTGCCGCCAAGAACCAGCAGCAGGCCGAGCAGCAGCAACCAGATGCCGCGCACCAGGGCTACTCCGCGAATCCCTCCGCCAGGTAGCGTTCGGCGAGCGCGCAATGCAGCGCCACGCCGCGCGACAGCACAGCGTCGTCGATGACCATGCGGTTCGAATGCAGCCCGCAGCAGCTGTGCCAGCCGGTGGCGACAGGTGCGGCTCCCAAAAACATCATCGCGCCCGGCGCGCGCTGCAGGACATAGGCGAAATCCTCGGCGCCCATCATCGGCGTCGGCATGGTGGCCCAGGCGTCGGCGCCGAACACGCCCTGCACGGTGGACTGCGCGAACGCGGCGGCGCGGCTGTCGCAGACGGTGACGGGGAAGCCAGTTTCAATGTCGATCTCAGCGGTGGCGCCGTAGGCCAGCGCGGTGTGTTCGACGAGCGTGCGCAGCCCGGCGTGCATCGCGTCGCGGGTGCGTTCGGACAGCGTGCGGAGCGTCCCCCACATCTTGGCTTCGGCGGGGATGACATTGTCGGTCGAGCCCGCTTCAATGCGGCCGAAGGTGACGACGGCGGGGTCGAATACCGAAATGTTGCGCGTGATGAAGGTCTGGATCGCGCCGACAATGGCGCACGCCACCGGAATCGGATCGAGCGCATCATGCGGCATCGAGGCATGGCCGCCGCGCCCCTGGACGGTGATCCGCAACTTGTCCGACGACGCCAGCAGCGGCCCGGCGCGCCCGGCGAAAACCCCGGCCTGCATGTTGGGCGACATATGCAGCGCGAACGCGGCGTCGGGCAGCGGGTCGATCAGCCCGTCATCGAGCATGTGGCGCGCGCCGTGCCAGCCTTCCTCGCCAGGCTGGAACATGAACAGCACCGTGCCGGCAAGCCGGTCGCGCTTGGCGCACAGAACCTTCGCCGCACCGACGAGCATCGCGACATGCGCGTCATGCCCGCAGGCGTGCATCGCGCCGTCGGTCTGCGAGGCATAGTCGAGCCCGGTGTTTTCGGTCATCGGCAGCGCGTCCATGTCGCCGCGCAGCAGCACGGTGCGGCCGTTGGCGGCGCCCTTGAGCACCGCGATCAGCCCGGTGGTCGATGGCCCTTCGCGGAATTCGAGCGGCAGGCCGGCGAGCTCGGCCTTGATGCGCGCGGTGGTCTTGGGCAGGTGCAGCCCGACTTCGGGCTCGGCATGGATGGCGCGGCGCAACGCGACGGTTTCAGGCAGCAGCGCGTCCGCGTCGGCGGTCCAGTCGGTCAGCAGCATCGTCGTCTCCCCTGGGTCTTGTTGTCAGCGCCGCGACATGTCGACCGACGCGGCAGGCATCCGCACTTCAAGGCTTTCGAGCGCTTCGGTCAACCAGATTTGGCACGCCAGCCGCGAGGTCCGCCCGACACCGGCGGCGAAGTCGAGCATGTCCTCCTCCTCGTCGGTCGGCGGCGGCAATTTGGCAAAGTCGACGGCGCCGATCAGCACATGGCAGGTCGAACACGCCATCGCGCCTTCGCAAGTGCCTTCGAGCGGCTGGTCATTGACCTGCGCGAGATCGAGCAAGCGTGTGCCGGGCTTGGCAACGACCTCGGTCACGTTGGCGCCATCGGCAGAAATGAAGCGCACCAATGTCATGCGGCGCGCCCGGCCTTCAGCCGTGCGACGACGCTGTTGAGTTCGGCAGCGGCGGTGTCGATGTCGGCGTCGGTAGTGAAGCGACCCCAGCCGAGGCGCAAGCTAGCGCGTGCGGCTTGCGGCGAGCGCCCGAGCGCCAGCAGCACATGGCTCGGCCGCCCCGATTGCGCCGCGCACGCCGAGCCCGACGACACTGCGATACCGCGCAGCGACGACAGCAGCCGGTCGCCGGCGATGCCGATGACCTCGAAATTGAGATTGCCCGGCCAGCGCGGGCCCTGCGCGCCGTTGAGGCGATAGTCGAAATCGAGCTGGCGCAGCAGCCGGTCGCGCAAGGCACGGGCCTGCACTTCGCCCGCCGCGAGATCGGCCAGCGCCGCCGCCGCGCCGAGCCCGACGCACAGCGCCGTCGGCAGCGTTCCCGAGCGCCCGTCCTCCTGCCCGCCACCGTGGAGCAGCGGCTCGAGCTCGACACCGTCGCGGATGTAGAGCGCGCCGATGCCCTTTGGCCCGTAGCATTTGTGCGCGGTGAGGCTGAGCAGGTCGACGCCGAGTGCGGCGACATCGATAGGCACTTTGCCGAAGCCCTGTGCGGCGTCGCAGTGCATCAGCGCGCCGTGCCGGTGTGCGATACCGGCAATGGCGGTGATCGGCTGGATGACGCCGATCTCGTTATTGACGAGCATCGTGGACACCAGCGCGACATCATCGCCTGAAACGGCGGCTTCGATGTCGTCGATATCGACCAGCCCGTCTTCGCCGACCGGCAACACCGTCAGCGTCGCGCCGAGACGTTCGAGGTAGCGCGCGGTTTCGAGCACGCAGCTATGTTCGGTCGCCACGGTCACGATGCGGTTGCGGCGCTGCCCCGGCGCAGTGAGCACGCCCTTCAGCGCCCAGTTGACCGACTCGGTGGCGCCGCTGGTGAAATGCACGCGTTCGGGTGCCGCACCGATCAACGACGCCACCTGCTCGCGGGCCAGCGCGACGGCGGCGGCGGCTTCATAGCCCCAGCGGTGCGCCGAATGCGGGTTGCCGAATTTTGTAACACCCCAGGGTTCCATCGCCGCGGCGACGCGCGGGTCGAGCGGCGTCGTCGCGCCATAGTCGAGGTAGACGGGCATCATGCGGCGCGGCTCGCCTGTCGCGCCGCCAGCGCCTCCCAGGCGGCGGCGAAGCCATCGACTTCGGCTTCGCTGGTCAGCCAGCCGAGGCTGACGCGGATCGACTGCGCTGCCAGCACCGGCGCGATCCCCATCGCGGTCAGCACATGGCTGGTCGTCACCTTGCCCGACGAACACGCCGCGCCAGCGCTGACGGCAAAGCCCGCGAGGTCGAGCGCCATGACCTGCGTCGAGGCGGCGACACCGGGCATCGCGAGGTTGCTGATCGTCGGCAGGCGCGACGCGCCCGCGCCATTCACAATGGCACCCGCCGCCGTAAGCCGCGCTTCGAGCCGATCACGCAATGCACCGGCGCGTTCGAGCCAGCCGGTGTCAGCGGCGCGTGCCGCGAGTGCAGCAGCGAAGCCGGCAATGCCCGGCAGATTCTCGGTGCCGGCGCGGAAGCCGCGCTCCTGCCCGCCGCCGCGCTGGACGCCGACAAGGTCTTCGGCGCAGCGCGCGACCAGCGCGCCGACCCCCGGCGGGCCGCCGAGCTTGTGCGCCGACACCGCGACGAAATCGCCGTGCGAGCAGGCGATCTTGCCCGCACCCTGCACCGCATCGACGAGCAGGCGCCCGCCCGCCGCATGGACCAATGCCTGCACCTCGGCCAATGGCTGCAACACGCCGGTCTCGTTGTTCGCCTGCATCACAGCGACCAGCGCCGGGCCGGCCGCGAGCAGCTTTTCGAGGGCGGAAAGATCGACGCGGCCTTCGCCATCGACAGGGATGATTTCAGCGCCCACCGCCTGCGCGCGCACTGCGTCATGTTCGACCGCCGACACCAGCCGCCGCGTCGCCGCCACGCCGTTCAGCGCCAACCCCAGCGCTTCGGTGCCGCCGCTGGTGAACACCAATGCCGAAGGCTGGCAGCCGAGACCGCGCGCCAAGCTCTCGCGGGCATCCTCCAGCGCGGCATGCGCGGCACGGCCGGCACGGTGCACCGATGACGGATTGGCCCAGTGCGCCGCTGCTGCCGTCATCGCGGCCACCGCCGCCGGATCGATCGGTGCGGTCGCGGCATAATCGAGATAGGCGGGTGTGGTCAGCTTGGGCTCCGGCGGTTTACGTTGCGATTTTGGCGCTGGTGACTATATAGACGGCAACGGTGCCCGAGCGCACCCCCTCACCTCAATCACCGCAGGTCCGATGCCCGAAGTCATTTTTGCCGGCCCCGAAGGCCGCCTCGAAGGTCGTTACCAGCCCGCCAGCCGGCCGCGCGCCCCCGTCGCCATTTTGCTGCACCCGCATCCGCAGGGCGGTGGCACGATGAACAACAGCATCGTCATGGCGATGTACAACACGTTTGTGCGCCGTGGGTTTGCGACGTTGCGCTTCAACTTCCGCGGCGTCGGCCGCAGCCAGGGCACGTTCGACAACGGCGTCGGTGAACTGTCGGATGCCGCGAGCGCGCTCGACTGGATGCAGCAGTTCAACCCCGAAGCCTCGACGACCTGGGTCGGCGGGTTCAGCTTCGGCGCGTGGATCGGCATGCAGCTGCTGATGCGCCGCCCCGAAGTGCGTGGCTTCCTGAGCATCGCGCCACCCGCCAACATGTACGACTTCACGTTTCTGGCGCCGTGCCCGTCGTCGGGGCTGATCGTCGATGGCGGCGCTGACGAAGTCGTCACCGGCAGCAGCGTCCAGAAGCTCGTCGACAAGCTCAAGACGCAGCGCCACATCACCATTGACCATGCGACCATCCCGGGCGCCAACCATTTCTTCGAGCATGAGATGCCCGATTTGATGAAGGTGGTGGATGCGTATCTGGACAAAAGGTTGAGTGCTGATCGCTAGCCGTAGCGCGGCCAGCGCCTAAGACGAAAATTGCCCTTCGCGATTTTCGACTTAGGCGCGGACTCGCGCAAGGCCGGCCGGCGGGGCGGGCGGACACCCCGCCCGAACCCGTCCGACGGCGTGGCTTTGCCACGACGGGCCAATATCCTACTTGTTCCTTCGCCAAGCCGTCGCTGTCTTGGCGACAGATCCTTCCGGCATAGGTATCTGCTTTAACTGCTTGTAGCCCGCCAACTGCATCATCTTACCGACCAGCGAGCCAGCCTGCACTGTAGCCATATAGGTTTGGCGGTAGCGGTCCCCGAGTGCCGTGACGATCATTGGCTCCACCCCCGCTAAAGCTGGCAGGCCAGCTTCGGTCGCAGCGAAGCAGGCAGCGCGGCCGGACTTGGAATTGATGATGTCGCCCATCTCTAACGAGATAATGTCATCGTTCGTTATGCCCGAGGTGTCATAATATGGCCCCGTAGACTCGATGGCTTCCATTAAAGCCAGCGCCTCGGGTAGCTTGCTATGCTTTGCGTTTTGCCACAGCTTGAAGCGGTCTTGCCGGGATAAGTCTCTAAGCTTTTGCAAGGTCCAGTTGCTAGGCAGTTTTATCTCGTTCATGCTCATCACCTCAACTTTGTAACGAGCATACCTGCACAAAGCGATTTGTCGATTCCGCTGGTGGATTCCCGCGTGCGCGGGAACGACTCGGCCATATTGATGAATCGCCCACTCCAACAATCGCAACCACTTGCGCGTCGAATCTGGTCAGTCTTTACGGGTCCAGCGTTATTGCGCGTGCCCGCACACCATCCTAAGCTTTCGTTGAACGCATATCATTACGTTACGATAACGAAAGTCCAGCCATGACCATCGCCCAAGCCCTGACCGCCGCCGCCGCAAAACACACCACCCCCGGCTTTGTCGCGGCCGCGTCCCACAACGGCAAGCCGCTGTATTCGGGGGCTTTCGGCGCGCTGGCGCTCGGCGCCCCTGCCCCGATGGCCGAAGACTCCATCTTCTGGCTCGCCTCGATGACCAAGGCGGTCACCGCCACCGCGGCGATGCAGCTTGTCGAGGCCGGCAAGCTCGACCTCGACGCGCCCATCGGCAAGCTGCTCCCCGAACTCGGCCGCGCGCAGGTGTTCGACGGCTTCGCGCCCGATGGCAGCGTCAAATTGCGCGCCCCCAAGCGCCCTGTCACCTTGCGCCACCTGCTCACCCACACCTCGGGCCATGTCTATGACATGTGGAACGCCGACTTCGCCAAGGCGGCGAAACTGCTCGGCATCCCCGGCCTCGGCACCTCGCTCAACGCCGCGCTCGATACGCCTTTGATGTTCGATCCGGGCACCAACTGGGAATATGGCATCGGTATCGACTGGGCCGGCAAGGCGGTCGAGGCGGCGTCGGGCAAGCCGCTCGATGTGTATGTCGAAGACCATATCGCCGCGCCGCTGGGCATGGTCGATACCAGCTTCACCCCGCGCGCCAGCTGGGCGACGCGCCACGCCGGCATGACCGCGCGCACCCCCGACGGCGGCCTCAAGCCGTTCGACATGCCGGCGCCCGAAGCCCCCGAATTCCACGGCGGCGGCGGCGGTCTGCACGGCACGGCGGCCGACTATCTGCGCTTCCTGCAGATGATCCTGAACCGCGGTGAACTGGGCGGCGCGCGCATCCTGAAGCCCGAAACCGTCGCCGTCATGCAGGCCAACCACCTCGGCGACGTGGCGCTGCGCACCTTGACCAGCGCCGCACCGCATCTGACAAACAACCTCGATCTGGCGCACGGCGCCCCAGCGCACTGGGGGCTGAGCTGGCAAATCAACCCGGCGCCCGGCGTCGATGGCCGTAGCGCCGGCAGCCTCGCCTGGGCCGGGCTGGCCAACTGCTATTACTGGGCCGACCCGACCGCGAACGTGGCGGGTGTGCTGCTGATGCAGATGCTACCATTCGCCGACGCACAAGCGATGGCGTTGTTCGGTGCGTTCGAGCGCGCGGTCTACGCCGAAGTCTGCGCCTGACCGGCAACCGATTGCAGCGCGGCACCAAGGTTGTCGTTTCTGCGTCCGCCGGTTTCAAGCATCAACCGGACCAGCCGGTTGATTTCATTGCGCGCGCCGAACGCCGCAGACGTGATCGCCCGCAACGTCACGCGACCGACAAAGCTTGCCGGGTCGGCATAGGACACCGACCAGCCATCGAACTGCCTGACACCCACGTCGCCTTCTTCGAGCACCAGGGCGTTGGCATGGTGCGGGTCGCTGCGGAGCGCCGCAAGGCAGCTTTCGACTTCGGCGCGCGGGCCTTCGAGCAGTTGCGCGAAGCCTCTTTTCGTCAGCATCAACGCGCCGCTCAACCCGAACATCTGCGCCCGCTCGGCGGTTTCGGCACGGATGTCGTCAACGACGGCATCGAGCGTTGCCCCCGGAAGCCCGTGTTCGCCAAGGTAGAGGATTTGATGCAAGCGCCGGTCATCGGAACCGGCGACTGTCGCGCAATTCGCCCCGCCGCACCCTTTGCATTCGGCAGTCCGCTGATCGCGTCGCGCAATCAGACACCCGGTACACCTCGCTACCATCACAGTCGCTCCCTCCAGCAACATCAAAAACATTGATATGTAACCTAAACAACATTAGTTACGCTAGTGTAAGGTGCAGCGACAACCTTAATGGTGCATTAAACAAGTGCAACTGTTGCATTTCGATAGTATGTGTAGCATTTGTTTCGCCTGCGCGACGGATAACACGGATGCCAAGCTTTGCGACAAAGCTCGAACTGATCCTCAAGGCGCTGTCGATCACGCGCGGTCGCGCCGCATCCGAAATCGGTGTCGACAAGCCGTTGATGGGCCGCTGGGTGTCCGGCGCGGTCCACCCTTCGGCGCGCAATCTCGAACGGCTGACCGTGTGGATAGCCAGCTACCATGAAGGCTTTTCGCTGCTCGACTGGGATGTCGATGTCGCCGAGTTGGCAAAGCGGTTCGGCGTCGCGGCACCGGCAACAAGGCGACTGGGAGGCAGCGAGGCACTCGCGCCGTTTCTGGCCAAGACCCTGATCGAAGAGACAAGTGGCAATCTGGCGCGTCGTGGCTGGGCGTATGAGGGGTTCTGGCGCATTACGCGGCCATCTGCGCTGTTTCCCGGCAAATTCGCGCACGAACACATGATGATCAGTTGCAACGGTGGCGGCGCGATGCTGGTTTCGCTGTGTGCCGTGGGGGTGCGGCTCGATGGCTATGCGTTACTGTTCGACAATCAGATGTTGATGTTCGTGGCCGACAGCGAAAGCTCCAACCTGGTGTTCGCCATCTTGAATCTGGTCGTACGACTGAGAGCCGATGTGCTCGACGGGCTGACGCTGACACGGCTCGCTGATTCGAGCGGTTCGCCGGTGGCCACGCCGGTGCTGCTTGAACGCGTCGGCGAGCTATCGGGCAATGACGATGCCGATCGGGCGACGTTCGAATCGCTGTGTGGGCAGAATGTGCTGGTGCCGGCCGAATCTGTTCCCGACGACGTGCGTCGGCACCTTTGCCGCGATGTTGGCCCGACGCCGTTCGCCAATGGCGGCGACATGCTGTTGGTCATGCACGCCGCGCAATCGATGGCGCGCGGGCCGCTGCCCGACGTGCCCTGAAGCCATCCACGGCGGTCGTCAGCGGCGCGAAATCACGCCGCCCGGCATGGCTGCCGCGACGCCGGTGGTCTGCGGGAAGCTGATCGGCAGGCCCGCCAACGCACGCACACCGAGATAGGCGAAGGCTTCGGCTTCGAGTGCATCGCCGTTCCAGCCTGCCGCTTCGACGGGCAACGTTTGCACGCCGGTGCGCGCCGCCAGCATCGCCATCAGCGTCGCATTGTGGCGGCCGCCGCCGCAGACCAGCAGCCGCAGCGGGCGTGCGGGGACGTGGCGCAACGCCAGCGCCACCGTCTCGGCGGTGAACGCCGTCAGCGTTGCGGCGCCATCGGCGAGGGTTAGCCCCCGTGCCGCACCGAGCGAGAAATCGTGCCGGTCGAGCGATTTGGGCGGCGCCACGTCGAACCATGGCAGGTCGGCCATGGCGGCGACGACCCGTTCGTGGACGCTGCCCGATGCGGCGAGCGCGCCGCCGGCGTCATGGCTCAGCCCGGCTTCGGCGCGGACCCAGTCGTCGATCAGCGCGTTGGCGGGGCCGGTGTCGAAAGAACCCCAGTTTTCACCGGCGAACCAGGTGATGTTGCCGACGCCGCCGAGGTTGAGCACCGCGACCGGCCCCTCGGCACGGAACCCTGACACCAAAGCGCGGTGATACGCCGGTGCCAGCGGTGCGCCCTGCCCACCGCTCGCCACATCGGCAGAGCGGAAGTCGTGCACCACGGTGATGCCGGTTTCGCGCGCCAGCAGCGCGCCGTCGCCGATCTGCCACGTCCAGCGCCGGTCGGGGCGGTGCGCGATGGTCTGGCCGTGGAAGCCGACGAGCGCGACATCGGCCGCCGCCACGCCGGCCTGCGCCAGCAACGCCTTGACCGCCGCCGCATGCGCCAGCGTCTGGTCGCGCGCCACCGCGTCAATTTGCGCGTGCGGTGCCGGTCGTTCCATCGTCAGCGCCGCCGCAATCGCGGCGCGCAGCCGCGCACGCATCGGCTCGTCATAGGCGGTGCTGTGGAACGCCAGCGGCTCCACCAGGTCATGGCCGTCGGTGCGGATCAGCGCCGCATCGATGCCGTCCATCGACGTGCCCGACATCAGGCCCACCGCGAGCAGACTTTCGCTAGCCCCCGTGCTCATGCTAGGCACCCTCCCGCCATGACATACAAATCCGAATTCCTCCGTGTCCTAGACGAGCGCGGCTATCTCCACCAGATCACCGACGCCGACGCGCTCGATGCCGCAGCGGTTGCGGGCGTCGTGCCGGCCTATGTCGGTTTCGATTGCACCGCGCCGAGCCTGCATATCGGCAATCTCGTGTCGATCATGATGCTGCGCAAGCTGCAACAGAGCGGCCACAAGCCGATCGTGCTGCTCGGCGGCGGCACCACCAAGGTCGGCGATCCGTCGGGCAAGGATGCCGGGCGCCAGCTGCTCGATGACTCGCGCATCGCCGGCAACATGGCGACGATCAAGCGCATCTTCGAACGGTTCCTGGTTTTCGGTGATGGCCCGACCGATGCGGTGATGGTCAACAACGCCGACTGGCTCGACAAGCTCGAATACATCCCGTTCCTGCGCGATATCGGCCGGCATTTTTCGATCAACCGCATGCTGACCTTCGATTCGGTCAAGCTGCGGCTCGACCGCGAACAGCCGCTGAGCTTCCTCGAATTCAACTACATGATCTTGCAGGCCTATGATTACCTTGAGCTGTCGCGGCGCTTCGGTTGCCGCTTGCAGATGGGCGGGTCGGACCAGTGGGGCAATATCGTCAACGGCACTGACCTCATCCGCCGCGTCGACAGCAAGGACGCGTTCGGGCTGACGACGCCGCTGATCACCACGTCGGACGGCGCCAAGATGGGCAAGACCGCTAATGGCGCGGTCTGGCTGCACGAGGACTCGCTGCCGAGCTATGACTATTGGCAGTTCTGGCGCAACACCCAGGACGCCGATGTCGGCAAGTTCATGCGGCTGTTCACCGAAATCCCCGAAGCCGAAATCCGCCGCTACGAAGCGCTTGAGGGCGCCGAAATCAACACCGCGAAGAAGGCACTCGCCGACGCCGCGACGGCGCTGTGCCGTGGGCCCGAGGCGGCCGCAGCGGCAGCCGAAACCGCGCGCGCGACGTTCGAGGCGGGCGAGGCCGGCGGCGATCTGCCGTCGCTCAGCATCGGCGCTGACGGCATCGGACTGCTCGATGCGCTGGTCGGGCTGAACATGGCGGCATCAAAGGGCGAAGCGCGCCGGCTGATTCGCGGCGGCGGTGTCAAGGTCGATGACGTGACGGTCAGCGACGAGGCGCTGCAACTGCCGGGTGCGGCGAAGCTGTCGGTCGGCAAGAAGCGCCACGGCGTGCTCGTCGCCGGCTAGTCGCTCACTGCGGCCACGGCCGCCAGCCTTCGACACGCCGCGTCAGTGCTTCGACTTTGGCGGGGGCAAGCGCCAACTCGAGCCGGTTGGCGAGTTCGAGTGCCTCGGCGCGCAGTGCCGCATCACCGCGCGCGGCGGCCAACTGCGCCCAGACCCAGGCATCATCGGTGTCGCGGCTGACGCCCTTGCCCGCCGCCAGCGCCCGCGCCAGCGCCAGTTGCCCGGGCGCATAGCCGCGGCTGGCAGCGCGGAACCAATAGGTCGCGGCGGTGGCGGGATCGGCGGCGACGCCCTGCCCGCGCGCATACATCGTGCCGAGCATGGTTTCACCGATCGCCGAGCCGTGATTGGCGAGCTTCGTGAACTGCACATGCGCCTGACCGTAGTCACCCGCCGCATATGCCGCGAAACCGGCATCGAGCACGCCCTGCGCCCACGGCGTCGCCGCCGACAGCGGTGCCGCCAGCGCCAGCAATGCCCCCAAAACCCAAACTCTCATGGTGCCACGCCTAGCCCGCAGCGCTGCGCAGGGCAAGTTTGCTGGCCAGTTCATGGAACCATTGCGCCGCGCCGGACATTGATCATGGTCAATGCAGCGCAAACGCGGCAGGACTATCATTCCACCTACCAAACAAAGGAGGCCACCATGAAGGGCTATATCGCCGACATCGAGGCACTGACCGAAGACAATGCCAACTTCCGCAAGGTGCTGTACACCGGCAAGCACCTGCAACTCGTGCTGATGGCGCTCAAACCCGGCGAGGACATCGGCGCTGAAATCCACACGACACACGACCAGTTCTTCCGCGTCGAAAAGGGCAAGGGTGAAATCATCATCGACGGCAAGACCAGCAGCATCAAAAGCGGCTTCGCGATGATCGTGCCGGCGGGCGCGAAGCACAATGTCATCAACACCGGCGACAAGCTGCTGCGGCTCTACACGCTGTACGCCCCGCCCGAACATGTCGACGGCGTGATTGCGTTGACGCGCGCCGATGCGGAGGCGCTGCACGAGCATTTTGACGGGAAGACGACGGAGTAGGTTTTAAGGGCCTCCGGCGGGCAGGCCTGAGGCCTGCACCCGGTTG
>ERZ724516.1711-NODE-1711-length-12650-cov-6.235093_pt1 | contig 12650 bp, 12 predicted proteins | sample MGYA00376049_ERZ724516 | MGnify/ENA primary metagenome ERZ724516 (study PRJEB28724, sample SAMN07190886) | activated sludge metagenome | isolation source: activated sludge of sewage treatment plant in Hong Hong | place: USA: Christiansburg, Virginia | collected... | reverse complement strand
GGATGGCCACTTCGGTGGCCATTTTTGTTGGCTGCTGCGATTCCCGACTACCATCGGACATTGCGCAGAACGACAGCTTATGCAATGGCTTCGGTTTGCTATGAATGTGATAGCTTGCTGCGCAATATTTACGAGGGCTGGAGGCCAATTTATGCATGATGGAGAAGATCTCGAGGTGTCCGATAGTGGCGCAGTTGTGGTCAAGAAGCGCCGCAAAGGCATCTACATACTGCCCAATCTCTTCACATTGGCAGCCCTGTTTGGCGGCTTCTATGCCATCGTAATGGCGATGGACGGGCGTTTCGAGCAGGCGGCTATCGGCATTTTTTGCGCCATGGTGCTCGATAGCCTGGACGGTCGGGTGGCCCGCATGACCAACACGCAAAGCGCTTTTGGTGAGCAGATGGACTCCTTGTCCGATATGGTCTCTTTCGGTGCAGCGCCCGCATTGATTGCCTACTTGTGGACGCTCAAGGGTTTGGGCCGCTGGGGGTGGATCGCGGCCTTTGTGTATTGCGCTTGCGCGGCTTTGCGTTTGGCACGCTTTAACGTCAACACTGCGGTGGTTGACAAACGTTTCTTCCAGGGCATGCCATCACCGGCCGCCGCGGCGCTGGTCATTGGCTTCATTGGATTGATGACCGATCTGGGCATCACAGGCGCCGATCGTCTGGGCGTGTTTGAGGTTCGCTGGATCACTTTTGCCATTGCGCTCTTTGCCGGGCTCACCATGGTGACAAATGTTCCGTTTTACAGCTTCAAGGGCGTGCACATGAAGCGCAGCGTTCCGTTCGCCGTGTTGGTGGCCATCGCCCTGGGAATAGCCGTTGTCAATATCGATCCACCGACCGTCATATTTGGTGTTTTTGTCGCCTACAGCCTGAGTGGTTATGTGATCTACGGCTGGCGCAAGTTCAAGGGGGTACAAACCAGTTTGATCAGCACGTCGACCGACGAGCCTGAAGAGCGTGGTTTGCACAAGTAGCGCGTTGTCCGCGGCGCAGCCCCGGTTATCTTGTGGTACATTGAAGATATGAATTTGTTTGCGCTAACGCTATCCCTCCTACGCCACCACGGGCGGAAGAAGTAGCGCACGCACTTAATCCATAAAGGCCCGTTAGCACACGCAACGGGCCTTTTTTGTTTTGGATTGCAAAATACAAGTTGCGGGTTTTATTGAAGATCACAGGAGTAAAGAGATGGCTGACAAATTAATCATTTTTGACACAACCTTGCGCGATGGCGAGCAGTCACCAGGTGCCTCCATGACCCGCGATGAAAAGTTGCGTATCGCGCGGCAGCTTGAACGCCTGAAGGTGGACGTGATAGAAGCCGGATTTGCTGCCAGTTCCAACGGGGACTTTGACGCAGTCCAATTGATTGCCAACAACATCAAGGACTCTACCGTCTGTTCACTGGCGAGGGCAAACGACCGAGATATTTCCCGTGCTGCTGAGGCGCTGAAAGGCGCCCAACAGGCACGAATTCACACCTTCATTGCAACCTCGGCGTTGCACATGGAGAAAAAGCTGCGGATGACACCGGACCAGGTGTTTGAGCAGGCCAAACAATCGGTGCGTTTCGCACGCAATCTGGTGAGCGATATCGAATTCAGCCCGGAAGATGGTTATCGAAGCGATGTTGATTTTCTGTGCCGGGTAATTGAAGCAGTCATTCATGAAGGCGCAACCACCATCAATGTGCCAGACACCGTGGGTTATGCCATTCCGGAGTTGTATGGCAACTTTATCAAGACTTTGCGTGAGCGCATTCCCAATTCGGATAAGGCCATCTGGTCGGTGCATTGCCACAACGACTTGGGCATGGCGGTTGCCAACTCACTTGCGGGAGTCAAGATCGGCGGCGCGCGGCAGGTTGAGTGCACCATCAACGGATTGGGCGAACGGGCGGGCAATTGCAGTCTCGAAGAGGTTGTCATGGCGGTCAAAACCCGCAAGGACTATTTCGGTCTTGAGTTGGGCATTGACACCCACCATATTTTGGCGGCAAGTCGCATGGTGAGCCAGACCACCGGTTTCGTGGTCCAACCCAACAAAGCGGTGGTTGGGGCCAATGCGTTTGCCCACGCGTCGGGAATTCATCAGGACGGCGTTTTGAAAGCGCGCGATACCTACGAGATCATGCGTGCCGAAGACGTGGGTTGGACCGCCAACAAAATTGTCCTGGGCAAACTCAGCGGACGTAACGCCTTCAAGCAGCGCCTGCAAGAGTTAGGCGTCCAAATGGAAAGCGAAGTGGATGTCAATGCAGCATTTGCGCGTTTCAAGGAACTGGCCGACCGCAAAAGCGAGATATTTGATGAAGACATCCTGGCCTTGGTCAGTGATGAAAGTGTGACCCATGTCAAAGAGCAATACGGCTTTGTCTCGTTGTCCCAGCACAGCGAAACCGGTGAGCGCCCCACTGCCAGCATCGTATTCACCGTGGACGGCTTGGAGGTCAAGGGCGCATCGGAGGGCAACGGCCCCGTGGATGCGTCCCTAAAGGCTATAGAAACCCACGTCAAGAGTGGTGCGGAGATGGTTCTGTATTCGGTTAATGCCATCAGCGGATCAACCGAGAGCCAGGGGGAAGTCACTGTCAGGTTGCAAAACAGTGGTCGCGTGGTCAACGGCGTGGGGTCTGATCCAGACATTGTTGTAGCTTCTGCGAAAGCCTATCTCAGCGCGTTGAACAAACTGCACAGCAAGGCTGATCGTGTAGCGGCACAGGGTTAACCCCATAGCTATTGCAGATCTACAGTAGTTTCTCGAAGTTTGTCACGCAAGTAGTTGATCTTGCGTGACTTTTTTGTTTACACTCTTCGCTAATTGGCATTCGTCTTGGGCCGGGCCTTTCGATCAACACGTTCTGCTGCTGGGATACAAAATGAATCGTTTTTTTCTGCCGATCTGGATTTCGACCGTGGTCCTGTTGCTGACAGCGATACCGGTTCAGGCAGAAATAACCCGTCACCCGTCCTCCAAGTCGAAGCCACAAGTTAAACGTGTTGTGGTGAAAGCCAAGGTTGCAAAAAAGAACACCGCTTCGCGGATGGTGGCGGCCTCAAAGCCCTCTTCGTATGGACAACTTGCCGGTCTGCATGGCTTGCACGATGCGCTGGATCTCAAGAGCAGCGTTGCCCTCGTTGTTGATCAGGACACCCAGGAAGTCTTGTTTCGCAAGAATGACCTGGCAGTGCTGCCTATTGCGTCGATCACCAAGTTGATGACGGGTTTGTTGATCAGTGAAGCCAGACTGCCAATGGACGAGTTGCTCACCATCACGCAGGACGACGTTGACCTGGAAAAGGGGAGCAGCTCACGTTTACGGGTCGGCACGGAGTTGAGCCGTGGAGAGTTGTTGCATTTGGCCCTAATGGCCAGTGAAAACCGGGCCGCCAATGCCTTGGGACGTACGTACCCCGGTGGGTTACCGGTTTTTGTAGGTCTGATGAATGCCAAAGCCAAAATGCTGGGAATGGTGGACACGCGTTATGTCGAACCGACCGGGCTGTCCAGCAAAAACCAATCCAGCGCTCGGGATTTAGCGACTTTGGTTAACTTCGCCTCCCAAGATTCCACCTTGCGTGAACTCTCAACGTCTACCGGCCATCAAGTGGCGGTTGGGCGTCGAACACTGCAATATAACAATACCAATCGCCTGGTTAAAAATCCGGCTTGGGAGATAGGCCTGCAAAAAACCGGTTACATCTCCGAGGCGGGGCAGTGTCTGGTCATGCAGGCCAAGGTCGCAGGTCGCAAACTCATCATGGTGTTTCTGGATTCAGCTGGCAAGCTCAGCCGACTCGGCGATGCGGAGCGCGTCAAACGTTGGGTCGAATCGATTCCAGTGGAAACGGGTAAGACAATACCCGTCGCTAGTTCATCCATTGCGCCACGCATCAACGCAGACACCCTGTAGTTGTTACTGGGCGACGGTGCAGCAATTCAGGCTGCGCTATGTTTATGCCCTAATGACGCTGAAATCTGCCGCGCAGTTTCCTTTAGTTTGGGCAGCCAGTGGTCCTCCAGGCGGTCGGATGGCGCAGAAATGGAAAGCCCGGCTACCAGCTTATCCTGGTCGTCATAAATGCCTGCAGCCATGCAGCGCACTCCAAGTTCCAGTTCTTCATTGTCGTTGGCATGACCATATTGGCTTACTTTTGAGAGTTCCCGCTCAAGCAGCTCAATCCGGGTGATGCTATTTTTGGTATGCCCCTGAAGGCCAGACCTTTGGGCGTAAGCCCGAATCCGCTGTGCGTCGTCAGCTGCCAGAAAAAGCTTTCCCACCGACGTCAAGTGCAAAGGTGCCCGGCCCCCGATGGCGCGTACCACCTGCATTCCAGAACGTTCACTGAAGGCGCGTTCGATATACACGATCTCGTCACCCTGGCGCACACTCAGATTGACGGGTTGTTGAGTCAACTTGTGCAGTTCCCGCATCGGCGCGACGGCGGCATCCCGCACGTTGAGGCGACCTTTGACGAGATTGCCGAGCTCCAGCAAACGCATGCCTAGGCGGTAGCTGCCGGGTTGCGTTCTGTCAACAAATCGTCCGGTGGCCAAGTCATTGAGAATTCTGTGTGCAGTGGACGGGTGTAGCCCCGCCTTTTCGCTGATGTCCTTGAGGCTCATTGACTCTTCACGAGAGGCCAATACGTCTATGAGTGTGAACATCCGTTCAATGACCTGCACGGTGGGTTTGCTGGGGGTGTCAGAGATAGGTTTAGTCATGGGTTCTAACAGTGGGATTTCGGGTATCGGCTTCTTCAGGCCGACCGTCGCGGTGAGAGGGCAATGCCCCGCGCTCGCACCACACGCCATCGACGAGTAGTTGCAGGGGCGCAAACCGCGCTTTGTAATTCATTTTTGGGCTGTCCTGAATCCAATAACCCAGGTACACATACGCCAAGCCCAATTGTTTTGCCTGGTGAATTTGCCACAAGACGTTAAATGTGCCGTAGCTGGCAGCCTCGTCGGGCTCAAAAAAAGTGTAGACCGCAGAAAGGCCATCATCGAGCACGTCCAGTATGGACACCATTTTTAACGCGCCAGCGCGGCCATCCGGGCTGGTCTCACGAAACTCCACCAAGCGTGAATTGACACGGCTCTGCAGCAAAAACTGCGTGTATTGGTCCACGCTGTCTTCGTCCATACCACCGCCCGCGTGCCGGCTGTTTTGATATCGCAGGTACAAGGCATAGTGTTCTGCGACGAAACCGAGTTTCAAAACCCGGGCAGTCAAGGTGTGATGCCGGTTCCAGGCTCGCCGCTGGCTTCGGTTCGGATTAAACCGGGCAGTCAAAACCCGCAGCGGCGTGCACGCTTGGCAGCCATCGCAATGCGGCCGGTAGGTAAACATGCCACTTCGGCGAAAGCCCTCGCTGACAAGTTCCGAATACGTCGAATTGTTGATCAGGTGGCTGGGAGTGGCAACTTGTGAACGTGCTTGTCGGTCGGGCAGATAGCTGCAATCGTACGGAGCCGTTGCATAAAACTGCAGTGTTTGTAACGGAAAGTCTTTAAGGTCTGTCACGGTGGATGCATCAGGCAGACAAAATGTGATTCCAGTATAGGGGGCTGAAGTGCCAATCGATGGCGGTGGCTTGTTGCGCGCTCTGGATTTGGTCCAAAAATGCGTCACGCGGCATTTCTGCCGCCCCTAAGGATGCCAAGTGGCCGGTGTTTTGTTGACAATCAATGGCTGCAATCGCGTGTTCGCGGCAAAAACCGACCAATGCGGCCAGAGCAATCTTGGATGCGTCGGGCACGAGGGTGAACATGGACTCTCCGAAAACGGCCTTGCCTATGGCGATGCAATAGAGTCCACCCACCAATCGTCCATCGACCCAAGTTTCTACGCTATGAGCGTGCCCGGTCTGATGAAGGTGGATATACGCCTGAATCATGGCGGGCAAAATCCAGGTGCCTGCTTGTCCATTCCGGGAACTGTTGGCGCAGGCGCCAATGACGTCTGCAAAAGCGGTGTCGAACCGCACTTCGCAGGCCGAGTTTTGTGAAAAGTGCTTCAAGGTCTTGCGAAAGGACCGGTGCAGTCGGAAACTGCGCGTCTGCAGGACCATGCGAGGATCGGGACTCCACCACAAAATCGGTTGGCCCTCACTGAACCATGGAAAAATGCCTGCGGCGTAGGCGCGCTTCAGACTGGTTACCGACAGGTCGCCACCAGCCGCCAAAAGTCCTGGCGCTTCAGATGCAACATTCCATGCTCTTGCGGCAGGTGGAAATGGGTCGCCGGGCTCCAGCCACGGCAATGAGGGGGGTTGGATGGACATGGAAATCGGAGAGTGCCGAGTTTGAGAGCAAATTTACGACGGTGCCTAGAAGGCGCCGCTACAGTGCGGTTAGAATACTAGCTGTCGGGGCGTAGCGCAGCCTGGTAGCGCATCTGGTTTGGGACCAGAGGGTCGAAGGTTCGAATCCTTTCGCCCCGACCATTATTGTTTGCAGAGGCCCTTGAGTGACACTACTTTCGGGCCTTTGTGCTTTCTGTCCGTAGCTCAGTTGGATAGAGCATCAGCCTTCTAAGCTGAGGGTCGGGGGTTCGATCCCCTCCGGACAGGCCACCCCCTCCCTCTATTTTTTCAGCGCCGTTTTCCAATCGCGGAACACGTCCAGATCAACGCCATCGGGGTAGTTCAGTAGACCCGGGGTGAAGCCTTTTTTCCCTTTCTCTCCATACTGCCAGATGATGGCCTTGGTCTTGCGGTCAATCACCACCACGCGGTCATTGAGGTCGTCAACCACCAGGATGTCCCCGGTCTCCGGCAATTCACGGGCGATGGAGGAGTGGTCCAGCATGCCTTCCCCCTCCTTGACGAAGTATTCCCAGGTGATTTTGCGGGTTGCGGGATCAAAGATCACCACCCGGCCAGGTTTCCAGAAGTCCGCCACGATGATCTGCTTGCCATCGACCGTGGGAAACGCATCCGATGGGTAGCGGATGTTGGGCGCCTTCACGCTCCAGACCACCTTGCTGTCGCGTGTGATGCGCGAGATCCAGGCCTCGCTGATTTCGGTCACCAGAATATCGCCGTTCTCCATGGGCGTAGCTCCGTTGGGGTGCCCCAATTGCGACGGCGGATTGTGCTTGCACTTGCCCGGCGTGCCCCACTGCGTGGTGACGGCATTGGTCTTGGGGTCGATGATTACGACCCGGCAGTTGCGGATGTCGGCCGTGATGAATTGCCCATCTGCCAGCAGGTGGGCGTCGTCCGGGTAGTTCAGCAGGCCCGGTCCGCTGCCACGGTGGTCAGGCGTTCCATAGGTCCAGGTCAACTCGCGTTTTTCGTAGTCGACGATGTGCACGTCGAAGTTGTCTTCCTCGCTGACCGCGAGTTGCTTGCCATCGGCTGAAAAGTTGACGTCCTCGTTGCCGCGGTAGACCTTGAGATTGGGAGAGGGAAACTCCCAGAGGATGGTCTTGTCCGGCGCGATTTCTATCAGGCGGTTGTTGCGCCGGTCGGCAATCATGATGGGGTAGGGCAGTGGCTTGCCCCAGGATGGAACCGCCTTTGAGCGGCTGCCGGTGACCGGGGGGATGGGGGGCAACTTGGCGCCGCTGGACACCATGCCGGCGCCCGTCATTTCGGGGGTAACGGTGACCTCCACACCCGTCGTCCGGACTTCCCTGGTATTTTTGACCGCGACCGGCGAAGCGGTGCCAACCATTGGGAGTAGCAGGAGCAGTGCCACGCCGGCAATTTGCGTGCGTGTCAGATGGATGGGGGCCAAGGCGGAAGGGAGGCGCATGTCGGATTCCTGAAGTGGGTTTCGTGTGCCGCAGCAGGGCACGTGCAGCATTGTTCCGTGGTGCGCGGCGAGCGACCTTGACCTGACGCAAGAGTGGACCGATCGGCCCCTACAGGCGTGCCTCGTGGTTACCTACTTTCCAGCACCACGCGGTGGTTCACCGGATGCACGGCGCGCGCATTGTCGGCAAAACGCTGGCGGTAGCGCGTCAATTGGGCACTGGATAGTTCGAGCGGCTGCTTCAGCACCAGCCAGTCAATTCCTTCGGTGCAGGGCGGTGCCGTGAGGGAACCGGTGTACCGGTAGTAGCCGCGTGCTGCTGGCAGCAAGGCGTTTGCATCCACGCGAACACCGGCCGGGCTGTGGTCGCCATCCGCCCGGGCCGGAATCAGCGGCAGCAGGGTGCTCAGCAGCGCATTCTCCGCGCCGATGCGAAACAGCACCACCACCGCCACCAACTGTCCGGATGTACTCTTGTGCAGCAGGTGCGCGGCCATGGGGAATTCTTCACCGGCAATCCTGTCGCCGCCGGGCGTATGAAAGTGAAACTGTTGCAGCGTGTAGCGCTCGCGCCCTATGTGCAGCGTCTGCCCCGGCCCAAAGCGCACGCGGACCGTGTGACCATCGTCCGCAATGCGCAGCGGGGCACTCTGGTAGCGAAATTCCAGCGGGGGCAGGGGGCGCAGGGATGTGGCCCGTATGTCAATCGGCGATTGCGCGCGGCCGCTCTCACACAAGTTGGCCCAGGCAGAAGAAATGCTGGCCACACAGCCGAGAACCAGCAACAAGTGTTTTCGAGACGTCATGCCGTATTGGCCCCAATGGTGTAAATCGTTTCAGACGACGGCCAAGAACTGGACATTGGCCTTCGAGCGGTCCGCTGCGCTCCTGTATCACTACCATTTCGGCCAACAGCCCACGAATCCATTGCGCAAGTAGCTCACATTTCAATAGCAATCTAGTGTTCGCTGGTGCGACCGTTGCTAAACTGCACGGCCTGGGTGGTACCCGCCTTCTTACGCACCACCACCGTGCCCGCCAGTTTATCGTGCCACCCTTGTTTACGCGAATCAAAGCCGACCCAGATGAAGCCAAGGAACAAGGGAATCATTGCCAGGTAGTAGCCGGCGTAACGGCCTAACAATTGGCCCGTGCTGGGCTTGCCGCCGGTTATGGCGTCGACGATGCGTGCTCCAACTGCCATCTTGCCTGGGGTGGCCTGTCGGCTCACCCAGAACAGCAACACCGCAACCGCTGGGGCCACCCATGACAGCAGGAAATCAATGGGGCCCTGAACGAAGCGGTCGCTGTCCCAATACGCCGTGCCATAAACCGCGGTGAGCAGTGGCAACAGGATGACGGCGGCCAGGACGGAGTCGATGATGCTGGCCCAGACGCGTATCCAGAAGCCGGCGTATTCAAGTTCAGAGTTGTCGTCCACGGATGTTGCCTTTTGGTGAGTTTGATCGGTAAAGATAGCGGCTGGTCTAGCCCAGACCACGCATGAAGATGGGTTGACACGTGTTTCTGACAGCAACTGGCCTGTCTGCCCTGGTCTGGGACTGAGGCTTGACGAGGTTGGCCGGAACTACATCTCGACCAACTCAACACGCCGGTTTTCGGCTCGTCCTGCGTCGGTACGATTGGTGGAAACCGGCGCAATCGACGAAGCGCCGTGTGGCATCAACCGGTTTGCGGCAATGCCATGCTGTTTCACAAGTGCCTCCACCACCGTGGCAGCCCTGGCTTTGGACAGGGTCATATTGGCTTCAAAAGTGCCGACGTTATCGGTGTGGCCCACAACGTGCAGTTTGAGCTTGGAGGACTGTTTCAGCAACGTAGCAACCTCCGCGAGTACCGGCGCAGACTCCGGTTTGAGTGTTGATTTGCCAAATTCGAACTGAATGCCATACAGCGCCATGTGGCCGGTTTGCTCAATGCCTTTGCCCATCGCGGAAGCATCTACTTTGGCCATACCGGTATCCATGGCTTTGGCCCGAACCACAAAAATGTGATGGTGATGGGACTCGGGGACGCGAATCACGACCGTAAGGACATCGGATGTGGCCCTATCCGTCGCCCGGGCGATCATGTAGTGTTCATCAGAGTACGGAAATTCGCCAAACAAAGGGTCAAATTTGAGCTTGCCGCAGGTCTTTGCCTTGCCAGAGCATTTAAACAACAGCTGAAACCCGGCGCTCGCAAGTGCCTGCTCATAGTTGCGTGCGATTTCTAGTGTTGAGCGCTTCAGACCCGACGTGTTGTAGTCCACCTTGGTGACATAACCTTCCAGCACCTGTGTCCTGCCCAGACCGCCCGCCGCATTGGGCTCAGGCTCCCCCACGGGCAATTCAAGCTGGATGAACCCCAGCTCCTTCATGCTCTCAAACTTCGAGCCCTCGTAGGCCTTTACGAGCAAGCCGTCGCCAGTGGGCTCCTTGGCAGCCCAAGCCAGCGTAGCCCAAGCGGCCAACACGGTAACCAGAGCCTTGAGAAAAAGTTGTTGAAAGTGCATCACAAAACTCCCTACAAATTATCGAGTCAATGATTAAACGCTCCTATTTTCAGGCTTTTTGAAGCCAAGCCTGCCAAATGCTATTTGCGCTGGCTCGACCACAGTCGATGGCACACCATGATTGCTACGACATAGCGTCGCGCATTTCCGTTGGTTTGCCACAGCCGTCAATTCATCGCGACCATAACCAGTCACGATGTGTTGTTGTTCAACTTGGCTACGCCGTGCCCATGTGCAGTCACTGCCAAGGCATCAAGGAACGCGAGCGGTATCTACGGCGGTTTTGTGTAGCGCCACCCGATGACCGGGGCCGCTACGATCTATGGCCAGGCTACTTGAGCAGCTTTGTACGCGTAACCCGTTTGCTGAGGCGGGGAACACGGCTGTTCTGAGGCACGATGCGCTGCACGGTCTTTTCGGGCGGGTTCCGCACGGCTCCACCGATCGGTCTGGAGCCGAGCCAATATGCTGCCTGGCTGGACGCACCCTGTGGCGCCAGCATGGATTTCAAGCGCCCCTTTCCACCCGATATGCTCACCGCAACCGCAACCGCAACCGCAACCGCAACCGCAACCGCAACCGCGCCGATCGAAGGAACCTTGTTTTGACAACGCCCAGCTCTATCCTGTTTGTGTGTATGGGCAACATCTGCCGCAGCCCGACTGCACACGGCGTGTTTCGGCATAAAGTGAAACAGCGAGGTCTGGAGGTCTCCATAGCCGTGGATTCAGCGGGCACCCACAACTACCACCCCAACAGTCCACCGGATGAACGCTCCCAAAAACATGCAGCGAAACGGGGTTACGAGCTGGCTGACCTGCGGGCACGACAGATTACCGATGCAGATTTTGAGAGGCACGACCTGATTCTGGTCATGGATTGGGACAACCTGGCCCTGGTTCAAGACATGTGCCCACCGGGGTATCAGCACAAGGTGCGTCGGTTGACCGAGTTTTGTCTGACGATGGACAACCCCGTGGTGCCGGACCCCTATTACGGCGGAGCCACGGGATTTGAGCAGGTGCTGGACCTTGTGGAGGACGCCTGCGATGGCTTGTTGCTCCACTTGAACCAGGGGAAATCAAAAATCGCGCCGATGTAAAAGGCCGATCTGTGGAGCAAATTGCGCAATGTGCTGGCGCAGATGACCCCTTTAGTGATTCGCGGTGCCCATCGAATCGTGGGCCACGGCAAGTTCATCGGCGACTTCAAGCGCCCATTGTTGCCAGTGGGTCGCATGTTCAAGAGTGTTTTCCGTCGCATGAGTCGACAGGTTGGACATGGTCGCCGCAACCATGCCTCGGATGTGCTCGGCAATTTGGCCGTCAGACGCACCTTCGCGCAATGCTGCAATTCGTTGCGCGTTCTCTGCCTTGGTTTTGGAACTTGCGGCGCGCAACGCCGCGGCAGCTTCATTGGCCAGTACAGGAAGGGTGTTGGAGTCGAATTGCATGGTTGGCCTATTGTGTTGCTAGTGAATTGGACGGGGCCGCTAGTCCGTTGCCAGCCCAGTTCAAAAAGAAAAAACCCTGCTATCGATTAAATAGCAGGGTTTCCAGTAGCGGTAAGGCTAATTTGGCTCCTCGACCTGGGCTCGAACCAGGGACCTACGGATTAACAGTCTTCAGATCGAGGCGTATGCCGAATTCTATCCTATTCTGAAAACTTCCTAAGTTACTGATTTTCCTAGGGTTTTTCCATTTGGGTGATTTTGGGCATTCCAATGGGCCAGGCGGCAAACCATCCGTCGGCGGCGAAACCAAACCGGCCACGATCAACCGCGAATTGGCGGCGCTGTCGCACCTGTTCAGCAAGGCGGTGGAGTGGGGCTGGGTGGATCACCGGCCCGCCACCATCAAACGCCTGAAAGAGCACTCGGGGCGCATCACCTATTTGACGGTGGAGCAAATCGAGCGGCTGCTGAAAATGGCCGAAGGCGACCAGAACCGCCAGATTCATCCCTTCATCAAGATCGGGCTCGATACCTCGATGCGCAAAACGGAAATCCTGAGCATTCAGCGCAAAGACATCAATCTGCAACAGCTTGTCATCTACATCCCCAAGGCCAAGGCCGGGGCGCGTGAGCAGCCCATTACCGCCGACCTGGGTGAATACCTTGCTGCCTATGTCGCCACGTTGCGACCCGGCGAACAATGGCTATTTCCATCACCGGCAGCCAAGGACGGGCGCACGGTCAATCTGGACAAACCATTTCGCCGTTGCGTGCTGGCGGCGGGGCTGGATGTCAAACAGGTGGTGCGCCACACGTTGCGCCATACCGCGATCACGCACCTGGTGCAGGCCGGTGTGGACCTGCCCACAGTGAAGCGGATCAGCGGCCACAAGAATCTGAGCATGGT
>ERZ724516.1708-NODE-1708-length-12667-cov-7.455439_pt1 | contig 12667 bp, 11 predicted proteins | sample MGYA00376049_ERZ724516 | MGnify/ENA primary metagenome ERZ724516 (study PRJEB28724, sample SAMN07190886) | activated sludge metagenome | isolation source: activated sludge of sewage treatment plant in Hong Hong | place: USA: Christiansburg, Virginia | collected... | reverse complement strand
CTGCTGTTTGCCGTTGGCGACCTGGTCAATGTTGGTGATCTGCTATTGATTTCAGAGCGTCTCACGCAGGATTCACGGGGGCTGGACGGCAAAATGGCTCAAGCTTTTGCACCACAGGCAGCCTCATCCGGTGACACATGCGCTGCGACCGCACCAATCCGCGCGGATTTGCAAAGTTTGCTGGCGCGCCAGGCTTTCACACAAGACGCCAGTCGGGCAGGGGCCATGGCCAAACGCCATGCCTTGGGCCTTCGCAGTGCCCGCGAAAACGTTGCCGACCTGTGCGACGCCGGAAGTTTTGTGGAATACGGCGCGTTGGCCGTTGCGGCGCAGCGCAGCCGGCGCTCGGAGCAGGATCTGGTGGAAAACACCCCCGCAGACGGAATGGTGACTGGCATTGGCAGCATCAACGGCCGTCAAGCAGTGGTTATGGCCTACGACGCCACCGTGCTGGCCGGCACCCAGGGCATGCGTAACCACCAGAAAACCGACCGCATGCTGGGGTTGGCCCTGCAGAACCAGTTGCCAGTCGTGTTGTTTGCCGAAGGTGGCGGGGGTCGCCCGGGGGATGTGGATATGCCCATCGTCGCCGGATTGCATGTGGGCACATTTGCCAGTTACGCGCGCCTCAACGGGCAAGTGCCGGTGGTGGGCATTGTGGCCGGCCGTTGTTTTGCCGGCAACGCCGCCTTGCTGGGTTGCAGTGACGTGATCATTGCCACCCGGGGCAGCAACATCGGCATGGGTGGGCCCGCCATGGTGGAAGGGGGTGGCCTGGGTGTTTTCAAACCGGAGCAGATAGGCCCTTCGGATATCCAGCACCCCAATGGAGTCATCGACATCCTGTTGGATGATGAAGCGCAGGCGGTCGCAGCGGCGCGTCACTACCTGTCTTTCTTTCAGGGGGTGGTTCAGGAATTTGCCGCGCCACCGGACGCGGCACTGCGCCATGTGGTGCCCGAGAACCGCTTGCGTGTTTATGACACACGTGCGGCGATGGAGGGCATTGCAGACCTGGGCTCACCGTTGTACCTGCGCACCGGTTTTGGTCTTGGCATCCATACCGCGCTGGCCCGCATTCAGGGGCGACCGGTGGGCCTGTTGGCCAACAATCCGCAGCACCTGGGCGGGGCGATTGATGCCGACGCGGCCGACAAAGCGGCGCGTTTCATGCAACTGTGCAACGCCCATGGCCTGCCGCTGGTGAGTTTGGTGGATACGCCAGGTTTTATGGTCGGACCTGACACCGAGGCGAAGGCCCAGGTGCGCCATGTCAGCCGCATGTTTGTTGCAGCGGCCCACCTGCGTGTGCCCTATTTCAGTATTGTGCTGCGCAAGGCTTATGGCCTCGGAGCCATGGCCATGACGGCAGGGGGCTTCCACGCCCCCCTATTCACGGTGGCCTGGCCCACTGGCGAGTTTGGCGCCATGGGGCTGGAGGGTGCTGTACGCCTTGGATTTCGCAAAGAGTTAGAGGCAGTCCCCGACGGCCCCGAACGCCAGGCACTGTTCGACCGTCTGGTCACGCTTCAATACGAGAACGGCAGTGCCATGCAGATGGCGACCACGCTGGAAATCGACGCCGTCATCGACCCGGCGCACACCCGTGCCTGGCTGGTCAGTGGTCTGCGTTCGGCACGGGTTGCGCCATCAAAACCATCCTCCAGCATCGACACCTGGTAAGTGTTCCCTCGTCGCACGCAAGGGTGCGGGAAGCCAGCACGATCCGAAGACGGACATCGGGCTGTAACGATGGCGTAACATTGGCACCCCTGCCAAGCCTATTGGCACCCCGGCGCAGCGATTTTGGAGTGCAATTGAACGTTAGTTTCGAACCCGTGTCCGTGATTGTGGTGAACCACAATGCGGGCTCGCTGCTGCTGGACTGTGTATGCTCGGCTTTGGAACAGGCGGAGCAGGTTATTGTGGTGGACAACCACTCTACCGACGACAGCATGGCAATGCTGGCATCGCGTTACCCGGATCAGCCCCGTTTGATCACCAGTTTTGTTGGCAAGAACTTAGGCTTTGCTGCGGGTTGCAACATCGGCATGGACCATGCCACGGGATCCCACTTGCTGTTTCTCAACCCGGACTGCATTTTGGGCCAGGGTTCTTTGCGGCGCATGGTCCAAGCCTTGGACAGTGACCCCAAGGTGGGCATGGTAGGTGGCCTGCTCATCAATCTGGACGGCAGCGAACAAGGCGGCGGGCGGCGGGCGGTGCCCACGCCCTGGCGTTCGTTTGTGCGTGCGTTTGGCTTGAACCGACTGAGCAACCGCTGGCCAAAATTGTTTTTTGACTTCTATTTGCACACCCAGCCATTGCCGCCGGGCCCGATTGAGGTCGAAGCAATTTCCGGAGCCTTGATGCTGGTCAGCCGCGCTGCGGTTGCGGATGTTGGCAATTGGGATGAAGCCTACTTTCTGCACTGCGAAGACCTCGACTGGTGTATGCGCTTCCGTCAGCGCCAATGGAAGATACTGTTTGTTCCCGACGCCCCAGTCGTGCACCACCTGGGCCACAGCAGCCGGGTTCGCCCCTATTTTGTGGAATGGCACAAACATAAGGGCATGGTGCATTTTTACCGCAAGTTTTTCCAAAACCAGTACCCGGGGGCATTGATGCTGCTGGTAGATGCCGGTGTCTGGTTTCGTTTTGGCCTGGTATCGGCCCACCATTGGGTTCGTCGCATGTGGGCCCGGTTGGGAGGGCCCCGTGACTGAGCCGTCAACCGTCGGCGTCATCGGTGCCAGCAGCCTGGTGGGTCGTTGTGCCATCCCCTTGTTGGCGAACGGCGGACATGCGGTGGTTGCGTTTGCCAGAAAACTCCGTAACCAACAGCCTGTGGTGGGCGTCTCCTGGCGACAGTTGCCCACACCGGATGCAGATCCTGTTGGCGCGAGCGCCATCGAAGAATGGCTGTGTCTGGCACCGATCTGGGTGTTGCCGCAGTATTTCGACATGATGGCGGCCCATGGCGCGCGCCGCGTCGTGGCACTGTCGTCGACCAGCCGGTTTACCAAGGTGGGGTCGTCAGAGTCGGCAGATTCCGCCGTTGCGGCCCAGTTGGCCAAGGGGGAAGCCGATCTGAAAACCTGGGCCGCTGCAAACCGTGTTGAGTGGGTCATCCTGCGGCCCACGTTGATCTATGGCCTGGGTCAGGACAAGAACCTGACCGAGATTGCGCGCTTTGTTCGCAGATTCTCGTTTTTCCCCTTGATTGCCAATGCGACCGGCTTACGCCAGCCCATTCACGTTCAAGATGCCGCCATGGTCTGTGTGGCCGCTTTGGGTGTGCCGGTCGCCGCAAACCATGAATACAACATTGCCGGGCAGGAGGCCTTGCCTTACAAGGAAATGGTTCGGCGAATTTTTCTTGCCGCAGGTTTGCGCCCGCGGCTGATTACCATTCCACTGTTTGTGTTCCGCGCAGCCCTGGCGTGTTTGCGTGTGTTGCCAAAGTACCGCAGTTGGTCCGTTGCCATGGCTGAACGCATGCAAAAAGACATGGTGTTCGACTGCTCGGATGCGGTCAGAGACTTGGGGTTTTCTCCACGTGTATTTGCGTTTGGTCCCGAAGACTTTCCAAGATGATCCCAAGGGGGTAAGACAGGCTTTGTTGCAAAGCCTGTCTGGCACCTACAGTTACTGCTTGATGGCTTCGAGCGACACGGTGATGGTGACATCGTCACCAACGGATGGCGCGTATTTTCCAGCGTTGAATTCCGTACGCTTGATGACGGCGGTTGCGTCGGCTCCAATGGCATCGTTCTTCAACATCGGATGCGCCATGTTCACGTAGTTCGTGACCTTCAGGGTGACCGGCTTGGTCACGCCCTTGATTGTCAGGTTGCCTTCAATCGCGGAAGGCTTGTCACCGTCAAACACGACCTTGGTGGACTTGAACGTGGCGGTTGGATACTTGGCGGTATCCAGGAAGTCCTCACCCTGAATGTGTCCGTTGAAGACCGTGAAGCCGGTATCGACCGACTTCATGTCGATGAGCACTTCGACCGAACCGGTCTTTGCTGCCTTGTCCAGAACGACCGTACCGGTGGTCTTGTTAAAGCGGCTCAACTGTGTGGACATGCCGAAGTGGCTGTACGAAAAGCGCGGAAAGGTGTGACCGCTGTCGATGGCGTAGGTTTCGGGCGCGGCCAGTGCGGGCATGGCAGCTGCAGCGAGAAGGGCGAGTGCAGCGGAGAATTTAATGGTGTTTTTCATCGTAGGTTCCTGTGTGGTTGAGAGGGAATTGTGGAAATCAGAACTTGCCGACGCCGGTCAGCGCCAGCTTGAATTTGACCTGCACGTCATCGGCGACCATGGACGTATCGGCCCACTCCTTTTCGCCGATCTTGTAGGCCAGGCGCTTGAGGCTAAAGCTGCCGGTGGCCATGGTGGTTGCGCCGCTGGCGGTCAGGGTGACGGGAATGACGGCATCCTGGCTCGCGCCCTTGATGGCGAGTTTGCCCGCCACCTCGAACTTGCCGCCGCCCAGCGCCTTGATGCTGCTGGACTGGAAGGTGGCCTGCGGGAATTTGGCGGTGTTGAACCACTCGGCCTTGGGCAGTTCGGCATCGGGCTCGGGGGAACCCAGCGTAGCGCTGGCAATGTCCACCGTGAACGCAATCTTGCCGGTTTGCGGCTTGGCCGGGTCAAAGGTGATCTGGGCGTCAAACTTCTTGAAGCGGCCCTCCACTGGCACGCCCATCTGCTTACTGACAAAACTGATCTCGCTTTGGGCCGGCACCAGTTTTTGCTGGGCCTGTGCAGCCACGCTGGTAAGGGTTGCTAGCAGCAGCAACCCGGCCGTGCGGGCAATGGTGGGGAATGGGGTCATGGCAATACTCCGTTGCATGGGGGGTGGTAGTAAGGGGTAGGGGCGCCTTAACGGCGACCGGGCAGCATGCGGGTCAGCAGGCCGTCCTTGTCGATCCAGTGGTGTTTCAGTGCAGCGCCCACGTGCACCACCACCAGGGCGGCCAGCGCGAAGGCGGAGATTTCGTGCCAGGGCTTGATCAGTTCTGCCAGTGCCTTGTCGGCCGACACAAAGTCGGGCAGTGCCAGCACACCAAACCAGACGATGGGAAAGCCCGCGGCCGAACTGTAGGCCCAGCCCACCAGCGGCACGATGAAGAACAGGGCGTACATCAGCCCGTGGGTGGCGTGGTAGGCCTGCATTTGCCAGCCCGGCATGGCCAGGGTGACGGCTTGTGGCAGGGCGGGCGGGCGGTGGGTCAGGCGCCACAGCAAGCGCAACACGGACAGGAACAGCACCGTGACGCCAGCCCACTTGTGCCAGTTGTATAGCTTCAGGCGTGTTGGTGAAAACGGCAGATCCGCCATATACAGGCCCACGCCGAACATGCCCACCAGGGCAATGGCCAGAATCCAGTGCAGAGCGATGGACAATCCGTTATAGCGACTATTGGGGGAAACTGTGTTCATGTCGGACGGCTAAAGTGGTATCAATTTCATCCATCAGGCGGCCAACGGCCTGACATGGGCATAAGTTTATGGGTGCCAGCCGTTCAGAAACTTCAAATTACTTGTCGCAATATTTCAAAATATTTGAATATATTGTCGATATCGATTCAAGTATTCTGAGGCAGACACAAAAAAACCGGCACTAGGCCGGTTTTTGATGCAGAACACGGGGTGTCAGTTCAATGACATGGATTGCAAGGTTTACCAATTCGCCTCGCGTTCTGGCGAGGCACTGATTTTGTGGATGGAAAGATCGGCGCCGTCGAATTCTTCTTCCTGGCTCAATCGCAGTCCCATGCTAACTTTGAGCGCTCCATACACCAGCAGCCCGCCGAGCACGGCCCAGGCCACGCCCATGGCGGTGCCAATCAGTTGCGCACCGAAGGACACGCCGCCCAGTCCACCCAAAGCCTTGGCGCCAAAGATGCCGGCCGCCAGGCCGCCCATCGTGCCGCACAGGCCGTGCAGTGGCCACACGCCCAGCACGTCGTCAATCTTCCACTTGTTCTGTGTCAGCGTGAACATCACCACAAAGACGGTGCCTGCCATGGCCCCCACCACCAGTGCGCCCAATGGGTGCATCAGGTCCGAGCCCGCGCAGACCGCCACCAAGCCGGCCAGCGGGCCGTTGTGCACAAAGCCGGGGTCGTTCTTGCCCGCTACCAGCGCGGCCAGCGTGCCGCCGACCATGGCCATCAACGAATTGACCGCCACCAGGCCGGAAATTTTGTCCAGCGTCTGCGCGCTCATGACGTTGAAACCAAACCAGCCAACCGTCAAAATCCAGGCACCTAAGGCCAGAAAAGGGATACTTGACGGCGGATGCGCGGAGATGGCGCCATCCTTGCGGTAGCGGTTGCTGCGCGCACCGAGCAGGATGACGGCCGGCAAGGCGATCCAGCCGCCCACCGCATGCACCACCACGCTGCCGGCAAAGTCGTGGAACTCTTCGCCGGTTAAGCCCTTGATCCAGGCCTGCACACCAAAGTGCTGGTTCCAGACGATACCTTCAAAGAAGGGGTAAATGAAGCCAACAATGACAGCCGTTGCAATCAGTTGCGGCCAAAAGCGCGCGCGTTCGGCAATGCCTCCGGAGATGATGGCGGGAATGGCGGCGGCAAAGGTCAACAGGAAGAAAAACTTCACCAGCTCATACCCGTTTTTGGCGGCCAGCACTTCGGCGCCGACAAAGAAACTGGTGCCATAGGCCACGCCGTAGCCGACCATGAAATACACCACGGTGGACACCGAGAAATCCACCAGGATCTTGATCAGCGCGTTGACCTGATTTTTGCGGCGTACCGTGCCCAGTTCCAGAAATGCGAACCCGGCATGCATGGCCAGGACCATGATGCCGCCGAGGAGAATGAACAAGGCGTCGGCGCCCTGTTTGAGTGCTTCCATGTGAACCTCTTTGTGTGAAATGCTGCTTATTGGTGCAGTTTTGATGCAATTTTCAAAACTGCACCAAATGAAAGCAAGAAATGCGCCAGAATGGATTTGATGCACCAAAGTTGATGAAGGCTACAATGGCGGCTGTCATTGGGGAGTAGCCGCCCTTCTTCATTGAGAGGGGCTTGCGTCAACAGACTTGTTCGGTCACAGCAGTGACTGGCATGGCGCAAGCGGATTCCACGCAGGTGGAACTTGGCGAGACCTTTGGCTGCACGCTTCCTGTTTTGGCCGGGGGTGTCGTGCAGTCATGGGTTTTACAGCATCCGGCCGGAGTCCACCATCTTGGAAGCTTTTCTGATCTCCACGGGCATCGTCGCCCTCGCCGAAATGGGCGACAAGACGCAACTCCTTGCCCTGATCCTCGCAGCGCGTTTTCGCAAGCCCTGGCCGATTGTGCTGGGTATCTTCGTCGCCACCATCGCCAACCATGCGCTGGCCGGTGCGGCCGGCGCATGGGTCACCACGGTATTGGGCCCGGATGTGCTGCGTTGGGTGCTGGGTGGTTCCTTCATTGCCATGGCGGTGTGGATGCTGATTCCGGACAGCGTGGACGACGCGGAAACCAGCGGCACGCCCCGTTTTGGTGTCTTTGGGACCACGGTCGTGGCCTTTTTCCTGGCCGAGATGGGTGACAAGACCCAGATTGCCACCGTCATGCTGGCCGCCCAGTACCAGGCCTGGGCCTGGGTGGTGGCGGGAACCACGCTGGGCATGATGCTGGCGAATGCCCCGGTGGTCTGGTTGGGCGACAAAATCACCAAATTGGTGCCACTGAGGGTCGTCCATGTGGTTTCAGCGCTGATTTTTTTGGGGCTGGGGTTGTTCGCGCTGTGGGCGTAACCGGGCTCTTGGGCTGACCACCGGCGTTTGGATCACGCCAGGGACCAAGCCCGCCAGAGCGGGCTGCGAACTTGGATTTATACTCGTCCCTAACGCCGATTTGATTCCCAAGATTGCGGGCGCCGAAGCCTTGGAGCTTCGAAATTCAGCTAAAGACGGCCAACGTAACCCCTTCTAGGTCACCCGGCTCCGCATTTAGCGTCGTCGGGTTTTTTTATGGAACTTTGGGTTGTACATGCCTTTGATCGCGACACCACAGTCCCAGCATTTTGCTGACGCCTTGCCCCTGCAAAGCGGCGCAGCGTTGCGCGACTATTCACTCAGTTTCGAGACCTACGGCACGCTCAACGCCGAGCGCAGCAATGCGGTGCTGATCTGCCATGCCCTCAATGCATCGCACCATGTGGCCGGGGTCTATGAGGGTCAGGCCAACTCCGAGGGCTGGTGGGACAACATGATCGGCCCCGGCAAGCCGGTCGATACAGACCGCTTCTTTGTCATTGGCGTCAACAACCTGGGCTCGTGCTTTGGCTCCACCGGCCCCATGCACGCGAACCCGGATGCGCCGGCGGGTAGCGGTCGGGTCTATGGCGCCGACTTTCCGGTCGTCACCGTGGAAGACTGGGTCAACGCCCAGGCCCGCCTGCTCGATGCGCTGAACATCCAGACGCTGGCCGCCGTCATGGGCGGCTCGCTTGGCGGCATGCAAGCGCTGTCCTGGACGCTGCAGTACCCGAACCGTGTGCGCCACGCCGTCGTGGTCGCCAGCGCGCCCAATCTCACGGCAGAGAATATCGCCTTCAACGAGGTCGCGCGTCGTGCCATTGTCACCGACCCCGACTTCCATGGCGGGCATTTCTACGAACACGGCACGGTGCCCAAGCGCGGCCTGCGCATTGCCCGCATGATCGGCCACATCACCTACCTCAGTGATGACGTGATGAACGAAAAATTTGGGCGTCAACTACGGAAAGCCGTTCTGGGTAGCGCCGACGGCTACAAGTACTCGACGCAGGACGTGGAGTTCCAGATCGAGAGCTACCTGCGATACCAGGGTGACAAGTTCGCCGAGTACTTCGACGCCAACACTTACCTGCTGATCACCCGGGCGCTGGACTACTTCGACCCGGCCCGCGCCTTTGGCGGCGACCTGAGCCAGGCGCTTAAGCGGGCCACCTGCAAGTTCCTGCTGGTGAGCTTCACCACCGACTGGCGTTTCAGCCCCAAACGCAGCCGCGAGATGGTCAAGGCGCTGCTCGATAACCAGCGCGACGTCAGTTATGCCGAGATCGACGCGCCCCACGGACATGATGCCTTTTTGCTGGATGACCCACGTTACATGGGCGTGGTGCGCTCTTATTTCGATAGCATGGCGCATGGCGCGGCCCCCACGGTGGGCAGCGCAGTACGCGCAGCGTTCTCGAAGAGCGACGAAGTCACAAGCGTGGGGGCAACACTATGAGCGACCTTTTCATTCAGCATTCGATCGCCGAACTGGTGCCGCAAGGCGCCCGCGTACTCGACCTGGGCTGCGGCGACGGCGCCATGCTGGCCCACCTGCAACAGACCCGCGGCTGCACCGGCTACGGTGTGGAGATAGACGACGCCAATGTGCTGGCCTGCGTTCAGCGGGGTGTCAATGTCATCCAGCTGAACCTGGACGAAGGCCTGGCGATGTTCGACGATGCCTCGTTTGACGTGGTGCTGCAGATCGACACGCTACAGCACCTGCGCAATGCCGAGGTCATGCTGCGGGAGACCGTGCGCGTGGGTCGCGTGGGCATCATTGCTTTCCCCAACTTTGCCCACTGGCCAAACCGCCTGAGCGTGCTCAAGGGCCGCATGCCGGTGACCAAGCGCCTACCTTACCAATGGTATGACACGCCCAATATCCGGGTTGGTACCCATGCTGATCTGGCCGTCCTGGCAGCGCGCAACGGCCTGCGGATACAGGATAGCTTTGGCTTGCAGGATGGGCGCACCGTGCGTCGGTGGCCCAATTTCCGGGCCGGTACTTCGGTCTACAAGCTTTCGATCGCGTAGCGCTAGATCGCCACTTTCAGGGGCAACCTAGGCCTGATCCAATCACTGCCTCAGACGTCCTCGGCTCTAACAACCTTCTTCGTAGACCACACGCACATTGGACTGGGTCTGCGTTGGCTGCGCCAAACACTGCCAGATACTCGTCGGGATATTCAGCGGATTGCCGTTGACCCGTGCGGGCACACCTCCACGAGGGGTGCAGATCTTCACGTCAGTCGACTGGTCTGCGTTGATGGTCACAAAACTCTTGAAAGCCATCAGATCGGTATTGATGTCAAAACTCGCACCCCCCGCCGATAGCGTCAGGTTCTCCGTGATGGAATAACTCGTGGCCTGCAGGGTACCGGTCACTGCCGCTGTGGGGTTGGCGAGATTAAACGCAAAGCTACCCTTGCCAGCGGTGTAGGAGTAAATCGGACCACCGTTCAAGCCAAAAGAAACACCCGCACAGTTCGAAGGAAAACTTGCGTTGTTAAAGCGGGTGGCGAGCGCTGCGGCGTAGTCAAAACTTATCGCCGACCCGGTGAAGCCCATGGTGACGCAGATCTGAGCCGGGTAATTGAAGCGTGACAATGGTTCAGAGCTTATGGAGCCGCTTCCCGGCGCCGGCACTGGAACGGTGGCACTGGGTGTGGGTGTGCACACCTGTCCACCGGATGGCAGGGCCATGGCTGCGCCTGACAACGTAAAAACACCTAGCACCACAAGCGCGCGTGAACCCAATTTAGTCAATCCCATACGATCCTCCAAAAAATTGTTGTACCGGTCGCATCCCGTGGCCACCGACACCTTATTGTTGCCCAAAGGGGCAGGCAGGTACAAGCCCCAATTCGAATTCTGCAGCGCTCCGCAGGAAACCGTCTTGCCTAACGCTGCCCTTCGGGTCGTGCCGGCACCGTTTTCAGGTAGGCGTACAAAGCATGGGCATCCGTGTCATCCAATTCCCGCAGTGACTCGAATGGCATCACCTTGATGTTGCTGCCATCCGGTCGCTTTCCGGAGCGCAGCATGCTCACAAACGCATTGGAATCGGTATAACGGGTCATGGAACCCCCTTTTCCAGGAGTCAGGTTGGCGGCAGGCGGCCAGTCGGGTGGGCCACCCGGGATGGTTCCACCTGAGAGGCCCGGGCCATGGCACCCAATGCACATATTGGCGACATAGGCCCCATGCTCGGCATTCACGGCAGCCGTTATCGGCAGGGCGGGTGCAAGGCTGTGATCAATTTTTTCCGCTGCATCCCGAATCATCCCTGCTCCGTAGAGCGCCCGTATATGCAAGGGCAACTCAACCACGGTTGCTCCGCCGCTGCGCGGTGCCAATGTGCGCACATAACCCACCAGAGCGGCCAAGTCCTGATCGGTGAGCCGGTTGTAGTCTTCGCTGGGCATGATAAAGGCCGCCCGGCCATCGGCTTTGACGCCATGCCGAACAATGCGCACCCACTGCAGTTCCGAATATTTTGCAGTCGGACTGCCCGGCGTAATATTGGGGCCTCTGATGCGCATGCCGTTGCCATCGTTGATGAATTCGCGTCCGGCACCGTCGACACCGTGGCAATCGACGCAACCGCGTGAACGGTACAGGTAGTGCCCGCGCGCAACGCCCTTGGCATCCGTGGCCGGCGTGATGCCATGCACCGCAACGGTAACTTGGCGCTCGCGCTTGCGGTCCCCTTGCCAAACGGCAAGCGCCACGGCTGCCGCACCCAGAGCCAAGAGCACCGCAACCCCGATACCCCCACGTTTTAACCAACGCTGCATGCCGCACCCCCCCAATTGGTAGTTGGCTTTGATGCTAGCCAAACCGCCAACCCCTGTCGAGGGGTGCAAGCTTGGGGTATTCCCGAGGCCTTGTGCTACAGTGCCTCCATCGGGGTGTCAGCTCCCCGGTGTCGGGCCAATCAGGCTCCAAGATGGTGTCCCATCCAATTGCTGGTAACGCAACAGGAGCAATCCGTGGACACCCTCAATCCGTCTATTCTTTCCGTTTCCCCCCGGTTTTTTAACGCCCGGCTCGGTCGTGCAAACACCTCGCTGGTGCTGGACGTGCGCGGCCAGCCGCGCTTTGACGAGAGCCCACGCCTACTGGCCTGCGCGCAACGCTGTCTGCCGGAGGACGTGGCCGCGTTTGCAGCATCCCACCCGCCGCGCGAAGTCTTCGTCTATTGCGTGTACGGTCATAACGTGAGCGAAGCCGCCGCAGCCACGCTGCAGGCCGCCGGCTGGAATGCCCACCGGGTGGCCGGTGGCATCGAAGGCGGGCAGGACGGCGCGGACGATGCCCACGCAGTAGCGGCGTGGCGCGAGCGGCCACCGTTGAGCATTGCCAAGCGAGCCGACTGGGGTGTGACCGGCGAGCAACCCTCGCGCTGGATTACGCGTGAGCGGCCCAAGATCGACCGCATCGCCTGCCCTTGGCTGATCCGCCGCTTCATTGATCCCCGTGCAGCGTTCTTCTACGTGCCCACCAACCAAGTGCTGGCACAAGCCAAAGAAAGAGGCGCGGTGGCCTACGACATTCCCGGCGCGCCGGTGTCCCATGAAGGCGAGCGGTGCAGCTTTGACGCCCTGTTGCAGGGCTTTGACCTGGCTGATGCGGCACTGGACCTGTTGGCCACCATCGTGCGCGGTGCCGATACCGACCGGCTGGATCTGTCTCCGCAGTCCGCCGGTCTGCTGGCCTTCTCCTTGGGCCTGTCGGGCCTCTATGCAACCGATGACCACGCCATGCTGGAGGTCGCCATGCCGCTGTACGACGCGCTCTACGCCTGGTGCCGTGACCGTGTCGCCGCAAAGGACGAGCCCCATAACTGGAAACCCGAAACCATGGTGGGAGC
>ERZ724516.1706-NODE-1706-length-12669-cov-5.816315_pt1 | contig 12669 bp, 6 predicted proteins | sample MGYA00376049_ERZ724516 | MGnify/ENA primary metagenome ERZ724516 (study PRJEB28724, sample SAMN07190886) | activated sludge metagenome | isolation source: activated sludge of sewage treatment plant in Hong Hong | place: USA: Christiansburg, Virginia | collected... | reverse complement strand
ACCGACCAGATCAGCGCCAGCGTGTTGTGCCCGTTCTTTGTGCCCACCGGCATCAGCCAAAGCCACCGCAACCGCCCGGAGGAACTGAAAGTAGAGGCCAAACCTACCCAAAGCCAGCTGATCGGCCAGGCGATGAGTGACAAGGCCGTGGGCAGCGGCAAGGTAACCGCCGCCCAGGTTGCCCAGATGGTGTTTGATGCCATCGCTGCAAACCAGTTCTATATCTACAGCCACCCCAAGGCCATTGGTTCCGTGCAAACCCGTATGGAGGACGTGATGCTGGCCCGCAACCCTACCGATCCTTTTGCGCACAAGCCGGAATTGGGTGTGGAACTCAAGAAAGCATTGCGCGCATAGGGTCAGGGTGGGTGCTGCGGTTATGGACACCCATGTCAAACCCGTTGTCTACGAGTCGCTGAGCAGCAAATCGCTGTTTTTCTCCACCCAGGATGTGCAAAGCAAGATGGACCTCTTGCAACCGGATGCACTGCAATTTGAGTACACCCGGATCATGATGGGTTTTTTGCTGCACCAGCCACAGCCACGCCGCATTGCCATGCTGGGTTTGGGCGGTGGCTCGTTGGCCAAGTTCTGTTACCGCTATTTGCCTGACGCGGACATCACGGTGGTCGAAATCAATCCCCATGTGATCGCACGCCGGAGTGATTTTTTGGTTCCCGCCGATGACCAGCGCTTTCGTGTGGTGCAAGTGGATGCGGCGGACTTTGTGCAGCAGTCTGCCCAGGCCTTTGACATCGTGCTGGCCGACGCTTACGACATCCATGGTTTGCCTGAGCGACTGGGTACACCGCAGTTCTACGGTCACTGTTACGACCTGCTAACGGCTAACGGCTGACGGCATTTTTGTGGCCAACCTGCACGGCTGCAATCCGCAGTGCGAGGTTTTGTTGGACCGTATTGGCTGCGAGTTCAAGGGCTCACTGTTGGTGGTCAACGATCCTGGCGGCAGCAATCGCGTGGCGTTTTCGGTCAAAGGTGATCCGCGCGTGTTGCAGTCCTTGGCAGGGGTTCGCAAACCATACGGTTTTGACGCAAACGCCTGGGCAGACCTGGTGCCGAGTCTGGCACGGGTTTTTTTGGCTTCGCGGGCTCTGTCGTGCCCTAAATCCAAGGAAAATTTGTCGGTGTGACCCGAAGACGGCATCAAAACCCGTGTAGATTGTCGGCTGGCTGCGCAATCGCCATTTGTTTCCACAAATGCGCGTTTGTTTTGCTTGCGGGGCAGCTGTAAAAAAACCCATTTCACCGATAAACGATCTGTATTGCAATGACCAAGCCTGAAAAATCAGACGTGTCTGCTCCCAAGTTCAATGTGGTTGTCAGTATGCCCGCCGGGCTGACGCTTGAAAAAATGGAGAAACTCGGCCTCGAAGAAGTGCGGATGGATCCCAAAAAGGTAGCCGGGCTGGTACATGCGTTCCAAAATGGCCCGCAAGTCATGGTCGGAAAGGAAGTCACCCGAGAACGCGTCGAGGCGGTGAAGGGGGATCTCGCCCGCATGGGCTTGGAGGTCACCGTTACTCCGGTTTTGGCCATACAAGAGCACCACGAAGACGAGACCCATTACAAGTGCCCGGCCTGCTCAAAGACGGTCGATCTACCCGAAAACCGACAGTGCCCGGCCTGCGGCGTGTTTGTTGACAAGGTGACCAAGGAGTTCCTGCTGCGCAAGAAGATCCTGGAGCAGGAGCGGGGCAAGATGGCGTTGCTGGCAAGCAAGCAAGCGGCCGACCGTGAACTGGAAAACACCCGTTCGATGGAAGATGCGATCCGGCGCCAAATTCGGGATGAACTTGAAGAAGAATTCGGCCTCAAGAAGAAGAGCGGTCTTTTTGGAGGGCGCACCGGTTTGATTCGCGCCGCGGCCCTGTTTCTGTTGGTGGGTGCTGCTTTCGGTGGCGGCAATGTATTCAATAGCATGCGCAACCCTGCACCGGCACCCGCGGCTTTGCCGGGCAGTGCCAAGGGTGGCGCATCGGAGCCGCAGAGCTTCGAGCAAATGCTGGACGCGGCAGGGAACCGGCCCGGAGCAAGCGCTGGTGATGATGGCCTGGCGAGTCCCTCTGCCGAACCCGACGCATCTGACTCGTTGGTTGCTGCTGCCAGCCAGGGTCGGGCTGGCGGAAAAACCCTTACGGTGGAGCAAGCGATTGCCGCGGCAAACATCCTGTCGGGCTCCATTGGCGGGCCGACCACCCAGAGCATTGATGCCAAAGCGGGAACCGGTGCAAAAACCACTGGCGCAGCACCCAGTGCCACCGTTCCGGTGTTGGCGAAAGCCAGCCTGACCTCCGAATTTGCGGTTTTGCTGGGAGAAGTCGGGCAAACCGCCAGGGCCAATGAAGTGGTACGGGTGCTGATGGTCAACCCGACTCTGGCTGCCGATCCGCAAGCCTTTGGCATCGCCCAATCCGCGAGCCTGGAGGTTGAAGCGCTGCGCATTACCGGTCGGCAGGATTCACAGACCCGCAGCCAACTCGAAACACTGCGGCTCAATGCGGAAAAAATTACGTCGGCAGCGGACCGTGCCGTGGCCTTGGCCCGCTGCGCCGTCATCCTGGGGAGCAACCGCTTGTTGCCCAATCAGACCAGCGCGGCTTTCATGACTTTGGCCGCAGATTCTGCAAAGTTGGTGAGCAATGCCGCGCAACGCGAACATACCCTGGGACAGGTCATGCTGGCCATGGCGGAGTTGGCCTTGTCCGATACCAGCGACTTGGCCCGAAAGGGAATGTGGGCCAAAGCGCAAGCGTCGGCCAATGCGACGGATGCCTTAGCCCGCCAGGTATCCTCAACCCCGATGGCGCCTCAATTGATGGCCATCGCCGCTCAGGCCCAGCAGGTTCTGGGACAAGCCGCAAAATCGCAGCAGCTATTGGAATCGGCCTTGGGTCAATTGGAAAAAGATAGCAGCATCACCCGACGTGCAGCAACCCTGCGCTCGGTTGCACGTCTGGCCAATGGCATTGGCAGCGACCAGGTGTTGGCTGCGGCTGAGCGCTTGGCCAGTGCAACCGAACAAAAGCCGCAGACCGAAAAGGCAGAGGCGCTTGTGCAGCTTGCACTCCTGTATGCAGACGCTGGTCAATCCGATCAGTTTGCCCAGGCTGCCAAGCGCGCCACAGCGGTGACGGGTTTGACCCCGGTCGAGTCAGGTGCGATTTATTCCCAGCTTATCGTTGGCGGAGAACTCGCAGCCGCGCGTGTACTCTACCGGGCGCAGTCCTTGCACGAAATGGATGAGCGGCTCAGAAAAGTGGCTGCGTTGTTGTTGTAACTGCCCCGAGGCGCCAAAGTGATGTGACTTCGGCCACGCGTGCAAAGTGCAGCGCATCGGAGGCATCCCTGGTCTTTGGGTGCTGGGGTTTTGTCTCTAGTCGGCCCAACACCGTTAGCCCGGCCTGATCGATCGCTGAAAGCAGCTCTGCTCGGCTGCGCAGGCCCAGGTGTTCGGCGAAGTCCGACACAATCAGCCAGCCTTCACCGCGCGGCGTCAGATGCGCCGCCAAACCCGCCAGGAATCCCAGCAACATGCGGCTGTTTTCGTCGTACACGGCGTATTCCACCGGGGAACTCGGGCGTGCCGGCAACCACGGCGGGTTGCACACAATGACGTCCGCCCGACCCGGTGGAAACAGGTCTGTGGCCAGCACCTGTACCTGTGCCGCAACACCGAGTTGTGCCAGATTGGCCCGCGCACATTCCAAAGCGCGCGCATCCATATCGGTCGCGACGACCTGGCCAACCTGGCGTCGGGCCAAAACCGCCGCCAACACGCCAGTTCCGGTTCCGATGTCAAACGCCACCATGGCTTGGCGGTCTGCTTCTGCAACTGGCAAAGGGGCTTGGGCGACCAGTTCGATGTACTCCCCCCGCAGCGGCGAGAAAACGCCGTAGTGCGGAAAAACGCGGTTGTGGGGCGCGGCTCCCAGCGCCGCAATTTCGACGCCTTTCTTGCGCCATTCATGGGCACTGATGATGCCCAGCAGGTCTCGCAGTGTGGCAACGCTGGCACCCTGCCCGGGTATCGGGGGACCCCAGGCTTCGGTACACGCGGTCCGAGCGTCGGGTGCACGGCCCAGCGGGATGCTGAAGTCGGCGTTAAATGGCAGTAGCACCATTCCCAGAATCCGAGCTCGCTGAGCCTGGGCCTGGCGGTGCAGGTGAAACTGGGTGGCCGGGTCGGTTGTGACCGGTGTGCCTGCAGCAGTTTTGGCCGCTGGGCGTTTTTTGCGCGCCGGGACTTTGTCGATGCGCCGGGCCAGGGCCTGCAACAACTGCCGCGCGTTCTGGAAATCACCACGCCAGAGCAGGGCGGTGCCGGCACATGCGAGGCGGTACGCAGCATCGGCACTCAGCGTGTCGTCTGCCAGCACCACACGCGGCGGCGGCGCGGCACCCCGTTCGGATCGCCAGAGCGCCGACTGGGTTAGACCCGCTTCCACCCACTGGATGTGTGGCAAAGAGGGCGCAGAGTCGGCAATGGTAGTGGGATCAGGCATTAGAAACGTGTCGATTGAGAAAACAGTTGTCGGTTGTAACAGAAGCGCGTATACGATCCATTGTCTCCCCGGCAAACCGGAACACACGCAGAGGATGAGGCCATATGGGCAAGCCAATCACACCACACACACGGCGCCGCGCAAGCTGGTTGATGCGCCGGGGGGTTGCAGTCACGTTGTTATGGAGTGGGCTCATGGCTTGGGCTGCACCACTTCAAACCGGCGCATCGGGCCCGGTCAGCATTCAGTATTTTCCGGTCGGTCCCATTTATGAGTACCGCTGGAAACTGCTGGAGCTGGCTCTGGCGCACAGCGCTGCCAAAGAAACCAACGACCCGGTGCGCCTGGTGCCTTATGCGGAAGACATTACGCAGAACCGCGGTATGCAGTTGCTGCAATCGGGTGCCATTGATGTGATCGCGCTGGGAACCAACGCCGAGCGCGAAGCCCGCATGTTGCCCATCAAGATCGATATTTTGCGCGGCATTGTTGGCTTTCGTGTGTTGGTGATCCGGGCCGCAGACCAGGGACGTATTGCCCGCATGGACGCAAAAGCACTGCGCGAGCAGCTGACCTATGGTCTGAACAGCCAGTGGGCTGACTTGCCCGTCATGCAGGCCAATGGTTTCACGGTGGAAACCTCATCCAGTCACGAAAACCTGTTTGGCATGTTGGCGGCCAGCCGTTTTGACGCGTTTCCGCGTGGCTTGAATGAGGCCGACCGTGAGCTCAGTGAACGCAAGCAGAGTTATCCGCAACTCGCCGTAGAGCAGAGCAAGGCGCTGTTTTTTCCTTTTCCGGTGTATTTCTGGGTTCGCAAAGACAACGCGGCACTGGCCCAACGCATAGAACGCGGCCTCCAAGCCGCGCTGGAGGACGGCTCGTTTCGCAAACTGTTCCAGACCTACCATGCCACCGAGATCGCGAAGTTGGCCAAGGACAAGCGCCAGGTCATCCGGCTGAAGAACCCCACTTTGCCCACCGCTACACCGCCGACCGATACCCAATGGTGGTGGCGCTAAGATAGGTACCATCGATTCAAAGGACGACCGATGTTTGCAATGCAGACGCTCTCCCGACGGCTGCTCCACACCATGTTCCCATGGTACCTGGTGATTGCACTGGGCATGACCGGCGTACAGCTGACCATTCAGTATGTAACAGTCAGCCGCGATATCGAAAATGACCTGGTCTCGCTGGGCCGCACAGTTGCCCCCAGTGTGACCAACGCGGTCTGGGAACTGGACCCGCCGCAGTTGGCGGCGATTGTGCGCGGCGTGCGCAACAACGCCATCGCCAGCGGTGTGGAGATCGAAACGGCGACCGGCGATGTGTTGGTCAGCGACGGCCGCATGCCCAGCAAGGCCTTTGAGTCCGGAAGTTTCTTTGGTGACGCGTTCAAACAGGCGACCGTGCCGCTGGTCTACCAGTCGCCGCGCGGTGAACCCCGTGTGGTGGGCAAGTTGAAGATGTACTCCAACCGGGACGTGATCTGGAACCGCACCAAATACGGAGTGCTGGTGATTCTGCTCAATTCGGTCATTGTCACGACCGCTTTGTGGCTGCTTTTTTTGTGGACCATCCGGTTTCGGCTGTCCGACCAAGTCACACAAGCCGCCAGAGTGGTCGCCAGTTGGCGAGTCAAGCCCAGCTATCTGTCGGTAGAAAAAATCAGCTACCCCTACCGCGACGAACTGGGCGAGCTGGTTACCGCGTTTAATGACAGCCGCACACAGTTGCATGCAACCGTTCTGGAACTTGACAACCTGAACCACAACCTGGAAGCCACGGTGCAGGACCGCACCCGTGAACTGCGGGAGTCCAAGGAAGTTGCAGAACTCGCCACCCAGGCCAAGTCGGAATTCCTGGCCAATATGAGCCATGAAATTCGCACGCCCATGAACGCGATTTTGGGTATGTTGTACCTGACACTCAAGACCGAGTTGACGCCCAGCCAGCTCAACTACCTCACAAAGGCGCAGGGGGCTGCGCACTCTTTGTTGGGCATCATCAATGACATCCTGGATATTTCCAAAATCGAGGCTGGCAAAGTGGAGATCGAGAATACCGAATTCGGGTTGGACAGCGTGCTGGAGCAATTGACCGATGCCATCGGCTACCAGTCTGAACACAAGGGTATCGAATTCTTGATCCGTTACGACGTCGCCATCCCACCCGTGTTGTTGGGCGACCCGCTGCGCCTGGGCCAGGTGTTGCTCAACTTGTGCGGCAATTCCGTGAAATTCACCGAGCAGGGCCAGGTCGAGCTGGGTTTTCGCTGCGTGACCGTCACCGAAACTGATCTGACGCTGCAGGTCTATGTGCGTGACAGCGGTATTGGCATGGCGCCTGACATCCAGCACAAATTGTTCGAAAAGTTCACCCAGGCCGACCAATCCACGACACGCCGGTTTGGCGGCACCGGCCTGGGCCTGGCCATCAGCAAACACCTGGTTGAACTGATGGGCGGACGTATTTGGGTTGAAGATTCACAGCTCGGCCAGGGCACGACGATCTGCTTCACCGTGCAGTTGAAAGTCGCACCACACGACCCGGCAAGGCGGTTGGAGCTGGTGGAGCAGGCCGGGCCGCTGCTCAAGGGCATTCGTGTGCTGGTGGTCGACGACAACGAAGTTTCACGAGAGATCCTGGCCGAGATGCTGCGGTTTTTTCATATGGATGCGCGGACCGCAAACGATGGCCCGTCGGCGCTCGCTGCCATCGCCCAGTCGCTGGACAAACCGTACGACCTGGTGCTGATGGACTGGCGCATGCCGGGCATGAACGGCGACGAGGTGACCCGCAAACTCCATGCGGACTCCAGCATCACGCCGCAACCCAAAGTGGTCATGGTCACAGCCTACGGGCGCGAAGACGTGGTGCAACTGGCGGAAGAGTCTGGCGTCGATGGCTTCCTGGTCAAACCGGTGTCACCCTCCACCATGCTCGACAGCATTTTGTCGGTTCTGGGGCGTGGCCGCATTCTGGGCGGTAAGGACAAGCCCCGTGTGTTGAACCACGACCTGGCGACCAGTGGTCAGCTGGCGGGTGCGCGGCTGTTGCTGGTGGAAGACAACGACATCAACCGTGAATTTGCCACGGAACTGTTACGCAGTGAAGGGATGGAAGTGGAGGAGGCCGTCAACGGACAGGACGCCGTGGACAAGGTGCAACGCCGTGATTTTGATGCCGTGTTGATGGACATCCAGATGCCCATCCTCGACGGGCTGGACGCCGCCCGTCAGATACGGGAGTTGGCGAAAACGCCGGGCAAAGAACGTTTTGCCAGCTTGCCCATCATTGCCATGACCGCCCTGGCCATGGCGCAAGATGCCCAAAAAAGCCGCGATGCCGGCATGAACGACCATGTGACCAAACCCGTGGCCCCGGACCGGTTGATGACCGTGTTGGCCAAGTGGGTTCAGTTGCCCGCCCATCGCCGGGGCGCACGCCTGCCCCTACCGGCAACGGCAGACCTGGCGCCCGAACTTCTGGCACTGTCCAGCCTGGATGCCCGCGAAGGCATACGCCGCATTGGCGGCAAGCAAGACGCCTACCGCCGCCAGCTGCAGCGTTTCCGTGAACATTACGCCCACGCAGTCGAGGAATTGCTGCGCCAGGCTAGCGTTGGCGGACCGCGCGCGGCAGAAGACTACTGCCACGCGTTGAAAGGCGTGGTCGGCAACATTGGTGCGGTGGCGCTGTTTGACCAGGTTGCTGAAATCGACGCAACGCTCAAGCAGGGCCAACAGCCGAAAGCTGAAGCGATTACGACCCTGCAGTCCCTGTTACAAGACGTGATGCGGGACATCGATCACCTGGCCGTCGTGTCCAAACCAACGGCTGCCAGTGTCGCTGCGCCACTGGCACCGGCCCAGCTGAGCCAGCGCCTGGAACGCTTGCGGGACGCGCTGGAGTATGACCTGGGCAGTGCCGAGCCGCTGCTGGCTGAATTGCGCGCTGGCGTGGTTGGCACTGCACTGGCGAACGACATTGCAGCGCTGGCGGCACGCATTGACGTTTTTGACATTGACACCGCGCAGGCCCTGCTGGCCCAATTGCGGGAGCGCCTACAAACGCAAACCGAGTGAAATCACCATGACCGACATTACCAACGGCCGCACCCGCATCCTGATCGTAGATGACGTCAACGAAAACCTGCACGCTCTGATGCACATCCTGCGTGATAGCTACGCCATCGTGGCGGCCAACAGTGGCGAAAAGGCGATCGAACTGGCCCAGCGTCTGCCGCAACCGGACCTGATTTTGCTGGACATCAAGATGCCAGGCATGGACGGTTATTCCGTGCTGGCCAGCTTGAAGGCCAACCCCCAAACCGCCGACATCCCGGTCATTTTTGTGACTGCATTGGCCGAAGCAGCGGATGAGGCGCGTGGCCTGACCCTGGGCGTGGCCGACTACATCACCAAACCGGTCAATCCCGACCTGCTGCACCGGCGCATCCACACCCAGTTGGAGCTGCAACGCCACCGCCGCAACCCGCTGACCCTGGACTTCAAGCAGCACACTGACCCGGAGCAACGGGCCACGCTGCTACTGGTGGACGATGTGCCCGACAACATCCATGAACTGCTGGAAGCGCTAAAAGACGACTACCGCATCCTGGTCGCCAATTCCGGCGCCAAAGCCCTTGAATTGGTGCGGGGTCCCATCCCACCCGACCTGGTGCTGCTGGACATCGTGATGCCTGTCATGGATGGTTACGAGGTCTGTCGGCGCATCAAAGCTACACCGCTGGGCAACCGCATACCGGTGATTTTTGTCACGGTAGTCGATGCAACCCAGGAGAAGGTGAAGGGTTTCGACCTGGGCGGTGCTGATTACATCACCAAGCCGTTTGATATTGACGAAGTCCGGGCACGGGTGCGCACCCACCTGGAGCTGGCCCGGCTGCGCCGCTCGCTCGAACAGCTGGTGGCACAGCGTACGGCGCTGCTCAACAAGAGTGAAGAAAAATACCGCATCCTGGCAGACTACTCTCCCAATTGGGAGTACTGGATGGCGCCCGATGGCAGTTACCTGTATGTGTCACCCGCCTGCGAGCAGGAGACCGGCTATACGCAGGAAGACTTCTTTGCCGATGCCAATCTGATGGAAAAAATCATCCATCCCGACGACCTGGCAGCCTGGGGTTCTCAAGGCCCGGCGGCCACGGGGGGTACGCCTGTTCCGCTGATCTTTCGCATTCGTGCCAAGGACGGCAGCGAACACTGGATCGAGCATGTGCACAAGACGGTGCTGGATGCGCAAGGCCAGGTCATGGGGCAACGCGGCTCCCACCGCGACATCTCCAAGCGCCACGAGGCCGAAGAGCGGTTGGACTTTTTCATCAACCGGGATCCGCTCACCGGCCTGCCCAACCGGGCCTTGTTCCACGAATTGCTGGCTCACACGCTGCAGCGGGCCGAGCGCGATAAAGGGCATTTTGCGCTGTTGTTTATTGACCTGGACAACTTCAAGACCATCAACGAAAGCCTGGGCCACAGCCTGGGTGACCAAGTGCTGATTGAGGCGGGCCGGCGCCTGAAGGAAATGCTGCCCGACCGAGATGCCATCGCGCGCATCAGCGGCGACGAGTTCAACATCATCTTGCACGACGGTGATGGCATGCCCGGTTTTGATCTGGTGACCCAGCGCATGATTGATGCCCTGGCACGCCCGTTTGAACTGGACGGAAACAGTATTTACGTAGGTGCCAGTGCCGGTATTGCGCTGTACCCGGCCGACGGCACCAGTACCGAAACCCTGCAAAGCAATGCCGAGGCCGCCTTGCACCAGGCCAAATTGCGCGGTCGCGGCATGTTGCGTTTCTTTTCTTCCGAAATGAGTGGCCGGGCCAAGGCGCGCCTGACGCTGGAGGCCGACCTGCGGCGGTCGGTGGAGCGCGACGAATTGCGGGTGCATTACCAGCCCCAGGTTGACCTGGAGAGTGGGCAGGTTGTGGGACTAGAGGCGCTGGTGCGCTGGCAACATCCGCAGCGCGGCCTGATTCCACCCATCGAATTCATCCCGCTGGCCGAAGAAAGCGGATTTGTGGTCCAGTTAGGCGATTGGGTCCTGCGCAGCGCGTGTCGCCAGATCAAACGCTGGTCGGATACCGGTCTGGCGCCGCGCCAAGTGGCCGTCAACGTGTCGGCCATCCAGCTGAGCCGCGGTCGCCTGGTCGAGTCGGTACGTGAAGCGCTACAGGAAACAGGCATCGCGGCGCACCAACTGGAGCTCGAAATCACCGAGAGCAGCATCATGCTGGACCGCGAAAAATCGTTGCAGTCGCTGGCCGACCTCAAAGCCTTGGGTGTGAAACTGTCCATTGACGACTTTGGCACTGGGTACTCGTCAATGGCCTACCTGCAGCAGCTGGAGGTGCACAAACTCAAGGTGGACATGGCGTTTGTGCGCGACATGACCACCAACGCCAGCAACGCCTCCATCGTCAGGGCCGTGATCGCGCTGGGACACGGCCTGGGCCTGGAAGTGATCGCAGAGGGCGTCGAGACCCTGGAGCAGGCCCGGCATCTGCGCCTGCTGGAGTGTGATGTGATCCAGGGTTACCTGATCAGCAAACCCCTTGCGGCAGACACGATGACGGAGTTTCTGGTGTCCTTTCAACCGTCGGCTCTGGGCATCTGACCAAGCCACCTGTGGCAAACTCCCGCCCTTGATCGACCTTCGGGTGCCTTGGGCACCCCCATTCCTGAGATAGTGTTTTTACCCCGCCATGCAGAAAATCATCGCGCAGATTGCGCAAGAAATCCGTGTTCGCCCCCAACAAGTGGAAGCTGCCGTGCAATTGCTGGATGGTGGCGCTACCGTGCCGTTTATCGCCCGTTACCGCAAAGAGGTCACTGACGGGCTGGACGATATCCAGCTGCGCGAGCTGGAGACCCGCCTGTCTTACCTGCGTGAGCTGCGCGACCGCAAGGAGGCCGTGGTCAAGGCGATTGACGAGCAGGGCAAGCTGACCCCGCTGCTTGCCGCCGCCATCCACAATGCCGCCACCAAGCAGGAAGTGGAAGACATTTACCTGCCGTTCAAGCTCAAGCGCCGCACCAAGGGCCAAATGGCACGCGAAGCCGGGCTGGAGCCATTGGCCGACGCGCTGTTTAACGACCCCACGCTGGTGCCCGCCGAAGCGGCCTTGCCGTATGTGATTCCTTTCAAGGAAGCCGCACCCGGCGAAGACAAAGTGCCCGATTTCTCCACCGTGCAGGCCGTGCTGGACGGTGTGCGCGATTTGTTGAGCGAGCGCTGGGCCGAAAACCCCGCCTTGGTGCAGGACTTGCGTGAGTGGCTGTGGCAGGAGGGCCTGCTGAAATCCAAGCTGATGGACGGCAAGGATGAGGCCAATGCCGATGTTGCCAAGTTCCGCGATTATTTTGACTACGACGAGCCCATTGGGCGCGTCCCCAGCCACCGGGCGCTGGCCGTGTTCCGTGGCCGGGCGCTGGAAATTCTGGATGCCAAACTGGTGCTTCCAGAGCCAGAGCATGTATCAAATAGGCCTCTAGCCCACACCAATACTGCGCAAGCAGCTATTAAAACAGTAGCAAATGCAATGCCTGCCCGGGCCGCACCCGTGGTCTCATTGGCAGAAGGACGCATTGCGTTAAAGCTGGGCTGGAGCCACGCGGGCCGCGCCGCCGATGACCTGATCCGCAAGTGTGTGGCCTGGACCTGGAAGGTCAAGCTCAGCATGTCCACCGAGCGTGACCTGTTCACCCGGCTGCGCGAAGAGGCCGAAAAAGTGGCCATCAAGGTGTTTGCCGACAACCTGCGCGACCTGCTGCTGGCCGCACCGGCTGGTCCGCGCGTCGTCATGGGTCTGGACCCCGGCATCCGCACCGGTGTCAAGGTGGCGGTGGTGGACTCCACCGGCAAGTTGGTGGAAACCGCCACCGTGTTCCCGCATGAGCCCAAGCGCGACTGGGAAGGTTCGCTGCACACGCTGGGCAAACTGTGCGCCAAACACAGCGTGAATTTGATCGCCATTGGCAACGGCACGGCCAGCCGCGAGACCGACAAACTGGCCGGTGAACTGATCAAGCTGCTGGCCAAGATGGCCGCACAGGCCGGCGCGCCCGAGATCAAGATGGACAAAGTGGTGGTGTCCGAGGCCGGTGCATCG
>ERZ724516.1705-NODE-1705-length-12678-cov-3.368851_pt1 | contig 12678 bp, 5 predicted proteins | sample MGYA00376049_ERZ724516 | MGnify/ENA primary metagenome ERZ724516 (study PRJEB28724, sample SAMN07190886) | activated sludge metagenome | isolation source: activated sludge of sewage treatment plant in Hong Hong | place: USA: Christiansburg, Virginia | collected... | reverse complement strand
AAAATTCATCAAGCCAATATAGGTTTCTGAATCTAAATCAAAAATATAATCTACCTCTTTTTTAGTAACGATTAAGGTGTGGCCTTTTCTTAATGGAAATACATCCAAAAACGCAATGTAATTTTCGTCTTCAGCAATTTTATAGCAAGGAATTTCACCGTTAATTATTTTAGTAAAAATACTTGCCATTATATTATAATGAAATTTCTAAAATTTGGAATGGTATAACACCGGCAGGCACAGTAACATCAACTTTATCCCCAATTTTTTTACCAACTAAGCCTTTTCCAATAGGTGAGTCAATAGAAATTTTACCAGATTTTAAATCTGCTTCGTTTTCTGCCACTATGGTATAAGTCATTTCCATATTATTTTTAAGGTTTTTGATTTTAACCGTAGTTAAAATACTAACCTTATTAATGTCTAATTGAGATGCGTCAACTATTCTTGCATTCGCAACAATTTCTTCCAACTTCGCAATTTTTATTTCTAATAAGCCTTGATCGTTTTTTGCAGCATCATATTCAGCATTTTCAGATAAATCACCTTTATCTCTTGCGTCAGCGATAGCTTTAATTACATTTTTTCTTTCAACGGTTTTCAGTTCGTGTAGTTCGTTTTTTAATTTTTGTAATCCTTCCTCTGTATAATATGCAACTGTTGCCATTTTAATATATTGTTAAAAATAAAAGAATCCCGAAATACTTTCGGGACTCTTCAAAAATACGAATTAAATAAGATTTTAGAAATTAATTCTAGCACCAAATGAGTGAACTCCTCCAAATGGATTTGTAAATCTGTAAGAGTAGTCAACACCAAATGTTGATTTTTTTTCTCCAATAGGAATCTCAACAGTTGCGCCACAAGATGGTCCTGTAAAAGCTGTTGTTCTGTTTTCTTCCCCTCTAAAAATTCCTTTTTCAGTAGCTAAACCACATCTTACCATTAAAAATTCTTTCCAACCATATTCAACACCTAATAAGAAATTATCTTTAGTAAATGAATTTGAAGTAAAGTTACCAGCAACAGTTAATCTGTGAGTTTTTAATAAACCAGATGTATCTTTAGTTAAATAAAAATCATAAGCCGCACCAATGTTCAATAATGCTGGTAAATCAAAAGCAGCAGATTTACTTGATTGAGTAATTTGATAAGTATTACCATAAGCATTTGTTACAGTTCCTTGTACTGATAAACCATCGCCTTTATATTGCATTTTAGGTCCTACATTTTTTAATGCTACACCTAAATGTACTTGGTCATATTTACCAGTATGATATTGAATACCAGCATCAACAGCTACACCTTGTGCTTTAACGTTATCAATACCTTCTGAAAGAACACGTAATGTAATTCCACCAAAAATATTATCAGAAAACCCTTTTGCGTAAGAAATAGCAATATTTGTAAAACGTGGCGTAAACGTTCCTAATCCTCCTTCTGGTTGATCTTCAGTAGTACGCTCAATTTTACCAGCATTAATTGACATAATACCAATACCAATTGCACCAGTTTCTCCAACTCTTTGCGTTAAACCAAAAGTATTAATGTTAATTCCAGATCCTACTAACCAAGCAGAACGCATAAACATTACTTCTGTTTTACGAGTAAAAGCAATACCAGCTACATTCATATACTGTGCCTCTAAACCTTTTCCTCTTGCTGTTCCTGCTCCAGCCCAACCAGCAGAACGTGCATATGGATTTATTAATAATTGTGATGCTCCAGCTTGACCAGCACGTTCAGGATTTCCTGCAAACAAACTTGTGCTAGAAACAACAAGTGAACCTGTTATTGTTAAACTTAAGGCTATATGTTTTATTGATTTCATAATACTATTTTTATGTTATTAAAATTAACGATTAGTAGCTTTGTAAGTCTAAAGGACGCATAACTCCAAACCATTTTAATATTTTTTCACCTACACCTGGTACATCTATATGAATAATATATAATCCACTAGCAACTGGTATTCCACTTTGGTTTTTAACATCCCAATCTTGGAATGGTAAACGTTTAGAATGAACGTATTCAGATGAAGAAATGTTAATATCTTCTTGTCCTGTTACATCTCTATCGTATGTACGAACTAAAGTACCATTCATTGTAAAGATTTTAATTTTACATTTGTTAGGTAAATTAGTTATTCTAACTACATTTTCTAACCTGTTTTTCTCATAAGTTGAATAAGCATAGTAAGGATTTGGAACTACATTTATTAAATCCAAAGCAGATTTAGATTTATCAGCATTGTTTATTTCTGTGAAAATATCTGATGTATTAAATCTGTATAATCCAAAATTACCATTTGTATTACTTACTAAAGTATCAACTGTGTAAGAATCATACTGAACTTTAGAAGGCATTACTGGACATTGAGTTGATGCTGATAAATATCCTGGTAAATTAGAATAGTATGATCCAGCTAAACCTTTCTTATAAGATTTTTTAACTCGTAATCTTACTTTAGCATCACATGGCATATCTCCAGGATTTGTAAAAGCAAATCTGCTACTAGTTAACAATGGAATATTAACCCATAATGCTTCTGACCAAATATTTGCCATTAATATATTGTTTTGTGATCCCGTAGCTGGTGCCGCTTTCTTATATTCATGAACAAAGTCAACAAAATTAGCATAAGTACCTGCGCCTACATATTTACCATCTAAATTTAAAGAACCTGTTCCATTGTATTTAGTTTCACTTCTGTTATGACCAAATACATAAATGTAATGTCTACCACCAAATGCAGCATAGTTAGGTGAACCTGAGTTAATTTCAGCAACTGAAGTTGGGTTCCACATCATATCTGCGCCATTGTTTGCAGCTTGGTAAGAATCTTCTCCAAAAGCAATATTTAATCTTTCACCAGTTTCTAAATTAACTGCATATCCTGGGAACCAACTACATCCATAATTAAATGTATCTATTAAGGCTTCACTTAAATTACAGCCTGGTTTTCCGATTGCAATACCTTGCTTATCAACCGATTTAGCTCTTCTTAAATCAAATTTCTTAGCACCGTTTGGATTTGCAGCAGGTTCATCACATTGTTCAATAACCATTGAACGTGTCCATTTGCTCTTGTCTGATGTAAATACAATATCAATACTTGATAATAATCTAATATCATAAGTACCAGCTAATATACCTGCAGAGTTCATTAATGGATATCCTGGGGCAGCTTGAGTTGCCATATTTGGCGCAGTTGCAGGGAATTTATGCGCAGCAACTAAACAATAAGGTGCCCATGTTCCTCCTAACACTCCTTCAAATACTTGATTTGGGTCAATTGCATTCTCTCCAAAAAACATATCATTATTGTTGGCATCACCAGCAGTAGCCGCTTTATTAGAACCTGAGCGAATCCAGTTATATCCATTTGTACCATCTTTATCAGGAATACCAGTTAACCAGTTTTTTGATGGATCAGCAAAAGACATGGTAGCTTCAAGTAAATCACTTTGTAAAACAACTTTAGCTTGGGTAAATACAAGTGCAGTTGTTGTAGGAATACTGGTAATAGAACCAACATCATTTGTTTGACCAATGTTTACAGATAAACCAATTTCGCTAAAATAAAACTCTTCGCCTATTTTAATTGATTTACAAGGCTTATAATCTTTATTATTAGTTAAATCTCTTAAAACCCAAGTAACGCTATCACCTAAAATAGAACCATAATTTGTAAATTTATTCACTACTTTGCTACTCATTGAATAATTACAAGCACTGTCTAAAGCTTGTTTCTCATTACTGTAATATTTCTTTTTAATAAAGCTAATTGAGAATTCAGAATTTGGCACGTTTAAAGGATCTACAACTTTAACATTAACAGGGCCTCTACCATTTTCATAAGTTAAAGTGTTTACTCTTGAACCATTACTAACAATAGCATCCATAGTTTCTTGTGTAAAATCTAATACATTTCCACCATTACCAGTTCCTTCTACTCTAGTAATTTTTGGTCCGTATCCATAGAATGAGTTTGTAATAGAGCCAGATTTTTCAGGGTCTGGAATATGTGGAATTCCATATGCTTTTTTAGATTTACGACCTTCTAAATATGTAAGTTTTTGACCCAATGAACAAGCACTATTTAAGCCAGACCAAGGAGTATCTTCTTTGTACTCACCATATTGGTTATAAGCATAAGCAACTGCTAAAAAATAATATTGTTTATTGTTTACTACTTTTTTATCACTTGATGTAGAAAACTCATCTTTTGTAAAGTGGAAAGTTGAAGCGATTCCGTTATCTTTACCTTCTGCTTTTACTTTAGCAACATCACCACCACTTGATGCATCGTATTCATAATTTACTAAACGAGTAATACCATTATTTACATCACAACTAAATACTAATTTAGCTTTAGATAAATCTGTTAAATCTTCTTGAGTAACCGCGTCATTACGTAATTGATACACTTTATAACCTTCAAAATGGTAATATCTATCTACGTTTTTATAATAAGTTGTTGTAGTTGAACCAGATACAACAGATGTTGTTGTATCAACAATAATTGACACGTCTAATTCTTTATATTGGTTTAAGTAGTTATTAGAAGTAACTTTATTAGTAAAGTATAAAATTAATTCATTGTCCATTTCTTGAATAGTCATATCTGGAGCCTCAGGTCCACTTAATACTTTAAAGCAATTGTCAAATAATGATTGTGCTTTATCATCAGCTAATTTCAATAAAGGTAATGCTGATTTTGGTGAATTTGCAGCAGTAGCTTTTGCCCAAGGTAAACCTACAGTTACAAAATTTACAGCACCAGCTTCTAAAATAAACGGACCAGCAGATTGTAAGAAACGTCTATCGTTTGGTGTTGAAGTTTCTTCCCAGCTAGTAGCACCACAAGGGCTAGCAGGGTATGAGTCTCCAGGGAACATATAACTTGTTGGAGTAGCACCACCGTAACCAGAAGGAACATCACATGTAAATGGAGTACCATCTTTCCAAAATCCAGTCATGTATTGGTAAGTTTGTACCGCATTATTAGGATTTTGTGTATTTGGATTACTAACTGAAATGTTATTATTATAATATAAGAACTTACTCATTCCCATTTGCTCACCCGGTTCATCAATTGAACCATCTTTATCATCATCAATTCCATTTGCTGTGTTAATTGGTCCTTGGAAGAAATCGCAACCTAAAGCTGGCATGTAATCTAAATAACCCGGTACATCAGTAGTTTCATCATAAGAGTCACCGTTATAAACAAAGCCTAAACCTCTTTTAACATCACAACCAATATAATCATCTTGAGAATAACCTAAATCAGCATCAGTCCAAACAGTCATATACGTTTCATTTAATCTAAATGAAGAACGATTAATAATTTGGTAGCTATAAAAAGTTGCGTTATTAATTTCATCTGTTGTTTTAAATGCAAACGCTTGTGCTCTAACCTCTAAACCAATAGCTTTACCACCAGTTGCAGTGTGCACATCTCCTTTATCATTATAAACCCACCATAATGTTTCATCACCAAATACACGAGCTTTACAAACTCCTAAATTATCTTTTCCTGCGTTGTTATAAACATCATAATAAGGATAATCACCTTGTTCAGGCTCATAAACACCATCACCACCAGCAACACCAAATTTATCAACCCAAGGAGCTAAATACGGATCTTGATTTAAAGATAAATCACCATTACCAGGCCACTCTTTAATTGCAGTAGTAATTGGTCCTCCACCTAATACAAAATTATCAACCTCAGCACGTGTAATTTTAAATATCTTATCATATTTTAAACATTGATCAGGCGAAATAGATGCATCAATAGTGCTTAATGGACCAGTCCAAAAATCAACACCATCTTGTCTGTAGGTTTGTGCTGCCACTTTTAATTGACCACCATCATCCTTACCACCAAACCAAACGTTACCTGCGAAATTAGAAGAGGCACCTTTCGATTTATCTTCAACTTTTGGAACATAATAATATGCACTACCCTTATTTAAATCCCACCACATATCTGAACCAGAATAAATAATAGTTCTAACATTATTTACTGCTAATTCCATCCTCGAATTTGCAACAGCACAACCTGCTGTTACTCTATGAACAGATGATTTGCGAAAAGAACCATCATCCTTCATTTCTCTTGCTGTTGAGGAAATAACACTTAATGAACTAAGCGCTAAAAACAAAAGCTGTTTGTTGTATGTATTTATTGTTTGCATAATTAAATATTTTATTGATTAGAAATCTAACATTACACCAATTCTAATGGTACGAGGTCTTGAATAATTACTTGGGTTATTTAAAAATATATTATATTGATCAGTATAAGCTTGTGGATTAAAATTAGTACTTATTTGTTGTTGTCCTTGAGCTGTAGCTAAATATCCATCATCATCTGCATTTCCTGTATAATTAAATACATTTTGAATATTCTTAGTATTTAACAAGTTTAATACTTGTAGGTAGATATTTAATGCAGCTTTCTTTTGTTTATCTCCATCCTTTTTACCCCAAACTAAATCAATGTCTTTATCAATTCTTAAATTAGCACGTGATTGCCAATTTTTTGCTGAACCATTTAAAGAACCAGCAATTGGCGCTTTACCACTTTGAACTTGAGTTAATCCATTAGTTGTAATTGGAGTAGCTCTTTGATAACGTGTATAAGGTGTACCAGAACCAATGATGAAACTTAAGTTAGCACCCATGTTTTGGAAAATTTGGAAAGTTTGTTGAGTTCCTTTTTTAGTTCTATTAAACTGTGGTCCTTTGTAATCTTTTCCTTCACCAAAACGGTAATCAAAAGTAAATACCATATTATGGCGTTGATCATAATCTAAAGGTAAAGTAACACGTAAATTAGGTTGACCTGAACTTGCTAAATTAGCACCAGAGTTTGCACTTGAACCAGACCCATCAGCAAATTGCAATGTGTAGTTAGCATCAAATTGGAAACCATTTGTACGACGTAATTGAAATTCTAATGATAAACCTTTTACTGTACCAAAATCTTGATTAGCATAAGTTAAATACGTTTTTGGATATGCTTGGTTAACACTGATTTGAGTTACTTGATTTCTCATTTCACGGTAAAAAGCTTCAATTTTCAATACCGCATTTTTCTTTTCATTTAACACTTGGTTGTAACCTAAAGCATAATCAATTGTTTTTTCAGGTAATAAATTAGAGTTAGTAATAAAAGGTGTACTTGAAGTAGATCCAATATAATAATAATCAGTTGGGTCGAATCTCATATTCACATCACCAAAACCACCATTTGAAGGACGTTGTGTTAATACGTCATAATGTGCAAAGAAACTTGCAACGTCAGAAATAGGGAAAGAGAAAGCCACACGTGGCATTACATTAATTTGCGGTTTGTAATCTTTAAATGCATTAACACTAAATGGATTTTTAGCAGCAAAATCAGCGTCTTTTAACCATGGGCTAGCAACACCTGTTGAAAATAATGTTCCTGGATCAGAAACTTCTTTACCTTCTGCATTATACCAAGTTTTTCCATCTCTATATGCAGTAACAGTAGGATTAGAGCTTTTGTTATCATCAATATAAACTACAAAATCATCTTTAATATTTGCTGGTCTATCAGCCACTTTCTCACCAGCAGTATAAGCTTCTTGGAATAAGTAAGGATCTTTTAATACTTTTTGATTAGCATCAAAACGATCAACACGTAAGCCTACATTAAATTTAATATCCTTATAATCAAATTTATCTTGAATATAACCAGCTACATAAATTGGTTTGAATCCACCAATATTCATAGTCATATTTCCTTTAGAGTCTTTATTATTTAAGAAACCATCAATTGATGTGTTGTTTTTGTCTTTATTACCTAAATAATCATAACCATAATATGTTACTAATTGACTTGTAGCATTTAATTGCAAATCTTTAGCACTAAACATATCTAATGTTAATTCATCAGGATTTAACATATCAGTATTAATGTAACTTTGGTTATCAGCACCTAAACCCATTTTTTCTCTTAAAGATTTGTCAATTTGAGCTTGAGCATCAGCATTATATACATAATTAGCATAATAGTGATTTTCAGTACCACTTAATTCTGGAACTAATACTAAGTTTTTAGTATCTAAAGTAGTTAAATGAGAGTTAGTTAAAAAACGCATTCTATCCCATAAACTTACTGCATCAATTGTATATCCAGAAGAATTACGTTGATCATACTCTACCCCAACCATAATTGCATGGTTTTTAATATCTGCTGAGAAACTAGAACTAAAACGAGTTTGAGTATTATTTAAAATTTGGTATGAAGGATATTGGCGACCTGTTGGTAAAAAATAACCGTAAATTGCATCTGGTCTAATACCATTAATAAAACCATAGTTACTTGAAACATTTTGAATAGTTGGTAAGCTACCATAATAATCAAAAACTTGAGAAGTATAGTTTGCAGATGTTGCATTTATTTCACTTCTTTCGAAAGTTACAGGGCTGTATGAGCGGCCTTGATAAACCCAATACGAACTATCAGTTCCTGCAAAAACATTTTTATAATTAGTTAAACCTGTATCAGCAGTAATATTAAATTTACCAATATAACCATAGTCAAATAATTTGTCTTTATGTGTATCATCTTGTGTCTTACGTTTTGAGTTTTCGTAAGATGCTAAGAAAGTAAAATAAGCGTTAGAAATTATTGATTGTGATTTTTCTTTTTCAGCACCAGTTTGCGCTGTACCAAATTTTTGACGGATGCTTGCAAAAGTTCTCCAAGTAGTACTGATTTGTTGAGGGTTATTTTGCGCATTATATAAAGCATATTGATAAATGTAATTGTGTTGATTTCCATAATCTAATGCACCACCTAATGTTAAATTAGTATTAGGAGTGATTTTGAAATCTAACTTACCATTTAATTGAATACCTCTTGCAGCTACATTTTGGCGAGCACTAACTCTTTCAAAATCACCTTCATTTATATTATACAATGATGGATAAAATCCGCTACCAGATGGCGCAACGCTTAATGGAGTTTGCTCAACTTCTTTTAATTTATCATCTTTTAATTTATAAATTTTATTGTAAGAAGGATTTGGATCTTTTTCATATGTTCCTTGTCCTGATAAAATGAAACCAATTACAGGAGTTTTGTTACCTGCTGAATCTTTCTTTTGCCAAATTGGTCCACCTAATGAAAAACCTAATTGATTATATCCAAATTTATCAGTTAATTGAGAAGAAATTAATTCAATTCCTCCAAAGAAATTACTTTGAGGCCCACGAGTTGTTACAGAAATAACCCCTGAAGTTGCATCACCATATTGAGCAGGTAAACCACCAGTAATAACGCTTAATTGTTCAACACCTTGTTGAGGAACACCTAAACCACCAATTACTTTTACACCATCTACAAAATAAGTTGTGTTATTAGAACGACCACCTCTTACATTTAAAGCTCCACCTTCATCAGCTTGAAACACACCTGCTGTAGTTGCCGCAACAGAGTTAATGTTTTTTGTAGCCATATTGTTATACTCTTCACGAGTAACAGTTCCACCCGATTTAGTATCTGGATCAATTAAAGGTTCAGTATAACCAACAATTTCAACTACATCAGTTTCTAAACCACCTGATAAAGCAATTGTAATGTAAGTTGTTTTAGATTCACTCACAGTTACATCTTTCATTTCTTGAGGTGTATAGCCAACATAAGCACCTTTTACTGAATATTTACCAGGATTTAAAGGCTTAATAACAGCATATCCATCCATATCGGTAGTTCCTACACCTGCTTGCACTCCGTTTAAATAAGCAACAACATTTGCAAATGGAATGGCTTCACCATTGTTTTTATCTTTTAATAAAACCTTGATTCCACCAGCACTTTGGGCCATCATAGCGGCACTAGAAATAATAAGTGTTGCAATTGAAAGGTAAATTTTTCTTAACATATAATTAATTTTTAATTAAAATTCTTTGTTTTTCGAGCCGATAAATATATAAACCAAAGCTTATTAGTGCAAGTTTTTTTGGTACTTTTTTCAATTATTCTGATATTTATCTTACTGTTTTCCAAATTTTTCGTGTTAAAGGGTATTAAACTTAACAAGAATTAACACGAAATTACAAAAAACGCCAACAAATTATAAGAGCATATCTTAAATGGAGGCTACTTTTTAATAAGTGGTCGTTTTATAACAATAAGTGGTAAAATCAATTTTGTGATTTAGATTTTCGCTCTTTTGGTTGTTTTGTAGATTTGTGTTTTCCTTTCTTTGTAAACATACGTTCAAAAAATGGAGCACGTTGATGGTCATGATTTCGCTGAGCCTTAACCTTACTGCGTTTCATGCGTTTTCGCACTTCTTTAGTTTGTATGCGCTTGTGATGCGCTTTAATCTTTTTTTTCTCAGCTCTTTCTGCAGCCCTGTCTTCTTTCCACTTTTTACGATCCGCTTTGCGAAGTTTTCGTTTACTTTTTATAGATTGATCCTTTTTTGGGGGGCCACCGCCCTCTTGCGCATGAATATTAGTTTGCAAAAACGCAAAAAATAATACACAAAAAACTAATCTAAAAATCATACTAAAATATTATTTATAATGAATAACCTCAACGCCAAATTTTCTCAAAAATTCAACGCCTTCATCAGTTGGAATTTTTTTATATTCAGCATAACTATGTTTGTAATAAACTCGTTTAATTCCGGTAGTATAAATTACTCTAGCACATGATATACAAGGCGAAAGAGTAACATACAACGTAGAACCTTCAATAGCCGTATTGTTTTTTACAGCATAAAGGATAGCATTTTGCTCTGCGTGTAATGCCAAAGAACAACTTCCTTTACTATCTCTTGGGCAACCATCAACAGGAAATTCAACATCGCAATTATGAGTTCCTGCTGGGGGACCATTATAGCCTAATGATACAATACGGGTATCCTTAGTTAAAACTGCTCCCACTTGTGCTTTTACACAGTGTGAACGCGTTGCTAGCTTTTCTGCCAGCTCCATATATATAGTATCAAAAGAGGGTTTCATGTATTGCTTTAATTTTTAATTGTAATGTTATATGCGATAGTTTAGTTTGTAACTTCAATTTTTGCAAACCATATATATCAAAATCAACAAATAGATTATAAATATAAATAAGTTAAAGGATTTAATAAAAAAAGGCAAGGAAATAAATTTTCTTGCCTTTTTTGAATTCTATATTTAGTGATTAAGACACTAATTGTTTTCCGAAACGTTTACGTTCATTTTCATCTAAATAAATTTTACGTAAACGAATAAAAGAAGGCGTAATCTCAACGTATTCATCACCTTGGATGTATTCCATAGCTTCTTCTAAACTAAACTTAATTTTAGGAACAATACGCATTTTATCATCAGTACCAGATGCACGCATATTTGTTAATTGTTTTTCTGTACAAATATTAACTACTAAATCATCAGGACGAATATGCTCACCAATAACCATTCCTGGGTAAATTTCATCACCTGCTTCAACAAAAAACTTACCTCTATCTTGTAATTTATCAATAGAATAAGCTACTGCAGTTCCTTTATCTTTAGAAATTAACACACCTGCAATACGGCTAGGGATTGGTCCTTTCCAAGGCTCGTAATCTTTAAAACGGTGAGCCATAATAGCCTCACCAGCTGTAGCAGTTAATACGTTATTACGTAAACCGATAATACCACGAGAAGGGATTTCGAACTCAATGTGAGTTAAATCTCCTTTTGCTTCCATCAACATTAAGTTTCCTTTACGTTGAGTAACTAAATCAATTACTTTAGAAGCAGATTCTTGAGGAACATCAACTGTTAAAACCTCAATTGGTTCACATTTTTGACCATCAATTTCTTTAACAATTACTTGTGGTTGACCTAATTGTAACTCATACCCCTCACGACGCATAGTTTCAATTAATACTGATAAATGCAAGATACCACGTCCGAATACTAAATAAGAATCAGGGGATGCTGTTTCTTCAACGCGCATTGCCAAGTTTTTTTCTAGCTCTTTAAATAAACGATCACGTAAGTGACGAGAAGTAACAAATTTACCATCTTTACCAAAGAAAGGAGAGTTGTTAATTGTAAATAACATACTCATTGTTGGCTCATCAATTTTCATGGTTGGCATTGCTTCTGGAGAATCAAAATCAGCAACTGTATCACCAATTTCAAATCCTTCAATTCCTGTAAATGCACAAATATCTCCTGTTTGAACTTCAGTAACTTTAATTTTACCTAAACCTTCAAACACAAATAATTCTTTAATACGAGATTTTTGAATTCTACCATCACGTTTTACAACGCTAACTGGCATGTTTTCTTTAATAATTCCACGGAAAACACGACCTACAGCAATACGACCAATAAAAGATGAATAATCTAATGAGGTAATTTGTATTTGTAATGTTCCTACACGCTCAGGTGCAGTTGGTATGTTTGCAATAATTGTATCTAACAAATAAGTTACGTCAGTTGTTTCGTTTTTGTAATCATTACTCATCCAACCATTTTTACTAGAACCGTATACTGTTGGGAAATCTAATTGATCTTCAGTAGCATCTAAATTAAAAAATAAGTCAAAAACATTATCATGAACTTCTTCAGGACGACAGTTTGGCTTATCTACTTTATTAATAACTACAATAGCTTTTTTACCAGCAGCAATTGCTTTTTGAGTAA
>ERZ724516.1704-NODE-1704-length-12678-cov-5.470886_pt1 | contig 12678 bp, 10 predicted proteins | sample MGYA00376049_ERZ724516 | MGnify/ENA primary metagenome ERZ724516 (study PRJEB28724, sample SAMN07190886) | activated sludge metagenome | isolation source: activated sludge of sewage treatment plant in Hong Hong | place: USA: Christiansburg, Virginia | collected... | reverse complement strand
CGCGCGCGTCGGATTGCGCGTGTAGATCTCGTTGACTGCAATGGCCTGAGCCGCCTTGACGCCCTCATCGGCCGGGTTCGATGAACCATAGCCGCCGACGATCATCGGCGGAGGCGTGGCTTGCGCCGCTTCCGGCGGGGGCGTTTCAGACGCCGGAGCAGTGGTGCAGGCGCCCAACGCCGCACCAAATGAAATGAAAAGCATGGCAAGCCGCATGTCGATCTCCCGCGTCACGCCAGCATACTACGCCCGCTCCTGGCGCAGCGATATTGCGATTTGTCAGTTCACTTTCGTCCACACGCTGTCGGCGCCCTTGCGATAGAAGGTGAAGCTTGCCGGATCCCAGATCGGCGTGTCCTGGCCCAGCATGTGGAAGAGGGCGTGGTGGTCGCGACCCTCCCAGAAGCCGATGCCATCGAGCGAGACTCCGTTAGGCCCGCATGCGTCCCACGGTTCGTCGGGATAGAGCGCGTCCAGTTCCGCCTTGAGTTCTGCATTCGGTCCGAGTTCGAAAGCCCGACCGGCAACCGTGTAACCCGCCAGCGGCTTGATCTCGCAGCGCGGGCGCTGGGCGGGATCGGCCTTGGACAATGTATGCATCGCGGCCTGCTCTGCTGTCTCGCCGATGAGGAGCGGAATAACCTCCAGCGCAAAGCCGAAGTCCTCAGCCGGCATCGAGGCCAGGCGTGTCTTCAGATAGCTGGGCTCATGCGCGTAGCTTGCCTGATACGTGTAGGTGGTCTTGTCCCAGCCTTCGCCTGAGCAATCCTGCGCGCGGAAGACCAGCGCCTCGTCGGGGTAGGTCTCGACTTCCTCCGTGCGCCAGACGCAGCGCGGGCCGAAGGTTTCGGCCTTGGGATCGATTGCGAGGAAGAGAGACGCATTGCCGTCGCTGCACAGACCGGTGATCGGCAGCGGTGAGCCAGTCGCGCAGGCGACGACTGCGGACGCTTTGTCTGCAGGCGCATCGGATGATTGCGGGCTGCAGGCCACAGTCAGCGCGAGCAGGGCGCACGGCAGCAGCGCGCGATTGCGCAGGATCAGCGATGTCATCGTCGTCGTCCCTGTTGTCGCCGCGAGCCTAGCGTGGTTCGCCCACGTCACAAGATGATCGGAGCGCCGGTACTATTTCGGCGCAGTGCTGGCGTACTTGGCTGCAGCATCCGCCCATTTGAACGGCAGGGTGTCAGGAATGATCGAGACTTCGGTCGTGAACTTGAAAGGCGCCGAGGGAAGGCCGCTGTCGAAGGACACTTCGACGAAGAAGGCGGTATAGCCTTCGGTTGGCGGGTTCAGCTGTGCGAAATAGATTCCGTCGGGCTGTGGCTGCAGCACTGTGGACGTGTAGGCCTTGCCCAGCGATTCAACACGAAAGTCGCGCGCTTTCGGATTGTGCGCTTGCCACAGTCTTACTTCCTTGGGCGTGTCGAGCGGCTTCAGGGCGATGCCGTTCGTGTCCACCTTGTTCCAGATGAAGTCCGGACGTTTGCCGCCAGTGATCACCGAATTGTACCAGGCCAGCATGGAGTCGACGGCATCTGAATCGGCGAGGTTGTGCGCGGCGTTCTCGACATAGCGGATGCGTTTTTCCTCCGGCAGGTCGGCGTAATAGAAGCGGGAATTGTCCGGCAGGAAGAACTGGTCGCCCGACGCGTTGACGAGGAATTTCGGGATCTTCAGCCGATCGCGATTGCGATAGTTGTAGGGGTCCTCGATGCCCAGAACGGCCTGGTATTCCGGAGTGCCGATCTTGTGCGGGAAGAGGCCGTGATTGACGTAATCCTCGAGTGACGGCGCGAAGAAACCCAGCACCTCGAAATGGTGTTTGGTGATCTCTTCCGAATTAAGAGCGTCGATCACCATGGGCATGATGCCGATCACGCGCTCGTCCACCGCGCCGATCAGCCATGTCGTCCAGCCGCGTTTCGAAGCGCCAGCAACGACGAACTGATTGATAGCCAGCGCGCCTCCGGCGTCCGATTTCATGAACTCCTGCGTGGCGTCCATCGCCTTCACGCCGGCTTTCACCATGGCGAGGCGGACAAGCCATTCATCGTCCTTGGTGGTGAAATGCTTCACGCGCGTGTAGGCAATGATGTCGTCCTCAAAGCGCGCCTTGTCTTTCGAGTCGGTGAAATGCAGCGGCTGGTTCGGAACCATGCCGACTTCGGCCACGATGGAGCCGGTCTCCTTGGCGATACGAATGGAACGATCCTGCGCCTTGGTTGGCGCCGGGTCGGTGTTGTCGCCTTGCCAGATGTAGAGCAGGGCCTTGTCGTGTTTCACCGCATCGGGCTTCACGATGGTCATCCAGTGCGTCCACACCGGACGGTCGACATCGGCGGCGGAGCGCCAGGTCTGGGATGTCATTTCCAGCACGTAGGTCGTCTGGCCATCGCCCGGGTAAGTCGCCTTCAGTTCCCATTTGTAGGCGGGATCTGGCTTGGCGACATATGCATCCAGCGGCGTCTTTTCTTCCGGCTTGATCGTATAGTCGGGAGTCGTTGCGACGGGCGTTGCTGGCTCGGGCGCTTTCGCTTCCAGGCTGCATGCGGCGAGGGCGAGGGCGCCAAGGCCCGCCAACAGCCATGCGTTTGCAGATCGCTTCATGTCTCTCCCCTGTGCCGCAGCGTGCGGCGTGCGCTCTCGTGGCGCGGTGCGAGACTAGGGGCGCGTGCGGCGTTGCGCCAAGGGGTGGCGCGTGGGCAGCCGTTACGGCGCCGTCAAATAAACTTGCCGAGGCGCGACGGGTTTGCACAAAGAGAAACCCCGGAGCCGTGAGGCTCCGGGGTTTGTTGTTTGCGGTAAAGCGGCGATCAGGTCGCTGCTTTTTTCCGGCGGCCTGCGCCCGCGAGGAGCACAAGACCCAACGCGGTGGAGACCACCAGCATCGCTATCTGCAGCAGCGGCATGAAGTCGGTCGACGTCATGCCCGCCGCGCCGCCGAAGTAGTAGCGGGCGCCAAGGCCAGCCACGCCGACCAGCAGCAGCAGCACGCCAGCCGCAAAGCCGCCATCCGACACCGGTCCGCCAACGGTTTCCTCGCGCTTGATGGCAAGAGCCTGCAGGGCGATGAAGAACACGGCAACGCCGAGGAACGGCGTCATCCAGAGCAACGCATCTCGCAGCCCTTCCGCGCCAGCGACAGCCGCTTCCATGCCCGCAGCGACTTTCTGGTTCGCGAAAGAGGTAGACAGGATGCCGACAAGCGTCGGTCCGCCGCCGAGGCCGATGAAGTTGAGAACCATCAGGAGGATGGCGCTCGACATCGTGCGCTGCGACGGCTTCACCGAGTTGTTCACCAGGGCGATGCCCGGCGCCAGGTAGAAGATGTTGAACAGCAGCGGCAGGATCAGCAGACCCAGCGCGATCGGCCAGTCCTGAGCCTGCGTGTACAGGTACCAGAATGGGATCGCCGCCGCCATCGCGATCAGCGGCGTGAGCGCGTACCAGACGCGCGAACGCTTCGCCATGATGTCGACGATGAAGCCGGACCCGAGCGTACCGATGCCGATGCCGACGCCGATCACCAGCGCGTACCAGAGCGAAAGCTCATCGCGCGACATGTGCAGCGTGCGCATCAGGAAGGAGGCGTTCCAGCCGAGCGCGGCGTAACCGACGAAGGCTGAGACGCCGCATCCCATGGCGGTCCACAGCAGCGCGGGGCGGCTGATGAAATGCCAGAAGGTTGCGCCAAAGCTGGATTTCTCGTGCGCGGTGGCGGCCAGTTTGGCGGGGTCCATCGCGCCGCGCTTGGGCTCGCGCACTACGAACAGCATGAGCAGGGCGGCAATGACGCCGGCGACGCCGATGACGATGAAGGCCATGCGCCAGCCATAGACCTTGTCGACCTGCGCGCCGAACGCGATAGCCGCTGCCTGACCGAGCGGCACGCCCATGGAGAACAGGGCGAGAGCAAGGCCGCGCTTTTCGGCGGGGAAGTAATCGGAAATGATCGAGTAGGACGGGGGAGCGCCCGCCGCTTCGCCGATCCCGACGCCGACGCGCGAGAGCAGCAGCGTCAGGTAGTTGTGGGACAGGCCGCACAGCGCGGTGAAGCCCGACCAGAGCGTTGCGCCCACGAACAGGATGTTTCGGCGGCTGGTGCGGTCCGCCAGGAAGCCCACGATGACGCCCAGCACGGTATAAACGAGCGCGAACCAGAAGCCGGTCATCCAGCCCATCTGTTCGTCGGTGAGCCCCTCGGTCCGCCCGTCAGGCAGTTGCTTGAGGAAGGCCGGGTCGTTCTTGATCGACTCGATCAGCACAGACATCAGCTGACGGTCGAGGAAGTTGAAGATGTAGATCATGGCCAGCATGGCCAGCACGACCCACGCATAGGGGCTCGTGCGTTGCGCGCCCGAAGGCGCTGCAGCGGTATCCGTCATTATTTCCCTCCCGGCGGGCCCCGTTCAGAACCCTCTCGATACCGTCAGGTTTCCATATCGGCGCCAGATTGGCGAGTGGATTGTCGCCGCAGGGGAAAGCTGGTCATGCCGCAAGCGCGAAAAGGTCGGGCATGCGACCTTGATCTAATCTCCGCGCCAGAGCATCTAAGCCCCGCATCTTCCCCGCCCGCAGGAAACCGCGAATGCCCGCCTATCAATACGTCTACCACCTCGACGGCCTCACCAAGATCTATCCCGGCGGGAAGAAGGTGTTCGAGAACATCCGCCTGCATTTCTTGCCGGACGCAAAGATCGGCATCGTCGGCGTCAACGGTTCGGGTAAGTCGACCCTGCTGCGTATCATGGCGGGCGAGGATCACGACATTCTCGGCGAGGCCAAGGCCGCTGATGGCATCAAGATCGGCTACCTGCCTCAGGAGCCGAAGCTCGATCCGACCAAGAGCGTGTTCGAGAACATCGCCGCCAAATGCCCCGAGAAGCAGATGGTGGACGCGTTCAACGCGATCTCGGTGAAGCTGGGCGAGGAATACACCGACGAGCTGATGGAGCAGATGACCAAGCTCCAGGAAGAGATCGACGCCGCCAACGCATGGGACATCGACGCCAAGATCGAGATGGCGATGGAAGCGCTGCGCTGCCCGCCGGGCGATGCCGACGTGAAGACGCTGTCGGGCGGCGAGATCCGCCGCGCGGCGATCTGCGCGCTATTGCTGTCCAAGCCCGACATGATCCTGATGGACGAACCGACCAACCACCTCGATGCTGAATCGGTGGCGTGGCTGCAGAACTACCTCTCCAACTTCCCCGGCTGCGTGATCCTCGTCACCCACGACCGTTACTTCCTCGACCAGATCACCACCTGGATTCTCGAGCTCGATCGCGGGCAGGGCATCCCCTACGAGGGCAACTATTCGGTCTGGCTGGAGAAGAAGGCCAAGCGCATTGCGCAGGAACAACGCGAGGAAGCTGGTCGCCAGAAATCCATGGCCCGCGAACTCGAATGGGTCCGCTCATCCGCCAAGGCCCGCCAGGCCAAGTCCAAGGCCCGCATGAACGCCTACGAGGAAAAGGCCGCCGCAGCCGAGCGCGAGAAGATCACGACCGCGCAGATCCGCATCCCGCCGGGCCCGCGTCTTGGCTCGGTCGTCATCGAGGCGGAACATCTCAACAAGGCCTTCGGCGACAAGCTGCTGATGGAAGACCTGTCGTTCAAGCTGCCGCCCGGCGGTATTGTCGGCGTCATCGGGCCCAACGGCGCGGGCAAGACCACGCTGTTCAAGATGATCACCGGCCGTGAACAGCCCGATGGCGGCACGTTCAAGGTCGGCGAGACGGTGAAGCTCGGCTACATCGATCAAAGCCGTGACTCGCTGAACGACAAGAACACAGTCTGGCAGGAAATCTCCGGTGGCCTCGACATCATGGAAGTCGGCGGCATCGAGCAGCCGAGCCGCGCCTATGTCGGCGCCTTCAACTTCAAGGGCGGCGACCAGCAGAAGAAAGTCGGCCAGCTCTCAGGCGGTGAACGCAACCGCGTCCACCTCGCCAAGATGCTGAAGGAAGGCTCGAACCTCCTCCTGCTCGACGAACCGACCAACGACCTCGACGTGGAAACCCTGCAGGCGCTGGAAGCGGCGCTGGAAGATTTCCCGGGCTGCGCCGTCATCATCAGCCACGATCGCTGGTTCCTGGATCGCATCGCCACGCACATCCTCGCCTTCGAAGGCGACAGCCATGTCGAATGGTTCGAAGGCAACTTCCAGGACTATGAGGAAGACAAGAAGCGCAGACTGGGCGCGGATGCCGCCGAGCCGAAACGCCCGACGTTCAAGAAGTTCGCGCGATAGCTCTTGCGAGTGCTTTACCCGGGCTTTCTAAATCTGAAGATGATCTGATCGGTCTTGCCGCGAATTGCGGGGTTCATGACCATCAGGGTGTGATCGTCTGCCGGCTTGCGCAGAGCGGTGCTTTCCCCGTCATACCTGAAGCCGGCTGCTTCGATCTCGCGGCGCAGGACGGCCGGATCAATACGGTGAACCGTGTTGGGAGCGTTGACCGTGCTCGGGTCCGCAACGTGATCCACGACAATATAGATACCGCCGGGTTTCAATGCGTCGAACACCTTCCGGTTCATGCGCTCCGCCAGATCGGCCGGGAACTTGCTCATGTGCAGGTCGTGATAGTTTTGCGAGGTGAAGATCAGATCCAGTTTTTCAGGGAAGGCGAGGTCTTCGAACGCGGAGCTCATGGTCACGATTTCACGCGGATAGGCTTTCTTCAGGACGTCGAGCGAGTCGCCATAAAGCACTGGCTTGGCCTTCATGAATTCGTCCGGGCTCCACGCGTAGACTTTTCCGGTCTCACCCACCTTTGCTATGAACAGGCGCGTGAAATAGCCGGCGCCCTGCATGATGTCGGCAACCTTCCAGCCCGGCTGGATGTTGGCGAGTTCAAGGACCGCGGCGCCTTGGCGCTGTTCGTCGAGCGCTACATCCTCGGCCGGACGGCGAGGGTCAGCGACAGCTTGTTCAATCGAGATTGGCGAGGAGCCGACCGGCGTCGTGGCGCACGCAGCGAGACCGAGCGTTGATGCAGCGAGCATCAGCTCCACCAGACGCCGCCGCGAAGTATTCATGTTCCACGCCATGCCAATCGTCTCGTCCGTTCGAAATCTGAACGCACCTTGGCTAGAATATGCGTAAGGTCAACTCGCGCACGCGAGATGTGAAATTGGCATTCCCGACCTGGACGCGAGTTTTAGGCCGCGCGGATCTCGCCGGTGCCGTCCAGCGGCACGCCCTTGGGCCAGCTCTTCTCGACGCGCAGCTGCGAGACGCCGAGGATTTCGGCAACGCGGCGGATCGTCGGCTTTTCGCCGCGCTCGATGAGCGTGTCGGAGGCGCGGGCGATCTGTTGCGGCGTGAGAGCCTGATCCCAGCGAGCCTGTTCGATGTCGTGAATGCGGCCCATGTGCTGTTCGCGGAACGAGGCGACGCGTTTGGCGGCGGCCTTCATGGCGGCGGCGCGCTGTTCTTCGATCGTCTTGGGTTTGCGCTTGCTCTTGCCGGATGCGCGGGCCTTGGGAGCTTCCACTTCGGCGGTCTGCGGCTGAGGCTCGGCAACAATCGGTTCGGCGGGCGCTGTTTCGGCTGCAATGGCCGGCTGCGCAGCAATTTCCAGAGCCGGTTCGGATTTGAAAAGGTCTGTGCGGGGAATTCCAGCGCGGGCGATCTCTGCGGCGGCAATTTCGGCTGCTTCCTGCCGGCGCATGGCCTGGCGGGCAGCGAAGTCTTCCGCATCCATGGTCTTCCTGCCTTCGACGATCCAGGCCATGGCGGGCTTGGCGATGGCGAAGATGTAGAACACGGCGTCGATGGTGACGACGGGCGGCAATCTCGCGCCTTCGGGTGCGTTGACCGTAACGATTTCCCAGCCGAGGTGGACGCCGACATTCGTTGCGAACACGAAGCCAAGGCAGCAGGCCAGCGCGGGGATGAGCACAGCCCACTCAACCTGCCGCCCGTTTGGTTTGCGATGCTTGATCGCCTGAAGCGCGCCAGCGGCTGAACAGTTAACGAGACCGATGCCGAACGCCATCATGCCCGCGAAGGCGATGATGCACAGCCAGCCGATATCAAGCTGCGGCCAGAACATGCCGATGACGCCGCCCGTTGCGAGCACGGCGCCGGAAAGGGTCAGACCCCAGGCGAAAATCGACGACCAAGTGTACTCACGCTGTGTCATGGTGAACAGAATGCATCGGCTGTGTTCATGAGTCGTGAACACCGATTTCTGCCGAGTGAATCAAAGCGCTGTGTCGTCGGGACGCGCGCGCACTCCCTGAAAAATCAAACATCTCCGACGCGGCGCCTGCAAACTTTTCCCACCGGAATTTCCTGCCGATTGGGGGATTCGATGAAGACGAGACTGCGCAACGATATGTTTGCAGCCCTCCTCCGCCCGTCCGGGACTGGCGTTCGAGCGCAGGTTTGGCATGGTCCGAAACAGGTTTTGTGAGGGTGAGCATGAAAGTAGCGGGCAAGGTTGTCATCGTTACGGGCGGGGCGAGCGGCATCGGAAAAGCGCTGGTTGAACGTTTCCACAAGGAAGGCGCCAAGGCGCTGATCGTGGCGGACCTTAACGGCGCGGGCGCGGAGGCTGTCGCGAAGTCTGTCGGCGGCATTGCCGTGCAGGCGGACGTGACGAAGGAGGCCGACGTGCAGAGGATCGCGCGGACAGCCGAGGAAAAATTCGGGCGCATCGACCTTTTCTGCTCGAATGCCGGAATTTCGCGGGCTGATCCGGATATCGACAATCCGGGGTCCCCCCCGGATGCGGCCTGGGAGCTGGCGTGGGGGGTCAATGTCATGGCCCACGTCTATGCGGCGCGCGCCGCTCTGCCGGGAATGATCGCGCGAAAATCAGGCTGGTTCCTCAATACGGTGTCGGCGGCGGGGCTGCTCTCGCAGATCGGATCGGCGGTCTATTCGACGTCGAAGCACGCGGCGATCGGGTTCGGCGAACACCTCGCGATTGCGACGAAGGAAAACGGAATTGGTGTTTCGCTTCTGTGTCCGCAAGCGGTCGACACGCCGATGCTTGGCGGCGCTGCGGGATCGCAGAATGTCGATGGTGTGCTGTCGCCGGATGATGTCGCTGGCGCTGTCATCAAGGGTCTCGACGCCGAGACATTCCTGATCCTGCCGCACGAGCAGGTTGTCACGTACATGCAGCGCAAGACGGGCGACTATGATCGCTGGATCCGTGGCATGGTTCGGTTGCGCCGGGGTGTGATCGATGGGGCGAAGGGCGGGCGCTAAAGCGCGCCACGCGCTTTAGCTTTCCTGTTTGGGATTCGGATTCACACCTCGGTGGAACGCTGCGGACGATTCGGCTCCAGATAGCCGAAGCCCCTCACCGGGGAGGGTGAGGGGCTTCGAGCCGGCTAGACGTGGGGCGTCTTTGCGTGCCGGCGTACCCTCTCCAGAAGCGGAGAGGGCTTCATCTGTTACCTGCGAGCGTCCTCAAGGTTCCACTCATAGACGACCGTGTGACCGCAAACGGATTGCGCGACGCCATCGAGCTTGCCCGGTGTGAAGCGCGCAGAGCGGACCCATTTGAGCGCGGCGTTGTCGAGCGTGGCGTGGCCGCTGCCGGCGGCGAGCGTGGCGGAACTGACGCGGCCGCGCGCATCGACGCAGACGTCGAGTGTGGAGACGCCTTGCTGCTGCTGGCGAATGGCCGATGCGGGATAATCCGGCGGGGTCTGCGGCAGCAGGACGGGGCGGACGCGGATGAGTTTTGGCGCGGGCGTCACGCTTGCGCCTGTCGAAGGTCCCGCCACTTCTGTACGAGGCGGCGTGTAGACCTTGTCTTCAGCGGGTACGAAAATATCAGGCGGAAAATCCAGAGGAGGCGTTTCGAGCGTGTCGCCGCCCATCACCAGCGTGGTTTCGCGCTGCGTCGGGTCGGGGATCACCTCATCCAGCAAAGGGGTGAAGGTGATCGGCGTTTCGATGAGGCGGATGATGCTCGCGCCGAAGCCGTTTCCGAGGGCGCAGGCTGCGAGCGCGGTGATCAGCGCGGCGATCGACAGGCCGGCGAGCTGCGATGAATTGCTCGCACGATTTCGCAATGCTCCGTACATGGAAGCCTCTTTCGGTTGAAGGGAAGGTGCGGATTGGGTGGTGGTTGGCGTGTCAGGGCGGAGCGTTGTTGAGGCGCCAGCCCATGGTGAGGTTGTAGCCACAGTGGCGGATGGGGCGGCCTTCGCGCGTGGCAGGCACGAAGCGCGAGTGCTGGAAGCCCGCGAGGGTTGCGTCGTCGAGGCGCGTATGGCCTGAGGACTGCACCAGTTTCACAGTGTCGACGAAGCCGCTGGCGGCGACGCAGAGCTCGACCACGACATCGCCTTCCTCGCGCAGGGCCTGCGAGGCCGCGGGATAGTCCGGCTGGGTGAAGCCAGCGCCGGGGCGCGGCTTGGTGGTGATGGCGTCGATCTGCTGGCGGACGCGCACGAGTGGGTCCTGTTCCTCGGCGCCGACGCGCGGGATCGGCTTGAAGGGAACGAGGAGGTCCGGTGCTTCGGTGATGATCGTGCGCTCCGGTTGCGCGGCCCAGGCAGCGACGCCTGCGCCGGCGGTGAGGCTGAGCGCTATGGCGGTCGCGGCGACGCGGCGGCGTGTGGACAGCGGCTTGCGCGCCAGCATGTCGATGCGTTCGGCGAGTGGGTGTTGCGATTCAGCGGGCCAGTAGCAGCCGACCGGCAGGGGGCGTGAGGCGAGCTGCGTCTTCAGCAGGGTTTCGGCATAGGCGCGGCGGACGCGCGGGCGGCGGTCGATGACTTCGGCGTCGCAGGAAAGTTCCTGGTCGATGCGCATCGCTTTCGCGCCGATATGGATCATCGGGTTGTACCAGAAGACACAGCGGACCAGCGCGACGAGCGCGTTAACGCGCGCATCATTGCGCTCGAGGTGGACCTGTTCGTGGGTGAGGATCAGCTTGCGTTCCGCATCCGAGAAGCGGCGGGAGAAATCGTCCGGCGTGACGATGCGGGGCTGCGAGAACCCGACAATGGCGGGGCCGGCAAGGCCCAGTTCGGCGTCGCGCATGAAGGCGGCCTGACGGCGGATCAGCGCGGCAGCGGTGGCGATGGCGCCGATGAGCCATGCCGCGAGAAGGGCGTAGGGCAGCATCGCTTCCAGCGCGGAGTTCGCGGCGGGCGGCGTGGTGAGCGCGATGACTTCATCGAGTGTCAGGCCCATCGAGAGCATTTCGATGGTGCGCGAGGGGATGAAGGTGGCTGCTGCGGCGATCGGGACGATGGCCCAGAGAAGATAGATGGCATGCGGGCCGAAGATGCGGCGCGCGGGTTTGCGCACGGCGAGCAGGAAGATGATGGCTGCGGCGGCCGCGATGTTCATCTCGATGAGGGCGTCGAGGACCGGCGTGATCAGGACAGGGGTCATCACTTGTCCTCCTCGATCTTCGTGATCAGAGCTTTCAGCTGCTTGAGGTCTTTCGCCGAGAGTTTGCGGTGCTCCGCAAAGTGGGCGACGAGGGGAGCGACTTCGCCCTTGAACAGCTTGTCGAGCATGCCCTGGCTTTCCGACTGCACCCACGCATTGCGCGTGATGAGCGGGCGGTAGCAGTAGCTGTCGCCTTCCTTACCACCGGAGATGGCTTTCTTCTTGAGCAGGCGAGTAACGAGGGTTTTCACCGTGGCGGGCGCCCAGCCATTTTCGGGGCCGACAGCCGCGAAGACCTGCTCGGCTGTGAGCGGCGTCTTGCGCCACAGCGCTTCCATGATGCGGCTCTCAGCGTCGGAGATCGTTTGCATGGTACACCTGTAATCTGCAATCAAGTTACGCACGTAATCTGGCAAGTCAATGGCGGCGGTGAGGCGGATGTAGATTTTGTGCAGTGCGGGAGGTGGGGCCTTTGGCGGCCGCTCAGGGTGAGGGCTAGCCACCACCACGGTCATTCTCGGGCTTGTCCCGAGAATCCCGGTTGGCGGCGTAGTGGGGATGTAGCGTTGGTCCCCTTGGATCGAGAACCAAGATCCTCGGGACAGGCCCGAGGATGACCCCATTGGGAGATGCACGCCCTCCATCGCACGGGCGCGACCCTGCGGGATGCTGTGGTTCGTCCCTCCAGACGAGGGAGCGGGGCGCGTGGGGATGCGCCGTGGGGTAGTCCTATGCCAGCTTGCGCTGGCGATGCGCGTCGACACGCGCCCCGGATCGGCCGTTCCTTCCCGATATGGCAAGCCGGAGTTGACCTCGACATCCAGCAGGGGAAGCCCACTGGCGCCTTAGCTCCATAGCCAGTGATCGGTGCAACGTGTTCGGGCCCTGTCCGACAGGTCCCGGACCCTCCGGTTGGTTCCGGAGGCACGCCGTCGACGTTCGCTTCGCCTCGCAACCGCATGGGGGGTCGGATACGCCCACCCTCAGTTGTGACTGGCTTCCTTGAAGGAGGATGCTTGACCAGTCATCTCCAACACGCCGACGGCCACGCGGCCGACGCACTGACATCCAGAGGCTCGGACGTCTCCTGGACCTCCCTCATGTCAGTGCGTGGGCAGTATAACCCCGGCCCAGGAGGCCGCTGAATCTGGCGGGCGCTATCCTCCAAAGTTTGTGGCTAGTGAGTTGAAACTGGCCGGGATGTTTTTTGGCCGTCCTCGGAGTTGGGAACCGCTCCATCCCCCAATCTCGGACATTCACGCTGTCATCCTCGGGCTTGACCCGAGGATCCTGCATTCTGT
>ERZ724516.1702-NODE-1702-length-12690-cov-7.180847_pt1 | contig 12690 bp, 12 predicted proteins | sample MGYA00376049_ERZ724516 | MGnify/ENA primary metagenome ERZ724516 (study PRJEB28724, sample SAMN07190886) | activated sludge metagenome | isolation source: activated sludge of sewage treatment plant in Hong Hong | place: USA: Christiansburg, Virginia | collected... | reverse complement strand
GGGACCTACAAAAGCAACCCGACGATAAATACCCTCCTGCTGCAACGCAATCTGCCCCCAAGCATGCCGCCCCGCAAACAGCAAGCCCTGTTCCCGCAATCTGCCCGTCAGCGCATCATCCGTCAGCACCCGCCCCAACGCCGCGCCCAAGGCCAAGGCATCGCGCGGGTCGTCCAACAGCAGTGCATCCCCATCCGCCGTCAGTAGCGCCGCAATGCCGCAATACGCGGCACTGCTGACCACCACGGGCAAGCCATGGGCCATGGCTTCCAGCACCACCATGGCAAAGGTGTCCTCCAGCGTGGGATGGGCCAGGCAATCAGCGGCCTGGTAGGCGATATCCACAGAAGGCAAAGCGCCCAAAAAGAAAACGCGTGTGCTATGGCCACTGGCCTCCAGCACCTGCTGCACCAGCGTCTGTTGCGCCGCATTGCCCACCACGGCCAGGAAACAGTCGGGCGGCAGTTGGGCGAGCGCCGCGATCAGTGTGGGAAGTCCTTTCTTGCGGAAGTCGTTTCCCACAAACAAAATGCAACGCCCGTTCTGGGGCAACCCCAACTGAGCACGGGCAGCGTGGCGCTGCTGCACGGTGCTTGGGCCCGGCACACTGGCCACACCCGGCGTCACCACCTCGCACATGCCCATTGCACGGGGAAAGCTGGCCGCCATGACCGGCTGCAAGGTGCCTGACGCCAAAGCGATGCAGCGCGAAGGGCGCACCGCATAGCGCGCGCGCTCCAGCGCCAGATAGGCCAGCAGACGCGGGCTGGTGGCGATCTTGACCCACCGCAGCGCCCGCCTCCAACCGGAGCGCCCGTGCAGCAGGCTGTGCGTGACCGGCACCACGTGCACGGTTTGCACCTGGCCATGCCAGGTGTTTTCGTGGGAATGGACCACATCAAAGCCCGTGCGCGTTTGCCACCAGGTGGCAAGCGCAAACCACAGCTGGTTGATCCAGCGGGGCCGAACCAGCGGCATGGACACGGTGTGGTAGGTCACGCCCGGCCAATGGTGGTCCATTTGCTGGGCAAAGACGTGGATGTCGTGGCGCTGTGCCAGCTGCTCGACCAGCGCGATGGAATACCGCTCGGCCCCGCCGCCGGTGGGTCTGAAGATGCGGTTCAGCACGGCAATGCGCAAACGTTTGGCGTTCACCATCGCTGGCGCTGGCGCTGGCGCTCGCGAAACCGCTGTCTCTGTCACTGCCGCCACACTCATGAACGGCGCCGGTCTTCGTAGCCCGACACCAGCTTCCACCACAGCAACGGGCGGCTGGTGCGGCGCAGCACCGGCACGCGGGGCAATTCCAGCATAGGGTCGCCGCTGGCGCTGCGGCCACGGCGTGTGGTGGTCGCGCTCACATAGCCCGCTTGCTGCACCATGGCCACGTGCTCGGGGCCGTACTCCCCATAGGGGTAGCAAAAATGCTCCACCGCCTTGCCCGTGATCTGCTCCAGGTCGGTCTTGCACAGCACAATCTCATCGCTGGCCGCAACCACATCCAGGGTCGGCAAGCGCACGTGGTGGCGCGTGTGGGCACCGACCTCTTGCCCGCCGCCGACCCACTGGCGCAGGTGCAGCGCGGTCATCAGTGGGGATGGTGGCACGCCCTTGTCCAGGTCCCAGCTATTGGTCTGCCCGAGCATGCCGCTGATGGCATAACAGGTCGCCGAAAATCCGTACCACTGCAGTGTCGGCAGGGCATTGACCAGGTTGTTGAGGTAACCATCGTCAAAGGTAATGCCAAACACCTTGCCGCTCCGCTCACCCCGCAGATAGGGTTGCAAGGCGCCCATCGACAGCCCCCGGTAACCCAGCCCATGCAGGAACGCCATCTGCCGTTGAAAGTCCGCAGGATCGACACACAGGCTGCGAAACCCCGAGCCTTTTTGTGGCGCGGGGGCAATCTGGTGAAAGGTCAGTATGGGAACCGTGTGACGGTTCTGGGTCAGTTCAGACACGTTGGGTTGACGCTCGAAAAACAGCCGATCTACAGCAGGACGATATCGTACTGGTCTTGCCCCATGGCGGCCTCGCTTTGCAGGGACACCGGTTTGCCAATGAACTCGCTCAGGCCCGCCAGGTGCTGGCTTTCCTCGTCCAGAAACAGCTCGATGACCTTGGGCGATGCCACCACCCGAAACTCGCGCGGATTGAACTGCCGTGCCTCCCGCAGAATTTCCCGAAAAATATCGTAGGCCACGCTGCGCGGGGTCTTGACGATGCCCTTGCCCTGGCAGGCGGCGCAGGGCTCGCACAGCATATGGGCCAACGACTCGCGCGTGCGCTTGCGCGTCATCTCGACCAGGCCCAGCTGAGAGAACCCGCCGGCCATGGTCTTGACCCGGTCCCGCGACAGCTGCTTGCGAAACTCGGCCAACACGGCGTCGCGATGGTCTTCACGCACCATGTCGATGAAGTCGACGATGATGATGCCGCCCAGGTTGCGCAGGCGCAGCTGGCGCGCAATGGCCTGTGTGGCTTCCAGATTGGTCTTGAAAATGGTGTCGTCAAAATTGCGGGCCCCGACAAAGCCGCCGGTGTTGACGTCGATGGTGGTCAGCGCCTCGGTCTGGTCCACGATCAGGTAGCCACCCGATTTCAGGTCCACCCGGCGCCCCAGCGCCTTTTCGATCTCTTCGTCGATCGAAAACAGATCGAAGATCGGGCGCTCGCCCTTGTAGTGCTGCAACTTTTCTGCGGCCATGGGCATGAACTCGGCGCCAAAGGCTTTCAGCGCATCAAATTGCTCACGTGAATCGACCCGGATGGTTTGGGTGGCCTCGCCCACCATGTCGCGCAACACCCGTTGCAGCAGGCTCAAATCCTGGTGCAACAGGGACTGCGGCGGCAAGCGCGTGGACGCGTCCTTGGTGCGTGCCCAGGCCTTGCGCAAATAGCCAATGTCTTCGCCCAGTTCGGCGTCGGTTGCGTCTTCGCCATTGGTGCGCAAAATAAAACCGCCGCCCTGCGTGCCGGCCAGCTGCTGCAAGCGTGCGCGCAGTTCGTCGCGCTGGTCCTTGGGAATTTTTTGCGAGACACCGATGTGGTCGTCCTGCGGCAAAAACACCAGCAGGCGCCCGGCAATGCTGATCTGCGTGGACAGCCGGGCGCCCTTGGTACCGATGGGCTCCTTGATGACCTGCACCATCAGCGCCTGGCCTTCAAAAATCTGTTTTTCAATGGGAATGACCGGCGCGGCGCCCTTGGCGATGAACGGCGCCTCTCCATCGGGCTGGCGGTGCCAGACGTCGGCCACGTGCAAGAACGCAGCGCGCTCCAGACCGATATCAATAAAGGCCGACTGCATGCCCGGCAGCACCCGCGCCACCTTGCCCAGGTACACATTGCCGACCAGCCCACGCTCCAGCGTGCGCTCGACATGGAGCTCCTGCAAGGCACCGTTTTCCAGTATGGCAACCCGGGTTTCCTGGGGGGACCAATTGATCAAGATGTCGTTTTGCATCGGCGGTAATCCAGGTTGGTCTGTTAGAGGCGAAAGCCCAGGGAGCGGAGCGCCTGGGCGGTTTCAAACAGAGGCAGGCCCATGATGCCAGAGTAACTGCCGCTGATGTGGGCAATGTAGGCCGCCGCCCTGCCCTGCACGGCGTAGGCACCGGCCTTGCCCATGGGCTCACCCGAGGCCACATAGGCATCGATATCGGGCTCGCTCCAATCGGCAAATGTCACCCAGGATTCGCTGCAGGCCACTGCGTACTGATCGCCCCAGCCCACGGCAATGGCCGTCATCACCCGGTGCGGCCGGTTGGACAGCGCGCGCAACATGCGCTTGGCGTCTTCCGTGTCCTCCGGCTTGCCAAAGATGCTGCGTCCCAAGGCGACCGTGGTGTCGGCGCACAGTATGGGCGCGGGTAGCAGATTGCGACGCGCCAGGCGCTGCTGGGCGGCCTGCAACTTCAGGGCGGTTACGCGCTGTACATAGGTTTTGGGCGCTTCGCTGCGCAACTGCACTTCCAGCGATTCAGTGTCTTCGTCGGCATCCGGCAACAGCAGCGCGTGGCGCACGCCCAGTTGGTCCAGCAACTGGCTGCGCCGCGGGCTCTGCGACGCGAGGTAGATGAAATCGGGAGGAGACGGCATCATGACGTGAGCGCCGCCGGGCCGCCCCAAGGCGCGAGGGCCCCCACGGGGGGCAGCGAAGTACACGTAGTGACGAGCGTGGGGGCCATATTATTCCCTGTGGTACGGGTGGTTGGCATTCACCGACCAGGCCCGGTACAGCTGCTCGACCAGCAGCACGCGGGCAAACGCATGGGGCAGGGTCAGGTCGGACAAACGGATGCGCTCGTGCGCGGCCTGGCGGAACGCGGGGTCCAGCCCGTCCGGGCCGCCGATGACCAAGGCTACGTCATCCCCGCCGAGTTGCCAGTCCTTGAGCTTGGCCGCCAGCGCCAGCGTGGTCACCGTAGTGCCCCGCTCGTCCAGCGCCACGATGCGGGCGCCTTTGGGGATGACGGCTTCTATGCGGGCACGCTCGGCGGCATAAAGGGTTTCCAGCGTCTTGGAGCCACGCGGCTCGGTCTTGACGGCCTTGAGCTCGACTTTCAACTCATGCGGAAAACGCTTGGCATAGTCGTCCCAGGCCGTCTGCGCCCAGTCGGGCACCCGCAGACCGACGGCGACGATGATCAGCCGCACGGCGGGAATCAGGCTTTACGGGGGGCTGTTTTCTTGGCCACTGGCTTGGCGGCCGATTTTGCTGTCGGCTTGGCCGCGGGCTTGCCGACAACCGCGCGTTTGGCAGGGGTTGCCACTTTCTTGGCAGCTACTTTTTTGGCTGGCGCAGCGGCAGCAGCCGCAATGGGGGCCGCCGAAGTGGCACGCGCCCTGGGTGCGGCGGACTTGCGGGCCGGCGCCTTGGGCTTGGCTGCCTTTTCCGCGTCTTTCTTCATCTGCGCTTTGGAAGGGAAGGCTTCTGCAACACCCTTCTTCGCGGCATTGGAGCGCCGCAGGCTGGGTTCTACCTTGGGCGCTGCCTTGGCAGGCTTGGCACTTTCCGCAACTGCCGGTTTGGCTGCGCCCAGCTTCATGCGCACCGGCTTGTCGCCCCACAGTTCTTCCAGGTTGTAATACTGGCGAAAATTGGGTTGCATGATGTGCACCACGGCCTGGCCACAGTCCACAATAATCCACTCACCGTTGACTTCACCCTCCACCCGTGGCTTCTCGAAGCCTGCCTCGCGTACGGCATCACGCACGCTGGCCGCCAGACCCTTGGTCTGCCGGTTGGAGGTACCCGACGCAATGATGACCCGTTCAAACAATGCCGACAAATGCTCGGTGTCAAACACCTGGATGTCCTGGGCTTTGACGTCTTCGAGTCCGTCGACGATGGCCCGTTGGAGCTTGTTAATGTCTTTTTTGGCAACAGTGGATGTATTCATCAGGCGAATTGGTAAAGGTGGTGTTGGGCAATATAACGCGCAACGGGTTCAAAAACCAGTGGGGAAACGGTTTGGCGCTGGGCCAAACGCAAGCGGATATCCGTGGCACTGACCTCCAGGGGAGGCATTTCAAGCCGTCGCAAACCCGGGATTTCCGCAGGCGGTACATCAGATATGCCTCCAGCCCTCGTGAAATCTGCGCGTGCAGCTACACATATTGTAGCAAATTCGGGAATCTCGCTAAAACGGTGCCAGGAACCCAGGGCCTCGGCCTGGTCCTGACCCAGCACCAGAAAGAGCTGGGCCTGCGGGTATTCGGTGCGCAATTCCAACAAAGTGTCCACGGTGTAGCTGGGGCCGGAACGCAGCGTCTCCCGCGGGTCTACCACCACACGGTCCAGTTCTGCAAAGGCCAGACGGGCCATTGCCAGCCGGTGCACGGCCGGTGTCAGGCTGCGGCTTTTGTGCCAAGCTTCACCGGTGGGGATGATGCGCAACTGGTCCAATTGCAACTGCTCCAGCGCGACGCGTGCCAGCGCCACGTGGGCAATATGGGGTGGATCGAACGCACCGCCAAAGACACCGATGCGCCGCAATGGCCCAGTTGCCACGCTCAGACCCAGTCCCGTCGGGGCAGGAATTGCGTGTACAGCGCATCTTCGGCCGAGCCGGGCGCGGGGACAGCCTGGTAGGACCAACTGGCCAGTGGCGGCATGGACAGCAGGATGGACTCGGTGCGCCCCCCGGATTGCAATCCAAAGTGCGTACCCCTGTCCCACACCAGATTGAACTCCACATAGCGGCCGCGGCGGTACAACTGGAAGGCGCGCTCACGCTCGCCATAGGCCGTGTCCTTGCGTTGCTCGACCACAGGCACATAGGCCAACAGGAAGGCATCACCCACGGCCTGCATCAGCGCGAAACCGTTGTCGAAGCCGCCTTCGGAAAAATCGTCATAGAAGATGCCGCCGATGCCGCGCTGCTCGTTGCGGTGCTTCAGGTAGAAATACTCGTCACACCACTTCTTGAAATGCGAGTACTTGTCGGCGCCAAAGGGCTGGACGGCGTCGCGGCAGGTGGTGTGAAAGTGACGCGCGTCGTCCTCGAAACCATAGAAGGGCGTCATGTCCATGCCGCCGCCAAACCAGCAGACCGGCTCTTGCCCGGGGTGACCGGCCGAGATCATGCGCACATTCATGTGCACAGTGGGCACATAGGGATTGCGCGGATGGAACACCAGCGATACGCCCATGGCCTCAAACGGCGCGCCCGCCAGCTCGGGGCGGTGCTGGGTGGCCGATGGCGGCAGCTTGGGACCGCGCACATGCGAAAACCCACAGCCCGCGCGTTCAAACACCGAACCGCCCTCCAGAATGCGGGTGATGCCATGGCCCTGCAACGGCTCGCCCGGGGCCTTTTCCCAGGTGTCCGACACGAACACCTGGTCGTCCATCGCCGTCACAGTCGCCGTAATGCGCTCCTGCAAGCCCTTCAGATAGGTGCCCACCTGCTCCACGCGGGTACCACTCATTTGGCAGCCTTGGCTTCGGTGGCCTGCTTGACCGCGCGGTGGCCAATGTCAGTGCGGAATTGCATGCCGTTGAAACGGATGCCGTGGATGGCCTCATAGGCCGCCTGGCGGGCGGCACGGGCATTCTCGGCCAGGGTCGTGACGCACAACACGCGTCCCCCACTGGTCAGCGTCGCGCCGTCCCGGTGTTCGGTACCGGCATGGAACACCATGCATGCTTCATCCGACAAGGTGTTCACCGTGGGTAGCCCCTCAATCACATCGCCCTTGCGCGGCGCAAAGGGGTAGCCGTGGGCGGCCAGCACGACGCCCAGCGCGGTGCGGCGGTCCCAATCGAGTTCCAGGTTCTCCAGGCCGCCGATTTCCGTGGCCGCCATCATGACGTCCACGAAATCCGACTTCAGACGCATCAGGATGGGCTGCGTTTCCGGGTCGCCCATGCGGCAGTTGAACTCCAGTGTCTTGACGTGGCCCTGCGGGTCGATCATCAATCCGGCATACAGGAAGCCGGTGTAAGGAATGCCGTCCTGCTCCATGCCCTTGAGCGTGGGCAAGATGATCTCGCGCATGGCGCGGGCATGCACCTGGGGCGTCACCACCGGTGCCGGCGAATAGGCGCCCATGCCGCCGGTGTTGGGGCCCAGGTCATCGTCCAGCAGGCGCTTGTGGTCCTGACTGGTGGCCAGAGCCACCACGTCCTTGCCATCGCACAGCACCATGAAGCTGGCTTCTTCGCCTTCCAGAAATTCTTCAATCACCACGCGCGGCACGGCCTGGCCACCCGCGCCGGCGTTGTGCACCACGCCCAGCGTGTTGTCCAGCAGCATGAAATCAATCGCAGCGTGGGCCTCGTCCAGTGTCATTGCCACGACCACACCCTTGCCAGCGGCCAGGCCATCGGCCTTGACCACAATGGGTGCCCCCATGCGATTCACATAGGCATGCGCCGCCGCGGGGTCGGTAAAGGCCTCATAGGCCGCTGTGGGAATGCAGTGGCGCTGCATGAAGGCCTTGGAGAAGGCCTTGGAGCTTTCCAGCTGTGCGGCCGCCCTGGTGGGGCCAAAAATGCGCAGACCATGGGCGCGAAACTCGTCCACGATACCGGCCGCCAGCGGGCCTTCGGGGCCGACCACGGTCAGGCCAATCTTGTTCTCCTGCGCCCATTCGCGCAGCGCCACCACATCGGTGATCGGCACGTTCTTGAGACGACTGTCCAGCGCCGTGCCGCCATTGCCCGGCGCCACATAGACCATCTGGACCTTGTCGGACTGCGCCAACTTCCAGGCCATCGCGTGCTCGCGCCCGCCTCCCCCGATCACCAGAACATTCATAGGTAACTCCGATGCGCCTTGGCGCTCTTGAAAGTGTTGGACTTTTTTGGGTAGATGGTCATAGCGCGGCGTTGTGGTAAATCTCCTGGGTGTCATCCAGGTCTTCCAGCACGTCCAGCAGCTTTTGCATGCGTGCGGCGTCTTCACCGCTCAGCTCAATCGTGTTCTCGGGGCGCATGGTGACGCCCGCCACCTCGGCGTGCAGACCAGCCGCCTCCAGCGCCTGCTTGACGGCTTCGTAGTCGGCATAGGCGGTCAGCACCTCGATGGCGCCGTCGTCATCGGTGACCACGTCTTCGGCACCGGCTTCCAGCGCCACTTCCATGATCTTGTCTTCGCTGGTGCCGGGGGCGAAAATCAGCTGTCCGCAGTGCTTGAACTGGAACACCACCGAACCCTCGGTGCCCATGTTGCCGCCGTGCTTGCTGAACGCGTGGCGCACTTCGGCCACGGTGCGCACCTTGTTGTCGGTCATGGTGTCGACGATGATGGCCGCGCCGCCAATGCCATAGCCCTCGTAGCGGATTTCCTCGTAAACAATGCCTTCCAGCGTGCCCGTGGCCTTGGCGATGCCGTACTTCACGTTCTCCGCCGGCATATTGGCGGCCTTGCCCTTTTCAATGGCCAGACGCAGCCGTGGATTGGTGCTCAGGTCGCCCCCACCCATGCGCGCCGCGACCATGATTTCGCGCATCACCCGTGTCCACACGCGCTGACGCTTTTCATCCTGGCGGCCCTTGCGATGCTGAATATTGGCCCATTTGCTATGTCCTGCCACGTGAAATCCTTCAAAAGTTCGTTACGCTATTGACTGAATTGTACTTTTTGGGATTTTCATGACCGCTTCAACCGACGCCAGCATCCTGATCGCCCAGCATGGCGACACCCAGTGCGCCCTGTTGCCCAACAAGGCCAACCGTCACGGCCTGATCACCGGCGCCACTGGCACCGGCAAAACCATCACCTTGCAGACCATGGCCGAAGGCTTTTCGCGCCTGGGCGTGCCGGTGTTCATGGCCGACATCAAGGGCGACCTGACCGGAATCTCGCAGCCCGGCAGCCCTAGCCCCAAGCTGAGCCAGATCATCAAGGAACGCGGCTTGCCCGAGCCCGCCTACCAGGCCTTCCCCACCACGCTGTGGGACGTGTTTGGTGAGCAAGGCCACCCGGTGCGCGCCACCGTCAGCGACCTGGGGCCCCTGCTGCTCTCGCGCATGCTGAATCTGAACGAAACCCAGGCCGGCGTGCTGCAACTGGTGTTCAAGATCGCCGATGACGACGGCCTGCTGCTACTGGACCTGAAAGACCTGCGCGCCATGTGCCAGGACGTGGGCGACAACGCCAGCCAGTACACCACCGAATACGGCAACATCAGCGCCGCCAGCATTGGGGCCATCCAGCGCGGGTTGATGCAGATTGAAAGCCAGGGCGGCGAGAAGTTCTTTGGCGAGCCCATGCTCAATATTGCCGACTTCATGCAGACCGATGCCAAGGGCCAGGGCGTGGTCAACATCCTGGCAGCCGACAAGCTGATGAACGCGCCCCGCCTGTACGCCACCTTCTTGCTGTGGATGCTGAGCGAACTGTTCGAGACGCTGCCAGAGGTGGGCGATCTGGACAAGCCCAAGATGGTGTTCTTCTTCGACGAAGCCCACCTGCTGTTCAACGACGCGCCCAAGGTGCTGCTGGAGCGCATCGAACTGGTGGTTCGCCTGGTGCGCAGCAAGGGCGTGGGCGTGTACTTTGTGACGCAGAATCCGCTGGACATTCCCGACACGGTGCTGGCCCAGTTGGGCAACCGCGTGCAGCACGCGCTGCGCGCCTTTACACCACGCGACCAGAAGGCGGTCAAGTCAGCCGCCGACACCATGCGGGGCAACCCGGGCCTGGACATTGGCACGGCCATCACCGAGCTGGCCGTGGGCGAGGCTTTGATCAGTTTTCTGGACAGCAAAGGCAGCCCCAGTGTGACGCAACGTGTGTTTGTGCTGCCGCCTTGCAGCCAGATTGGGCCCATCACCACAGCCCAGCGCCAGGCGCTGTTGGCCGATTCGCTGGTGGCGGGTGTCTACGAGAAGGAAGTCGACCGGGCGTCGGCGTTTGAGGCCATCAAGGGCCGGACCCAGGCGCGCCAACCTGCGGGCACGGTTGCACCGGCGTCCAATGGCGCACCAGCCTCAGCACCCACGGCCTCCACTGTGTCCACGGGCGGCACCGCAGCCACACCGCCCGCAGCGCCTGAGAAAGGTATCTTTGATTCCATTGGCGACATCCTGGGTGGTGGCACCCGGCGCACCCGCACCAGTGTGGGTGAGCAGCTGGCCCGCAGCGCGGCCAGTTCGATTGGGCGTGAGGTGGGGCGGCAGATCATCCGGGGGGTGTTGGGCGGCATCTTTGGCGGGTCGCGCAAATAGCCGACCGGTCCATACCGACCCCAAACCATGACCCAACCTGCAAACGGAACCGGGCGTTTGCACGCTCTGGACAACCTGCGCGCGGTCATGATGTGGCTGGGCATCGTGCTGCATGTCGCGGTCATCTACATGGTGGGCCCGTCGCCGCTGCCCTGGCGCGACCTCCACACCAGTCTGTGGGCTGACCTTCTGATGGTGCTGATCCACAGCTTTCGCATGCCGGCTTTTTTCATACTGGCGGGCTTTTTTGTAGCGCTGTTGGTACAAGGAAGAGGCTTGCGCGGCATGTTGAAGAACCGGCTCATGCGCCTGGGCTTGCCTTTTGTGATTCTATGGCCTGTGATTTTTGTCGCATGCGTACTGCTGGCCTTGCTGTTCGTGCACCGCATGGTGCGCGGCACCTGGGGCCTGGACGCCAGTCTGATACCGCCGAAAGAAGGATCATCCAAGTGGAACAACACCATGCACCTGTGGTTTCTGTGGATGCTGATGTGGTTCAGCGTGTTGACCGCGTTGTTGGCACCGCTGGTCAAGGCCATCCCGGACGCAGCACAGGGAGTGGTCTCCAGAGCCTTTGAGCGCCTCGCCACCAGTGCCCGGGGCTTCGCCGTGCTGGCCTTGCCCTTGGCGGCTCTCGGAGCGGTATACGACAACGGAGTCGTCGTGGCCAGCGGTGCGTTCCTGCCACCACTGACCGAATGGCTGCACAACGGCATGTTCTTTGTGTTTGGCCTCGCGCTGTTTGTTCACCGTAGTCAGCTGCTGGCCTTCTACCAGCAACGCTGGTCGGCCTACGCTGGCGCGGGACTGGTGTTCTTTGCCGTCGCAGTCATCCTGTCGATTGGGCAGCGCGAACATCTGATGGTGGTCCCGCACTTTGCATTCTGGTTTGCGCTGGCCTACAACTGTTGCACCTGGTTGTGGAGCTTTGCGCTAATCGGACTGTTTCTGCGCTACTTCGGGCGGCGCAGCACTGCGATGGACTATCTGGCGCAGGGCTCGTACTGGGTGTATGTGATTCACATGCCGCTGACCATGGGTTTTGGCGCCCTGCTGTTCGGTACAGACCTGCCTGCCCTGGTCAAGATGGCCATCAACATTGGCGCCACCACCACGGTGTCATTGGTCAGCTACCACCTGATGGTGCGCTCCACGCCGCTGGGGGGCTTGCTCAATGGGCGACGTTATCCCTTCACCGGGTTTGGCATTCGCCCACCTGTCTCGCAACCGGCGGGGTGACACGCGACGCTGCATCAAATGCACTTCACTCACCTCCCTGGGCTGACACATGACATCGTGTGCTTGCGCGCGCTTGAGGCGGACGACATGGACGATTGGTATAGCTACCTTCGCCTCCCCGTGGTCTTCGAGCACACGAGTTGGAACGTGCAAGCCGCAAGCGAGCTGGCTCCCAATGCCTGGAGCGCTCAAGAGCTTTCTGCGTCTTCTTCCATTCGGTTTGCCATCGCATTGAAGTCCGACAACCGATTGGTTGGAACAGCCGGCTTTCATACCGTGTCGCCAGCCAATCGCACTGCGGAACTGGCGTACGACCTTGCCCCTGAAATCTGGGGCAAGGGTATTGCCACCGCTGTCTGTAGAGAGCTCGTTACCTGGGCGCATACCTGCGCAAATACCATTCGAGTTCAAGCGACCGTTCTGGAGTCAAACGAGCGCTCGGCGAGGGTTTTGGAACGCCTTGGTTTTTCGCGTGAAGGCCTTCTTCGCAGCTATCGTCTCGTGCGCGGTGTGCCAGGCAATTTCTACATGTACTCCCATGTCACAACAGAACCGGCCCTTTGACACGTCGAGCGACAAGGATACGCAATAACCTAATGCCGCTTCTCGGCGCGGGTTACGGGGGCAAAGCGCATCCGAATTGCGTTAGAGTTTGAAAAGCCTAAACTCAATCCATTCCCACTTTCACCGTTTAGCACCATGAAACCCCTATCCCCCGCAGCCCGCGCCAACGTCCACCTGATCGACCACCCGCTGGTGCAGCACAAGCT
>ERZ724516.1699-NODE-1699-length-12697-cov-4.029030_pt1 | contig 12697 bp, 8 predicted proteins | sample MGYA00376049_ERZ724516 | MGnify/ENA primary metagenome ERZ724516 (study PRJEB28724, sample SAMN07190886) | activated sludge metagenome | isolation source: activated sludge of sewage treatment plant in Hong Hong | place: USA: Christiansburg, Virginia | collected... | reverse complement strand
TCGAGCTGGTAGAATTCGCCGGGTGAGCGGTCGGCGCGCGCGTCCTCGTCGCGGAAGCACGGCGCAATCTGGAAATAGCGGTCGAAGCCCGCAACCATCAGCAGCTGCTTGAACATCTGCGGCGCTTGCGGCAGCGCGTAGAATTTGCCCGGGTGGACGCGGCTCGGCACCAGAAAGTCGCGCGCGCCTTCGGGCGACGATGCCGTCAGGATCGGCGTCTGGAACTCGGTGAAGCCCTGATCGATCATTCGGCGGCGCAGGCTCGCGATGACGTTCGACCGCAGCATGATGTTGCGGTGCAGCCGTTCACGACGCAGATCGAGGAAGCGGTACTTGAGGCGGATATCCTCGGGATATTCCTGCTCGCCTGCCACCGGCAGCGGCAGGTCGGTCGCCGAAGACTGCACCGTCACGTCGACCGCACGGACTTCGATGGCACCCGTCGGCAGGTTCGGATTGACCATGCCTTCCCCACGCGCCACGACATCGCCGGTCACGGTAATCACCGATTCCGCACGCAGCGCATCGAGCACCGCAAACGCCGGATCACCGGTGTTCGACACAATCTGTGTCAGCCCGTAATGGTCGCGCAAATCGATGAACAGCACGCCGCCATGGTCGCGCTTGCGGTGCACCCAGCCCGAAAGCCGCGCGGTGGTCCCGGCATCCTCGATGCGCAGCGCGGCGCAGGTGTGCGAACGATAGGTGTGAAGCGGCGAGGCCATGGGACATATACCAATTTGAAGCGGCGGCGCGCGATGCGCCATCAGGCGCGCCTGACACACGTTCGGCGCGTATTTGTCAAGTTTTCGGGCGCCCGGGCCGTGTGCCCGTTCACATCATTCGGCCCCACTTTTCCCCGCCTCCCCAGCGAAAGCTGGGGTCCATCCTTCACGCGGCGCCTTTGGGCGAGGCATGGACCCCAGCTTTCGCTGGGGAAGCGTGGGGTGTGGGCGACGCGTTCCAACTGCAACCTGCGGCACCACCGGCGAAATTTGCACAGACTAGCCCTAGTGCGCGCAAGGCCTTATGAACGGCAAATGCATATCCATCCGCTGATCACCGACACCGCCACGCTCGCCGCGCTTTGCACCCGTCTTGCCGCGGCCGACTTCGTCACTGTCGATACCGAATTCATGCGCGAAAACACCTTCTACCCCGATTTGTGCCTCGTGCAGATCGCCGGTGGCGGGGAAGCCGCCGCAATCGACCCGAAATCGCCCGACCTTGACCTCAAGCCGCTGCTCGACCTGCTCGTCGAGGAACCGGTGCTCAAGGTCTTCCACGCCGGCGGCCAGGACCTCGAAATCATCTACAACCTGACCGGCAAGACCCCGACCCCGCTGTTCGACACGCAGATCGCCGCGATGGCGCTCGGCCAGGGCGAGCAGGTCAGCTACACCAACCTCGTCCAGTCGTTCCTCGGCGTCGCCATCGACAAGGGCGCGCGCTTTACCGACTGGGCGCGCCGGCCGCTCAATGACCGGCAGATCGACTATGCCATCGGCGACGTCACCCACCTTGCGGCGCTGTTCCCCAAAATGCTCGCCAAGCTGATGAAAACCGGCCGCGGCGCCTGGCTCGATGACGAAATGGCGCGCGCGTCGAACCCCGCGACCTACGCCAATGACCCCGATACCGCGTGGCAACGCCTGCGCCTGCCCAACCGCAACCCCGTCATCCTCGGCCGCCTCAAGGCGCTCGCCGCATGGCGCGAGCGCGAGGCGCAGAGCAAGGACGTGCCGCGCGGCCGCATCGTCAAGGATGAAACACTCGGCGAACTCGCCGCCTCGCCGCCCGCCACCCAAAACGACCTCGCACGCATGCGCGGGCTGTCAACCAGCTGGGCGAGCAACGACATCGGCAAGCGCCTGTGCGCCGCACTCGCCGCCGCCACGCCGCTGCCCGCCGACGAAATGCCCGTCCGCGAAGTCTCGCGCCCCGGCCTCAGCTCCGAAGGCGCGCTGATCGCCGACCTGCTCAAACTGCTCCTCAAAATCCGCGCCAAGGAAGCCAATGTCGCGCCCAAACTCGTCGTCAAAGGCGACGAACTCGATGCCATCGCCGCCGGCGTCCGCGACGGCCTGCCAGTGCTGAACGGCTGGCGCTTCGACATCTTCGGCAAGGACGCGCTCGCACTGGTCGACGGCCACCTCGCCTTCACCGTGCGCGACGGCAAGTTGACGATGACGGGGACCGGGGCAGAGGTAGAGTAGCAGGGCCTCCGGCGGGCAGGGCTGAGCCCTGCACCCGATTGATTGAGTTCCGCTTCTATGCACCGGCGTACACTTATCACGTGCATTTGAGGGCGGATGACATCCGCGCTACTTCATCATTAGTTTTCGTATTTGCTACGCTGGCTCACCGAATTTGGGTCCTTTTAGTCGGTCCCAAGCTTCTTGGTATTCGGAAATCGCATAGAGCTTTGGTTCCAACCAATATGAAATCTTACCGCTTGAATTGACGTTCCAAACCGCGAGCCTCTTAACCTCTTCGAGCGTGAGAATGTAACAGGTGGGATTTGACGAGTTCGCGTTTAGCGTGATGATCCACCAAGGGGAACGAAGCGTATCAAGTGAATGGCCTAGCGGAACCGAAGTACGCTTCGATAGAGCCTTCGACTGGATGGGCAAGACCGAAGTTTCATCGTCACTCGCCGCATAAAGGTCCGCGCCCCGCGCATTCCGCACTGTAGGCATGACGTGCCAGCCGCGTCGCGACAATTCCCGCGCCACATGATAGAGACCTGCGTTTCCAGTGAGTTGATGGCGCAATTTGTACCTTGCCTATCCAATCCTGCCGGTCAATTGCTTGCCTCAACCATCTACAATGACGTTAGTCGCAGTTGCCCAGATCTCCTCGTAGGCTCCTATTTTCATCTTCGCCGTTTCAATATCGCTCCTCTGGAGCGTGGCTGGAGAACGCCGAGCAAAGTCCTTGAAGGATTGGGTCAATATCCAAGCATCTGCAGTGTCGATTATCAACAAGCGGTCGTGGAGCGACCGGGGCGCTGTTGCTCTAAGTGCAAGCGGGCGTGCTCCACCGTATTGCTCGACCCATCTTTTCGCCATTGGATTAAGGCTTGCCCTCATCGACGATGAGTCTGTCAACAGACGAACTGATACTCCTTCTGGCACTAAAACTGCAAACTCTGTGAGCGCACTTTCATCCATGTACGGGTCTACAATCAGCACGTCGACCTTGGCCGCTGCAAGTACCTTTGAAAATGCGGCAATGGCATCGAAACCACTTCCGACACTGACAAAGGCGCCTTGAGCTGATGCAGGAAGACGAATCTCAAGTTTAGCTAGAGCCCGATTGATTAACGAAATGATTGTTCGTGCATTCTCCTCGGGCCTCATAGTTCGAATGAGTTGGTCAATAGCATGGTCGAGCTGAATAGACATTATGTCCATAGGGAAGGCAGCTTGAACAACTGCTGAGGCACGGCCAAGCCATTGAACGGTTTGCGCAGGCAAATTGTACTTGTTGTCGAAACCAGTGAGGTCTGGTGTATTCACAAGCAGCACTGCAAGCTGTTGGTGCAGCGCTTCGGGAGATTGTGCATTTGGCATGCCTCAACATGGCGACGATCGCGAAGCACGTCCACAAATTAAAATTTTCAATTTTCTATATCCCGCGGCACGCCGAACTCGCGCGACTCCAAACGCGATTTGAATGTTCGAAAATGATCGGGTGCAGGGCTCAGCCCTGCCCGCCGGAGGCCCTTCGCTTCCCCTAACTCACCCGAAACTCGGGCGTCAGCCCCAGTGCTCCAGCGAGGGTCTTCAACCGGCGTGCCACGGCCTCGCCGTACAAAGGCGCGTCGCGTTGGGCGAGGCTGAGCACGAGTGCGCTGCCGTCGCGCCAGAGGCGGCTGGCGACCAGCGGTTTGGCGGTGCCGCCGGTGAGGCGTTGACCGAGGCGTAGCGCCATGCCCCAGCTGCGGGCGCGCGCCAACTGCGCGGGGGTGGCGAGTGCGGCGAAGCTGGCGACTTGCGGCGCGGTCGGGCTGCCGCCGAAGCACGAGAAGAGTGCGGCGGCGAGCATGGCGCGTTCGGGGGCGGTGATCGCCACCCAGTTGCCGTGGAGGGCGAGTTCGAGGCCGCGTTCGGCGCGGAAATCGGGGTGGGCGCGCCAGGCGACGTCGCTGAGCAGGCTGGCGGCCCAGCGGATGCGGCGGTCGGCTGGCGTTTCGTCATTTTCGAACAGCCCGTCCATCCACGTCATCAGCAGGTCGCCGTGTTCGGGGAAGCGGCCCTGGCGTTCGCCTTCGTGGCGGGCGGCGGCGAGCAGCGGGTCCTCGCGTTGCTGGGCGGCGGGGAGTTGCGCGTAGAGCAGGCCTTCGCGCAGGCCATAGGCGCTGGCGACGACGCTGCTGCTGCCGAGTTTCTTGACGACGGCGCCGAGCAGGGTCGCGGCACCGGGCAGCGACGGGATGCGCGAGCTCGACATGGCGGGAATGTCGCGCAAGCTGCGCGGATTGGTCTGCGCCAGCGAGCGTGCCAGCCGGTCGGGCGCGCCGGCGTCCATCGTATATTGGTGCACCACCGGCAGCGGATAGTCGGTCAGGTGGATGTGCAACTGCGTCAGCGCGCGCCAGGAGCCGCCGACCATGTAGAATGGCTTGCCGCGCCCGGCCTGCGCCCAGCCAACGCGGTCGAGCGCCTTTTTGATGAACGGCACGAGCTGGCGCTGGCCACGCTTGCGCACCGTATCGAGCCGCAGCGAGCCGATCGGCAGCGAGATCCATTCGTGCGCCTGGCCGCCCGACACGCGCACCAGCTCCAGACTACCGCCGCCGAGGTCGCCGATGACGCCATCGGCTTCGGGGATGCCGGCGATGACGCCCAAAGCGGCGGCGCGGGCTTCGGCCTCGCCGTCGATGATTTCGACTTCGAGGCCGCAATGTTCGCGGACCAGCCGGACGAATTCACCGGCGTTCGACGCCTCACGCACCGCAGCGGTGGCGACTGTGCGCAGTGACGTGACCGCCATGTCGTGCGCCAGCATGGCAAAGCGCGACAGCGCGGTCAGTGCGACGCCGATGGCGCCGGCATCGAGCTTGCCGTCATTGGCGACACCGCGGCCGAGACCGGCCATGACTTTCTCGTTGAAGATGACGGGGGGGACGCGCGACAGGCCCTGATAGACGACAAGCCGGATCGAGTTCGAGCCGATGTCGATGATGCCGGCCAGCCCGGCACGGGTCGGCGCCAGGCCCTCGATCAGATCGAGCTGCGGCACGAAATTGGTCGCCGGCAGGTTCGCCTCCACTCGCCCCGGCGCCGGCATGATTGCCCGGCGCCTGCGCGCCGCCGCCCCCGGCGCTGCGCGCTGACTGCATAGCGCGGTCGGTGGGTTAGCGCCAGCGCGGAGCAGCGACGGCGGGCGCGATGGAGAACAGATGCCCGCCAAAAAAGACCCACGTCATTCCCGCGCAGGCGGGAATCCATCTTCTGACCGTCGCAAGATGGATTCCCGCCTGCGCGGGAATGACGACGGTGTTTTGCGTTGGCGTACGGCACGACGGCCCCACCCTCACCCGGGCCGCCTGCGGCGTCTCTCGCCTCTCCCCTCAAGGGAGAGGAAAGAACTTGAGCTACCCGGCCTTCTCCCAGCCGCCGCCGCTTTCTTTCCAATAGGTGAGTTGGTGCCCGCCGCCGCCGAGCGCCTTCCACTGGCGCCGTGCCAGTTGCAGCGCGGCCGTGTCATTGCCGTCGAACAGCAGCAGCACGCGGGCGAAGTCACTGGCGCTGTCGGGCAGGCCGCCGCCGACGCACATCAGCACATCGGCGGCGTTGCGGTTGGTGGCTTCGGTGGTCAGCAGCACGGCCTGTTCGGCGGGTTCGTCGACGCTGCCGTCTTCGCCCACCAGCGCGTGCGGCAGGAACGACGCCGGGGCATAGCTCCACAGCGCGAAGTCGAGCTTTTGCAGCACGGCGCGGTCATCACCGAGCAGCAGCACGCGGTGTTTGGCCGCGAGCACCTTTTCGAGCAGCCGCGGCACGACGGCATCGAGCTGCCGCGTCATCAGTTGGTAAAAGCCGTAGTTGCTCACGGCAGCGTTGGTCACTTGCTTTCGTAGTTGTCCGCGATGAAGCGGTCGAGCAGGCGCACGCCGTAGCCGGTGGCGCCCTTTTCCCACAGCGGGCCGGCGCTCGCCGCCCAGACCATGCCGGCGATGTCGAGATGCGCCCACTTCACGCCGGGCTTGACGAAGCGCTGGATGAACTGCGCCGCGGTGATCGAGCCGCCTTCGCGCGGGCCGACGTTCTTGATGTCGGCTACGGCCGAGTCGATCAGCTTGTCGTAGGCCTCGCCGATCGGCATGCGCCACAGCTTGTCGCCGCTGGCGTCCCCGGCGGCGAGCAGCTTGGCGGCCAGCCCGTCGTCGTTGCTGAAGCAGCCGGCATATTCATGGCCGAGCGTGATGATGATGGCGCCGGTCAGCGTCGCGAGATCGACGACGACTTCGGGGTTGAAGGTTTCCTGCGCCCACCAGATCGCGTCGCACAGCACGAGGCGGCCTTCGGCATCGGTGTTGATGACTTCGATGGTCTGGCCCGACATGCTGGTGACCACGTCGCCGGGGCGCTGGGCGTTGCCGTCGGGCATGTTTTCAACGAGCCCGCAGACGCCGATGACATGCGCCTTGGCACCGCGTGCGGCAAGCGAAGTCAGTGCTCCGGCGACTGCGGCCGCACCGCCCATGTCCCACTTCATGTCTTCCATGCCGGCGGGTGGCTTCAATGAAATGCCGCCGGTGTCGAAGGTCACGCCCTTGCCGACGAGCACGACGGGCTTGGCATTGGCATCGCCGGTGCCGTTCCAGCGCAGCACCAGCATGCGCGGCGGCCGCACCGAGCCCTGCGACACGCCGAGCAGCGCGCCCATGCCGAGCTTCTTCATCGCGGGCTCGTCGAGCGTTTCGATGACGAGGCCGGCGGGCGCGAGCTTCTTGACGCGCTCGACGAAGCTTTCGGGGTAGATGATGTTCGCCGGCTCGGTGACCAGTTCACGCGCCACGCCGACTCCGCGCGCCAGGGCAGCGAGCGCGGTGTGTGCGGCATCGGCGCCAGCGGGGGCGTTGACGACGGTCAGCGCCGTCAGCGTCGGCTTCTGGTTGGGCTTGAGCTTGGTGCGGTACAGGTCATAGCGCCAGCTGCGCAGCGCGCTGCCATGCGCCAGCCGCGCGGCAGCTTCGTCGCGCGAAATCGCGATGTCGTCGACGCCGTCGAAATCGACCGTCACGCTGGTTTCGCCGCTGGTCAGCAGCTTGGCGGCGAGCGCGCCGCCGATCTTTTCGAATGCGCCGGCGTCGGCCTTGCCCGCGGCGCCGGTGCCGGCGACGATGACGCGCGAGGCGGCCATGCCGGCAGGTGCGAGGATTTCGACGAGGCTGGCGACGTCGCCTTCAAAGCGTGCGCTCTTGAGGGCGCGGACAATCTGCCCGCCGAGCTTGGCATCGAGCACCTGTGCGGCGCGCGACAGCACCGCATCCTTGGCGGCGAAAACGACGAGCGTGCCGGCAGGATCGGCAGCGGCAGCGGTCTGGAAGGCGATGTCCATCTGAAGTCTTTCCATTTGCAAGTTGCTGTCATCTAGCGTTGCGGGGCTACCTGCGTAAAGCCCGCGCCTTGCGGGCAGCGGTGGTGCGGCCTAAGACGCAGACCAGACTTCCCGCCGGAGCCCCGCTTGCCCCCTCGCCCTGCCCGCAACACTGCCGCGACGGCCCCCAGGGTGGTGGCGCTGGTGGCTTCGCTGCTGGCATCGGCCGCAGTGGCGCAGGACTATGTGACGCCGTCGGCCGATGTCACGACGAACAACTACGACCCGACCAAGCCTGCCGCCAAGCAACCGGTGCCGCTGCCCGCCGCGCTCAAGCCCGGCGACACCATCGACTTCGCCGCCGACGCGATCGGCTATTCGGAAAACGACCAGATCGTCACGGCATCGGGCGCCGTCCACATCAGCCGCGACGGCTATGTGCTGACCGCCGATTCGGTGAGCTGGGACCGCACCACCGGGCAGATCATCGCCAGCGGCAACGTCACCACCACCGACCCGAGCGGTAACCGCGTGTTCGGCGACCGTGTCGAATTGACCGATTCGCTGCGCGACGGCGCGCTCGACAACATCCTGCTGGTGCTCGAAGGCGGCGGGCGGCTGGCGGCGCAATCGGGGGTGCGGATTTCGGGCAAGACGGTGATGAACCGCGCGGTCTATTCGCCGTGCACGGTGGTCGGCGCCGATGGGTGCGCCAAGGAGCCTTTGTGGAAGGTGCGCGCCGTCAAGGTCACGCACGACCCGGTCAAGCACCGCATCAGCTACAAGGACGCGACGCTCGACTTCCTGGGCCAGCCGGTGATGTTCCTGCCGACGATGTCGCACCCCGATGGCGTTGCGACGCGCGCCACTGGGCTGCTGGTGCCGGTGGTGTCGTACAACGCCAACCTCGGTTTCGGTTTTGCGGTGCCGTATCTGTGGTCGATCGCGCCCGACAAGGACCTGACGGTCACGCCGTGGATCTATACGGCGGTCAATCCGGCGCTGGGCTTCGAATATCGCCAGCTATTCGCGCAAGGGCCAATGCAGTTTTCGGGACTCATCACCTACGCCGACCGCTCGATTCTGGCGCCCGACAATGTCACGCGGATCAGCCTCGGCGATGAATTCCGCGGCTATTTCGCCGCCAACGGCCAGTTCCAGCACAATGCCAACTGGCGCACGACATTTTCGGCGCGCTATGCCACCGACGACACCTTCACGCGGCGCTACGACATCTCGCTCGATGACACGCTGCGCTCGACGTTCAACGTCGAACGCTTCGGTTCGGACTCCTATCTGTCGATCGAGGGCTGGGCGTTCCAGGGCCTGGCGGTCGGTGACAGCTTCGGTGCCTCGCCGGTGGTGCTGCCGCTGATCAACTATCTGTGGAACCCCGAGCAATCGGTTCTGGGCGGCACGCTGGCGGTCAACGCCAACAGCCTGGTCATCACCCGCACCGACGGCACCGACATGCAGCGCGCGCTCGCCAGTGCGGTGTGGAACATCGACACGATTACCAAGGGCGGCCTGCGCATCGACGCGTTGGCGCAGGTCCGCGGCGACGTCTACCACGCCAGCGAAACCGTGCTCGCCGACTTGCCGATCTACGCCGGCCGCGACGGCTGGCACACGCGTTTCCTGCCCGCCGCTGCGCTCGATTTCCGCTGGCCGCTGGCCGGGCCGGCATTCGGCGGTGTGCAGACGCTGACGCCGCGCGTGCAGTTCGTCGCCAGCCCGACGGGGCGCAATGCCAACATCCCCAACGAAGACGCGCGCTCGATCAACTTCAACACCGCCGACCTGTTCTCGATCAACCGCTTCCCTGGCTATGACCGCTGGGAAGGCGGCACGCGCGTCACCTACGGCGTCGAATATGCGCTCGACCGGCCGCGTCTGGCGTTGCGCACGCAGATCGGCCAGAGCTACCGCTTCGACACCAGCAACGAATTCCTGCCGCCCGGCACCGGCCTGTCGGGCAAAGTGTCGGACATCGTCACGCGCACCACGCTGCAGGTCGGCAAGCTGCTCGAAATCACCCAGAGCCTGCGTTTTGACCCCAACAGCTTTGCCGCACGCGCCAACGAAATCGACATCGCGGTCGGCAACAGCCAGACCTATGCCACGGTCGCCTACGTCAAGCTCAACCGCAACATTCCGATCGAAGATTTGGCCGACCGCGAGGAATTGCGCGTCGGCGGCCGCGTGGTGTTTGCCAAATACTGGTCGATCTTCGCGTCGAGCATCGTCGATCTGACCTCGACATCCGAAGACCCGACAACGACCAACGACGGCTTCTCGCCGGTCCGCCACCGGCTCGGCGTGGCGTATGAGGACGAATGTTTCCGCATCGGCTTCAGCTGGCGCCACGACTATACGTTCGACCGCGACTATCAGCCCGGCAACACCTATTTGTTCACCGTGGCGCTCAAGAACCTCGGTCCGTCACCCAAGGTTCAGTAAGCGTCGGTAAAAGGGAGCCCGCTAAGCGCTTTCCGTTGGCGCGATGACGCTGTAGAGGAAGCGCCGGAAGGCGTCGGGGAAATGCCGGTTATCGCAGGGCAGCATTGCCCGGCAGCCGGTGCCTCGATGGAACTGCTTTCGGGAGAAGTGAATGCCTTTGCGTTTTCGTCTGGTTCTTGCGACCTTGTTGCTCGGCGCCAGCATGTCGGCGATGCCCGCCCTGTCGCAACAGGGCCCTGGGCAGGAAGACATGGGCTTTGACAGCCCCGAACTGCGCGTGCTCGGCCAGGCCGACCCGACGATTCGCAAGGCCACCGTCATCGTCAACGGCGACATCATCACCGATACCGATGTCGAGGAACGCCTAAATCTGGTGATCGCCGCCAACGGCTCGCAGATCTCCCCCGAAGAGCGCAACAAGCTGCGGCTTCAGGTGCTGCGCAACCTGATCGACGAAAAGCTCGAAATCCAGGAAGCCGCGAGCAACGAAATCCGCGTCACCGATGCCGAAGTCGAAAACGCCTTCAAGCGCGTCGCCGCCAATTTCAAACAGACGCCCGAACAGTTCAGCGCCTTCCTTAAGCAGAACGGTGCCTCGCAAGCCTCGATCAAGGCGCAGATCCGCGGCGAAATGGCCTGGTCGCGGCTGCTGCGCCGCAAGGTCGAACCCACCGTCACCGTTGGCGATGAAGAGGTTCAGGCGCTGCTCGACAAGCTCAATGCCGCTAAAGGTACCGAGGAGTACCGCGTCGGCGAAATCTTCCTGAGCGCCACACCCGAAAACCAGGCACGCGTCATGGCCGATGCCCAGCGCATCGTCCAGCAGATCCGCGGCGGCGCTTCGTTCGTCGCCTATGCCCGGCAATTTTCCGAAGCCTCGACCGCCGGCGTCGGCGGCGAACTCGGCTGGGTCCGCGCCGGCCAGCTCAACGATGCCGTCGGGCCGGTCGTCACCGCGCTCGCCCCCGCCAGCATCAGCGACCCCATTGTCGTGCCCGGCGGAATCGCCATTATGGCGCTGATCGAAAAGCGCCAAGTCCTCGCCGCAGATCCGGCCAATGCCATCCTCAGCCTCAAGCAGATGGCGATCCAGTTCAAGCCGGGCGTTACCGAGCCCGAAGCCAAGGCGCTGGTCGCCAATTTCCAGAAGGTCACGCAGGACATGGGCGGCTGCGGCCGCGTCGAAATCGTGGCGAAGGAAATCGGCGCGCAGGTCGCGGTCAACGATGCCATCCGTATCAAGGACCTGCCGCCGGCGCTGCAGGAAATGATGAAGTCGCTGTCGGTCGGCCAGGCCACGCCGCCGTTCGGCTCGGCGAAGGACGGCGTCCGCGTGCTGGTGCTGTGCGGCCGCGACGATGCCGGGGTAAAGCCGCAATCCGCATCGTTCGACGAAGTCTATGCGCAGCTCAACGAGGAACGCGTCAACATGCGCGCCCGCCGCTACCTGCGCGACCTGCGTCGCGACGCGGTGATCGACTATCGCTAGGCGCTGGTGATGGACGCGCTCGCGGTTGCGCTTGGCGACCCCGCCGGCATTGGGCCCGAAATCATCGCGCTGGCGTGGGCGCAGCGTCGCGAAGCCGGGCTGCCGCCGTTCTTCGCGATCGGCGATCAGCGCTCGCTGCGCGCGGTCTGGGACGGGCCGATCACCATCGTCTCGGGCCCTGACGAAGCGGTGCGCGCGTTTGACGATGGCCTGCCGCTGATCCAGGTCGATGACCCCGGCGAAATCGTCCCCGGCGAACCCAATCTCGCCGGTGCCCGCTGCGCGCTCGACAGCCTCGAAATCGCCGTCGGGCTGACCCGCGCCGGCAGTGCCCGCGCCGTCGTCACTGGCCCTGTATCGAAGGCGCAGCTTTACGCCATCGGCTTCACCCATCCCGGCCAGACTGAGTTCATCGCCGAACGCTGCGGCATGGCGGCGGGCAATACCGTGATGATGCTGGCGGGGCCGTCGCTGCGCACCGTGCCGATCACGATCCACACGCCGCTGTCCGAAGTCTCAAGCCAGCTGACAACCGAACTCATCGTATCGCGCGCGCGTGTTGCCGCACGCGGGCTGCAGCGCGATTTCGGTATCGCTGCACCGCGGTTGGCCGTCGCCGGGCTCAACCCGCACGCCGGCGAAGGCGGCACGCTGGGGCGCGAGGAAATCGACATCATCACGCCCGCTATCGAGGCCTTGCGTGCCGAAGACATCGACGCGTTCGGGCCACTCGCTGCCGACACGATGTTCCATGCGGCAGCCCGCGAACGCTATGACGCAGCCATCTGCATGTACCATGACCAGGCACTCATCCCGTTGAAAACCCTGCATTTCGATGCCGGCGTCAACGTCACATTGGGGCTGCCGATCGTCCGCACCTCGCCCGACCATGGCACCGCGTTCGACATCGCCGGCAAGCGGCTGGCGCGCGCCGACGCCATCATCGCTGCGATCCGCATGGCGGGCGAATGCGCCGTGCGCCGCGAAGCGTGAGCGGCGCGCAACTAGAGCGCGAAGCGTGAGCGACGCGCTGCATGCCTTGCCGCCGCTGCGCGAAGTCATTGCGCGCCACGGCCTCGCCGCGAAGAAATCGCTCGGCCAGAATTTCCTGCTCGATGGCAATCTGCTCGACCGCATCGCGCGCGTGCCGGGGCCGCTCGCCGGCGCCAGCGTCTATGAAGTCGGCCCCGGTCCCGG
>ERZ724516.1698-NODE-1698-length-12700-cov-5.782206_pt1 | contig 12700 bp, 9 predicted proteins | sample MGYA00376049_ERZ724516 | MGnify/ENA primary metagenome ERZ724516 (study PRJEB28724, sample SAMN07190886) | activated sludge metagenome | isolation source: activated sludge of sewage treatment plant in Hong Hong | place: USA: Christiansburg, Virginia | collected... | reverse complement strand
ACGTCATCCTGCAAACGGGGGAACTGGTGCTGCAAGAGGGCCGGACAGGTCGCCGGTGCTGCAACTTGAACCGGGGCCGCTGGTGCCGTCTGCGCCATGGAAGCCGCCGCAGCAGCCAGCCCGACCGTGCAGGCCCAAAGAGCACGTGTAAAAAATTGTTTTTTAGTCATGCGCCCATTATGAATGGGGCCTGGTATTTGAAGAAAACCCCTTGTGGCTGCAGGTTTCCAGCATTGACGCTACCCAATAAGAACGCTCTTTATCGAATCAGGGTGCCAGACGTATGGTGTAGACAACGGACGTAATCTTCCAGCCCTGTTCCGTACGCACCAGCAACCATTTCTCCCTTCCACTGTTCATCGGCTTTGCATTGGACAGGTAGACGTAGTCAAACGAGACGGACGCAACCTCGCCATCGGTATCCATCTGGATATCCGAGAACGTTTCTTCTTCGGCGTCGCTGCTTGCGATGATGCCGTCAATAAAGGCGACGAAATTGTTGTCCGGGCGATGGCGGGCCTTGATGGCTTGTGGCCGGGTGGTTCTGATGCGTTCCAGGCTTGGATCGTCAACGACCGCTTGCCAGGTGATCGCCTCGGGCTTGTCCGAGAAAAACAAGCCCATAAACGCGGCCTTGTTTTTCTGGATGATCGAAGTTCTGAAGATCTCAACAACCTGTTGCACCGCCACCAGATCGGCCGCGTTATTGGTCGTTTGAAGCGTACCGTGACACCCTGTGCAAAGCGCCATCGTTGCGATGACGGCTAAACAAACGGTGAGAACGCGGCCCGTCATCTATCCAACCCAACGCCTGGCGTTGTGCCAGAGCTGCATCCATGGGCTGTGCGCATCGGCATCCAGCCCGCTCCAGCTCATCTGGATGTTGCGGAACACGCGCTCGGGGTGCGGCATCATCGCCGTGAAACGGCCATCCGCCGTGGTCACGGCTGTCAGGCCGCCCGGGCTGCCATTCGGGTTGAACGGATAGGCCTCGGTGGCAGCACCGGTGTTATCGGTGAAGCGCATCGCCGCAATGGCTTTGGCCGCATTGCCGCGGTACTTGAAGTTGGCATAACCCTCGCCGTGCGCAACGGCTATGGGCAGGCGCGTGCCCGCCATGCCTGCGAAGAACAGTGACGGTGACTCCAGCACCTCGACCATGCTCAGCCGCGCCTCGAAGCGTTCGCTCTGGTTGGTGGTGAAGCGCGGCCAGTCCTGCGCGCCGGGAATGATGTCGGCCAGCTCAGCAAACATCTGGCAGCCGTTGCAGACACCCAGGCCAAAGGTATCGGTGCGGCCAAAGAAAGCCTTGAATTGGTCGGCCAGCGCAGGGTTGAAGGTGATGGAGCGCGCCCAGCCAATGCCGGCGCCCAGCGTGTCGCCATAACTGAAGCCGCCACACGCCACCACGCCCTTGAAGTCGGCCAGATTCGCGCGACCCGTTTGCAGGTCGGTCATGTGCACGTCAAAGGCTTCAAAACCGGCCTCGGTAAAGGCATAGGCCATTTCCACGTGCGAGTTGACGCCTTGCTCGCGCAGCACGGCCACGCGGGGGCGGCTGAGCAGCAGCGCGGGGCTGGCAGGCGTCAGGTACGCTACGGATTTAGTAGCGCCTTGTGCAGATTCCACGAGGGCTACAGGCTGATTTGCCTTAAGGCTTCCAGCCTGGGGCAGGTGAATATGCAGTCCCGGATCGGCCAGTGCACCAGCAGCCGCGTGCTCGGCATCGGCGCAGGCCGGGTTGTCACGCTGCTGGCAAATCTTCCAGCTCACGGCGTCCCAGACCTGGTGCAGGTCGGCCAGCGGGGCCTTGAAGACGGCCTTGGCATCGCGCCAGATTTGCAGCTCGTTTTTGCCCGCGTCGATCTCGCTGGAGGCGGGACGGGTCTTGCCAATGAAGTGGCTGAAGGCGGACAGGCCGTGATCGCGCAGGGTCTGCATCACCTCGCTGCGCTCTGCGGTGCGCACTTGCAGCACCACGCCCAGCTCTTCGCTGAACAAGGCCTTGAGCGTCAGCTCTTCGCGGCGTGCACCCACTTGGCCTGCCCAGTTTTTGCTATCGCCAACGTCCATGCGGCTGTCGGAAATACCATCACCCTCGGTGACCAGCATGTCCACATTCAGCGATACACCCACGCGGCCGGCAAAGGCCATCTCGGCCACGGTGGCCAGCAGGCCGCCGTCGCTGCGGTCGTGGTAGGCCAAAACCTTGCCCTGCGCACGCAAAACGTTCACGGCATGCACCAAATTGACGAGGTCCTTGGCGTCGTCCAGATCAGGCACAACATCACCCACCTGGCTCAGCGTTTGCGCCAGGATGCTGGTGGCCATGCGGTTCTTGCCGTGGCCCAAATCGACCAGCACCAAAGTGGTGTCTTCGGATGCATCCAATTGGGGCGTCAGCGTGCCGCGTACATCGGCCAGCGTGGCGAAGGCGCTGACGATGAGGGAGACGGGGGATGTGACCTTCTTCGCCACACCAGCCGAACCCGACGCGCCGCCAGAGGGGCTAGCCGATGGCTCGGTCCACTGCGTGCGCATGGACAACGAATCCTTGCCGACGGGGATGGACACGCCCAGCGCCGGGCACAGCTCCAGGCCTACGGCCTTGACGGTGGCATAGAGCGCGGCATCTTCACCGGGCTCGCCGCAAGCGGCCATCCAGTTGGCGGACAACTTGACGCGGGGCAGTTCAATCGGCGCGGCCAACAGATTCGTAATCGCCTCGGCCACCGCCATGCGACCCGATGCGGGGGCGTCCAGGGCCGCCAACGGTGTCCGCTCGCCCATAGACATGGCTTCGCCAGCAAAGCACTTGAAGTCGGCCAGTGTGACGGCACAGTCCGCCACCGGCACCTGCCAGGGGCCGACCATCTGGTCGCGGTGGGTCAGGCCGCCGACGGTGCGGTCGCCAATGGTGATCAGGAAACGTTTGGAGGCGACGGTTGGGTGGGCCAGCACATCGATGACGGCCTTTTGCAAATCCACACCGGTCAGGTCCAGCGGTTTGAAGGTGCGGGAAACCGTCTTCACATCGCGGTGCATTTTTGGAGGTTTGCCCAGCAAGACGTTCATGGGCATGTCGACCGGAGATTCGGCGCCCTCGTCCACCAGTTGCAACTGGCGTTCTTCAGTGGCCACGCCAATCACGGCAAACGGGCAGCGCTCGCGTTCGCAAAGGGCTTGAAACTGCTCCAGCGACTCGGGGGCGATGGCCAAGACGTAGCGTTCCTGGCTCTCGTTGCACCAGATTTCCTTGGGCGCCATGCCGGACTCTTCGAGCTTCACGGCGCGCAGGTCAAAGCGGGCACCACGGCCGGCGTCGTTGGTCAGTTCGGGGAAGGCGTTGGACAGGCCACCAGCGCCCACGTCGTGGATCGCCAGAATGGGGTTTGTGCTTCCCTGAATCCAGCACTGGTTGATGACCTCTTGCGCCCGGCGCTCAATCTCGGGGTTGCCGCGCTGCACCGAGTCAAAGTCGAGGTGCGCCGCATTGGCGCCTGTGGCCATGGAGCTGGCCGCACTGCCGCCCATGCCGATACGCATACCGGGTCCACCCAGCTGGATCAGCAGGCTGCCGGCGGGGAATTCGATTTTGTGGGTCTGGGTGGCGTCGATAACGCCCAGGCCTCCGGCGATCATGATGGGCTTGTGGTAGCCGCGCTGCACGGTGTCCACGTTGCTGGCCACGCTCTGCTCGTATTCGCGGAAGTAGCCCAACAGGTTGGGTCGGCCAAACTCGTTGTTGAAGGCGGCTCCGCCCAACGGGCCCTCGGTCATGATCTGCAGCGGGCTGGCAATGTGCTCGGGCTTGCCGAAGTCCCCGCCCCAGAGTTTGGACACGGTAAAGCCAGTCAAACCGGCCTTGGGCTTGGATCCGCGGCCGGTGGCACCTTCGTCGCGAATCTCGCCACCCGCGCCGGTGGAGGCGCCAGGGAAGGGACTGATGGCTGTGGGGTGGTTGTGGGTCTCCACCTTCATCAGGATGTGATTCGTCTTGCTATGCTTTTCATAGCTGGATGCGCTGATTCCACGAGGGCTAGATGCCGATTTGGCTACAAACCTTTCGACCACCACGCCTTCCATGACCGAGGCGTTGTCCGAATACGCCACCAGCATGTGCTGTGGGTGGGTCTGGTGCGTGTGGCGGATCATGCCGAACATGCTCTTGTCCTGCGCCACGCCGTCAATCGTGAACTGGGCGTTGAAGATCTTGTGGCGGCAGTGTTCGCTATTGGCCTGGGCAAACATCATCAGCTCCACGTCGGTGGGGTTGCGGCCCAGTGTCGTGAAGGCATTGACCAGGTAGTCAATCTCGTCAGCCGCCAGGGCCAGGCCCCAATCGCTGTTGGCGCTTTCCAGGGCCGCCTTGCCCCCGACCAGCACATCCACATGGTCCATGGGTACAGCTTGCAAGACGCTGAACAGGCCCAGGGCCTGGGTGCGCTCCAGCAAGGCGCTCTCGGTCATGCGGTCGTGCAACAGGGCGGCGACCTGCTCCAGCTGTTCGGCGGTCAGCGCGGTCTTGCTGAGCAAGCCGTTTTTCAACGTCAGGCGGTACTCCACCAGGCGCTCGATGCGGTGTACGGCCAGGCCGCAGTTGTGGGCGATGTCGGTGGCCTTGGACGCCCAGGGTGACACCGTGCCCAAACGCGGCGAGACCACGATTAGCGGACCTTCTGTGGGGCCGGTGTAGGGGTCGCCATAGGTCAGCAGCGCAGCCAGTTGAGCGCTGAGCGCCGCATCAGGCGCGCTGTCGCTGGCCGCCAGGTGCACAAAGCGCGCCGAAATGCCTGAAATCTTCTCGTGTATGCCCTGCAACGTAGGCAGGAGTTGTTGGATACGGAAGCTGCTCAGGGCGTTGCTGCCCTCGAATTGGGTGATGTGCAGAGTCACTGGGGCGGCCTGGAAAGGTGGGCTGAAGGTAGAAAATTCAACTCATCCCGGTGCGCTGAATGGGCACAGGTCTGGAGCCCGCTGATTTTACCCGCCCCGCTGCAAGCGCGTTTGGCCTTGCGAGCCAAAAGATGGAACCATTGGCCCAGTCATAGAATCGTATCGCAATGCCCCATTTCCGCGTCCTCTTCGCTTGGATCTTTATAGCTGCAGTGCCCATGCAGGGGTTTGCCGCGGCGTCCATGCTGTTTTGCGGCATGGGTGCACAGCATCAACACGCCGCAGAAGTTAGCGAGCCCCATGACCACGCCCCCATGCACGGCCAAAGCGGTGATGTAGCCCAAGGCCATGCCCATGCAGCAGACCCTGCCCCTGACGCGACACCGGATGGTGGCCACACGTGCAGCATCTGCGCGGCATGCTGCAACGGTGTGGCCCTTGTGGGAGTGAGCCGCATGGCTGCCATTGCGCCCGCTCCTCAGGCGGAATTAGCCGAGCCCTTCGTGTTGATTCACACGCTGCCCACCCCTGTCCCCGACAAACCGCCTCGCGCATAAGCCCCTCCCGGCCCGCCGTTTTTATCGACCGTGGGCTGCGGATGCCTTGGTAAGTCCGCCATTAGGCCAACCGCGGCTTTGTGGCGTCCATCCTGTTTACCGTGCGAGGATTTTCCATGCCCCAAATTTCGCCAGTCTCCTGGTCATTCGCAGTGTGTGCGCTGTTTGCGCTACCGGCCATGGCCCAGGTCAAACCACCGCATGCTGCGCTAGCTCCTTCAATCGACGCGAGCGCTGCAATCGCCCAAGCCGCCCCGGCAGCCTTGCCCTACACGTCGGCGTTTGAGGGTTATCTGCCCTTCACCGACGAAAAGCTGAGGCCCTGGAAAGAGAGCAACACCACCGTCGAAAAAATCGGTGGTTGGCGCGCCTACGCCAAAGAAGCCGCTGAGCCGCAGCCCAAACACGACCACGTCCCCGCCGCTACGCCCCCCAAAACACCCGCAGCCCCTGCCGATCCCCACGCGGGCCACGGCAAACAATAAGGCTACCGCTATGACCCAAGCTTTTCGACTTTTGGCCGTCAGCGCCGCCGCGCTGCTGCTCATCGGTTGCGCCTCGGTGAACTTTGACCAGGCCCTGGACGACACCCGCCAGGCAACCCAGACTTTTGTACCCAACACCCTGGAGCTGCGCCAAACCAGCGCGCAACACCGAGCCGCCGCGCAACGCAGCGCCCAGCTACTGGACAAGCCACTGAGCATGGCCGACGCCGTTGAACTCGCACTGGCCAATAGTCCCGACGTACAAGCCCTGCTGGCCCAAAGCTGGGCCGATATGGCCAGCATCAACCAGACGGGACGCATCGCCAACCCGGTTCTCAGCTTCGAGCGCAACCAGTCGCTGGACGAAGTGGAACTGGGGCGGCTGCTGTCCTTCGGCTTGCTGGACCTGCTGACCCTGCCCCAGCGCCAGAACGTGGCCCGCAACCAGTCAGCGCAAGCCAACATCCAGCGCAGTGCCAACGTGGTCGACAAGGTGGCCCAGGTGCGCCAAGCGTGGGTGCGTGCCGTAGCTGCCGAGCAGACCGCGCAGTATGCCGAGCAGGTGAACACCGCCGCCAAGGCCAGTGCCGAGTTGGCCAAACGCATGCTGCAGACGGGCAACTTCAACAAGCTGCAACGCGCCCGCCAGCACGCCGTGTACGCCGATGCCGTGGCCCAATTGGCGCTGGCCCGCCATGGCGCCACCGCTGCGCGGGAAGAGCTGGTGCGCCAGTTGGGTCTGGACGAAAAGCAGACCGCTCTTTTGAAACTGCCCGAGCGCCTGCCCGACCTGCCCGAGCAGGCCCGCACCGCCACCGAACTGAGTACCACGGCCATGCAGCAGCGTCTGGACGTACAACAAGCCCGTCTGCAGCTCGATGGCGCTGGCAAAGCTCAGGGCCTGAACCTGCTCAACACCCTGGCCGATGTGGAGGTGGGCATTCGCCGGGACACCATCACCGACACCCACAACGGGCAAACGTCGGACCGCAAGGGCTACGAAGTTGCCATTCGCCTGCCGCTGTTTGACTGGGGCGGTGCGCAGCGCGATGCGATGAACGCCCAAACCCTGGCAGCGGCCAACCACTACGAGGGGGTGCTGCGCGCCGCCGCACCCCACCTGCGCGAGGCCTACTCCGCCTACCGCACCAGCTACGACCTGGCCCGGCACTACCGCGACGAAATTGTGCCGCTGCGCAAGACCATGGCCGATGAAAACGTGTTGCGCTACAACGCCATGTTGATTGGTGTGTTTGAGCTCTTGGCCGACACACGGGACAACATCACCAGCGTGATGGGTGCCATCCAGGCACAGCAACAGTTCTGGTTGGCCGATGCCGGCCTGTCCGCCGCTTTGTTGGGCAAGCCCATAACGGGCGGTACGCCATCTCATGCGCGTAATGCCACGCCCAGCACCTCGGGTGGTGGCCACTGAGCCGCCCATACCCCTACCTGCCAATCGGAATCAACATGAACAACAACAGACGTAATTTCTTGAGCGGCGCCGGTGCCATCACCGGTGCAGTGCTGGCCGCCTCTGTCAGCAAAGTGGCCATGGCCGCACTGCCCGAGCCGGTGCTGCAAACCAAGCCCGACACCATGCCGCCGCTGATCCCGGTCAACGGCCGCCCCTACAACCCGGTGGTCACGCTGAACGGCTGGACCTTGCCTTGGCGCATGAACCAGGGCGTCAAGGAATTCCACCTGCTGGCCGAACCGGTGGTGCGCGAAATGGCACCCGGCTTCAAGGCCCACCTGTGGGGCTATAACGGCCAGTCGCCCGGCCCCACCATCGAGGTGGTGGAAGGCGACCGCGTGCGCATCTTCGTGACCAACAAGCTGCCCGAACACACCAGCGTGCACTGGCACGGTCAACGCCTGCCCAATGGCATGGACGGCGTCAGCGGCTTGACGCAAAAGGCCATCTTGCCTGGCAAGACCTTTGTGTATGAGTTCGTGGCGCGGCGCCCCGGCACCTTCATGTACCACCCCCATGCGGATGAGATGACACAAATGGCCATGGGCATGATGGGTTTCTGGATCACCCACCCCAAGGCCAAACATCCGCTGATAGAGGAAGTAGACCGCGACTTTGTGTTCCTGCTCAATGCCTACGACATTGACCCGGGTGCCTACACCCCCAAGACCATGACCATGCTGGACTTCAACATCTGGAGCTGGAACAGCCGTGTCTTCCCCGGCATAGACCCGCTGGTGGTCCGCAAGAACGACAAGGTGCGCATCCGCATTGGCAACCTGACCATGACCAACCACCCCATCCACATCCACGGCCATGAGTTCACGGTGACCGGCACCGACGGCGGCCCGGTGCCCCACACCGCACGCTGGCCCGAAGTAACCACCGATGTGGCCGTGGGCCAGATGCGCCAGATCGAGTTTGTGGCCGACGAAGAAGGCGACTGGGCCTTCCACTGCCACAAAAGCCACCACACCATGAACGCCATGGGCCATGACGTGCCCAACCTGATTGGTGTGGACCACCGCCAGGTGGTGCGCGACATCACCAACGTCATCCCCGACTACATGGTCATGGGTGAACGCGGCATGGCCGACATGGCCGAGATGGACATGCCCATACCCGACAACACCGCCAAGATGATGACCGGCGAAGGACCGTTTGGCTCGGTAGAGATGGGCGGCATGTTCTCGGTGCTGAAGGTGCGTAAGAACCAGAAAACCGGTGATTACAAAGACCCCGGCTGGTACCAACACCCGGCAGGCGAGGTAGCCTATGAATGGACCGGCGCCCTGCCCAACCCCGCACGTTTCGCTGCCGAGGGCGGACAAACCATGAAGGCGCAAAACATGCCAGCCAAGGATATTGAAGTGCAGGTGCGCAAGCCCGCCATGGGCAAAAAAGGCGGCATGGACCACATGCACCACTGACGCACCGCTAAACCACTACAGATCAACTACTCACCCAAGGAAAACCATGCAAACCAAAAACACTCTCAAATTGATAGCTGTCTGCGCAATATTTACGGGGGCTACAGCCACTTTTTCTGCTGGAAACCACGCAGGCAGCCACGCAAATCCTGATAGCGCCATTGGCAAAGCAGGCAACGCGGCAAAGGTAAACCGCACGGTTGCGGTCGACATGAACGACGCCATGCGTTTCACCCCTTCCAGCATTGCCGTCAAACAGGGCGAGACGATTCGCCTGGTCGTCAAAAACTCCGGAAAACTGAAACACGAACTGGTGCTGGGTACCGAAAAAGAACTGAAGGAGCACTACGAACAGATGAAGAAATTCCCGGAGATGGAGCACGACGACCCCAACATGGTGTCGCTTGCCCCAGGCAAAACCGGCGAGATCATCTGGCAATTCACCAAGGCCGGCACCGTCGACTTTGCCTGCCTGCAACCGGGCCACTATGAAGCCGGCATGAAGGGCTCTGTCACCGTGGCAGGTACGAATGCGGCGACGTCTGGCGAAACCAAAAAAGACACTCCCGTGACTGTGTCTACCGATATGTCCCAGGGCGAAATCCGCAAAGTGGATGTGGACAACAAAAAGATCACCATCAAACACGGCGAGATCAAAAGCCTCGACATGCCAGGAATGACCATGGTGTTTGGCGTGAAAGACGAGGCCCTGCTCGGCAAGCTAAAAGTTGGCGACAAGATTCGCTTCACCGCCGAAAGAAGTGGCGGCACTTTTGTGGTGACCAGTCTGCAGCCCGCACAGTAGAACTCGGCGGTCGGGATCTTGGCGTGCGTTGCAGTGCGTAAGGCTTGGCGAAACGCAGCGCGGTGTGGAGATACGGGCATCACGCGCCTTAGTCGGCCAGGTTGTCGGCCACCAGCTCCAGCAGGCTCTCGGGGGTCTTGTCCCATTTCGCATTTTTGGCGCCCAGCTCCAGCGTGATGCGGCACTGGCCGCAACTGGTGACAAAGCGCCGGGCGCCGGTCGCCTCGACCTGCTGTTTCTTCAGCTCGAAAACCTTGTAACGCAAGGGTGCCGCGCGCTGGTTCGAGACCACGCCACCGCCACCCCCGCAGCAGTAACCGGTCATCCCGTGGTCCTGGAGTTCGATCAGCTCAAAGCCGAGGGCGGCCAGCACGCGGCGCGCGGCAGCTTCCAGCCCGCCGCGGCGCACGATCTGGCAAGGGTCATGGAAGGTCGCGGTCTGGCCCACTTTCTTCAGATGGATGCGCCCGGAGGAAATCAGTTCATCCAGATACTCGGTCATGTGGATGATGCGCACCGGGCGTGCCCGGCCGTACCACTTCGCCGCTTCCCAGCGCGCCGCGCCGTAGGCATGACCGCATTCCGGCAACAGGATGGTGTGGGCGCCGATCTTCACCGCCGTGTCGACCAGCGCGCGCGTAAGTCGCTCCTGCAGTTCCAGGTCGCCATTGTTGAAGCCGATGTTGGACGCATCGAAGCCGCCCTGGTGCATCGTCCATTTGACGCCGGTGCGGTTGAGAATTTTGGCCGCGTCGGCCAGCGCCTTGGTGTGGTCGCCCAGCTCAGCCGGCGCGGCGGTGACCAGGATGTCGGCGGCGCTCAGGTCGCACGGGATCTCGACGCCATATTCCGCTGAAACTTCGGCCAGGATGTCCGGCAGGTCTTCGCCCGGCGTGGCGGGACTGCCCCATTGCTGGGCGGCGCGGTCCATCAGTGCCAGCCGCTCGGGGATCAGACCGGCCTTGAACATGCCGTGGCGTGCCTCTTTCACCAGCTCCGCGATGTCGATGCCCATCGGGCAGACCGTGGTGCAGCGACCGCACATCGTGCACGAGTCGTACAGCAGCTCCTGCCAGTTCTGCAGATCGGCAATGCCGGGCTTTTTGACCAGTCCCAGTGCGCGCACGATGGGCGCAAACGGGCCGGCCTCGCGCCAATAGGCGCGGCGCAGCAGTTCCAGCTTGCGGATGGGCGTGTACTTGGCGTCTCCGGTGGTCACGTGGAAATGGCAGGCTTCGGCGCACAGGCCGCAATGAACGCAGGATTCGAGGTGCACGGCCGTGGTGCGGCCAAACTCGCGCACGAAGCTGCGCATCGCCGCGTCGACCCGTTCCTCGTCGCCTTGCGAGCCCTGCCGGTCGAAGGCCGGCGCGGTGGGGGTAGTGGTCACTGGGTAACCTCCGTGCTGCGCACTGCGGTGCTGCTCGCCTTGGGAACGGCCCGGCGGCTCACGCATCCACCCCGCGATGGCTGAAGCGCACGCCAGTGGCACCGCGCGAGAAGACGAACAGGACGGCATGCATCAGCTTGCCAAACGGAAACCAAACCAGCAGCAGTTCCAGCGTCAGCAGGTGCACGGCCAGCGGGCCGCGGTAGATCACATGGTCGCGCGCCAGCACCGCTGCGGAAGGTTCGTTCAGGACGGCCATGCCCGTGAACATGGGCAGCAACACGATGACCCAGGTGAGGTAATCGTCGGCGCCAGATATTTTTCGTCGCACCGGATCGGTCAGCCGCATCGCCAGCGCCAGCAGCAGCGCGACGAAGGTGGCGGCGGCCGCCAGGTACATCAGGCTGTCGGGCAGGGCCGGCCACCCCAGGCCGGTGACTCGGCGAACAAACGCGATGTGCGGCGCGTAGCCCAGAAACACCAGCGCCAGCCCGATGTGCAGGACGTAGCCATTGGCCGTGACGTGGCGCGTGCGCCCAGAGAACGCTTTGCGTGGCCACATGCCGCGCAAGATGGCGCGCCCTGCGCCTGCCAGCGGGGTCGGAGCGCCCTCGCGGGGCGTTGAGAGATCGCTCAGGCGGGGCCGTCGCCACAGGTGGACCAGCCGCCATGCGATGCCCAACACAAAGACGGCCAGGGCGAAAGTCAGCGCCGGGCCGCGGGCGAAATCTAGCAAGTCCATGTCTTGGTCCCCTTTCAAGGATTCATCGTAGTCCTCGGCGGCGTTGCGGATTTGCGCTGTGTCAAGTCGAAGGGACTGTTACAGGCTTGCGTTCGCGCCGCTGTCGGGCCCTGAACCCCATGCCGCGTCGACTGAGTGGGACATGGGAGCGTTCCTCTGGGGCAATCTGCGGCTTCAGTCCAGAAACCGCACACCGGTCAGTTCCTCGGAACGGACAAGCATTTCAACCGCATGGGACCAAGTCTCGCACCGTGGAAGCGCCCTGATCCACCTGAAACACTCAAATTACTCCTGAATTGATAGCTGACTGCGCATATCGCACGAGGGCTACAGGCCAAATACACCTAGAGCCGCTACGCTCGCAGCCTCACGCCATCTGGAACAGTTCCTGCGGCATCTGCATCACCGCACTGGTCGGTGCCAGCGCCGCGCTGTAGTGGCCGTCGGCCCGCGGCAGCAGGCGTGCAAAGTAAAACTCGGCCGTCTGGATCTTGGCAGTGTAGAAATCATTCGATTCCTTGCCCTTGCCGCTGGCAAACAGTTCAGCAGCCTTGGACGCCTGCAGCGCCCAGAAGTAGGCCATCATCACAAAGCCGGAGTACATCAGATAGTCCACGCTGGATGAGCCCACCTGCTCGCGGTCTTTGGATGCACGCAGCATGATGAGTGTGGTCAACACATTCCACTGTGCGGTGCGGCGCGCCAGCGTGCGCATCATCTGGCCCATGGGGGTGCGCTGCAGTGAATACGGCTTGATCAGGCGCAGCATGGTGGCGCTGAAATCGCGTACACACTTGCCCTTGGTATTGAGCAGCACCTTGCGGCCCAGCAGGTCCAGCGCCTGGATGCCGGTCGTACCTTCATACAGCGTGGAGATGCGGGCGTCGCGCGCAATCTGCTCCATGCCGTGTTCGCCGA
>ERZ724516.1694-NODE-1694-length-12727-cov-4.157039_pt1 | contig 12727 bp, 13 predicted proteins | sample MGYA00376049_ERZ724516 | MGnify/ENA primary metagenome ERZ724516 (study PRJEB28724, sample SAMN07190886) | activated sludge metagenome | isolation source: activated sludge of sewage treatment plant in Hong Hong | place: USA: Christiansburg, Virginia | collected... | reverse complement strand
GATTGGATTCTGGAGCCGGCGAGTGGAATCGAACCACCGACCTGCGGTTTACGAATCAGGACAGGACAGTTTTTAAAATGCTCGGTGTTTCAAATGGTTTCCCCGTTTTAATTGTAGAAACAAAGACATGGGCGCTTTCTAGGGAATCGATTGATTCGAGAGGAATTGATGGATTCAGACAAGTTTTAGCACAAATTTAGCACATCTCTCTGGAGTGAACGCTCTTTCTTCAGACTTTGAATAGGCACGGTCACTCATGCCCATCTCGTTCTTTGGCAACACTGGCGCGTGCACGGCGAGTAGCGAATGTGTCTGTTGCCCTTCTTTTATTCTTCCAAGGCTACCAGGGTCAGGCATGATCCGACGAATATTTCATGTCCGCCTAAATGGGGTGCTCCTCCGAATCCTCGGCCAACAGATGGAGGACATTAGCAAGTACCGCAATGACCATCTGTTGCTTGCTGGACGACGGTGCAAAGGTTCCACGCGTTGGCAGACACAAAATTTGAAGACAACGATGTGCATAAACCATCAGTGGACTATTCTGGACACCATCGCATTTTCTTCCCCCCGTCATATGGCCGTGCAAGACCCGCTTTGACTAATTCTTGTGATACCTCCTGACCATCTGCTACGACCTTGGCAAGGATGCGGAAATACTTGTCGCGCTTAGGATCCAGTAGCTCGATCTTCGAAGCTTGGACCATCAGCTTCTGGGTAAGCGCCTTTGCCTGTAGTGCAAGATCTTTTTCCTCTTGGCAGCCCCCCTTCATCTCAGGCGTATCGATACCTGCGAGTCTGACGGTTATGTGATCGCCGAATAGTGCGGGGATGGCGGGCTCAAGGGAGACAGTGCAGGTGTCTCCATCATAACATCCATGGAAGACAGCGATTTCGAAAGGTTGGCCTTCGGTGTGGACTTTAGGCATGGTGAGCTGGCGGGGTTCATACGGTGCTTTCTTGGATTGCTGAGTGGCGCAGCCAGCAAGGACGGTGCAAAGACTGAGGATCGAAAATATATAGTAGTGACAAATGGAAGCCACGGTGGGCAGTGTAGGCATCCCCCTGGGCGGTGTCAACAACGTGGAGGATCGTGCCGCCTAACTTCCAAACAAGAAGCTAGCGAAGCCACAAATCGGGATAAACTAGGATACTTGTCGAGGTCATCCTCCTACTTGGTGAGCCAGGATTTACTGATTTATGGATCAAAACGTTGCACATCGAACGTATCCCCCTGAGTAACCAGGAGTCGGAAATACTTCGTATCTTTGGATCTCATTGTAGTTTCGCGAGAAGTCCATCTAGGATCCGATTTGTGGGTGTTGTCGTCCATACATTCAGAGTTCGTCCACGTATAGCTGGCAGGTCCCATCTGCAGTATCAGTTCTCCTGCCGGCACGAAAAACTGACCGGTCTCCCCTTGATCAAAACAGGCCGCCCTTTGTCCGTTAATTCTTAAGCCAAATAGAAACGCATGGTACATGATCCCCTTGTCTCGCGTAATGACTAGTTTGCCGTTTTCAAGAGGGTTTTCATTTTGCTGAAACGAGAATACTCGTTGAGGTGGAACCGGTGTCGCCTTGTCTGGATGAACCATTGTCGTGGAGCACGCCGAGCAGAACATCATTCCAATCAAAAGTCTTTTCATACCGCTATTCCTACCAGGTTTGTGCTGACGGCTACGGCAGTGTTCGATTCCGCCTAAGTGAGAAGTTAAGCGCAAACAGTGCTTACTACCTAAGAGTAATTCCGTATTCTGGTTTGTTATACCGTCCTACGATTTCCGGCCAAATACCTTGACCGTGACCGCATGACCGGGAATCGGACCGACAATCCTCTCTTCATACATTTCGATCTCTAGCCAGCTTTCGAGGATAACTTTCCATTCGCCAGGTTTGGGCAATTGAAGATAATTCTCACCTTGCCCGCCGAATGTCTCACAATATAAATAACCGCCAGGCATCAAAGAGTGCTGGAAGTATTGAAAAAGCTCAGGCATTACAAAATGAACATTAATTATTGCTGCGAAAGCGTTAGATCGAAACGGCCATTGCCCTTTGCTTAGGTCAATCCAAACAGGCGAGAGTCTTCCCTTAGCCTGGTTTGTATTGCCTTGAAGTTCGGTTAAGGCGGCATTCTTTTGGCTTAATTCTAAGGAAGATTGCAAAGCACTAAAATTATTATCTACGCACACTACATGGCAGCCACGAGCCTGAAAGAATAATGAGTTTCGACCTGAGCCAGACGGGACATCAAGAATCGGTCCCTGGTATGGGCTACCAATTTCATCAAAATGCTTCGTGAGAGATGACGACGGTTTTAGTGCATATAGCTTGGAGGATTTTGGGGGATGGATGTTCATCAAGAATGTGTCCCAGCAATTAACGCAAAACCGAAGGCTGGCCAGCCATGACTGAACCTATTAACGAAATCCCACGTTACGCTAGAAGCAGATGCCGAACACTGGTTCACTGGCTTATTCTCGTCCTTGGAACTGTTACAGCAATAGCTGGCATGGATTTCGTCTTTGGTTATGTCAATAAGATATCAACACTTCGAGTCTCTGCTCAGCAATTTAGAAGCGAGGTTGCAAGACTGCCAATTCGTACCCTGAACTTAGTTCCTAATACAAACCACGCCTACTACTCCCTCTATCAAGAGAGTACTGGATCGAATCTTCTACCTGCGGCACCAAGACTTTTTAGAACGGACGCAAATGGAAACGTAAAAAGCGGAAAGAACTCTAAAGGAGATGCAGTAAATAAAATTCTCTTTCTTGGTGGATCAACGACTGAATCTAATGAGATTGATGAACCATTAAGATTTCCTGCCGTTGTCGAGACCCTATTAAATGACGAGTACTCAATACGAGTCGAAGTCTGGAACGGCGGTGTTAGAAGTCACACAACGGTCGACAGTATTAACCTGCTACTCAACAATGCCAAATATACAAATGCCACACATGTTGTGCTCATGCATAATATCAACGATCGTCTTCTCTTAGCATTTCAGGGCCATTATCAGTCCAAGTTGGGAATGTCAGGAGATACTAGCTGGGGCAAACTCAAAGAGGCTAGCTATGCTCTGGGGAACGCTTTGAAAGATTTCGCCTCCTACCACAGCAATTTACTGTTTGCCGCCAGGATGCATTTCGCAAGATTCCACCCTTTTTCCGGTGAAGAGATTAGCCAAGAGGTCTCGGAAGACACCCTGGATTTAGACGATCCCAAGTTGGAGGACCACGCGATAATGTATAGGACTTATTTAGAAGCATTCATAGGGTTGAGCAAGGCACTGGACAAAGTTCCGATAGTTATGACACAGCCTCTAGGCAAACCAAGCAAAGGGCAGGATCGATTTAACGATGAGTTGAGAGCAGTAGCTTTGACACACCAAGTCAAATTAATAGATCTCGATAGACTGTTGCCAGCCAATCGAGAGTGGCTGTTTTTGTCCGATTCAATTCACATGAATAATGAAGGTGGAAAACTCGTGGGGCATATCATCGCTGGAGACCTATCTCAGGCCTTAGGTAGTCAGATGCCACAATCTCATTACCAGCCTGTTATTGCTCATTAGGACGCATTGCCATCCGTCCTTTTCAGTCTTGTGGAGTAACTATCGTCAATAAACTCCTAACAGACGGGAATGCATCCATTCTACTGATACTTTTCCCCTAGATTATTGACTTTAGGATGACGCTAGGAATATAAGTGTTTCCTGCGTTTTTAGCTAAAAGGGAAGTAGCATCATGTGCACCCTTCCTGAAACGGTCTTTCCCATCACTACTTCAACGTTTTCTGTATTTGACCTACGTTTCGTCTTGGAATTCTTCTCAGCTAAACCTCATAATTGGGAGCATTCATGAACTACAAAAAGCTGATCCTCCCCATCGGAACGGCTCTCGCCGCTTTAATCTCGAATGATTCTGAGGCTGCCAAGGTTCCTTCAGAGGTACAGAATGATTTGTCGGTGCTCCAAGACGGGAACAAAACCGGGAAAGACTTGAAAGGTTCTCCACTGAAAGAGCTGCAGTACCAAATGGGAGAACAAGCCCATACCTTGACTCTGCATAAGTCATCCTCTGGGGCGCTGTACGCTCAACATCGCTCGCACAGCTCGCATAGCTCCCATGCATCACACGCGTCGCATCGGTCCAGCGGCTACTGAGTGTGACCTTCCCAAGACGGATTGGTCATGCTTTACAAAAAGCTCTTAGTTCCTGTTGGGGCAGCGGTAGCAGCATTGTTAGCACATGTTTCATGTGCTGATGATGTTTCAGCAGTGACACTGCAAGATTTGCCACTACAAGGACCCAGAATAACGATTAGCAATGCATCCATAGAGCCCGTTCTGCAACGGTTGATGTATCAGGCCGGAGAACAAACCCACGATCTTACCCTGCACAAGTCGTCAGCTGGGGTTGTGTATGTTGGTCATGGCTCACATAGATCGCATGGCTCGCACGTCTCACATCGCTCTCATCGGTCCGGGCGTTAGACGGCTTTTGTCGCAGGGAGTACATTGTCAGGCACGCAATTTAATCAAATGCCATTTATAGAGAATGTCCCGCGTCAAATATTGATACGCTTCGACGACCGCATTATCAGTCTTCCGGCCGTAAAAAAAGCCTCCTACAAATACATCAACTCATTCGCTGTGGATTTCAGTCTTAAGGACAACGAAATCCTATGCGCATTGACGTTTACTGCCCCAACAACTGAAGAGTTGGCCTTGAGACTCGCGGAAGACTTCAAGAAAGAGGCGTTGGATCAAGATCTTCGTGAGCAAGTAAAAGCCGAGACAGAGCAAATACGGAACTTGATTTTCGCGCTTGCGTTTTCCAAGGCTAGGGTTGTCGGCAATGAGCAAGTTCAAAGAGATTGAGTTTTATAAATCCCGGGAGTCTCCATATTCTCTTCTTCCATTACGCTTTACCCAATTAGATCAGGATCATTATGTTGTAACCAACCTTTCTGGAGAATATCTTAGGCTCAGAAGAGCTACCCTTTTAGATTTCCTGCACCACAAACTTTCCGCTGACGATCCCAATTATATTGAGTTACGTGCTCGCCATTTCCTGATAGATAACTCCTCTTCTATAGCCGCTGAGTTGCTCGCGATAAAGCTTAGGACAAGATATTCGCGCCTAGGTGAATTCACTGGACTACACCTATTTGTTGTGACGCTGAGGTGTGAGCACAGTTGCCCATATTGCCAAGTATCCAGGCAATCAGAGGACAAGCTCCGCTATGATATGTCCCCTGAAATTGCTCTTGGTGCTCTCGATTTAACCTTTCGTTCGCCGTCGCAAAACATAAAGATCGAGTTCCAAGGTGGAGAGCCTCTTCTAAATTTTGATCTCATTAGATATATCGTCCTTGAAGCCAAAAAACGAAATCAACACAGCGGCAAAAACTTAGATTTTGTCATAACTACTAATCTCGCCTTAATAAGCCATGACATTCTCCTATTTTGTAGGGAACACTCAATTCATATATCGACTTCCCTGGACGGACCGCAATTGCTTCACAATGCAAACCGTCCGAGACCTGGAGGTAATAGCTACGAGAAAACGATTGAGGGGATCACGCTCGTCCGTGCAATGCTGGGCAGGGATGAAGTCTCAGCGCTCATGACGACAACTGAAGCCAGTTTGGATTGCGTTGAGGCTATCATTGATGAGTATCTTGCTCAGGACTTCAGGGGGATTTTCCTTCGTCCACTTTCTCCGTATGGATTCGCAATCAAGACTAAAGCCTATCGGGCCTACAATGTAGAGCGGTGGCTAGAATTCTATAAACAAGGGCTTCGGTACATCCTCCAGTTGAATCGGCGAGGTATCGAATTCACAGAATACTTCGCCGCTACTATTCTGAAGAAAATGTTAACGAGCGAAGACCCAGGCTATGTGGATTTAACGAGTCCTTCAGGCATTGGGATCGGAGCAGTGGCCTACAATTATGATGGCACCGTCTATGCTTCAGATGAAAGCCGAATGCTTGCAGAGATGGGGGATACAAAGTTCAGCCTGGGCAAAGTCTTAGAGAATACCTACGAGGAAATATTTTCTTCTCCCAATTTAATAGAACCACTTCTTGCTTCGTTCGCCTACAGCGCACCGATGTGTAATGACTGTGCGTTCGAACCATACTGCGGAGCAGATCCCGTCTTTCACTATAAGGTTGCTTGTGACTATGTCGGTCGCAAACCTGAATCTGAGTTCTGTTCGCGCAATATGGAGATATTCCGGTTCCTCGTTCAAGAAATGGAAACTGATAGGTTTGCCAAACAAGTGTTCACAAAGTGGGCGACGAGTTAATGTTAAAACTTTATGGAAAATTGCCGATCCTTAACTCCGTCAGGAGCGATTCCTACTTGGCAACGGTGGGGAAGTCCACCGATGTGCCGAAAGTCCTCAGGAATCGTAGGGCACTGTTAAGGCAGTCATCAGAGGACGGAACAGGCTATAAAGCGATTTTGACCAAGCAATCGCAGCACCACGACTCAGATGTTGGTAGTGATGTTTTTACGATTTCCAGCGCTCACGACTATCTGGATGATGGGGACATAATAAGGTTAGATCCTGCTACCGGAGGGTTCAGCTGTCTTTTTAGGAAAAGCTCTCCCAACAACACAATTCTGCTGACAGAGCAGTGCGACCACTATTGCCTGATGTGTTCTCAGCCGCCTAAGAAGGTCGACGACTCTTGGCTGCTCAAGGAAGCGTTTGATTTAATTAGCTTGATCCCAACGGACACGGAGCACATAGGATTTTCGGGAGGAGAGCCGACTCTCTATGGAGATAAGTTCATTGAATTGCTTCATCATACGCGTCGTTCTCTTCCCCACACGGGAATCGATATTCTGTCGAATGGGAGAGCATTCAGGGATATAGAGTTCGCTAAGAAATATGCTTCAGTTAATCATCCGAATATGGTGGTCGGCATACCGATCTACTCAGATGATCCTGTGCGACATGAATATGTCGTTCAAAGTAAAGGGGCCTTCGACGAGACGATTAAGGGCATAATCAACCTGAAAGAGGCAAAGCAGAAAGTAGAGATTCGGGTGGTCATTCATAAGCAAACTATCGAGCGGCTTGTGAAGACGTGTGAGTTCATTGCTCGCAACCTGCTATTCGTGGATCATGTTGCACTGATGGGTTTAGAGATTACAGGGTTCACGAGACCGAATCTCGACATCCTTTGGATCGATCCATACGAATATAAGGACACGCTCAGTGAAGCAGTCGCACTTCTCAATAGCTATGGCATGGCAGTCTCCGTATACAACCATCAATTTTGTACTGTTAATAGTGACGTACTCAGAAACTATAGAAAGTCTATCAGTGACTGGAAGACAGAGTATCTTGATGAATGCCTGCGCTGTATGAAACGGGGAGATTGCGGTGGGCTATTTTCATCCTCCAAACAGTATCAACACAGCAAGTTTATAAAGGCGTTTACATAGTACTGAGCATTGAGAGTCGATACCAAGCAGTTTTAACAGTGGCTTGATTTTGCGAGGGTTTCCCCGTTTTTTCTTTTGAATTGACAGTTTAACGGCATCCCAAGGATTCTACTAATTCGAACCAATATGGAGGGTTTTGAAAATTTCTAGCACAAATTTTGCACGCAGCGCTTAAGGAGAATCGTTGCGGCTAGGACAATTGCCCTAAAGTATAGCGAGTGTAAGCATAACCCTCCCTTTAGGTAGTCGGTGTCGGATCGGGAGTCACTTCACGCCTTCCTGCCGAAAGCGGACCTACAATTGTGACTAGAAAGTGGGCACGTTCATAAAACTGCATTCCCCAAACAGAGCAGTCTCTCGCATCGTGCGGCCTACCGTGGCGGTATCTGAATGCCGTATCTCCGATATTACAAAGAATCATAGCGGTCAATAACTCCGAGGCCTGACTGAGGTCTGGTTTTATAAACACTTCAATTTCACTGTCCGGGTGAGGTCGCTCCTGATAGTGGTACCACTGCAGCCCCAACGCGATTCTCTGGACCACGCGACAAATACGCTTGCTGTCAAAAGGTATCCTTGCCATTCTTCCCACAAATAACCCACCAGCTGTCCTCAGGTTGCATATCTGAATGCGGCTTAATACGGTAGCACGCAGTCCGGGACCAACGCGCCAAAGCACTCTTTCCTTCCAAAGACGGGTGGCTTCAGAGTTGAAATAAGCTGCTTCTGCGCAAACCGCTAGCCGGAAATACTCGTCATCTTTCTTGAACGAGTCGTTGCAAGAATGGCAACAAGGGACCGTTATGAGTTTAGGACGAGGCTTGGGGAAAAGACATTTTGGCGGAACATGATCTTTAGTAAGTCGTGGTTCACCGCTACAGCAATACACACACAGGGCGTCGGACATAGATGGCATGTTACTCAGACGATCAGCGGCAAAGACACAGACAACGTATCAAAACGGGATTACCGCCAAGACCCTCGCTTTGGCAATTCAAAGAATAGAAAACCTAAAATGGCATGGCTGAGCTATGGCTTCTCCACATTCGTTGGCAGTGGCTCGGTTTAGAAGCTCCTAACGCTACTTGTTTCCGTCATCCGGGACGTAAGGGTCACTACAAGTTTGCGGCACTTCTCAGTCTATCCATCATCTTTTCGGCCTGTATAAACACAAACTCTTTCCCTCGCTTCTCCTTCTTGAGAAAACCTTTATCTGCAAGCTGGAGCAAATCGTAGCGGGCAGTCTGATATACGACCCCGTGGGTGCTTCGGTGTGTATCGAAAGTATAAATCGCATGAGGATGCTGAATGGCATGAGACAGAAGACTTCGCTGGCGCATATTTAAGCCTGGGTATTTCTTTAAGGCATAACTCAATCCGGCCAGTTCTTTCTGCTTTCTCCGGATATAATTTAGTATCTCTTCGCAGGCTAGCTTTGCTGCTCTTAGATTATAGAGGAGGAAGTACGTTAGATCATTTTCGTCAGTTTCTGTATGAATGTAGGCATGGACGTACTGTCCCGGCGATCGCTGTATGTATCGTGATATCGCTAAGTATTCAAAAAGCAAATAGTCACGAGACAGGAGATACCAATACATCAATGCTCTTGCGGTTCTTCCATTCCCATCACTGAAAGGGTGGTCATAGGCTAACCAAAAATGAAGCATTACGGCTTTTATGACAGGATGAATCCACTTACTCTGGCTATCTTCATTGGCAAATTCGCAGAATGCCTGCAATCTCTCTGGCAGAATTTTGAAGTCGGGAGGTATGTGAACGGTTTCCCCTTTGTAATCGACCACTATTTCATTGTTGCTCCTGAGGCGTCCTGAATCTTCTGGGTGGTCCAAAGTGTCTGCGGTAATTTTTTGGTGAATTTCAATCACTAGTTCTTTCGAGAGGTTTACCTTCCTGTTCTCTCTAATGAACTGCATGGTTTCCCAATTATTCAGTATCATCTGCTCGCTTCTGTCTTTTGGTTTTCGTCCGGTTTGGAGGAGTTCCTTGGCTTTCTTGGTAGTAGTTGCGGCACCCTCAAGCTGACTAGATGCGATCGCTTCATCCATTAGCGATCTAACGATGTATTGCTCTTTTCCCGGCAGTGGGCCTGGGTGCTCTGACACAATGTTGCCTCCAGCCCAGACATCGATATCGTGGAGATGCCTTTGAAGGGCATCCGGTATCCAGTACCAAAATGGCGCTCCTTGTTTGTCTGCGAACGGAGCTTGTTTGAAGTTCGCCCGTCTCCCAAGCTTTAATAGCGCCCATACCTCCTCGTGAGTTAATCCATTTGGTATCGGGAGATATCTGAACCGATCCCAGTGGGTATAGCGTTCATTGGCTCTCTGGATCGTTTGTTGAAACTCTGGCTGAGCTCCCAATTCAAAAAGCTTCCTCAGCCGCTCTGGGCTTCTGAGGCTCTCAGGGAAATTGGGAGGAGGTATGACTACAGCCATATTTGCCAAATACTAAAATGTACTAATAATTTCTAGATTAGTATGTGCCAAATGTCAATAACTACTAATTTTATAATATTTAGTATTAATTAGCATTTCGAACATAACTCACTTTCATATCAATGGATTAGGAGTACAATTAAAACGCATTGAAAGAAAACAGTTAGTAGAAGTGGGGGCTCTTTCCTAGAGATGCTTGCAAAAAGGATATCCTAAAGCCGCTCCTCTTGAACGGGGTGACGCCTGCCGAACAAAACGGGCAAATTGACCTAAAGCTGACAGATGGCTGGCCTATCTGTACCTGAGGATCGCTGATAAACGGCCTCAGCCCCTCCTCCTCAAACAGTGATGCTTTTATCGAGGTTACAAGGGTATCCTTCTGTCCACACAAAATTTCCAGGTGTCTAGGCCTAACATCTGGTCAGCACAGTCATGGTCAGGCGCCATAACAGGATCTAGAGATGGGCGAACAGAGCAAAAAACTACTACGCGAGTACCTTCTCTGGGCAGTTGCGCTGCAACGCTCAATGGAGGTCGCCTTGCAGGGAGAGGATCCCGCGAATATTTGGAAACATGGCGGTTATAAACAATTCGCTCGCAAGTACGACCAGATCCTTACGGAAGTAGCAGCGAATGTAAAGTTGCCACCCATCCTTGATCGATACAACCTCGATAAAATACCAGGGGCTGGAGACACTGTCGCGTTTCAACAGAAAGAAATATTCGAGGGTGTATATGCCAATGTATCGTTACTTCGCAGCCTTCTGGAGGGGAAGATCGGAATCATAGAAAACGAAACTATCGCTCTGCGCGACTTCATCCAATCAAGACTCAGGAGTGCGATTTTTCGGCCTCCTGAAATCGAACGCGAAGTACAAGATGCAATAGAACAACTCTTAATAGGTCGGGGGCTACAAAAGGGTCAGGACTACGATCGCGAAATTGGTCGAGTAAAAATATCGGTCAAGGAAGTTGTTCCAGACTTTGCGATGCTTAGACTTTCGCTAGCTATCGAGGTCAAGCTAGTTAAGACAGCGGCCCGAGTCAAAGAGATTGTTGACGAAATCAACGCCGATATTGCCGCTTATTCAAAGCGATACACAAGTCTGATGTTCATAGTGTATGACCTTGGGTACATCCGTGATGAAGTCGAATTACGCCATGATCTGGAAACTCAAGGAAACGTCGCCATCCTGGTTGTGAAGCAATAAGCTGAAAACTAACACCTCTAACCCAGCCATCGCGAAGAAGCGATGCCCACTCGCTGGCACGGCTACATCGACCGTCGCAAATGTGCCGAGAGCGACAAAGCACGATGGGCCGACTATTCCAAGAAGAGTGTGAGGCGCAGCCTACTTGTTACCCATCGCAGTTGCGATCAAGCTGTGCAAGTGACCATGCCCACTCCAGCTCGCTTTTGCATTGGAGCGCTCTACGCCAGGCCACCCACGAGAGGAGTAATAGATCGCGGCTTGAATGTAGTTCGAGACCGATCCATAGATTGACACTAGAGCCTTTCGACGCGTGTGGGTTCCGAATTGTCCAACATGGATAGCAGCGACAGCCCTTAGCGCATCGTGGCCTTTGGCGCCGACCAAATCCCATGCGACCTTCACCGCAGCATCGCTCGATGTCTCGACCCGAGAAAGTGCGGCTAATACCCAGAGTTTCTGCCAATCAGATGGCAACGGGTCTCTCAAGATCCCTAAAAGGAGTTCGTGAACTTCTTCATTTTCCAAGAAGTTGGCTAAGTATGATGCGTAAATCTGCGACATTGAGGGTCGCTTTTTGAAAGAATCCAGCACATGTTTAACCGCGTGCTCACTCCTGGTCTTTGAAAAGATCGGCAGACAAAATCGCTCGATGTTCTCTTCATGTCCTGGGTAGGCAGAAAGGGAGTCAAAGAGCAAAGTTGTCGCTCGGAGTTCTAATGCCTCTTCGTCAGGCCCTTCGTCATCCCACTCCGATTGGAATCCATAGTCCACGTCGAGATCGTCAGTATCGATCTGCTCGGCTATCTCCGCCACAGCGTCAGCGAATAGGGCCTCCAGGTCAGGTTCTTCAGTATTGATTGCCGATTTGGGCATGATGACAGACTTCGCCTCGTTGAGTACCAGGTCGTAACTGCGAAGGGTTGGAATAAGTTGTCGAATGAGTTGATCGGCAGCATCCACATTCTTGAGAAATATATATATGTCATCGACGTATCGAGCAGACGGCACCCCATAGTCATCCAGGAATTGGTCGATCGGTGCCAAGTAGTAATTGCCAAGCAGATCGGAGGGATACATACCTTGCAAAATCCCTCGAGAACTTCGTTCCCCTGTATAACTCGTAAGAATCGCCTCAAGCCGGGATGAAAGAGATTTGGGATAGCCGGAGTCGTTCAGCAAATTAATCATCGTGTGCTGATTGAGTGAGCCAAAGAAATTCGCGACATCAATTTTGAGGATATAGCCTACGCTCTCCAACTTTGCTTGCCCGGCAAGTGATTGTTGGAGATCGTTCCAGCATGTTCGTGTTGGAAGGAACATGCTGGCGCTGCCAGCGGGGGCAAGTTGATGGCTGAAGGATCGCTTGGCGTCGGTCTTGTCCTTCACAATCGGCGCAGCCTGGTCGGCCAAACATTGATAGAGCAACCGGTCACGAGGAAGGAGGATACTTCCTGGCCGAGAATAATTAGGTCCAAATCGCTTGGATTGCACCGCGACACGGATCCGAAAAGACTTTGGAACCTCCATTGTAAGCGGGACACTAGGGTTAAAGTTGCCAGATCTCAATTCGCGTTTTAGGGCAGA
>ERZ724516.1693-NODE-1693-length-12735-cov-6.443691_pt1 | contig 12735 bp, 11 predicted proteins | sample MGYA00376049_ERZ724516 | MGnify/ENA primary metagenome ERZ724516 (study PRJEB28724, sample SAMN07190886) | activated sludge metagenome | isolation source: activated sludge of sewage treatment plant in Hong Hong | place: USA: Christiansburg, Virginia | collected... | reverse complement strand
TAACCGGTTGGCGTTTTGCATTGTGGAAACCTAATCCGTGTGCCCGATTTTATGCCGGTGCAGTTTTCGGGTTTCTCGGCGTTCCTAAAGTGCAACACGCTGTTACATCACGGCGACATTGACGACACAGACGTGACGAGAGGGCGGGATAGACTGCATTCATTGCTTCAGACCCCTCCTCTCGAATCCCTTTCTCGAGACCTGAATCCCCGCTAACAGAGATGGCAGGATATTTTTGTCGTGGTTTCTGACGAAACCAAATAAGCTTATTGCCATGATGCATAGTTCGGCCAGAAACAGCGGGTTTGGTAATCTAATAAGTCGGAATTCCTACTAACATCATACCTGCGCCCAAGCTATTGGGCATGATCGAAAAAATGTGTCAGCTACAGCCGCATACGTCGCATGGGTAGCTCGTCGTTGGCCTAACCGTCCCCACATTCATCGCTACTCGAACAGGAGTGCTGCTAGTCCTGAGGCACCCCCAGCAACTACGATTCCATTTCCAGTACTAGCTAGTCCGAAAGCCGAGGTGCCGATGTTGACTGTCGCGTATTTAACGCCGCTGTATCCCCAAACCCGCACAGTGAGATCACTCCCGCTCGAGACAATTACCGGATGATTTTTGAGCGTGCCCAACGCGACCGAATTCACCATGCCTACGTGGCCGCGAAATGGCTTGCCTCTAGGCCTGCCAGTTGCCAAGTCCCACACACGTACCGAACCATCCTGCCCGCCAGAGACGATCACCGGCTGATTTTTGAGCGTGCCCAGCGCGACCGAATTCACCATGCCTACGTGGCCGCGCAACGGCTTCCCTATCGGCGTGCGCGTCGCCAAGTCCAACACCAGCACCGCTCCGTCCTCTCCACCCGAAACGATCACCGGTCGATTTTCGAGCGTACCCAGTGCGATGGAATTAACCATGAATGGGCACTGATAAAACGGATTGCCTACTTTCGGCTTGCCTCTCGGCCTACCCGTAGCCAGATCCCACATCCGCACCGTGCCATCCGATCCACCTGAGACGATCACCGGCCGATTTTTGAGCGTACCCAGTGCGATGGAATTTATCGAACCCCCAGCGACGCCATACGCACGGCCTCTCTGCGTGCCCGTAGCCAGGTCCCACACCCGCAACATGCCGTCCTCTCCGCCCGAGACGATCACCGGCCGATTTTCGAGCGTACCCAGCGCAAGGGATCTAACCATGGATTCATGGCCGTGCAACGGCTCGCCTCTCGGCTTGCATGTTGCCAGGTCCCACACCCGCACCTTTCCGTCCTCTCCGCCCGAGACGATAACCGGCCGATTTTCGAGCGTACCTAGCGCGATGGATCTAACCTTGTATTCCTGACCGTGCAACGACTCTCCACTCGGCGCGCGCGTGGCCAGGTCCCACACCCGCACCGTGTAGTCCCCCCCGCCAGAGACGATTACCGGCCGATTTTCGAGCGTGCCCAGCGCGATGGAATTAACCTTGTATTCATGGCCGTGCAACGGCTCGCCTTGCGGTACCCCTGTGGCCAGGTCCCACACCCGCACCGTGCCGTCACTCCCGCCCGAGACGATTGCCTGTCGATCATCGAGCATGCCCAGCGCAATGGAAGTAATCCGACCTTTGTGGCCTCGCAACGGCTCGCATCTCGGCGCGAGCGTGGCCAGGTCCCACACCCGCACCATGCAGCCACCCCCGCCTGAAACGATCACCGGCTGATTTTCGAGCGTGCCCAGCACGAAGGGAGTAAGCCAATCACTGTGGCCGCACAACGGCTTAGCTCTCGGTGCGCCTGTAGCCAGGTCCCAAACCCGCAGCGTGTTGGCAGTCCCGCCTGAAACGATCACCGGCTGATTTTTGAGTGTGCTCAGCGCGATGGAGTCAACCTCGTATTCATCGCAGTCCAACGGCTCGCCTCTCGGCTTGCATGTTGCCAGGTCCCACACCCGCACCATGCCGTAACCCCCGCCGGAGACGACCACCTGCCGATTTTCGAGCATGCCCAGCGCGATGGCATTAACCCAACCTTTGTTGCCGCGCAACGGCTTGCCTATCGGCAACCCTGTTGCCAAGTCCCACACCCGCAACATGCCGTCCTTTCCGCCAGAGACGATCACCGGCCGATTATCGCGCGTACCCAGCGCGATGGCATTAACCGGCCCTTCGTGGCCGCGCGACGGCTTGCCTATCGGCAACCCTGTTGCCAAGTCCCACACCCGCACCACGCCGTCCTCTCCACCCGAAACGATCACCGGCCGATTATCGAGAATGCCCAGCGCGATGCAATTGGGATTGCCAGAATCTGGAATTACTCGATGCGGCGACACGGATGACCAGCGAACCCAAGGCGTAGCCCAGCGGTGGGAAGAACGCCGCTGTATCCAGATTACTGCCAGCGCATCGTCACCGAGTTGGCGCGCGGCAAGTTCAAGGTAGGACAAGCGATCTTCAGCCGGATGATCATACAAATTTTGGTAAGCCAATGCGTAGCAAGTGTATGCCCGATGGGAAAATGGGTCTGTCAATTGCGAAAGGAATTGCAGGGTGCGTAGAGGATCAGCCGCCGCGATGAACCGTCCGTCAGCCACTAGATCGCCGACCAACCCCGCTTTGAGAGCGTGGTTCGAGAAGTGCGTCAGAATGTATGGATGAGCTCGAGGCCAGTCAAGCTCTTGCGCAGAGAGTTCAACTGGCACTCGCGTGCGAAGGGCCTTAACGATGCGTTGCTGCGCCTTGCCAGCATCCACCGAGGCACGTAGAAGCTCGGCAATTTTTTCGTGGTAAACACGATAAACGGAGCGATCCTTCTCCACCGCTTCGACGATGAACGGGGCTGCGTGCTGACGCACAAGAGCGATGTCCGCGTCCAAGACTGGTGAATCTGAAATAGCGGTTGCCACTGTGGCCCAAAGATCAACCCAAGGCAACCCCTCCCCCTCTGCGAAGGCCAGTGGAAGAAACACCGCTTGTGCCATTTGCGAAGATAAGCCACCAGGCTTGCACGCATCAAGTGCACCCAAGAAACTGGCAAAGGCGTCATCAAGGCCTGTCGGCAGTGAATTGATCCAACCGGGCTCGCTGACATCCACGACTCCCGGTTTGGCCAGTATTGCGAACACAGCCGTATGCGCCACTAAAAAAACATTCTTCGCCCGAACGGACACCGCTTGCGCCACCGCGTGTGCAAGCGCGGGCGATCCGCGATAGGGCGTCGCGCGTCCGGGTTCCTCCGTCGCAAGCAGCCGCCGTTCGACATAGCGGGTGATGTCATCGGCACCAATGTAGTGCGGTGCGTCAAGATCGACTTCAATCGTAGATTCGCCGAGTGCTCGAAACTTTCGGCCATATTCGAACGAATCCGGCCGGGTGCCGATAAGGAGGAAGACGTACGGCAGCCCAGCAAGTGGGCGCAGCAATCGGGCAACGATTTGCTCCTTGTCTTCAGACTCATCGAGGGCGTCAATTACGATCACGCTCTTTTTAGGGCGGCTTGCGAGAACTTGAACGAGGGCGTCTGGGTCAGTTACGTTAAGTTTGAGTCCTTCCGCAATCTGCGTCACCACTTCGGCCAATAGCTTGTGCCGCGCATGCACGGCGACACTCACGATTCCTTCTGGCGGGAATGTGGCGGGGTCGAGCAGCGCCGACTCCGCCGCAGCCAAAACATCCTTCCGATATTGGGGGTTTGACAACGTCACGACACGGGCGAGTACTGCGGACTTCCCGCAGCCAGGCCCCCCAGTGACGACTCGCGCCTTCCTACCCGAGGTCGCCCCACTCAGCCAGGCCGCTAATTCACTCAGCACCTGCTCTCGACCAGTGAAATACCACCCCCCGGCTCCTAGTTCCGCGCCGCGAGCCTTGGGTACCCAGTGTTCAGTGAATGCGCGTTGGGTTGCGAGATCAAGTCCAGGCCGGATTCCCGGCCAATGGCGCGGATTCGGAAATAAGCGGCAACGCCCTCGCACGCTTACACATGACAAGGTGGCAACTTGGGCTGGGTGCTTTTCGCTCAGGTATTCGTCGACTGCCCCCATCACTTCGTCCATGGCAAGGAAAGGTTGAGCGGGACCGCCCAGTCGCCCATCATGGTTGGCGAGCGCCTCCTGTAGTGCCAAGGACAGCGCCCCTTGCTCAGCCTCCTGTTTTGGGCGAGCTGCGGCAATAACAAATATTCCGGGTACTTGCCCGAGAGCGACCGTAAGGCGATGTCCAATCTGTGCGAGCTCAGCCGCACCAGCACCCGCGTAGCAGGCATCCAGGATTACCAAAACCTGTGAAGCCTTGGATCCCTTAGTAAGCGCGCGCGCAAGATCCTCTGCCGGTAGCGCCGTTTCGTCGAGATCGTTCAGGTCAGAGTCGTTTGTGAGCAGATAGAATCGTTCTTGATCCCTGACACCGTGTCCTGTGTAATAAGCGACAACGATATCTCCGGCGACGCATTGCTTGTTGACGTCGGCAAAGAGCTTACGAAGCGTGTCGCGGTCCGGATCAGTTACGCCCTGCAATCGCTCATAGCCAAGAGCCGTAAAGGCAGTCCCTATGCGCTCCAGTTCAGCCGGGACCTGCTTGAGGTCGGAGTCGTCTAGCTTAGCAAAATGTGCCGTTCCAACTGCGACCAACAGCCGTCGGCATGAGTCAGAGCCCGGCTGCGACGGCATTGCCTAGTTCTCGAGTTGTGAGGTAGCGTGTTGCGTTGTGCGCCTTGGCACCGTTGTTGATCAGGTGATCTGACACCGCCGGGCCAAAGCGAGCCCCGAGTTCTTTGACCAAGGCAACCACATCGCCACTGTCGGCGATATTCACCCATTGTTTGACTCCGGCGGGCCAGTTCCCTATACCGTTCTCGGGCTTTGGGTCGAGTTCCTCGAAGATTAGGTTACGAATACCCAAGGGCGAACCAATGGTTACAAAGATACTTACCGGCCACTCTGGGTGCTCGCAAAGTGCCTCGTAGGCAACGACAGAACCGAGGGAATGGCCGATGATGACCCGCGTGTCAGGCCCAATTGAGCGAGCGACGCTCGCCTGAGCCTCTCGACGTACGTCAGGCTCCCGCAGATAGCGACGAACCTGCTTGAGATCATAGATAAGCGCACGTTCCGCAAGGCCGGCAAAGAAGCACGACTGACTGAGGGCATCAAGCGCGCGCTGGACAACACATGGGACGCTCACTTTCGTCCCAGCTTCAGGCCCGCGAACCGTTGGGTCGACGTGGGCCGCTTCCCGCCACCATAACTCGAGCAAATCTCGCTCCCACTCGTCGCCGACGTCCTGTGCATCGTAGGGTGGATCCATGGCAACCTTGCCCGCATGCCGGAAGATACTGCCATAGAAGGCGCATACGAAATCTTCATCAGATGACAATTGATGGCCGACTCTCGCGAGTCCATCCTTGAGGGCTGGAAGCCACTCGGCTCGAAGCGTGTTCTCACCTTTGAACTGATGCCCTACGCCATGGACACCAACAATCTTAGCCATACGGTTCTCCTTGGCCACGCAGGAAACCGCTCATCATAATCTACGAATCATTTCAATGTACGCCAACGCTTAACTCTCGCCGATAGCCGGAGCCAATTAAGCCCACCAAGAATGCCTAAAGCGGACGGCCACCATCGGGAGCTCAATCGTATCGTAATGTAACCACTTCACTGTGGATGTTCCGGCCGCGAGTCGAACAGCGGTGCAATGGAAATCCGGGGGCACTAAACGACCACGTCGACCGGCTTGGCTTCTCATATTTCCAAGGGACTATCAGTACCAACTCCGGCGCGGCGAATAGTCAAAACGGTGATTGCTCTCCCTAAAGGGAGAGCAAATTAAACCATCTACTCCCCCATGGCCATTCTTACTCGGTATTCCGCCGAAGCGGAATGGCCTGAGGTTTGGGTTAGTTTCAGTCGTTGCTAAAATCGTAGAGCCAAGGTGGATTAGCACGCCAGCTGTCGAAAATCTCCTCGCGATGGACTTTCATGTATTCACGTTGACGCTCTGTCAGCGTGTACAGCGTGAAGTCGTAATAGATGTCGAATTGGTGCAAGTCGGTAAGCAAGGCTTGTGAAAGCATGGAATTGCCATCGTCGGAAAAAGTAATCAACCCAATCCTAAAATTGCTGGCCAGGACCGATGGCAGCAGGACCCAGTTGTGCGGATCAAGCCGCTCCTCTTTGGTGATGCTTTCCCAGGGAAGAATGGGGTGTGGCTCAAAATCTTGAGCGCCTTCTCCGCATAGCTCGGTGTGAAGCGACCAGACATCGTCCGCGTGCTGGCCGCAAACATCCAGCGCCTGCAAGAGGCGCAACTTCTGGTCTTCACAGAGCGATTCATCGTCATGAATACACTGACGCTCGGCACGCAGCCAGCTTTCGGAATTCATACCGAGCAAGATCGGCTCACGGGAATCAGGTTCGGGAAACAGAGAGTCCATTTCCAAAGCGAGTGGCATCACGCCCGTCAGTTCACTCTTCTTAACGCCATATTCTTTCAAATACGCACGAAGTGCGGCGAGTTGAACATTGGAGAGAAACTGAGGAAAGGCTTTGAAGATCGCGATAGTAAGAACCACAATGCTTTGACCACGATGGTCGCAGTTTAGATCCCATGCACGGGTCACCTCGCCATGGCCAACGATTTGATCGTGGTCGATGATAACGATCCGCTTGACTGGCGGCTTGAAGTTGCGAACACGCTGAGCGTAACTAGGATCCAGAGGGGCGGTGAGCTTTCCATCGCTAACCACAATGTCTTTGAGTGCGCACAGGTTAATGATGCCGATCTGCTCGGTAATGGAAATTTTCTTCATGAAAATAACCTTTCGCTTTTGCAGGGAGGAACGCTTCCTCCCTTGGGTTTTCAGATAATGCGACTCGGCTGCAGATCTTCTTGACTAAAAGAAGTCACGGGTAATGAGTCGCGGGCAGTTCTCGCTGCGGGGCGGCAGGCTTGAAAAAGCAACCTACGTTTTCAGGACCGCGAAGGCGCTATGTGCTGGGCTTCGTGGAAAAACCGGCGAGATGTTCGGTTTAATTGGATTCGACGCGCAGGTGCTATGCGTCAGGCGAAGTGTTCTCCACTTCCTGGTGGTCGTAGGTCGTATTGCAGATGTTCTCCGTCCGGAACGTAATCATGTCGCCGAAGTAGAGGTCGTCGAAGGCAAAGGATTGGTTCGTCAGACTGCCCACGAAATTCCCGTGGCCATCGAACTGCTCGATTTGGACCCACATTTTTTCGTTCGGCCCTTGATCGACAGCGGCATCGGCATACTGAAAGCCAAGTTTGACGAGATCGCCAATTGTGACTTTTGAGATCAGCCGATCCGGCGTGCGGTAAAAGGTGGAAAACAACTGCGCGAGCAACGCACAGTTGCTCAATGACCAGGACGGGATGTGCTGAGCGTGTTTCTCACCCATGTTAGTGCTCCAGGCCGATAATCGGCCAAGGGCAATTGAGTTCGAGCAGGTCGAGATAACGCGCTTGTTCCTCAAGGCTGAGTGAGGCGAAAGCTTCGTCCAACGCTTCGCCTTCAAGATTTGCTGCGAGCAGATCTTCGGCGGTATTGATCGAGTTCAATCCGACCAGATTGTGGTCGGCAACGCCGATGTCATTGGCCGCTTGCATGTAGGTGGCCAACATTTGCTGACGCCATTGATAGTTATAACAGTAGCTGCTTGAGATCATGATCTTAAAATTCCTGTAGCTTCCCTATTCCGAATGATCGGAATAGGGAAAACGATTTGTGGATTGTTCTTAAGCGGACTTACGCAACCAATGTTCAAAAACCATCTGGCGATGGTGCTGCATATACATGTGCTGACCACGGCTAAGTTCGAGGACTCGACAAAAACCATCGGTAGAACCACCGAGATTCCATGTTCGACATACTAAATATTTGGAAACAATGGCCGTCCCCTCTTCGTCAAAAGTGAGGTATCCGTTTTCAAATGCATCGGCGATGTCGCTCGGCAGTAAAAGACCGTTGTCAGGATCGATACGCTGGATATCGGTGGACTCGTGCCAGGGACGGATATGGGTCACGCGGAGTTCTGGATCCATAATTTCTTCCAGATCAAAACGTTGGCCGATGTCACGGGACCATACGGTATCCCCAAATTTTCCTTGGCCATCTCTGGCCATCACCAGTTCGAGCTTTTCCTCAGCTGACAGGTTTTCGTTATGCAGCACCTCACGGATTTCAGCCAAGCATTTACTAAGGTACACCGCTGAATGACGCTTGGTGGCGGCTTCCTCAATATTAGGATTTGCGATTTTTAGCATGGCAGCCCCTAGGTTTTTTGAAATCGGCCAGACTTCATGTGGGTAACCTACAAGCCATGCGAACTCGAATGCCTTCATGAGTTGCAGCAAGATGTCTGCCGGTAGAGCAACAGGCGCATCTAGATGACTCACTTCCAACTGCAAAACGAAACTATTGTCTCGCAGAGCATCCCAATCTACGTAAGACCCAACAACCGTGGCGATTGCATCAATAGTGCGATTTTTGGTGTTGAATCCAATTACGGTATCGCCGACAGACGAAGTGTCGTTACCGACGAATTCGTCTGTCGAGAAAACGTGGAAGGTTCCATCTTTGATGAAAGATTCAACAGGCTTGTTGAAATCGAAAATTCCGATATTCATTAATATTTCCCGTGGGGATTAATGCGCATCTTCCAGCAGAGGCTGGAAGATGCGACTTTGGATGGGTTCTTACTACGGGTCGGCAGGCCTATGTGGGCCTACGTTTTCATGTGTGCGAAATCGCCATTTGGCGAACTTCGCACTGGCAAAACCGGCAAGAAATACGGTTTTTTTATCGTTTGATGCCTTATCTCTGCGTATCCGATTTCTCGGAAAATCCACGAGACTTTCGAACTGGCATCGGGGTGCTTTTGGCGTCGACAACGCTACGCTCAGCGACAAGCGCATTTTGGTCGAACACATTCACGAAGACGTTTGCGATATCGTCGTGATCGGCCTTGGTCCAGACCTCCGCGTTACGGATCGCCCATAAATTCGGGCGAGTTCCACGGATACGGATTTGACCAAGGGAGACGGCCCCACACTGCTGCAGAAACCGTCGCACTTCTCCGTCGCTACAGCGAATTTGATGAACACGGAGGAACTGCAAAACTTCGCTGGCGGTACAGAGGTCGCACGCGAAGGGCGGGGAACTACTTTCTAAGGCATCTCGGAGGAAGTTGTCAGCTTCCGATCGAGAGTTGGTGATCAGCCTTTCCCGCCCTTGCGTTTTTGGTGGCGCAGCATTTGGATTAAATCCCGTTAAATCACGGGTTTTTAAAAAGTCCAATACGATGCCACTACCTGCGCCATTGAAAAACCAATTACAGAGGCCTGCATAGTATTCCGGTGCACGCTTCTGGGCTTGGCTTGTCCAGGCAAACATCCGGCGGTCATCATCGTCCAAATGCGCGATATCACTATGGTTGCTGCAAGCTATGATATTTGCGTAGTTCTTGATATAGAACTCGGGAACATTTTTGGCGTTAATCAATAGAGAGTCACTCGTAATCCAGTGCTTCAAGCGAGTTCCGACGTCTCTACTCATCTTTTCAAGCTCATGCACCACAACTAATTGCGCATTGAGCAGCCAGCCCGTGAAATTGCCTTTGATCGCTTCGACTGTTGGGAAGGCTGTATTACGCCTTCCAATAAGCTCGGCAATCATTTCGCACAAAATGCTTTTTCCAACACCTTGCGCCCCGATAATCAAAATCATAAACGCCCATTTTTTGGTGGGCGCTTGAATCAAGGAGGCAATGGCATTAAGGAAAAACTCGATGGCGATTGGGGCGCCATCGAAAATGCATGCAACTAGGTCAAGGAACGGGCCGGGGTCTCCCTGGCAGGCCGTGATATTTAACGGTTGCCAGGTGTTCAGACAAAGCTGTCCATTTAAGATTACATTTTCATGTCCCCCTGGAATAAAACAGAGCCCGGCATACTGGTGTATGCCGAGCGCTGGCGTGTAAAGCGCGTCCTCATTTCGCATACGGCTTGGAATGTCACGCCAGTGCAAATTAAGAAGCGCTCTCTCTTTGAAGAGTTCACCGCTCACGCGGTGTCGGAATCGGTCGATTGTGCCCACGTAATTAAAATCTTTGAGACCTTGATCAGCTTCGCGGATGGCTTTTCGGTAGTCATCCGTCCGTCGATTTTTGGGCGTAGATTTGTCCATTACGTGACCTCCCAATCTCGCTTTCCGATGGGACTCGGTATCGTCATGTGCACCTTCCGAATTGTTAAAGATCAGCGCCGCGCCTTTTGCAACTGTTCCTGCGGCATTTGCTACTAAGGACGACAGCTTTGCGGGCTGCCGGAACGAAACTTAGAGGGTCTGAAACAGCGCATTCGCGTTATCGACATAACGCTGCTGTGCGTCATATTTCGCATCGATTGCTGCGCGCCCAGATTCGGTCCAGAAGACGTCGAGCATTTCTGAAGGGGCAAATGGACCAATCTGCACAAGCAAGAACTTTGCGTCGGCTTCGGACAATTTACTTACGCCGCCCCAAAAATTGCTGCCATCAGATGTCACTTTAACCAAGTGGCGCAACGCTAGTTTGGGCAAGCGGCCCACGTAATCCGGCGTGCGTTTGCTAAGGGTGCATTGCTCAACCAAAGGGAAAAAAAGCGCGGAGAATTTTGAAGCTTCCCCAGGGCTGGATGTCTCGTTGGCAATTCCGAGATGAGTGCACACGCCGTTCGCTACAAGCACGGTGCAAGTGCCAGCGGCGACGTTCGGCATTTCGTGTGGCGTGCCGGCAGCCTGTTTGAAGCTCGCTTCAAACTCGTTGCTATCTACGTCAACATCGACATCGACTACAACGGTGTCGCGTTCCGGGTGGCTACAATCACCCGTGGAATTATTGTTCGTACTCATAAAATCTCCTCAAATAGAAGTTGTTATTCCGGTGGTCCTTCATGGCTTGGCTTAGCAGATTTTGAACCGCTCCAACCGAAGCCATGTGGCTATTAAAACCCATAGAAATTTATTTATCACGTTGATTTTTATGGAGTATTTCGACCAATTGAGTGCCGTTTGATACGGAGTTGGCGCGGCATGCCTTTGGCTTTTTTTGTGATGGAGCGGCTTCGGATTGGGTCGCAGCTGGGGGGAGGCTCGCCCTCTAGGGTTTAGACAGCGAGTAAAATTTGATCAGCGGAAATCCCTTGTGCAGGATAGATTCAAGGGAATTAATCAGGAAGGATGCATTGAAAATGTCTGAACATTTCCCGAGCGCAGGAAAAAATGGCGAGCAATTCACGCTGAAATTGTTCAGATCAAATGCGCCTCAAACCCCGATCAATATCTTCAATCGGCTGCTGATTCCGGAGCTATTTGCGCTGACACTGCTCACGAATCGAGAGGTACTTCGATTGCTGACTTGCTTAGATCAATACATTCAGGGTGGTTTTGGTTTGCCGCAGACAGGGCAAGACAGTTGGATAAATTCCTGGATTGACCCGAAATTGAAGCGCCAATGCTTCAAGGTATCCGCTGCCAGGAGATCACTCTGGCGGAAAGCTGTATTGGCATACGACAAAAAATCAAATTTCGAGACCAAGCCGGGGTACGGGAAAGGTATACAGGCTGAGCATGTATCGGTGCGAGCCTATCCGATTCGCTTTCGTTCACCACAAAAGCATGACGATACAATCACCAAGCGGGTCGTACTTGTTGCTTACCATCTCGAGCGCCACTGGCTATATCTCAGCATTGAGGCCATGCGCTACCCGTGGGATCGAAAAAATTTTAGCGATATCAAGATTGCTCACGACATGTTGAGCAAGAAGGGATGGGATGATTTCCTTGCCAAACTAGCCGAAATTTCCGGCGTAGCGGGGGTTTCAGCCCCTCTTTGCTTACATGTCCCTGATCGATCAGAACTTCGTGTTGCACTTGATCGCGGTCATCTGATGGTTATTGATGACATGCCTGCAGAGGCTCTGAGTGATGATCGGTTCGATCTTCAAGTGTTAAGACGGCAAAGCGCGTCATTGAAAAATTCATACTTTATTCTCGGTGAGGCGCTAGAGCGAACTCCTCGTGAATAAAGGCCGAGCTTTCGATAGGACTAGGCGCGATGGTCTACAGGTAATTCGGTGAACTATCCGTTCAATCTTTCCTGCAACCGGCCAAGGCTGTTCTGTACCTGAGAAGTTAGTTTTTCGCCTTCCTGGCCGAGGTCTTCCCCGTGCCCAGCAGCCCAGGCACAAAACTCACACATCAAGGCCGCACGCTCGTTCGCAAGCTTTCCGTCGCCAAGTCCAGCCTCAATGATTGGTATTAAGCCCGCCGCCGCTCGGAGGCGGTTGAGGCTGCGCTGGGTATCGGTGATCTGTGTCATCCGACTATTTTACGATTCCGGCTCCGGGCTGCCAATTGAGATCATCTGGTCAAAGTAAAACAAGAGACGTGGCGTCTCTGGTGGCGGCACGTCTCCTCTTGTGCTGTGTTCAGCAACAGAAAGATAGCTGAACCATGGAGACATCGCATGAACACCAAACCTACCGCCAAGCTTCCCCTGATCAAAATCAATCGAAAACTGCCGACTCCCATCCGGCTCGACATTCTTGTAACGGCTGCGGCCCTCCCCGGAAAAGCGGTGAATTTGATGATCGGCATCTGGCTGCTAGCATCAATCAGCCGCTCACCGACGGTCTACCTAACCAGACGAACGATGGCGAGGGTTAACATTTCTCGCTTTGCCGCGACG
>ERZ724516.1692-NODE-1692-length-12736-cov-6.612491_pt1 | contig 12736 bp, 18 predicted proteins | sample MGYA00376049_ERZ724516 | MGnify/ENA primary metagenome ERZ724516 (study PRJEB28724, sample SAMN07190886) | activated sludge metagenome | isolation source: activated sludge of sewage treatment plant in Hong Hong | place: USA: Christiansburg, Virginia | collected... | reverse complement strand
GAGTGGCTTATTCATCGCCTTGCTCCTTACCATCGACTAGCTCTAGCAGTTCGTGGACTAACTCGATGTTATCGCCATGAGAACGCGGCTTGTACGCGGTCTGCTTTTCATCCAGTGAGAACAAAAGCTCAACGGCATATTCGCGCACGTTTGCAGTAATGATGGAATGGTCAACCTCACGCTCAGTTAGTTTGTTGGCCTCCGACTGCGCGGTAGTCAGTATCTCCACTAATAAAGTCAGGTTTTGCATAAGGTCTGATTTTGGAATCACTGCACCACTCATTAACGCGGCAGCTGTGCTTTTAATCAGGTCTTTAGCGTTGGCTAAGGCAAGGGTAATCGGGTTGCGGTGTGACATGATTACACCGCTCCCTTTGCGTGAGCGGCTTGATTCGCTACAGATTCACCATTCAACAGTTGGGCAAGGTCAGTGACGCGCCACATCAATCGGCTATTGATACGAATAGGACGCACGGGGCCACATTCTAAACACGCCCATTTTCTCAAGGTTTGGTCTTTACGGTTTAAGGCGTGGGCAGTTTCGGCAGTAGTTAGAAAGTCGCGTCCAGCAGCGATTACGGCAAGTGCGGGCGGAATTTGAATCTGCTTAGATACAATCGTAGATAACATATCATCACCATAGCGCGGGCGTTATTGCCGTTAATGCGCGTTGAGTGATTGATAATTTATGTGGAAAAGTAGGTAGTACTGCAAGTAGGTGGGTAGGTAGGTTTTTAGTTTTCAGTGGCTACTCTTTTCAGGAATCCCTTGTTCTTATCAAAAGCACTACCCCAAAAGCGAAAAAATGTATCTGCGTCCAAAAACATTTTAAATTTTCGGTCTTGGTCTTCATGGTTATAGAGGTTGTTCTGCACTAGCTCCCAAACACTGCTTCTCAACCCTGCGTGTCCTGATTGGGCTTCACTCGGCGGCAGGCTCTCGGGCGAGAAGCCAAGACTATCAAGTGCATTGATAATTGCCTGCCGTCTTTGTTGGTTCTGCGCCTCTCTGTTTAGCCTCACGCTTTGCCCACTAGTGTTTGGCTTGGGTAAATCATATTGTTGAATCGCCACATCAAGCCCATCTTCGTCCTTAAAAGTCATTTTTTTCAAATCTTTTAGATTTTGCTTAATATCATCATCGTCAATTTCTTGTTCAATAAGGAATTTTAGAAAATCAGCCTCGCTACAAGGAAAGGCCAGAACTGGCTCAAAAAGATTGCTAGTAGGATGTTTCGTTTGAGAATAGTATTCCTCTGGAGTGTAAAAAGCATCTGGGGAAGGTATTTTGATATAAACACCATCAGGACGAACCGAAAGCCATGGAACCCAGTTCTCATGCTCCCAAACTTCACATATTTTTACAAATTCAGCAGAGCAAATTTTCATTTCAGAGCCTCTAATGCTAATGAAGTACAAAAGCCATCGACATACTCAGGTAAGGAGTATCCACCTCATCCACAATCTTGCTCACAGGCAAAAATAATGTCAGCGGGGTCATCCAGACGAACAAAACCCAGTAACTCATAAAACCGCACAGCAGCTTTATCGGGTTGCCGTTCTTTCGCCCGCTAAAGCTAGGTGTGGTAATACGGTTATGCTGTTTTTTGGTGTTGGCTGTTTTGTTCGGTCAATAATTGCTTTAAATATTCAGGTGCTAGGTCTGCACCATTTGACCAAGTCACCGTTTTACACACAGGGTCTACCGTAGCAGAGGCAAATACAACGGGGTCTTTGAGTGGTTCAAACATCGTACCCCATAGCTCACCTGATAAATCGGCATAGCCTTCTGTGCCATCATCAAACTGCAACCATAAACGATAGTCAGGTAATGGTTTGGTATTGGTAACGTGTAAAATCATCCGTATTACTCCAATGGCTCAATCGGCTGCATAGGCTCTCTTTTTTGGGCATTTTCCCAATTATTAAGTAGCTCTTGACGATGAATAGCTAACCACTCGTGCACCAATGACAACGCTCTACGCGGCAAACTACCGCTATATACCTCACCATTCATGGTGATTAAAGCTTCATCACTACCATAACTCGCATGAAAATGAGGCGGATTATGGTCACGCCAGTACATCGTGATAATGATTCCAAAAAAGCGGCTAAGTTCGGGCATGGTAAAAGTCTCAGTATTATTTACTTGCTGCTTGACTGAGTAATTGTATTTGCTGCTGCTCAAGAATCACCCTACGTGCTGCTTGGTAGGCGTGTTCTAAAACAAATGCACTAACACTAATACCTGATAAAGCGGCGGCTCGCTCTATGGTTTGTTTTACTTCGGTAGTGGTGCGTAAGCTAATACGCTCTGTGGCTAAATTTGGCATCATACTGACTCAAAATGTACATCTGTATGCAGTACACTCAGTATAAACCATAACCATCAACAGAGGGGAATATCTATATATTTACTTCACCACACGCAAACGCTCCGTTATTTCAGTGGCAGCAAACTCAATACCAGCTTGCTCCAGTATCCATGCCTCCAGCTTGCTATGCCACATACGCAACAAATCTACAGGACGGCGGCGGTAATGTTTCTCGGCTATCGCACTCGGCTTATGCCCTTGAATTTGCGCCACCACACCAGTCGGCATCTCCACCCATTCTGCTAATGTGCCAAAAGAACGGCGCAGGCCATGAATGGAGAGGGGAGGCAAGCCAGCCACCAGCAAAGCCTTTCTATGGGCAATGCTTGGCTCTACTAATCGGCCTTCTTCAGTCGCTACAGTGGAGAATACCCATTGATTGCGACGCGGTAGTCCTGCCATGAGTTGTGCCACATAGGGAGTCAGAGGGATTACACGCTCGCCTTCCACCTTGTCACGAATGGTCAGCGTCAGCCAGCGAAAATCTACATCTGCCCATTGTAAGCCGCCTATTTCTTCGCGTCTCGCACCTGTCATTAGTGTTATTTGCAAATAGGCACTGATAACGGGATTGGCAATGCGGCGCACGGCTTCAAACCATGCAGAAAGTTGTTCTCGTTGAAGGCAGTCGTCTTTAGGTTTGGTTTTAGGAAGGGTTTTGCGAGCCACACGTCCTATATCGGAAATCACAACCAATTCAGCGTATTTAGGTTTGCTTTTACACCAGTTGAAAAAAGCTCGCAGAAGGCGAAAAGCTCCAGCGGTACTGGTGGCGCGTGTTGCTGACTCCTTTTGCAACCATGCTTCAAGCCGCTCGTTAGTCAGTTCTAATAGGCGTAGCGGCATTAGTTCGGCCAGTACACCTGCAATACGTTTACCAGTTCCTCGTTTGTATTCATCGCCACCCTGATAAGCGTATCGTTCATGGTCGTGTTTATGACGCTCTGACCATTTGGCACTCGCATCGGTTACATAGTCTGCCCATGCTTCTCCTACCGTGACATTCTCCTTACGACTTTGTTCGGTGGCGGCTTCAATAGCATCCTGTTTCGATTTTTCTTTTGCTTGTTCGCTTGCTTTGTTGTCGGCAATTACCTTGCGCGGGTCTTGACCATTATCAATCTGTTTTTGCCAATCGCGAGCCTTGTTTCTTGCATCGTCAATGCTCCATGCTCGAATGTCACCGATAGTCATGCGCGGCGTTTTTCCATCTATCCGACTTTGGAAGATATAAGCCTTGTTTCCAGACGATGTTGCCCTTAATGCTAGGCCGGGAACTTCGGTATCCCACAGAAAGGCCTGTCCACTTTCGGTGCTAAATTCTGTCACTCTTCCTGCCGTCAATTTAACCCTTGCCATACCGTTACCTGCTTACATGAAAACCCATGTAAGCACTATGTAAGCAAATTAAAGGAATGTCAATCAATCTAAAGCAATGGTAGATTATACGTGAAAACGGTAAGTGTATTGTTTTATAAGGATTTAGTTGTTTTTAGGAATGCTGATAAATGCTAATAAATGCTGTAATTTACGGATTGAAAATCCTTGTGTCGCTGGTTCGATTCCGGCTCGGGCCACCATGTATTTTAAGAAACCCGCTTTATGCGGGTTTTTTATTGTCTTTTTTACGCCTCAAAGCGATAGCCAACACCATAAATAGAACTAATACTGTCGTTTGTGGGGTCAACTGTTTGAATTTTACGGCGAATATTTTTAATATGACTATCAATTGTACGGTCATTCACTTCGTGCAAATCATCATAAACACAGTCGAGTAATTGACTGCGCGAAAACACGCGGCCTGCACGCTTTATTAATAAATTAAGTATTCTAAACTCCACTGTTGTTAATGGTAGAGCTTGCCCTTGCCATATAATACGCATACTTTCTTCATCAATTTTCCAGCGTGTTGGCGTAATCACCATACCTTGACTGCGCCTAATTAAAGCACGTACTCTGGCAAGCACTTCTTTGGGCGAAAAGGGTTTGCACACATAATCATCTGCGCCTACGTCTAAGCCTAATAATCGGTCAATTTCGTCTATTCGGGCGGTAAGCATCAAAATAGGCACATCGCTAACTTTACGAACCTGTTTACAAATTTCAATGCCATCTACTGACGGCAACATCAAATCTAAAATAATCGCGCTTGGTGTTGAGCCGGCAATCACATCTAAAGCCACTTGGCCATCAAAAATGGCCTGTGTTTGGTAATCTGCTTGGGTTAAGTAGTCGATAAGTAATTGATTTATTTTGACATCATCTTCTATGACTAATACTAACGGTTTAACGGTGTTATTCATGCCGTTTGCTCCATGTTTAGCGGAAGTTGTATGTGTATAGCTAATCCGCCATGTTTGGAGGCGGCTGCCCAAATGTTGCCATGATGTGCTTTAACAATGGCACTGCAAATAGCCAAACCTAAACCGCTGCCTGTGCTTTGGCGTGTTCTGGCGCGGTCGAGCCTAAATAAAGGATTAAAAATTTGCGTTAATGCCTCATCAGGCACATGAGGAGGACTGTCTTCAATCACTATTTTTAGTTGATGTGGCTCATCAAGGTATAGGCTAATTTCTATCATGCCCTTTTTATCACTATAAAGAAGTGAGTTATCTAAGACATTATTTAACAGTTGCTCGATGCGCGTGTAATCCCACTGGGCATCACAGGTGTTGGGTAACTTATTGTTAATAATCACGTGCATTTGTTGACGCTCGGCTTTGGGTTTAAAGCGTTCTAAGGTGTGATTAAGTGCCGTTTTAACGTCAACCTGAGTGATATAACACGGAAACGCGCCCACATCGGCCATTGATAATAAATGCAAATCATCGACTAAACGACCTAAACATAAAATATCTTCGTGTAGTGATTGAATCGCTTGAAGAGTGAGTGGGCGCACGCCATCAAGCATGGCTTCGGTTTCGCCGCGTAATACTGACAATGGCGTTCTTAGCTCATGCGAAATATTGGCAATCCAGTGGCGACGATTAGTATCGAGTTGCTGTAGCTCTAAAGCCATGGTATTAAGGTTGTGCATAACATCACCAATTTCATCATGACGCGTGTTAGTTAGCCGCACATCAAATTCACCTTGGGCAATACGTTGGCTTGCTTGCTGAATCGCCAATAAAGGCGCAACCCAATAGCGCGATAATAAACGCGCCACCACTAAGGCAATAATAATAAGCGTTAAGGAAATGAGCAAAATGCCGCCATATTGTCGTTGTAAAAACTGCATTTCGATGCTGTCGGTGGCAGGTTTGGCAAGCAATAACCGAACATAAGCCAGCGTTTTTCCTTTAACCATAATAGGCTGTTGAATATAGCTTTTGTCGTTGGCAAAAATTAGAAGTGGCCCTTGTAAGTGTTCACCGTCAATACTGTAAATGGCGACTCTATCGCCAAACCTAGAGCCATCATGTTGTGGTGGAGCTGGTCGATTGGGTGGTGGACGCTCACCTTTATGCGGTGGTGGTACGCGCTCATTAACTTGAGCATCAATGCCATTTGCTTGTGCTAAGGCGGCTAAAATTTTACGTATATTAAATTGGTTAATATTGTCATTGTTTGTGTATTGTTTGGCGGCTAAGTGTGCAAATTGTTCTAAATAGGCTTCGTCTTGATGTTGCAAATAGTCGGCAAAACCTGCGCGTAAATTCCATGCCATAAACACACTAATCGTTATCACGGCCAAAAAAGCCGCCATGCTCAAGGCTAAAGACAACTGAGAAGCTAATCTTAGCCGATACAACGGATTACTCTTAGTCAAAAAATGGCGCAATCGAATCTCCCAATACCACATTAAAAACAAAATATTGAGCTATTAAACGGCCAAAAACAGAGGCTGCCTAGCAATATTTATTAAATTTTACTCTCCATAGTTGCTCCACAATTGCTGTTTAAGATGGCTTTATCAAGTCTAAAAACAGATTTTATTATTTAATATTGTGGAGTTTTATGATGAACAAATTAGCCAAAATACTCACTGCTTTAGGATTGTTAATCTCAGTCTCGGCCTGTGCATCTGCCGAGCAAGGTGGTGATAAACAAAAACGTATGCCACCGCCCGAAGCTTTATCGGCCTGTAAAAGTTTAAAAAGTGGTGATGCTTGTCAGTTTACTGGACGACGCAACGACACCGTAAAAGGCATTTGCTTTGCACCTACCGAAGGTCAGTTGGCGTGCAAGCCGACTAATCCTCCCCAAAAGCCACAATCTTAATACAGTGCGTTTAATACAAAGCGGAGTAAAAACAATGAATAAATCGCTTTTAATATCGAGTTGTTTGAGTGTGGTGGTGGCAACTGCAACAGGCTGCAACTCTAACAGCAGTAACGACAGCACAAGCAATAGTGTTAGTACCACAACACCAACCACTGAGACGACGACTCCCACAACAGATAACACGACAACCACGCCAGTAGCCACGACAACCACTACGGCAGGTGTCGCGTGTGACTACAATTACAGTGGTTTTAATAGTGATAAGTCAGTGAATTTAACCAGTAGTGCAGCATGGTCGTGCAACACAACCAGTCGTTATTTAACCGCTAATGGCATACCAGACCACGAAGTGGGTACGTTTCCAAATGTAAATAATCCTAATACGATTAGTGCAACCACAATCACCCAAACCTATAGCTTAACGCCAGCGGTGGTTAGCACAACTGGCAATATGGCAACGGTAGTAGGCTTTGCATTAAATGGCGTTAAATTTGACCCTGGTACAGGTGGCACTTGTAATGATACTGGAGCGAGTTGCAGTCTTGGTGGCAATGTGGGTGCGTGGCGTATAGAAGCATTAGGTCAAAGCTCGTTTAATTTTGGCACTGATGAGAACAATGCCCATGTGCAGCCTACAGGTGAATATCACTATCATGGTATGCCCGAAAAATTTATGGCTAAGTTAAACAAAGGCGCGGCCATGACGTTAGTGGGGTGGGCGGCTGATGGATTTCCAATTTATGCGCGTTACGGTTATATGACGGCGATGGATGCCACATCGGCCATCAAAGTGCTTAAAGGCAGCTACAAAGTTAAAACCACACCTGATGCCAGTCGTCCTGCAACAAGCCTCTATGCAATGGGGGCGTTTAAACAAGATTATGAGTATGTGGCAGGTTTGGGTGATTTAGATGAGTGTAATGGACGTACAGGCGTTACGCCTGAGTTTCCTAAGGGCATTTATCATTATGTGATTACCGATACCTATCCCTTTATTGGTCGTTGTTTAAAAGGTACGTCTGCGGCAGCAGGTGGCGGTATGCCTCCTATGGACGCACCTCCTACAGACGGTTCATTACCACCACCAATGGACGGCACAACACCGCCACCGCCTGCGGCTTAAGTTCTCAAAATATCTCAAAAAACGGGGTGAACACTGCGTCACCCCCCTCTAAAAATAGGTGAGCTTGTGAATAATATAGGTTTAAAACGCTATGTGAGATGTTTGTTGAGCATATGGTTTTGTTTTATGCCTTTGTTGGCGCAAGCGCATTTAATGGTGGCGCAACGCGGCACACTTAACTTGGTTGATGACGGGGCTTATATGGTGTTGTCGGTGCCTGTCTCGGCATTTATAGGCGTAGATGACAACCAAGATGGCTTGTTGTCTTTACACGAATTGGAGGTGCATCAAAGCGAGTTACAGCAGCAAATTATGGCAGGTGTTAGTTTAAGGCATCAAACACAAGCCTTGCCTTTGCAGGGCATTATGTTGAGTTTATCGCCCGAACATACCTCATCAAACATCAATATAGATAATTCAAATGCCGAGCAATTGATTGTATTGGGGCGTTTTGCCTTAGCAGAGGCCAAAGGCCAAGCACTCAATTTATCGTTGACTCTATTTGGCAAAGCGAGTTTTCAACAGCAAATGAATATTTTAGTGACACAGGCACAAAATAAAAATCAATTGATTTTTACGCCCTCAAATACACAGTCGTTATTATTTGCTTCACGCGCCTCTATCTTCACAAACTATGTAGTGCTGGGTGTTGAGCATATTTTAACGGGCTTTGACCATTTGTTATTTTTATTGGTGTTATTGATGACGGGTGGACGCATAGGGCAATTATTGCTCGTGTTGACTGCCTTTACCGTAGGTCATGCACTCACCTTGGGCGCGAGTGTGGTGTATGGCATTAGCTTGCCTGCAACGCTTGTTGAGCCAATGATTGCGGCAAGTATCTTATTGATGGCTTTATTTGAAAAACTAAAATCATCGTTGGCGACAAGCCATTTTTTACAGTTACGCTTAGGTTTGGTTTTTAGTTTTGCTTTAATACATGGTTTTGGTTTTGCGAGTTCTTTAACCGAGTTGGGTTTAGATAAAAATCATTTATTAGTCAGTTTGCTCGGCTTTAATGTGGGTATAGAAGTAGGGCAGATGTTGTTTGCAGGCTTAGTTTTAGTTGCTGCCACGCTGATATTAAAAATGTTGGGGCAGGCACGGCTTAACTTTTTGCGGATTCAATTAATTGTAGCTGCAATGGGTATTAGTAGCGTGTGGTTTTTGTATAGAGTGACGGGTTTTGAAGTGTAAAACCCGCTTGATGTGGGTTTTTATTACTTTACTTGAGGCGGTAGCGGCGGGCTATGTTTCGACTTTGGTTTAGGCGGACGCGGTTTAAGTTGCAAGCTTTGCATCAAACTTTGTTGAATACTTTCACAACGTGAAACTTCTATATCTAAACTCTGATACAGCATACCTTGTGTGTCTTCTAAGACCACATGACATAAATCATTTTTGGGGTTTGGTGTAATCGCATCAACATATTTAATGGTTTTAATATCAAAATTCTGCTTGTATTGGTTAGGCACAGCAAAAGATAACACTAATTGTTGAGGCTGTACTTCTAAACGGTAAAACATGGTGCTTAAATTAAAGGTGCTAAAGGTTAAACTTGCACTGACCATGAGTACACCAGCCGCTAACACTGCCCACTTATTAACGCCAAACACTTTATAAATTAACAAACACATCAAGCTCGTTAATACGATACTAATGATAAGAATAGGATAAATAGACTGGCTAATTTGTGCGGCTGTGCCAAATTCAAAAATCATGCTGTACCTTTAAGTTGAGCTAAAAACGCCATATCCATATTAGCTTTAATGGTGCGCCAATTGGTATTCAAAATTTGCGCGGCGGCTTCGTAGCTACTGGTTTGTGCATACACCAAGGCATAATAACGCCCCAAAATTTGAGCATTTGTTAATTGGCCTTGCAAAATAGACGCAGCAAATTGTTGCCGTACATCGCTGTGTTGTTGCGCTTGTGCAGGCCGATACACCCCATGAATCAAAATACTGCGTACGCATTGTTCTAACTCGCGCATATTACCTGCCCATTTATAATGCGGCAAATGTTGTTGTATCCATAAATGCGCTTCTTGGGCAACTTCATTGGCAATGTCAGGGTTTACTATTTTGGCAGTAACTAGCGTTACAAGATGCTGTAATTCTTCAGGATTATCAGCTAGTTGTGTGGCTAAAGAGGGCGTATAAATAATATCCGAACACAAACGATAATATAAATCAGCTCTAAATTTGCCGCTATCAATGGCCTCGGCTAAATTACGATGGGTAGCCGAAATAATCTTGCCATAAAACTCCCGACGTTGATTGTCACCCACCCGCATAAACTGCCGATTTTGCAACACTCTTAATAATTTGACTTGAATTTCGGCAGGTAACTCACCAATCTCGTCCAAAAACACACTTTGACTATGGTGCGAGGTTTCTAAATACCCTGCACGGTCTGCTGCTGCACCTGTAAACGAGCCTTTTTTGTGGCCAAACAATTCACTTTCTAACAAGGTTAAGGGCAAAGCCGCCAAATGCACTGCCTGAAAATCTTGCAAATAATCGCCTTCAAAACGCTGACTTTTAGCATTAAACGGAATATAACGCGCCAAGCCAATGGCCGAGGCAACTAACTCTTTGCCTGTTCCCGATTCGCCCAAAATAAGGGTAGAGACTTCGTGCATACGCGCATACAAAGAACGGTGATAACGCCGAATGTTATAGCCAAAAATTGACTGCCATACCGCCATGCGTAAATTTGATGCCGCTTGAGATGTACCCAAAATAGCTCTAAAAATAAAATGAAAGGCGCGTCTAATTTGAAAAAACAGCGCAAACATATGTTCAAGCTGATATTGATGCTGCTCTGCTAAGGGTGTGCCGCCAAAAATAGCCTGCCAATCTTTGCTAAAGCGTCCAAAAAAAGGCATCACCACACGGCTTAAATGCTCCTCGGTCACGACCTGATAAAAAGCACTTTCGTAGCGATAATACAAGGCGTACAAGGCCAACTCGCCATAAACCTCCCATTCTTGAGTGTTAGGAATATAGCCTGTTTGTAGGCATTGTTGGGCTTTTTGTAATAATTCTTCGGCGCGCTGCGCGAGCTTTGCCAAGTTAGGGCTAAAACCTTGATGCGTTGGGGTGATTATCCATATATGAAAAGCAGGGGTGTATTCTTCCCCTAAAATTTGTTTTTCTAAGGCAATACGTTCTACACCAAATGGGTTGGTAAAACCGACTTCGCCCAAGGCTTTTGCGATGTTTAAATCTTGTGTGCTAAATAGATTTTTCATGGTAATGCTACATTTTTTGTTTGTTTTTACGCCAAAAAATGTATATCAAAAACATCATATCTTCTAGTTATTTTTTATTTTTTAGGTATCTTATTGAATAAGTTGAATTTAATTTTTAGTAAAAAGTTGGCATGACTCTCGCTTTATATACCTCAAACGTAACCAATGAGAACAACATCATGTACAACGAACAAGGTATTCAGCAAGACTCTTCATCTTGGATTTTTTGTGTTAAAGCGTGTTTTGTGTCAGCCATTGGCGCAATGGGTGGCGGTATTTTTATGTTACCTGCGGATATGTGGATTAAAGGCTATATGTTGATGGGGATGCTGTTTACTGTTGGCTCTACTTTTACCTTGGCCAAAACCATGCGTGACCAACACGAAGCGCAAAAGCTGATTCATAAAATCAGCAACGCAAAAACCGAAAAAATGCTCAAAGAGTTTGAGATGAGTGGAAACTAAAATAAATAAGCAGGAGTGGAAAAATGAAAGCATTGTTATTGAGTTTTTTATTGATGTTTGGCGTAAGTGTTTTGGCGGATGAAATACCAAATGTGGTTAAAACAGACTCCAAGCAAAAGAGTGGTTTTTTATCATCAGGCGAAGTGGAGCAGATTGTTGGTGCAATAGGAATTATTGGATTGGGTAGTATAAGTACCTAAGCAAAATTTAATTTATATTTTTTACCTATATTTTGCAGGATGTAAGTGACATTTTCTCTGAGTGTTGAGAAGTTAGTGTATGAGGTTAATGGTAACCATTGGTATTTGATGTGTCGCCACAAGATTTCAATCAGATTTAACTCAGGACAGTACGCAGGTAAATAATGTATCCATACACGTTTTAGCATCCAGTCTTTGATACAATCTTGAAATGCTCGACTGTGATGGATAGAGGCGTTGTCCATGACCACTATGCGCCATGTTTTTTCATCATTTTTTTGTTCAACAAAGGCATTGAAGGCGGCAATAACTGTCTGACTATTGACTGTTTTTTCGGTCTGCTGAAAAAAAGCAGGCTGTGTTTTGCTGAAAAAGCCCAAGACATTCAAGCGCGGACTAGCGGTGCTAGGGATTCGTATGGTTTGACCTTTTGGTTGCCATGCATAAGGAACAACGGGATGTAGACTGAATCCAGACTCATCAAAATAGTACAACTCCCATCCCTTGGCCTTGGCTTCTGAGCTATTCAGGGTCGCCAATACCGTGTGTTCTTCAGCAAACACTTGAGCATCAGGCTCTTTGCCTACCGTGCAACGACAGCGTTTCCAACAGTAATTGGTGTTTTTTTTAACAGTCTCTTCGCTGTATCCAAACTGGATGATTTTCCTGTCAACGCTATCAACTGAGAGTGTGCTTGTCGTAATTGTTGGGGGGAGTCATCAATAAATGATTTTAAATGAGCACCGTCAACTGCCGTATAAATCGGTGGGCGGCCACTACGGGGAGCATCATATAAACCTGATAAACCTGCTTTTTCCCAATGGTTAAACCAATGTGATATCACAATAGGGACAACAAATGACAGGTCAGCAATATCACGTCTTGAATAACCCATGGCACTCCAAAGAATTGCTTGTGCGCGTTGTCTCACTCGTTGATGTGGGCAACCACTGACCGCTTCGTGAAGCATGGATTCTATTTCAGAGCTTAAAGGGGATACATATTTCATGGTACACCATCCGTATGATCAATTAACTATCATCATTAAGCATAGACCATTCATAAAAAACTAATAAATTTCTGCATTAGTACTTA
>ERZ724516.1691-NODE-1691-length-12738-cov-7.350627_pt1 | contig 12738 bp, 14 predicted proteins | sample MGYA00376049_ERZ724516 | MGnify/ENA primary metagenome ERZ724516 (study PRJEB28724, sample SAMN07190886) | activated sludge metagenome | isolation source: activated sludge of sewage treatment plant in Hong Hong | place: USA: Christiansburg, Virginia | collected... | reverse complement strand
CTGAAAGGTCGTTTCCCTCCAGCGAATTGCGAAAGCTGTTTGCGAATTAATGAAACATATTCCAAATAAATCAGAACAATCAGAATCGGACTTATCAATTATCCACATCGAAGCCATCAGCCATCCGCTAATAGCCATCAGCAATCAGTAATTAGTAATCAGTAACCTTACGGAACGACCTTTTCACTTCCTCGCCTTCTTACCTTCTTAAAATGTACCGTCCGTCTGCTGATTCTTTCCATTGAACGGATTCATTCTGCTCATCGACTTTATCTCCATACCTGAAGCCCGCATGACGGCACGATCACCGAACCGGTCGCGGATATGATCCATAGATTGATAAAGGCTGGTTAATTTAGGAGAGTCCTCAAACAAGGAGAACTGGTGGCTGCCTTGCACAAGTTCGCTGAAGCGGAGTCCGATCAGCCTGACGAGGACGCGACGATTGTATAGTTTGTCGAAAAGACCGGCGACTATCGGCAGAATTTCATGGTCGGCTGCGGTATAAGGGACCTTTTTCTGTAGGGTCTTGGTATCGAAATCGGAATAGCGAATCTTAACTGTGATGCAGGCGCAGACTTTATTTTCCCTTCTTAGTTGTAAAATGAGGCTTTCGACCATGGCTACGAGGATCGATTTTAGTCTTGTCACGTCGATGGTGTCTTTGTCGAAGGTACGTTCAGAAGATATGGATTTCTGTTTGTTATATTGCACCACGGGTGACATGTCGATGCCATTCGCCTTTTTCCAGATGGCTACACCATTCTGTCCCAGGGCACCTTCCATCATTTGTATGGGCATATTCTGGACGGTATTGATGCGACGGATGCCCATTTCGCAGAGTGTTTGAAATGTTTTTAATCCTACCATCGGGATCTTGCGGACAGAAAGTGGGCTTAGAAATTCTTTTTCGGTGCCCAGGTCGATGCGGATCTGATTGTTTGGCTTGGCTTCTCCGGTGGCGATCTTAGATACAGTCTTATTTTGAGAAAGCCCAAATGAGATAGGCAGCCCTGTTTCACGGATGATCTTTGTCCTCAGTTCGGACGCATATTTCAGGCATCCGAAAAACTTGTCCATACCGGTTAGGTCGAGGTAAAACTCGTCAATGGAGGCGATCTCATATACCGGAGCAGCTTCCTTAATGATCTCTCCCACCATTTGAGAATATTTGGAGTACAGCATCGAATCACCTTTCAACACGATAGCTTCCGGACATCTGTCGCGCGCCATCTTCATAGGCATGGCAGAATGAACACCATACTTGCGTGCTTCATAGCTGCAGGACGCCACGACGCCGCGCCCACTGGTACCACCAATGAGTATTGGTTTATTCTCAAGGCTGCTGTCCTGCAACCTTTCACACGATACAAAGAATGTATCCAGATCCATATGTAATATCGCTCTGCTGTCCATCATGCAAAATTACGAATAAGTCGTCAATATAATGATGAATAAGTCGTCATTATTTTAAAAGAGTAGAAGCCAGAGGTCTGAAGTCAGAAACTAGAGACTATCCATTGACATCTGGCGGCTAGATAACCAATTAATTTACCAATAGATTTGATTTCAAAAAGAAACAAGCTACCGCTTATATAGGGTGATACCTGCTGGCTTTTTCATAAAATTGAAAAAACTTCGTTACTATTTGTAAATGCCTTAAATTCTAATGGATTTCCGCTGAAATCAAAGACAAACATTGTTAATTGTTCTCCGGCTTTACCTTCATATCTTTTTTGTGGTTTAACCAAAAATTCGATTTTTTCCTTCTCAAGTATTTTCTGGATTCTTTGAAATTGATCGATTTCCAATAAACATCCAAAATGGGGTATTGGAACAATAATTCCATCCACTTTTCCACAATAGTCTAATTTTGGAAAATTATCACTTACATGAGCGGATAATTGATTATCAAAAAAATTGAAATCAATCCAATTTTCAGTTGATCTTCCTTCTTCACAACCCAAAATTTCAATGTAGAACTTTCGAGTTGTCTTTATATCTTTTACTTTAAAAGCGTAATGAAATTTACTCATCGATTTTGTTAATTTTATATTTTGTAATATATGTTTTAAGGCTGCAGGTAATGAATTAAGGCAACAAGAGGGCGAGGCTTTTGGAGATTATACGCTCGCGTTCGCAGGGTGTTGGGAGAGGCGCATCTCATAGGAGCGATCGGATGAGGCTATCTACTCGATTGTACAATGTTTTTTTGATTTTTAAGACTGTAATTATAAATATTATTTTTCATTAATATATATTGGCAATTCTGATCTTTCTATGATCTCACCTATTGGTTCAGAATAAAGACCCTTACTTCTTAATATGGATTCCACTTTTTGAGCAGCTTCTTTTTTGACAGCAATTAGTAATCCTCCACTGGTCTGTGGATCAAATAAGATATGTCGTTGCGTTTCGTCTTCAATTTTTAGCTTGTGACCGTAACTGTCCCAGTTTCTTAGCGTTCCTCCGGGTATACATTTTTTATCAAGATAGCTATGAATTTCTTTGAAAATCGGCACTTTGTTATAGTTAATATTCGCGGAGACATTACTGCCCTCACACACTTCCAATAAATGTCCCATTAGCCCAAATCCAGTTACATCTGTTAAAGCTGTAACCGCCTCTATTTCTGAGAGTTCTGATCCAACATCATTTAGAATAACCATCGAATTGGCAGCAATATCTATATGGTCCTCTTCTAAAATACCTTTCTTTTGTGCGGTTGCTAAAATACCAATACCTAAAGGTTTGGTTAAATAAAGTATGCTTCCTGGTTGAGCGGTATCATTACGTTTTAAATTCGAGATTACAACCGATCCGGTAACTGCAAGTCCAAATATAGGTTCAGGATTATCTATACTATGGCCTCCGGCAAGTATAATATTTGCATCAGAACAGGCTTTTCTACCACCTTCCATTACTTGAGCGGCAACTTCAGGAGCTATTTTGTCAATCGGCCACCCTAAGATTGCTATCGCCATTAATGGTTTTCCTCCCATAGCATATACATCGCTTATCGCATTGGTAGCGGCAATCCTTCCAAAGGTGAAAGGGTCGTCAACTATGGGTAAGAAAAAATCTGTAGTACTAATGATGGCTGTTCCATTACCCATATCATAGACCGCAGCATCATCTCTGGTGTCGTTACCTACCAAAAGGCGAGGGTCATCAATTTGGATGGAACTAGATTTTAATATGGTAGTTAATACTTTGGGTGATATTTTGCAGCCACAACCGGCACCATGGCTGTAGCTTGTCATTTTTATTGATTCATCCATTATTCTGATCTATTAAACTTATTAAAATATCCGCAATTTCTTCATGATTCGCGGAGGTGATTTCAAGTGTTTGAATTGAAGATTCTTCTCGTTTTTGTAATCCTTTTAAGTAGTATTTATCGTAATAAAATAGGATAATCTCTACAACTTGATTATAATTTTTGTTTTCAAGCGCATCCAAAGCGAATTTAGCTTTATCATACCCAAGCTTTTTACTTATTCGACTAATTGCCCCAGCCAATTTATTCTGACTTAGATTAGCGTATGTATTAACAAGGTGTTCTATTCTTTTTTCTAATGGAATATTTAGGAAATATACAGGCATAACTCTCATACGAAGATAAAATAGATTAGGAATTGATACATTCCCAATTATTCTACTTTCATCCTCAATCCATATTGGTATATTAGAATTTAATCTTCTTAATATTGAAAAGAGCTTATTCTCAAATTGCTCAGTTGTAGGCTGAGGTGGAAGATCTATTCCTCCAAACACAGAACCTCTATGGTGAGCCAATCCTTCCAAGTCAACAACTTGTTGCCCTTTCTTTTCTAAAAAATGCAGTATTTCAGTTTTGCCTGTGCCTGTATATCCACCTAAGATTTTAAGATTAAAAGGTTCTTCAAAAGATCGCAACACATAATTTCTAAAAGATTTGTACCCATTTTCAATAACGTAAACCTTTTTAAAACCATGCTCGATAAGATGATCGGCAAAAGCGCTACTCCTCATGCCTCCCCGCCAACAATGCACAACAACTACTTTTTCAGGGGCAATCTCAATAGATTTATTTATAAATTCATTTAGTTTGGGAGTTACAAATTCATAACCAAGCTCAATTGCCCTTTCTTGTGACACTTTTTTATAGGCAGTGCCAACTATTGTGCGCTCTTCATCAGTAAATAAATCAACATTATGAGCATCGGGAATTTGTCCTTTGGCAAACTCTCCAGGTGACCTTACATCTATAATTGGAATGTGCTCTAAATTTTGAAAGTAAAAATCTATGGTAATGATTTGTTTCATTTTAATGTCTGTATAATTTTTCAGCGGTAAACTTGTTAAATAAAAGGGAGCCTGCAAGTGATGCGCAAGTAGGGTGGTGGAGGAGCAGACATCGGAGCAGTCGGTTGAGGCCGTCTAAGCTATTGGCCAATGGCATTATATCAGAGCTAAAAATTCTTTCGTTGATAGTACAGGAATTTTTGAATTTTTGAAATCCTTCTTATTTCGAGTGATAATTACATCGATTTGATTTTCGATAGCAGAGTAATACTGAAGTCCATCTTCAAAGTCTGGGAAACTCTCATCACTCAGTGCTAATTCAGCTATTTTGTCATCTAAATTTAATAATTCTACCAGAACTTTAAATTTTCTTAAAATCTCTCTTGCTTCCTTTGCCGATTTTAGTTTTGTTAGGATGTAATTTGTATTCGCAAATGTTAAAGATGTAATTGTTAGTACCAGTTCTTTTTTGTCTGCGCGAGAAAATAAAGCGGCAGCTTCATCATAGAACTTCTCTCTTTTTGAAAGAAGATCCATAACAATATTAGTATCAATTAGTAATCTGCTCATTTATATTTCTCTAGTAAATAATCTGCATAAGCATCTTTTACATCAAAATCTTTGTCCAGTGAAATTACACCGCTTAAACTTTCTACAAGTGGTGTAATTTCTGGTGAACTTTTATTGCGTTTAACGAGCGTGGATAAATAGGACTCGATAAGTTTCGATAGACTAATATCATTCGATTTAGCATAATCTTTTGCACTTTCGATAATTGACTTATTCAGACTAAGTGTGAGTTTTTTGTCCATATACATTATTTTACGTACAAATATAATTAAAAATTACGTAGAACTCCGTTAGTAATAGATTTTATTTTGTTTGTGCTTAGCTTATTGGGCTTCGAATAAGCTGGCGATTTCGAAGCACTGCTGTAAGGGATCTGCCACCACAAAATTTAGTAAGAAGCGCAAAGTTTCATATAACCACTGAGCCGCCAGTTTCTTGTTAGCGCTGTGTTTGTGCCACAAATGGCAAACCCTTCTGTAAAATTAGCACAATTCAAAGAGAGCGAGGATGGTTGAAAGGACATTTATTATTAAGGGAATGGATGTCAAATTTTGAGAAATTATCATCGCTCAAAGCCAATTCAGTTACTGAGTCATCTAGATTTAATATTTCTACGAGAACTTTAAATTTTTTTTAAAATCTATTTTGCCAACTTCACCGAACTGCCTTTGAATTCAAATTAGCGAATTTATCAAGCCTGAGGTTGGATGAAGTTAAAAGTTAATACTTCTTAAAAATTCATTTGGACTCATAAATGGAAGAATTGAATTTTTAAAATCTTTTGGATTTCGTGTAATTATAATTTCACACTATGAATCGATAGCATTGAAGTGATGCAAAGCGTCTTCATAATCAGAAAATTTTGAATTCAAACTTTTTTCCATAATACTTTCATCAATTTTGCAGATTTCACTAAACAATTTGAATTTCCATAGTTTCTCTTTTGCTATTTTAGGATTTTCATGTTTACTAGAAAATAATTTACCGTTGCATACGAAATCGGCAAAGAAACAAGCGCAACTTTCTTTTGGTCAGCCAATGACGCTATCTTTGCAGAGGCGAAATAGAAATCTTCGCGCTCGCCTAAAAGATCTAGCATTATGTTTGTGTCAACATAAATTCGCTTTCTTATTTATATTTTTCGGTTAAATATTTGTGATATTCTTTTTTGTAATCTAGGTCAGACGGTATGTTTACGCCAGTTTGTAAGCTTTTGACAAATGGTGAAATTTCAATTTCATCATCATCGTTTTTCTGACCAGAGGTTAATGAACCTAAGTAGTTTTCGATCAAACGAGACAAACTAAGTTTCCTCCTGGAAGCGTATTTTTTAGCTTTTTTAATTATTTCTTGATCGAGCTTTAGTGTGAGTTTAGCATCTATATTAAATTTTCTATATATAAAATAGATTTTTGTTGATATTGTACCAATGAAGCTGAAATAATTTTGGTTAACGCCTGTTAGCGGATCGTTGTTCTCTTTCGTTCATGTCGGTCAGAATTATTTTGTAGGCTTTTTGTCAAGGAATTTTTCAATCATTGGAACAACAAGGTCGCTTTCTTTAAATTCAGGTGTTATTGTTGTAATTTCTCCAATGTATTGTCCGTGTCCACCCGGAATTATTGCTAATTCAGAATTTGAAATTAGTCTGTGCAATTCAATAGCGTGTTCTGGAGTGATAACGTCTTTGTCACCAATAATGATTAAAGTCGGGGCTTTGATAGATTTTATTTGCTCGTCCGGAATATCTTTGAAGTTTACCATTCTCTTTGCATCTCTGTCATGCATAACTTGTAAACCATTTGTGTCTGCGGCAACTTTTTTATAACCATCTTTTAGAAGTTCGGGCATATTTTCAAATTTGGCATTTTCCATAAAGCCCCAAAACCATTCAGGAACTCCGTTTCGTTTGGCAAGTGCAGAACCTAAAATTATTTTGTCAACTAATTCAGGGTGTCGAATAGCTATTTGTAAAGTAGTTGTCCCATCGTTGCTAAAACCGAAAAAGTCCGCCTTGTCTATTTTTAAGTTTTTGAGAAGTGTAGCAATATCATCTGCATCCTGTTCAAATGTTAAGTCAGCATTTCGGTCATTTGTCCGCCCGTGAGCTTGAAGTTCTATTGCAATTACTTGTCTGTTTTTGGCAAGCAATGGAATGATTTTCTCAAAGTTTGTCTAAATTGTCGAACCACCACCGTGAATTAAAACAATTGGTTTCCCTTGTCCATGAATTTCATAATACATTTTCAGTCCATTCACTTCCGAATAGCCATTTTTAAAAGTCAAACTGTCGCTTGTTGTAGTCGCCATGCTCTTTTCTGTGTTTTGTGTTTTGTCGTTGCACGAAGTCAATGTGAAAATTGTCAATGCAAAATAAATAATTGTCTGTTTCATTTTCTGTTGGTTGTGTTCTCCTTTGCAATGACCGTTAACGGTTTCGGGCTTTGCGAAGGTGGCGATTTTTACCACAAATGTTCATACAAAGCACACACTTCAAATTTACGAAAAACTGTATTACGAAGCACTAAACCGCCACTTTTGCCAAGCCGCTGTAGCGGTAGTGCTTTTTCTTCTGTCGTTTCTGTTTACTACAATACAAAAAAGTTTCTTGTTCGAAAACAAGAAACTTTTGAAATTATTTTTGATTTAATTTATGGCTTTACTAAAGTGTAATGTTCTTGTCTTGCACTTGAAAAATCCATTAACGAACCAAAGGCTTGACCTTCTTTTAGGGTCATAAAAATTGGCGTCCAAGCTTCTGCACTTTCTTTGTCGTCCCATCGAATGATGATAAGCCAAGTTCCATCTGTATCCTGATAAACGTCTCTGCCTTGATAACCTTTTTGGTTTTTGATTTTGCCGACCCGGATTTCATTTTCGGCTTTTAAAAATTGTTCTTTTGTTACTTCTGATTTTAACTTGAAGCGAACAACCTCTAAGTATTGAGTTTTTACTTCCATAGATTGTTTTGTTTTTTTTGTTTGTGCAGTTGCAATAGTTGTAACGGCAAACATTGCGATTAAGATTGATAAAAATTTGACTTTGTTCATTTTATTTTAAATTTGTTTGTTAAAAAATTCCATTCGTACTGTTGGAAAATCTATCATTGACCCCAAAATTTTCATTGTTGGGTCTTGCTTTAAGGCTTCAAACCATGCGTCCATATTGGCTTTGGTGTCAAAACGCATATCCATTAACCAATTTCCGTCTTTGTCGGTGCTTAATTCACGACTGATAAACCCCTTTTGGGATTTTATTAATCCGTTTCTTACGGCTTTTTCGGCATCAATAAATTGCTCTGTTGTAAAGCCTTCCTTCAATTTGAATTTAGCTATTTCTATGTATTCCAATTTTGAATTTACTTTTTTGGTTTGTGCATTGCATAAGATTGAAAAGGCGAAAAATGTAAATAGTATTAAACCTAATATTTTCATTTTGCGTCACGTTTTTGAATAACACCAATTAAAGTTTTAATCAAAAATATTTCTGCAGTTAAAAACACCAAAGGCATTGCAATCATTGCATCAACTTTACCTGAAACCAAAGTCATAATTATGGTTTGAATTTCTACCAATGCTCTTATGATTAATACAATTGTAATACTTTCAGGAACGCCTTTTAAGGCTACAATTAACAAACCCAAACCAATCGCTAAATTCCTTGCTGCAAACTCGTTACTGGCTTGCTTTAAAATCCCATTTGTCAAATCCAAACCTGCTCCGTTGTGAAATAAAATAGACATATCAAAGTAGCCCATTATGCCAAATAGGATATTTAAAAGGGCTAAAACGCCAACGGAAATGCGTACCCATTTTGGTACAAAATCTATATGTGTTGTCATAGTTTTATGATTTTAATTGTTTCATTGCTGTCCCCCAATCTTCTAGATGGTGAACAGATTTTAATTGACCGTTTTCTATTGTATGAAAATCAATCGACATAATTTCGAATGATTTTGTACCGTCAGTAGGCAAACCCATAAAATCGCCATTAGGTGTACCACTTACTTTGCTGCGAACAACAAACTTGTTGCCTTCGCAAATCATATCTTGTGGTTCCCATTTCAAATCTGGAATTAATTTCCAAAAATGTTCTAATTGTCCAATCAATGCTGATTTTCCTTTGCTTTCAACAGAACCTGATGAAATAAAATCGTCTGCTAAAATTTTGGTTAGGATTTCTGTTGATGTTGTCTCGGTATTTACAGTTAATGCTTTTCTGTAAAATGCAGTTAACGCTTCTCTGTTTTTGTCCATTTTTATTAATTTTTGAATTGTTAATAATGATGGTGCAAAGATGAAACGACTTCAAATTTTGAACAATGGACAAATCAGCCTTTGTATGGTACTTTTGGGAAAGTTTATTTAGAAAGGTACTTTTCTCGAAATTCTACGGGTGTAGTTTCGGTGTTTTTTTTGAAATAGCGAACAAAATAGGCTGGGTCTTCAAAGCCTAGATCTTGTCCGATTTCTTTAATTGTAAGGTGGCTATAAACCAAAAATCGCTTTGCCTCTAATAGTATTCTTTCATTGATTATCTCTTTTGGAGTTTTGCCCAAAACTTTTGAAGTCGCTTGTCCTAATCTCTTTTCTGAAATGAATAATTGAGAAGAATAGTCATTTACTGCTTTCAGCTTTGTGAAATTAGTTTCTAATAAATCACGGAATAGTAAAGTATAGTCAAGGTCAGCACCTTTTTTTAAATCTCCAAAACCTTGTTTTCGTTTTTCCCTTTCAGCTAACAATAGAAAATTGTGCAAATGATTTTTAAGAATAAAATGTTTTGTGTCATCATCAGGCAAATTCAATTCTTCTGTAATATTGTCGCAAAGCCTTATAAATAGTTGTAGAGATTTCTGATTAAGTTTAATAGTCGCCTGTTTGGAAAGGTCATTGAACAATATAGAACTTCGTAAAAATTTACTGTCCGAGAAAAAGTCCTCAGTAAAAATGAGTATTCGCCCTTCGTAGTTCAGCAATTGGTCAAACTGATGTACTCGATCCTTGTCTATAAACAGTAAACTATAGGGTTGTATTTTTATTTTTTCAAAATCTACATAATGTGTCGGTTGGCAATTATCAAAGAGAAAAACGTGGTAAAAATTTGTTCGATGTGGCGTTATTAAATGAGCTTTGTTTACTTTGGTCAAACTGTCCAACGGAACTACCTCAATTTGAAGTGGTGCATTTTGTTTGAATTTCAGTTTTTTTATTTCGTCCGCCATCTCTTATTTGATAGTCCAAAGTTACTTTTGTCTGCGATTATTGTCTCCACGTTCGGTCTTAGCATTAAGCCTAACGTTTTGGCGGTATGAAATGTTGGGGGTTGCGGGCTACTTTCCTGTCCAGCTACACAAAACTTGTTGCGTGGCAGAATGATCGAATAACCACTTAATCCCCAATGTTTTATACCGCATGTTAACGCCTGGTTTTTATTAATGTTAACTCAGAACGTGTTTTTCCGCTTTTCACCCTATTTACAAAAGTTTTCTCAAGTGTCAGTTCTTTACAGATTTCTTTAGTTGTTAATCCAATATTTGTCAATTCAATTATTTTTAGTACGACTTTGTCAGGGTGCTTAAAGTTTGGATGTTTTGAACCTTTTAAAAGTCCAGTTCTTTGTTTTCTAATCCCTGTTAAATGCGCCCAATTGTCACCACTTTTAATTTTTGCAATGCAATCTATAGTAACATTAAAAGTATTACTAATTTTTTGTAACGTTAGGCCACTATTTAGCAATTTTTTTATTTCTAAAACATTTTCTTTAGTCAGTTTCGAAGATGGATTTAATTCTCCAACAAGGGCTTTTACTTTATTTATTTTACTTCTTTTTTCCTGATTTTTTTTTACGAGGTATTCTATTTTTTTAAAATTAAATTCTTCCAGCAATTCATTAAATATTTGGTCATTTAAATCTACTTGTGTATATGTTTTATCATTTTTAATTTCAGTTACAATTCTTTGACTGATATTACAATAATCCGCAATTATATAATTTGGAATTTCTTTTCGTAGAAGAAATTTTATCATAAGAACCTGATAATCATTTAATCTACTTTGTGCTTTTAAATCAAGCAAATTAATATCGAATGAATCAATTTCATCCTTTGTTGGTATAACACTTTGCCATTTATTGTCATTTTTTATGTCATTAATTGATGATTTATTGATATTAAAGAACTTTGCAATATTAGTATTGCGAACACCTTTTTCTAATAATATCTTAATTTCCTTTACCGTTTGTTTTGTAAGTTTTGCCGCTGGGTGTTTTTCTCCTTGTCTAGCAAGTGACATTTTCTCTTTTGTTGAAGCTGAAAGTTTTTTCCCTTTGATACGTGTCTTTGCTGAAAGAGAATGTTTTATTCCATAATTGCTAAAGGCTGATATTCTGAGATTATATCCATATTTCTTATTGTTTGATTCATTTTTTTCAATGTATTGATTTTCTAGCTTTAATAAAATTTCTTCAAAATCAGGTATTTCCTTGTCGAATAATTCTATGATATCAAATCTAAAGTTGCTGGCTCCATATTTTAAATAAGCCTGCTGCAAATGATGTGAAGAATGTATCTCGTTTTTGAGTTCAAATAGATGTTTTGAATACCTTTTCTGAAAATTAGTCGTTGAACCAATGTATTTTTTTGAATCAATCAAGTTTTCAATACAATAGATTCCTGACAGTTTCTTATTTTCTATATTCAAAGTGCTAATCATTCAAATTTGCAGTGTTTTTCTAAACTTGGCGTTAACTTATTTATATCGCTCACATTGTAGCGCATATATCGCTCATTTGGACATATATGCGCAATAAACGTGAGGCTTATTTTTCTCAAATATATTCAATCTAAAGGATTAAATCTGAATAAAAAGATGAGTTAGATAATAGTAAACATATTAACCCACGTAAGATTATTCATTCCTAATAATAGTGATAATTTAGCTTGGGCCTCTTGTCTTCTCTTATTTGCGGTTGGCTAGTTCGTTTAGCTACCATATTCTTATCTGCATTGCGCGGGACTTTCGCTTTACTTTAGCATTTTTCCCCGCATTGGGCGGGACTTACGCTTTGCTTCAGCATTCTTCATTAATTACTGTCCCACTAAAAACAGCGCATTATCAAACATCAACTTTCCATTTTCCCAAAAATTACGGAAAAGAATATCGTCTGTCAGGAATATAATCTGGCCGCGACCTTCTTCCTGTGTGCCGAAAACAAAGGAGTTTTTAAATTTTGGAATTAATTTGGAGCCTACGAATCCTTGTATCTGCTGCTCTGATTTGATCACTCCTACATTCCAGCCATTCTCCTTTATATATTCATAAAATGAGTTATTCTGTTTAAGGGAAAAATAAAAGGGAGGATATCCAAAAGCCAATGGGTGGGAATTGTCCAAAGAAACCTTGTAAATAGCACCTGGACTTATGTTTGAAATTTCGTCCTTTTCCCTGTTTTCGTAGGTCTTGAGGAATTTATATGGGTCTTTATCTGTAGTATCCTTTGTATTGCGCTTTCGGAGATTGATCCATTTCAGATCTGTCAACTGATCCACCGCAGCCTCCAAAGCGATGAGTCGGCCTCCCTGTGAGATCCAGTTTCTAAGTATTTCACTCATTTCCTTATCCCGAAGGAATTTATAATTGCCATCAGCAAGGATGATGACATCAGTTTCTGAAAACTTTATATTGGCGAAATTAGAAGTATTCACAAGGCTGACGGGATAGTCAAGTTCTTTGTCTAAATGATGCCACACTTCACCAACAGCATAGGAAACACTGCCTTCTCCACTCATCAATACAATACGTGGAGGTTTGATAAAACGTATTTTCCCACTGCCCATATCAAAACCTTTGTCAACCATTCCACCATTGATCGGTGTGAAGA
>ERZ724516.1689-NODE-1689-length-12740-cov-3.620102_pt1 | contig 12740 bp, 10 predicted proteins | sample MGYA00376049_ERZ724516 | MGnify/ENA primary metagenome ERZ724516 (study PRJEB28724, sample SAMN07190886) | activated sludge metagenome | isolation source: activated sludge of sewage treatment plant in Hong Hong | place: USA: Christiansburg, Virginia | collected... | reverse complement strand
CAAGCGCTCTCCCAGCTGAGCTATACCCCCGCTCGAAAGAAGGGCGCATTATAGGCAGTCGCGCGACGCTTGTAAAGTGCAATCGGAGGGGGATTGCAAGGCGCGGTTTTGTGCCTTCTTTAGAAACTGAGCATTTTCTGCAGATCGCGAATGACCGAGGTCATCTTGTCCTGCTGACTTGTTTCGGCCAGCTGAGAATCCAGAACCTTTGAAATGCTATCGCTGGCGATGCTGCTGATGAATTCTTCCTGTTTTTCTGTCAAGGCAAGTTGCAGGAAGCCTCTTTCAAGCCGGGTTGTCATGTCCTGGATGGCTTGTCCCGTTGCGATGCGGGAGCGGCGTTGATCCTGGTCGATTTCGTGGAGTGCTGCGGTGATCCGTTGCACGGCAGCCGCGATCAGTTCGCCACGCTGGCGTGTTTTCGCATCGGCGATCAACGATACAGCGCGTACCTCGGCGCTTTCGACGAGAACCGCAAGGTGGTCTCGCAGGCGGCCGCAGCGATCGGGGTCATCGGTTGGCATGTTGCTGACCAACAGGGAAACGTGATCATAGGTGATCGACAGCCGATTCCGGTACTGCAGGATGCGTTCCATGCCGGCCATGTGGCCGATGACCGATGCTTCCAGGGGGCTGGCATCGCCGTGCGATGTACGAGTCAACGCACCTTCCGGGGAGCGGACCTGTATAGCACCCTCCAGCCCATAGTTCGACAAGCCGTTGATGGCTGATTCAACGAGGGATGAATAGGTAGTGCAGGTGTTGAAGGACTGGAGCGCCTGGAGCAGGGAACCCACCTCGCTGGCGCTGCTCATGGCGGTCATCGCCGTCCGGCTGGCGTAACTGGCCATTTCCTTGAGTTGCGCACGCTCCGCGACCTTGTGGAGAAGGCCGGAAATCTTGGCGAGCAGTTCCTGCGGGGAGAACGGTTTGAGAATGTAGTCTTCGGCACCCGCTTCATAACCTCGGAGACGGGCTTCGATCTGATCATGGCTGGAAACGAAAATGACCGGGATGCTGTCGAGGTCGAAATCGCCTTTCAGCTGGCGGCAGGTTTCGTAACCATCCATGCCCGGCATTTCGACATCAAGGAGGATGATGTCCGGCCGTTCCCGGGCGGCAACCTCAAGACACTCGGTGCCGCTACCGACATCGACAATACGAAAATCATCTCCGATGGCTTCCGCAATCATCATGCGCATGAACTCGTCGTCGTCGACAACGAGGATTTTCTGTCCGTCGCTCATCGCAGCTTCCTGGCTCGTTCGATAAATTCATTATGCATGAAACGAGCTGAATATTGTCAGCAATTTCAGCGGCGATTTTTGAGGAGGTCCTGACGGTAAAAGAGGGTCAGCTGCTCGTAAAGATCTGGGTATTTCGTGTTGACCAGATCGGGAGTTTCAAAGAAGGCTTCACTGACGACTGCAAAGAACTCAGCTGGACTTTCCGAAGCATAAGCGTCCAGCGCAGTCTCTCCGTCGGCGAGCTCTGCGGCATCGACTTCCTTGCAGAACGCTTCGTAAGCGGTGTGGAGTGTATCCCTCCACTTTTCACGCGACATCCCCGAATGCAGAGGAGGGACCCCATCTGCTTCGCCGGTCCGCATGTCCAGTTGGTGGGCGAATTCGTGGATGGCCACGTTGTAACCACTACCGGCCATTTGTACATCACGCCAGGATATAAGCAGTGGTCCACCGCCCCAGGCTTCTCCTGAGGCAAGCTCGTCGTACTCATGGACGATGCCGTCTTCGTCCTCGATGGCGCGCGGGATCACGAATTCATCGGGGTAAACGATGATGCCGACCCAGCCGGAATACCAGTCCAGTCCGAGATTGAGTATGGGCAGGCAGCCCTGGACCGCAATCGAGAGACAGATGGCATCGTTCAGTTCGAGTCCGCCACTGGTGGTGAATTCTTTCTCGGCGAGAAAATCTTCTGCCAGTCGTCTCAGACGCGCGAGATCCTCTGTCGCAAGGGCGCTCAGAAAGGGCAACTGAGCAAGCGTTTCTTTCCAGCATTCCTCGGATACGACCGGCGCCCTGGTCCGGCCGAACAGGCGCCCAATGAACGCGGAAATCATTGCTGTTTCAGCTTGGGCAATGCAGCCGTCGTCAACCAGATTCCGGCGAAAATCAGGAGGATGCCGGCATAGTGATACCAGACCGGCAATTCATTGAGAAAGATGGCTGAGAGAATGGTGCCAAAGACCGGCATCAGGTGAATGAACAGACTGGCCTTGCTGGCGCCCACTTCGGCCACTGCACGGTTGTAGAAGATGTAGCCGAGGAAGCTGGGGAAAATGCCGACGTAGAGCAGGCTGGCAAACGAACCCCAGTGCAGGTTGATGTGTCGACCGCTGGCTACTTCCCAGGCATAGGCGGGGGCGAGCACGATGACTCCGACGGTCGTGAATGCGGCGAGCATCAGCATCGGATGCACTCCGGCCGGCCGCCACTGAAGCCCGATCGTATAGATCGCCCAGATCAGCACCGCACCCAACATCCACAGGTCACCGACGTTGAGACTCAGGCTGCCCAGCGTTGATACGTCTCCGCGCAGGACGATGGTGGCAACACCGACGAAAGAAAGAATGACGCCCAGCCCCTCGATGCGGTGCAGATGCTTTTTCAGGAAAAGCCACGACAGCGCGATGGTGGCAATCGGTATGAATGAATTGAGCAGTACGGCATTGGTAGCCGCCGTGTACTGCAACGCGATGTAGGCCAGCGTGTTGTAGCCGCCGACGCCGAGAACACCGAGGATCAGTATCGGGCGCCATCCCTTTTTCAGCAAAGGCCACTGCGTGCGCAAGTGTGGAAGTGCCAGCGGCAATACCAGCAGCAGGGCGATGGCCCAGCGCCAGAAGGCCAAGGTCATCGGCGGAATGTCGGCACGAATGGCGCGGCCGAGCACCATGTTGCCTGACCAGAACAGCGTGGTCAGGGTAAGCAGCAGGTAGGGATGCGAGAAGCGAGAAGTCATGTGATGCCGATTCCGGGATAAGGGCGCATTGTATAATTGCCTCATGGTTTCCGTCGTCCATTCTGTCGCTGCCCAGAGCGACATCGAACATTCCCTGCTGACACTGTGTGAAGGACTATCGGCCGATGAGTCTGAGCTCATCCGCGATGCCGAGGTTTTCGCGCGCCAGGTGTATGGCAGCCACAAACTCGGCAGCGGCGAGGGCGTCTGGTCACACGCACTGGGCATGGCGCTGATTCTGGTCGGTCTGAAACTGGATGCTGCCTCGCGACTGGCAGCCCTTCTGTTCGCCATTCCCACCTACGATGAACATGGCCTCGAACATATCGAGAAACGATTCGGTCATGCGGCGGCACATCTGGTGGGGGGTATTTCCCGGCTGAATCGGCTGCGGCCGATTACCCGCGATTCGGTGGCCGATGCCGCCGAAAGTCCGGAGGAAATGAAGGCGCAGATCGAGGTTCTGCGCAAGATGCTGCTGGCGATGGTCGAAGATATTCGCGTAGTGTTGTTGCGCCTTGCTTCGCGCACGCAGACCTTGCGCTACTACGCGGCGAGCCCCGATGATCTTCGCGCCGAGGTGGCGCGCGAGACGCTCGAAATCTACTCGCCGCTTGCCAACCGCCTGGGAGTTTGGGAACTCAAGTGGGAGCTGGAGGATCTTTCCTTCCGGTTCCTGCATCCCGACACTTACAAGAAGATCGCCAAGCAGCTGGATGAGAAGCGGACCGAGCGGGAACAGTTCATTACGGATGCGATTGATCGTCTGCGTACAGAGCTGGCCAGCGTCGGGATCCGCGATGCCGAGGTCTATGGTCGGCCGAAACACATCTTCAGCATCTGGAACAAGATGCGCAAGAAGGGCGTGGATTTCTCGGAAGTCTATGACGTCAGGGCGCTGCGGGTGATTGTGCACGACGTCAAGGAATGCTACATCGCGCTAGGTATCGTGCACAACATCTGGACGCCGATTTCCAAGGAGTTCGACGACTACATCTCCAACCCCAAGGGAAACCAGTATCGGTCCCTGCATACTGCGGTGCGTTGTCCGGATGGACGCAGTCTGGAAGTGCAGATTCGTACCTGGGAAATGCATAATCATGCCGAACTCGGCGTTGCAGCTCACTGGCGCTACAAGGAAGGCACGAAGAAAAACGGCGAAGACAACTACGACGAGAAGATCGCCTGGTTGCGTCAGCTGCTGACGTGGAAGGACGAGGTAGCAGACTCTTCCGACTGGGTCGCACATTACAAGCAGGCGGCGCTCGATGAGACGATCTACGTCATGACGCCGCAAGGGCGTGTTGTCGATCTGCCGCGTGGCGCGACGACGGTCGATTTCGCTTACCGCGTGCATACCGACCTCGGGCATCGCTGTCGTGGCGGCAAGGTGGACGGGGCGCTGGTGCCTTTGAATACGCCGCTGGAAACCGGGCAGCGCGTTGAAATCGTGGTCGCGAAAGAGGGCGGCCCTTCGCGTGACTGGCTCAATCCGACATTGGGCTATCTGATTACGCAGCGTGCCCGTGCCAAGGTGCGCGCCTGGTTCTCAAACCTGGCCCTTGAGGAAACGCTTTCCGAAGGGCGCGGTGTCGTTACCAAGGAATTGCAGCGCCTCGGCCAGGGTGGTGTCAATATCGACGACCTGGCAGTGAAACTCGGCTTTGCCAAGGCTGAGGACCTGTTCATTGCCGCCGGGCGGAACGAGCTCAGTATGCGGCAGTTTCAGGTCGCGGTGCGCGGCTCCGACATGCCAGCCGACGAGCGTGGTGCACCAGAGCCACGTCGACGCAAGGCGCCGGATGCTGATCGCGGCATTCTGATTGTCGGCGTCGACAAACTACTGACGCAGCTGGCACGGTGTTGCAAGCCGGCCCCGCCGGATGAAATCAGCGGTTTTGTCACGCGCGGCAAGGGAGTGTCAATCCATCGCGTCGACTGCTCGAATTTCGCCAATCTGGCGGCGCTGCATCCGGAGCGAATCATCGAGACCGACTGGGGCGGGCATCCGGAGGGTGCTTTCCCGGTCGATATCGTGGTTGATGCACACGACCGTCAGGGGTTGCTGCGTGATGTTTCGGATGTATTCACGCGGGAAAAGCTCAATGTGATTGCTGTCAACACACAATCGAAACAGGACAAGGCACACATGAGCTTCACCGTTGAAGTAACCAACGTCCAGCAACTCAAGCGGATGCTGGTCGAAATGCATGAGGTTGAAGGCGTTGTCGCGGTTCGGCGCGCGTGAGGCGCTGCCAGTAGCTTAGGCGCCGCCCGGCTTGAGCGTCTCGATCAGTTCCGTCTGTCCGCAGTGACGAATCGTTCGTGCTGATTTTCGTTTCTTCTGGTAACTCCCGCCTGACTTCATTTCCCATGCCTGAACGTTGTCGGCAAGGTAGGTTTGCAGACCTTCCTTGATGACCCTCCGTTTCAATTTCTTGTCGAGTATCGGGAAACCAAGTTCGATACGCCGGAAAAAATTACGGTCCATCCAGTCAGCACTCGACAGAATCACGTTTTCCTTGCCGCCGGCGTAGAAGTAAAAGATGCGGTGGTGTTCGAGGAAGCGACCGACGATCGAGCGTACCCGGATATTTTCTGAAAGCCCCTTGATTCCGGGGCGCAGCGTGCAAACGCCGCGAACGATGAGGTCTATCTTTGCACCAGCCTGCGAGGCGGCATAAAGTGCAGCAATGGTTTCTGGCTCAAGCAGCGAGTTCATCTTGGCGATGATGCGGGCGCGCTTTCCTGCACGTGCGGCTGCTGCCTCGCCCTCGATCGCCGCGATGATATTTGCGTGCAGGGAGAACGGTGCCTGCCACAGGTGGTGCAGGGTTTGTGCCCGGCCGAGACCTGTCAGCTGTTTGAAAACTTCGTTGACGTCGGTGCCAATGGCTTCGTTACAGGTGAGCAAGCCGAAATCGGTATAAAGGCGGGCGGTGCGCGGGTGGTAGTTACCGGTGCCGAGATGCACATAGCGGCGCAATACGCTGCCGTTTTTGCCTTCTTCACGGCGGACGATCATTAGCATCTTGGCGTGTGTCTTGTAGCCGACAACACCGTACACCACATGGGCACCGACTTCTTCCAGCTTTGTCGCCCAGCCGATGTTCGCTTCTTCGTCGAAACGTGCCATCAGTTCGACAATGACAGTGACTTCCTTGCCGTTCTGTGCCGCCCGGATCAGCGAGCGCATCAGCACCGAATCGGTCCCGGTGCGATAGACCGTCATCTTGATGGCGACGACCTTGGGGTCGATTGCGGCCGTATCGAGAAGCTCAATGACCGGCGTAAAGCTCTGGTACGGGTGGTGCAGCAGAATGTCGCCGGCGCGAATGGCTGAAAAAACAGTTGGCTTCTTTGCCAGCGCATTCGGTGTCCCCGGCGTGAATGTGGGGAACTTGAGATCGTTGCGATCGACGCTGTCGGGAACCTGCATCAAGCGGACCAGATTGACCGGGCCGGCAACGCGGTACAGGTCATCTTCAGAGAGTCCGAACTGATCGAGCAGAAACTCGGTCATGCGAGGCGAGCAGGTGTCGGCGACTTCGAGGCGGACAGCGTCACCGAAATGGCGCTGCGGCAGTTCTCCCTGAATCTTCGCGCGCAGATTCTTGACTTCTTCCTCGTCGACAAACAGGTCGGAGTTGCGCGTCACCCGGAACTGGTAGCAACCCTTGACCTCCATGCCGGAAAACAGATGGCCGACAAAGCCATGCAGGATCGAGGACAAAAAGACAAAGCTGTACTTGCCGCCTGTCAGTGCCTCCGGTAGCTGAATCAGCCTTGGCAGAAGGCGCGGTGCCTGGACAATGGCCGCACCCGAACTGCGACCGAAGGCATCCTTGCCTTCGAGTTCAACGGCGAAATTCAGGCTTTTGTTGAGGACGCGGGGAAAAGGGTGAGAGGGATCCAGACCAATCGGCGTCAGCAAGGGCATAACTTCGCGGACGAAGTATTCGTAGATCCATTCCCGTTCTGTTTCCGTCCACATATTGCGCCGGACGAAATGGATACCTTCATCCGCCAGTCGTGGCAGAACGTCCTTGTTGAACAACTCGTACTGCTCGGCGACGATGGCGTGTGCTTCGTCGGAAAGCTGGCGGAATACCTCGGATGCGGTCTTGCCGTCGGTGCTGCGTACACTCGAACCGAGCTTTATCTGCTCCTTGATGCCTGCAGTACGAATTTCGAAGAACTCGTCCATGTTGCTGCTGACGATGCAGAGAAAGCGCAGACGTTCCAGCAGCGGTGTAGAACTGTCCTGTGCCTGTGCGAGAACACGGCGGTTGAAGGCGAGCAGCCCCAGTTCCCGGTTCAAATAGTTTTCCGGTGGAAAGCGCTGCTTGCGCGAACGGAGCATGGTCGGGCGAGGCGGCATAGGGGCGGGGTTCGGTAAATCGAGCATCCGGCTATTATGTTGCAGTTATGTTACGCGATTATTTCAGTCATGGCGGATCCATGGCCCCGTAGTCTTTTGCACAAGGAGGCGTCGCAAGTCGCCCGAGGGGGCGGTGCTAGAATGACAATATGTGATTCAAGTGGGGTTAATGCGGGTGAGCAACGAACTGATAGCGGCGGTTGATCTAGGCTCCAACAGTTTCCGCCTGCAGGTGGGGAGGGTCGTGGATGACCAGATTTATCCGCTGGACGCGATCAAGGAATCGGTACGTCTTGCCTCTGGCCTGACACCCGAAAAACATCTGGACAAAGCTTCGCAACAGCGCGCACTCGGCGCCTTGTCACGATTTGGCGAGCGTCTGCGCGGCTTTGAACCCGAGTCGGTGCGTGCGGTTGCAACCAATGCCCTGCGTGTGGCCAAGAACGCGCTGGTTTTCCTGCCGGATGCGGAAAAGGCGCTGGGGTTTCCGATCGAAATCATTGCTGGTCGCGAAGAAGCACGATTGATCTATTTGGGCGCGGTTCATTCCCTGCCGGCAGCACAGCACAAGCGTCTGGTGATCGACATCGGTGGCGGCTCCACCGAATTCATCATTGGCAAGCGCATTGATCCTCAATTGCTGGAGTCGCTGTTCATGGGTTGCGTCAGCTACACGCTGCGCTATTTTCCCGATGGCAAGATTGACAAGAAGCGTCTGCGTGAGGCCCAGGTGGCGGCGGCCAAGGAGATACAGAGTATCGCGCATGACTACCGCCGTCATGGCTGGCGGGAGGCCGTCGGTTCCTCGGGGACGGCCAGGGCGATCGCCGATCTGCTGGAAATGAACAACCTGAATCCGGGTGGCGTGACGGGACTGACGGCTGAAGGCTTGCAGCGACTGCAGACTTTGCTGATCAAGGCGGGGTCGGTGCAGGGGCTTGGTCTGGCAGGTCTGCGCGCCGATCGTATGCCGGTATTGCCGGGGGGGATCGCCATCATGTCAGCCGTGTTCGAGGAGTTGGGCATCGAGCACATGACCTATGCCGATGGCGCACTCCGTCTCGGCGTGCTGTACGACTTGCTGGGACGAGTCCATCACCGCGATATGCGCGACGCCACGGTCGATCAGTTCATGCGGCGTTATCAAGTGGATGCGAGACAGGCCGAACGTATTGAACGAACTGCCGGCCATATCCTGCTGCAACTGCTCGGGAAACCGCAGACACCCGACCAGGAGAGCGATTTCCAGTTCCTCAGCTGGGCGGCAAAACTGCACGAAATTGGTATCTCGGTGGCCCATAACGGCTACCACAAGCATGGCGCCTATATCCTCACCTTTGCCGACATGCCAGGTTTTTCAAAGAAGGATCAGGCGCGACTGGCGCTGCTCGTTTTCGGCCATCGCGGCAAGCTGGAGAAGATCACTGCGTTGCCCACCGGCGACCCGCATTGGAAACTGCTCTGCGCACTGAGGTTGGCAACCCTGTTCCATCGGTCGCGAGACGGGGTTTCGCTGCCACCCTTCCGCCTGCGGGCGCTTGCCGACGGTTTCCTGCTCGAATTGCAGAACGACTGGCTGGCGATGCATCCGTTGACGGCCGTTGCGCTGAGTGAAGAAATCGCGGCGTGGCAACGGGTGGGACAGGTGCTTTCAGTAAAGCATCGCAATCTCGAGCGCGACGCCTGAAATGATCGAAGCGGCGCAATTTGTTTGCGATGCGGCGCCTGACAGACGAGTAGTCCGCCTCTCGGGCGCCTGGACGCTGGCGGCGCTGCCAAATTCACCGGCGCAATTCAACGAGTTCGATGCCAGGTTGCAGTTGTTGGCGGCAGAGAGCCCGCTGTGGGACCTTTCGGCAGTCACCCGTCTCGACAGTGCCGGTGCTCTGATGCTTTGGCGCGCCTGGGGTAAAACCTGGCCGAGTGATGCGCTTATCCCTGATGATCACCGGCGCGTATTGCAGCGGGCCGAAGCCGTCCCGCTGGCACCTGTGGCGAACCTTTCCTCCGGCGCAAGCCGTCACACCATGCCGCTGCTGTGGCTAGGCAGCTACAGCCTGCTGGTTGTGGAGCATTTGCGCGATGGGCTCGCGTTGCTCGGTCAGCTGATTCTCGACATCGTCTGGCTGTTCGCGCATCCGCGTGAGTTGCCGCTGCGTGAATTTTCAGCCACCCTCTACAAGAGCGGTGCGCTGGCCTTGCCGGTTACCGCACTGGTCGGCTTTCTCATCGGCGTGGTGTTGTCCTACCTGTCATCGTTGCAACTCCGGCTGTTCGGTGCCGAGGTCTTCATCGTCAACATTCTGGGCATGAGCATCATTCGCGAACTGGGCCCGGTGCTGGTGGCGGTGCTGGTGGCCGGCCGCTCCGGTTCGGCAATGACAGCGCAGATTGGCGTCATGCGCGTGACCGAGGAAATCGACGCCATGGCCACCATGGGCGTCTCCCGTTCCCTGCGTCTGGTCTTGCCGAAGGTACTTGCGCTGGCGGTGGCCATGCCGTTGCTGGTGGTGTGGTGTTCGGCGGCCGGTATCATCGGCGGCCTGGTGGCTGCCAATCTGCAACTCGATCTGTCCTGGGGTTTCTTCTTCGAGACCCTGCCGCGTGTGGTGCCGCTACCCAATCTCTGGATCGGGCTCTCGAAAGGATTTGTGTTCGGCTTCCTGATCGGTCTGATCGCCTGCCATTTTGGTCTGCGCGTCAAACCGAACACGGAGAGCCTTTCGACCAAGACCACCAGTTCGGTGGTGACCTCGATCACGGTCGTGATTCTGGTTGATGCACTCTTTGCGATATTCACCCGCAGCGTGGGCTTGCCGCTATGAGCAGCCCGCCGGTCATTGAGGTGCAAGGCGTGTGGACCCGTTTCGGTGAAACGCAGGTTCATGAAGACATCGATCTGGTCGTGCATCGCGGCGAGATGCTCGGGCTGGTTGGTGGGTCCGGTAGCGGCAAGACCACCTTGCTGCGGGAAATCGTTGGTCTGCTCAAGCCGACGCAAGGTGAGGTCCGTCTGTTTGGCCACTCCGTGTTCGGTGCCGACCCGGAAATCCAGCGCGACCTGCGCCGCCGGTTCGGCATGCTGTTTCAACAGGGCGCACTGTTTTCCGCCTTGCCGGTCTTCGACAACATTGCCTTTCCGCTTCGCGAACTCAAGCGGCTGGATGAGGAACTGATTCGTGAACTGGTGTGGATGAAGCTGGCCATGGTCGAGCTTGAGCCGTCACACGGTCGCTTGATGCCCGCCGAGTTGTCCGGCGGCATGGTCAAACGGGTTGCCCTGGCGCGCGCCCTGGCGCTGGAGCCGGAATTGCTCGCACTCGACGAGCCTACCTCCGGCCTGGACCCCGACCGCAGCCAAAATTTCGTAAAATTGATTCGAACCTTGCAGAGCGAACTCAATTTCACGGTCATCATGGTCACTCACGATATCGACACGCTGGCGGGTCTTGCAACTCGCGTCGCGGCCCTTGCTGACAGACGCGTCGTTGCTACAGGTACCCTTCAGGAGGTTTTGGCGGTGGATCACCCTTTCATCAGAAGTTTCTTTGGCGGTACTCGCGCTCTGGCAGCGGTAGATCGGGCGGTCTGACATGGAAAACAAGGCCCATGCCCTGGTCGCTGGCGTGTTCGCGCTGTTGCTCTTGATGGCGACGCTTGCTGCCGTCTGGTGGTTTGGCGGCAATCGAGAGGCCGTCAGCGAATATCTGGTGGTGACGCGCCAAAATGTCACCGGGCTGAATCTGCAGGCACAAGTACGGTATCGCGGGATTCGTGTCGGCCGAGTGGAGTCGGTACAGCTCGATCCGGATGACAGTCGTGACATTCTGATTCGCGTCAGTATTTCCAGAGATGTCCCGATCACGGAAGGTACTGTCGCTAAACTCGGCTATCAGGGCCTGACCGGCATCGCGCATGTCCTGCTGGAGGATGGTGGCAAGAACCCTGCGCTCCTCGCTCGCGGCAATCGCTTGCCGCGGATACCGATGCAGCCTTCGCTGCTGCAGGAACTGTCGGATGCCGGGAGTGCCACCTTGCGTCAGGGACAGGAACTCCTGATCAGCGCCAATCAGGTCCTCAACGCAGAAAACCGAGCCCGTATCAGCAAGACGCTGGCCAATCTTGAAGCTGGCAGTGCAGCACTGACGGCAACCCTCGCCGAGGCCAGAGCGCTGCTGGCCGATGATCGGACCAAACGACTCGGTGCGGCTATTGCCAATATCGAAGGTGCGGCGGGCGAGGCACGGGTCTTCCTTCGGGATGCCGGAAAGCTGATTCCGCACATGATTTCACTGACCGAGAAAATCGAGCAGATGGTCGGCGAAACCAATGGTGAGGGTCTTTCAGCTTCGGGTGCCAGACTGCAGGATCTCAGCCGCGATCTGGCGCAGACATCGCGTCAGTTGACCCAAACGTTGCAAGCTTTCGAGGCTGCGCCCCAGAGTCTTCTTTTCGGGCCACCTCCGGCTCAGCCTGGTCCGGGTGAACCAGGTTTCAACTATCCTGCTTCGGCCAGACCATGAAAAACCTGATCCTTGTCTTTGCCAGCATGCTGTTCCTGTCCGGTTGTGCCACCAGCGGACGTGGTCAGGTCGATGTCGCAATCTATGACCTGGGGCCCTCCGTCGCCCCCTTACCTGGCGCTGCTGAGGCAAATGTCGGAATTGCACTCGAGCTGCACCTGCCTTTCTGGCTGGACAGTCAGGCGATGAGTTACCGGATGGCTTACGTTGATGTCCAGCGTCTGCGTACCTACGCGCAGGCGAGATGGGCTGCGCCCCCCGCACAGTTATTGCAGCAGCGCCTGCGCCAGCGACTGGCCATCGTGCCGGGTGGTGCGCCGTGTACGCTCAGAGTTGAACTCGATGATTTCAGTCAGACCTTCGATTCACCAGGAAGCAGTCGGGCGCTGTTAAGCGGAGTGGCCGTGGTGAGCGGCAAGGGGCGCGTCGCGATCGCGCGACTCCCGTTGCGTGTCGATGTGCCAGTTGCGAGCGCCGATGCGCAGGGTGGGGCAGCGGCGCTTGCTGTCGCTTCCGAGAATCTATCGATTGCGCTGTTGCAATGGCTGGAAAAGCAGGCGCCATCGCTGGGGGCCTGCAGGATCCCGTCCTGAGTAAATCATAGAGGAACACCATGAGCGAAGATTCTGTACTGCTGCGTGAAAATCGTTCCGATGGCGTCGTGTTGCTGACGCTAAATCGGCCATCCCAATTCAATGCACTGTCGCTCGAATTACTGGCGGCCTTGCAATCGGCACTGGACGATATCTCAGGCAATGCCACGGCGCGTGTGGTGCTTCTGGCCGGAGCTGGCAAAGCTTTTTGTGCCGGACATGACTTGCGCGAGATGCGTGCCAATCCGGAAAAGAGCT
>ERZ724516.1686-NODE-1686-length-12747-cov-3.666089_pt1 | contig 12747 bp, 11 predicted proteins | sample MGYA00376049_ERZ724516 | MGnify/ENA primary metagenome ERZ724516 (study PRJEB28724, sample SAMN07190886) | activated sludge metagenome | isolation source: activated sludge of sewage treatment plant in Hong Hong | place: USA: Christiansburg, Virginia | collected... | reverse complement strand
ACGACGGCCGTCGTTCCCATCCGGCCGGAACCACAGGCCCGACGGGTCGATGACCAGCGGGCAGCCGGGCAGCCGGGCCGGCGACTCGAGCACGAAGACGTCGCGCTTCTTCGCACGCACCGGCAGGTCCAGCCCGAGCTGCGCCGCCAGCGGCGACGACCACGCGCCGGCACAGAGCACGAAGGCATCACCGTCGAAGTGCCGGCCGTCGGCGCAGTGCACGGCCGTGACGGCATCGCCCCGGGTCGCGAAAGCGCGGGCCTCGGCCTGCACGAAGCGCGCACCGCAGGCGATGGCCTTGCGGCGGAAGGCGGCGTGCAGCCCGGGGCCGTCGAACCAGCCTTCGCCGCTCAGGCCGAGCGAGCCCATCGCGAGGTCGTCCACCGCCAGCCACGGAAAGTGCGCCTGCAGCTCGGCCGGCGTCAGCAAGGCCACGTCGGCGCCAGCGGCGCGCTGCACCGCATGGTTGTCGCGCAGCGTCGCCACGCCGCTCTCGGTGGCCAGGTACAGGTAGCCGGGTTCGACCAGCCCGAGCGAGGGCCGGTCACCGGCGACCTCGAGCTCGTCGCCGGCGCGGCGAAGGAAGCCCAGGCTCCACTGCGACAACGCGATGTTCGCCGGCTGCGAGAACTGCTGGCGGATCGAGCTGGCCGACAGCGCGCTGGACGCGCGCGCATAGGTCGGGTCGCGCTCGAGCACGGTGGCGGCGATGCCGTGGTCGCGCCCGAGGAAGCAGGCCGTGGCAGCGCCCATCACGCCGCCGCCGATGACGATGAGGTTCTGCGGCATGCCGGAAGTGTCGTCGACGCGGGCTTCGGCCCCGCGCGGCGGGGCTCGGCCGTCTCTGCTACCTTGCGCCCCTGGGCCGCCGCCGGTCGGCCGGGAGCGACGATGAAATCCTTGGGCAAACGGGCTGCAGGCCTGCGGCTGGAACGCATGCGCGCCTCACCGCTGTGGGCCGGCGACGGCTTTCGCAATCGGCACCCCATCCGCGCCGGCCTGCGCGACCCGAACGCCAGGTTCCCCAGCCTGACCGACTTCATGTGCGGTGGCCCGCGCCGCGTGCCGAAGGTGCCGCTGCCGGCGCTGGATCCGCGCGAAGCCTGGTTGCGCCCGCCCGGCAGCGGGCTGCGCGCCACCTGGCTGGGCCATTCGACGGTGCTGGTCGAGATCGGCGGCGCGCGGCTGCTCACCGACCCGGTGTGGGGCCCGCGTGCCTCGCCGTCGCGGCTGGCCGGGCCGAAGCGTTTCCAGCCGGTGCCGGTCAAGCTCGACCAGCTGCCGCCGATCGATGCCGTGCTGCTGTCCCACGACCACTACGACCACCTCGACTACCCCACCGTGAAAACGCTGGCGACGATGCAGGTGCCCTTCATCACCTCGCTGGGCGTCGGTGCGCACCTGGAAGCCTTCGGCGTGCTGCCCGAGCGCATCACCGAGCTGGACTGGTGGCAGACCCATCGACTGCCGGGCTTCGAGATCGAGGTCACGGCCGGGCCGTCGCAGCACTTCTCGGGGCGCGGGCTGAAGGACCGCAACGCGACGCTGTGGTCGTCGCTGACCGTGCGCTCGGCGCGCCACAAGGTCTTCTTCAGCGGCGACACCGGGCTGACCACGCAGTTCACCGAGGTCGGCCAGCGGCTCGGGCCTTTCGACCTGGTGATGCTGGAAGTCGGCGCGCACCACCCGGCCTGGGGCGACATCCACCTCGGCCCGGTGAACGCGCTCGAAGCGTTGCAGATGCTCGGCGGCGGCGCCTTCCTGCCGGTGCACTGGGGCACCTTCAGCCTGGCGATGCATGACTGGGACGACCCGGCCGAGCAGCTGCTGCGGCGCGGCCCGGCGCAGGGGGCGCAGCTGCTGATGCCGCAGCTGGGCCAGCCCGTCGAGCCCGCTCATGGACCCCTGGCGCAGCCGTGGTGGCGTGCGCCCGAGCTGCAGGGCGACGGGCCGGTGCCGGACCCGACCACCGCCGAAACACCGCCGAGGAGCATGCCGTGGCCCATCGACTGACCGCCGCGTTGCACCACGTTGTCCGCCGCACCTTCGCTCGCCTGGCCGCCGGCCTGCTCGTCGTGGCGACGCCGTGGGCCCCCACCGCGCTGGCCCAGCCCGTGCCACCGCCGGCCGAGGCCTACTACCGCAACCCCGACATCCTCGGCGCTGCGCTGTCGCCCTCGGGCCGCTGGCTGGCGATGAACACCAAGCTCGGCGGCGGCCGCGCCGAACTGGTGGTGTTCGACCTGCAGGACTGGGGCAAGGTCGCGCGCGCCGTGGCCTTCACCGATGCCGACATCGGCCGCTTCCAGTGGGTCAACGACGATTGGCTGGTGTTCAACGGTGTCGACCTCGAAGCAGGCGGCGGCGACCAGCGGTTTGCGCCGGGGCTGTTCAGCGTGAAGCGCGACGGCAGCGAACTGCAGACGCTGGTGCGGCCGCGGCGCGACTTCCTCACCGGCGGGCAGCGCATCGGGCGCGAGCCGCTGGAGTGGAACCACCGGCTGCTGCACGTGCCTGGGCCGGGCCGCGACGAAGTGATCATCGGCGAATACAAGTACACCGGCACCGGCCAGCCCGACGGCGTGATTCCGAAGCGCCTGAACGTGGCGACCGGGCGCGCGCAATCGTTGATGCTCGACACACCGGCCGCCACCGGATGGATGTTCGACGGACGCGGCGAGCCTCGGCTGCTGATGGCCCAGAAGCAAGGACACTTGAAGCTCATGTGGCGCCAGGGCGAGCGCTGGGAGCCGCTGGCCGACCACGATGCCTACGAGCCGGCCTTCTCGCCGGTGTTCATCGACGCGGCCGGGCAGCTCTACGTCACCCACGCCGAGGGTCGCGCCGGAACGACGGTGCTGAGCCGCTTCGACTTCGACGCGCGGCGGCCGCATCGCGACCCGATGGTGCGCACGCCGGGCTTCGATTTCCGCGGTGGCGTGATCGCCGATTCAAGTGGCAAGGCCTTGGGCGTGCGCGTGGTGACCGATGCCGAGACCACCATCTGGTTCGACGAACGCCTGAAGGCCGTGCAGCAGGAGGCCGACCGGCGCATTCCCGGCCGCATCAACCGGCTGAGCTGCCGGCGCTGCGGTGCACCGGACATGACGGTGCTGATCGAGTCCTGGTCCGACCGCGACCCCGGACAGTACACGGTGTTGCGGCCCGGTGCCGAGGGCAAGCCAGAGTGGCGGACCATCGGTCCGGTGCGCAAGGCGATCGACCCGGCGCGCATGGGCACGCAGGACTTCGAGCGCATCAAGGCGCGCGACGGGGCCGACCTGCCGCTGTGGCTGACCTTTCCGCCCGGCCCGCGCGGCAACGCGCCGCTGCCGGCGGTGGTGCTGGTCCATGGCGGGCCCTGGGTGCCGCACCGCGCCTGGCGCTGGAGCGCGGACGCGCAATTCCTGGCCTCGCGCGGCTACCTCGTCATCGAGCCCGATTTCCGCGGCACGGTGGGCTACGGCCATGCGCACTTCCGCGCCAGCTTCAAGCAGTGGGGCCTGACGATGCAGGACGACGTGGCCGACGCGCTGCTGTGGGCCGTGAAGCAGGGCCATGCCGACCCGAAGCGCGCCTGCATCGCCGGCGCCAGCTACGGCGGCTACGCCACGCTGATGGGCCTGGTGCGTCACCCCGAGCTGTACCGTTGCGGTGCGGCCTGGGTGGCGGTGACCGACCCCCGCCTGATGTTCGAGTGGAGCTCGCGGAGCGACCAGAGCGACGAGGTTCGCAGCTACACCTACCCCAGGATGATCGGCGACCCGGTGGCCGATGCGGCGCAGCTGCGCGACACCGCGCCGGTCGAGCAGGCCGCGCGCATCAAGGCGCCGGTGCTGCTGGCGATGGGCCGCGAGGACCGCCGCGTGCCCCTGGTGCATGGCCATCGCATGCGCGATGCCTTGAACGCCGCCGGCAACCCGCCAGAGTGGGTGGTCTACGACGACGAGGGTCACGGCTGGCTGAAGGTGGCCAACCGCATCGACTTCGCGCTGCGCCTGGAGAAGTTCCTGGCCCAACACCTGAAATGACCCACCCCCGAAGCGCCTGCGGCGCCTCCCCCTCGAGGGGGCGCCGCCGGTGGACCGCCCGAGCCGGGTCCATGGCGTCTGCTTGGCAAGGTCGAGGCGGTGCGGCCGGCTTCGATCGGTCCAGAAGCTGGTGGTTTCAGACCGAGCGCGTGATGCCGCCGTCGATGCGGATGTTCTGGCCGGTCAGGTAGCTGGACTTCGACGAGGCCAGGAAGGCGATCAGCTCGGCCACCTCGTCGGGCGTGCCGTAGCGGCCCATCGGGATGCGGGCGCGGCGCTCTTCCTTCTCCGGCAGACTGCTGATGAAGCCCGGCAGCACGTTGTTCATGCGCAGGTTGTCGGCTGCGTACTGGTCGGCCCACAGCTTGGTGAAGGCCGCCAGCCCCGCGCGGAACACGCCGCTGGTGGGGAAGGCGGCCTCGGGCTCGAACAGCGCGTAGGTCGAGACGTTGACGATCGCGCCGCTGCGCTGGCGCTGCATCACCGGCGTGACCAGCCGCGCGATGCGCACGACGTTGAGCAGGTAGAAGTCCATGCCACGATGCCAGTCGGCGTCGCTGATCTCCAGCAGCGGGCCCTTGGGGCCGTGGCCGGCACTGTTGATCACCGCGTCGATGCGGCCCCAGCGCGCCAGCGCGCCGTCGACCAGCCGCTGCAGGTCGGCGGTGACGAGGTTGGAGCCGGTGATGCCGAGGCCGCCGAGCGCTTCGGCCAGGTCGGCGCCCTTGCCGGACGACGACAGGATGGCGACCTGCCAGCCCTCGCTGGCCAGCTTGCGCGCCGCGGCGGCGCCGATGCCGCTGCCCGCGGCGGTGAGGAGGGCGACAGGTGGGTTCATGGCGATCAGTCTGCCACGGCCGGCGTGTCGTAGCCGGAGACGAAGTCGAGCACCCGGCCCTGCTCGTCGAGCCGCTGGCGGCGCACCTCGCCGATGTCGCCACCGTAGACATGGATGCTGATCGACGCGCGGTCGGCCAGAGCGTTGCTCACGCGGTGCCAGTCGCCGACGGTCGGCGACACGGCTTCGATCTGGCCACGCTGCATCGTGTGGCAGCGGCCGGCGGCCACTGGGCGGGCGCCTTGCAGCCTGTACTCGTCGCACAACTCGGCGCCACGCAGCACGCCGACCAGGCCCCACACGGTGTGGTTGTGCACCGGCGTGCGCTGGCCCGGGCCCCAGACGAAGCTGACCACCGAGAAGCGCCCATGCGCATCGCGGTGCAGGGGGTATTGCGCGTAGCGATCGGGTCGTGGCTGCGCATGGCTGGCGGGCAGCCAGGTCTCGTCGGCCAGCAGTGCGGCGAGGTGCGCACGGCCTTCGGCCAGCAACGTCGGCTCGTGCTGCGTGCGCGAGACCAGCGCGGTCAGCGCGTCGACAAAGGCCGCCAGCGCGGTCATGACTGACCTGCCTTCAACGCCTCCACCGCGCGCTGCATGAAGCCGTCGGCCGCGGCGCTGTCGAGCCAGCGCACGACGATCACCGCGTCGTGCGCCGGTTCGATCCAGGTGTAATGCCCGCCGGCGCCGACCATGAAGCTGCTGCCGGTCGACGCGGCGGGGAACGAGCGGCCATCGCGGTTGAGCCACATCAGCCAGCCGTAGAACGGCGCCAGTGCACAGGGCTCGCGCATGCGGCGCACCCAATCCGCGGGCAGCAATTGCTGGTCGCCATGGCGGCCGTCGGCCAGCAGCAGCTGGCCCACGCGGGCCTGGTCGCGGGCGCTGATCGACACGCCGCCGCCCCAGTGCGTGCCGCCGGGCACCGAGGGCATGCGCACGCCGTCGATCTCGACCCAGGCGTCGTCGTAGGGGCGCCATTGCCAGCTGTCGCTGGCGCCCAGCGGCTGCATCAGCGCCGTGCGAAAGACCTCCGGCAGAGGCTGGCGGAACAGGTGCAGCAATGCCAGCGAGAGCTGGTTGATGCGCACGTCGTTGTATTCCCAGTAGCTGCCCGGCGCCTGCAGCGGCCGCGCGCCACCCTTGGGACCGGCGGCCGGCCGCGGGTCGTGAGAGACCTTGCGCCAGCGGTCCACCGTGTCGGGCAGGCCGAAGCTGGTGCCTTCCCATTCGCTGGTCTGCTCCAGCAGGTGGCGCCACGTCACCTCGCGGTTGTGGCCGCTGTCGAAGCCGATGCCCTGCACGCGCCGCACCACCGGCTCGTCGACGTCAGGCAGCAGCCCGCGGCCCTGGGCCACGCCGGCGAGCAGGCCGAGGTAGGTCTTGGCGACGCTGAAGGTCAGGTCGGCGCGCTCGGGCTCGCCCCAGGCCACGAGCTCGCGGCCATGCTGCCAGACCACGCCGCTGACACCGCCACGCGGGTGCACCGGGCCGCGCAGGCGGTTGTAGGGCGGCGGGTCCTCGTGGTGAACGCCCCAGCGGGCGGGGTCGGCGGCGGGGTCGCGCGGCCAGCCGACCTCGTGGGCGTTGGCGAAGTGGATGCAGTCGGTCCAGGCAGGGGTCATGGTCATGAGGTGAAGCGGCCGTTCTGGAAGTCCTCGACGGCCTGGAAGATTTCGGCGTTGTTGTTCATCACGAAGGGGCCGTACTGTGCGATCGGCTCGTTCAGCGGGCGGCCGGCTATCAGAATGGCGCGGGCCCCCTCGGCGCCGGCGGCCAGCCGCAGGCCGTCGCTGTCGCGGTCGTTGGCCAGGATCGCCATGCGTTGGCGCCGCACCTCGGCCTCGGCGATCACGAGGCTGCCGCGGTAGACGTAGACGAAGGCGTTGTGCAGCGGGGGCAGCGGCTGCTCGAAGGACGCGCCGGCGGTCAGATGCAGGTCCAGGTACAGCGGCTCGGTATCGGCACGTTCGACGGCGCCGACGACCCCGTGGCAACGCCCGGCGATCACGCGGGCGGCGACACCTTCGCCGTGCCACTCGGGGATCTCGGCCGGCGCGATGTCGCGGTACCAGGGCGCGCACATCTTGGCGCTGGCTGGCAGGTTCAACCACAGCTGGAAGCCCTCCATGCGGCCGTCCTCGTGCTCCGGCATCTCGCTGTGGATGACGCCGCGGCCGGCGGTCATCCACTGCACGCTGCCGGGCACCAGCAGGCCTTCGTGGCCAGCGCTGTCGCGGTGGCGCATGCGGCCGTCGAGCATGTAGGTGACGGTCTCGAAGCCTCGGTGCGGGTGGTCCGGGAAGCCGCCGATGTAGTCGCCCGGGTTGTCGGTGCCGAAGGCGTCGAGCATGAGGAAGGGGTCGAGCCGGCGCTGCAGGTTCTGCGTCAGCACGCGCGTCAGCTTGACGCCGGCCCCGTCGCTGGTGGCCTGCCCTTGCACGAGGCGCTCGACCCCGCGGGGGCGCAGCACGGTGTCGGCCGGGGAAGTGATGCTGTCCATGCCCTGCAGCTTAATGCGCCGACAGGGCTTCGACGGCGGCCGGGGCTTTGCCTTGCCGGCACGTTGGCAGCGCCGAGTCTGTAAGCTGCGCAGCCTGGCCGCGACTGATGCCCATGCCGAACACCCCCACCGACCTGTCCGCGCGCGCGCGCTGGCTGGCCCGCATCGAGGCCGTGCGCGCCCGCTCGCTGGCTTTGGCGGCGCCACTGTCGGCCGAGGACCAGGGCCTGCAGTCGATGCCCGACGCCAGCCCGACCAAGTGGCACCTGGCGCACACCAGCTGGTTCTTCGAGGCGGTGGTGCTGTGTGCCCACGACCACGGCTACCACCCGTTCGATGCGCGCTACTTCGAGCTGTTCAATTCCTACTACGTGAGCCTCGGGCCGCGCCACCCGCGGCCGCAGCGCGGGATGCTGAGTCGTCCCTCTGCGGCCGACGTGCTGGCCTATCGGGGCGCGGTCGAGCGGGCGCTGCTGCGCTTCGTCTGCGAGGCCGACGACGACAGCCTGGCCGCGGCCGTGCCGCTGATCGAGCTCGGCCTGCACCACGAGGAACAGCACCAGGAGCTGCTGCTCACCGACATCCAGCACGCGCTGTCGCTGAACCCGCTGCGGCCGGTCTACAGTGCCGACGCGCCGCGGCCTGAGGCCAGCGCGCTCGCGGGCTGGCTGGACTGCGCCGGTGGCGAACGGTGCATCGGCCACGATCCGCAGCAGGGCTTCGCCTTCGACAACGAGACACCAGTCCACACCGTGCAGCTGGCGCCGTACGCACTGGCACGACGCCTGGTGACGAACCGCGAGTTCGCCGCTTTCTTGGCCGATGGCGGGTACCGCCGGCCCGGGCTATGGCTGAGCGACGGCTGGGCCGCTGTCCAGGCGCAGGGCTGGTGCGCACCGTTGTACTGGCAGCTCGAAGGCGACCGGCCGGTTGCGCAGTTCGGCCTGCGCGGTGAACAGCCCTGGTCGCCCGACGATCCCGTGTTGCACCTGAGCTTCTACGAGGCCGCCGCCTATGCCGAATGGGCCGGCGCTCGCTTGCCGACCGAGTTCGAGTGGGAGGCCGCCGTGCGCGCTGCCGCGCCGGGCGCGCTCGACCAGGTCTTCGGCACCGCGTGGCAGTGGACCCGTTCGTCGTACGACCCCTACCCGCGCTTCCGGCCCTGGGCCGGCGCGGTAGCCGAGTACAACGGCAAGTTCATGGTCGGCCAGATCGTGCTGCGTGGCAGCAGCCTGGCGACGCCGCCAGGCCATGCGCGGGTGAGCTACCGCAACTTCTTCCCGCCGGCAGCGCGCTGGCAGTTCAGTGGCCTGCGCCTGGCCAGGGACCTGCCATGAGTGGGTCCGACGAGTTCGCCCGCGAGCTGATCGCCGGCCTGCGTGCGACGCCTCGCGCGGTGGCGCCGAAGTGGTTCTACGATCACCTCGGCTCGCAGCTGTTCGAGCAGATCTGCGAGCTGCCCGAGTACTACCCCACGCGCACCGAGCTGGCGTTGTTGCAGCGACATGCGCGCGAGATGGCCGAATGCATCGGGCCCGATGCGGAGATCGTCGAATTCGGCGCCGGCGCCAGCCGCAAGGTGCGACTGCTGCTCGATGCCCTGCCCTCGGCGCGGCGCTTCGTGCCGGTGGACATCTCGGCCGAGCACCTCGAACAGGCAGCGGCGGGCCTGCGGGCCGACTATCCTGGCCTGGCGGTGCTGCCGCTCGGCGGCGACTACACGCAAGGCCTGGTGCTGCCGCCGCCGCTGGGCCGCCGCATCGGCTTCTACCCGGGCAGCTCGATCGGCAACTTCGACCCCGGGCCGGCCGCGTCCTTGTTGCGGCACTTTGCCGATCTGCTGCAAGGCGGCGGCCTGTTGATTGGGGTGGACCTGGTGAAGGACCCGGCCGTGCTGCACGCGGCCTACAACGACAGCCAGGGCATCACGGCGCGCTTCAACCTGAACCTGCTGGCGCGCGCCAACCGCGAGCTCGGCGCCGACTTCGCACCCGACGGCTTCTGGCACAGTGCGTTCTACCAGCCGGCGCTGCAGCGCATCGAGATGCACCTGGTCAGCAATGCGGCACAGACTGTCACGCTGCGCGGCGAGCGCATCGGCTTTGCGCGCGGCGACAGCCTGCACACCGAGAATTCGTACAAGTACACCGTCGAGGGCTTCCAGCAGCTGGCCCGGCAGTCCGGCTGGGTGCCGCGGGCGGTGTGGCAGGACCCGCAAGCACTGTTTTCGCTGCACTGGCTCGAACCCGTTTGAAGGAGACCGCATGAAGGCCATCTGGAAAGGCACCGTGGTTGCCGAAAGCGACGACACGGTCGTCGTCGAAGGCAACCACTACTTCCCGCACGACGCGCTTAACCCGAAGTTCGTGCTGCCGAGCAACACCAAGACGATGTGCTCGTGGAAGGGCCAGGCCAGCTACTACACGCTGTTCGTCGATGGCGACGCCAACCCCGACGCGGTCTGGACCTACCCCGACCCGAAGGACGCGGCGGCCCAGATCAAGGGCCGCGTGGCCTTCTGGCGCGGCGTGCAGGTCGTCGAGTAGGTCTGGCCGAGGCCGCAGCGGTGGGCGCAGAGCTGCCGACCCTGGCGGTGGTGCACCGACGCCGCCTGCGCGAGGTCTGGCGCTCGGCGGGCTGGCCCTGCCGCGACACGGTGGAAATCGAGCTGATCGCCGCCGGCCTGCTGGAGCGCCATTTCGACGAGCAGGGGCGCGAGACGCTGCGCGTCACCGACGCCGGCGTCGAGGTGCTGGCCGCGACGCTGCAGCGCAACCGTGCGCGACGCGACGCGCACGAGGACCTCGTGGCCCGCGTCGCACTGGAGATGCAGCGCGCCGGGCGCGTGGTCTGGCGCGGCCTGAGCCTGCGGGCGCCCTTGCCGGGCGAGGACGGCGCCACGCAATGGGCGATGGCGATGCCCGACGTGTATTCGATCCGCCACACCACGGTGGAGGACTATGCCGAGCCGGTGGTGCACGAGATCAAGGTGCGGCGCTCCGACCTGCTCTCCGACCTGCGGCAACCGAACAAGGGCGCAGCCTATGCGGCGCTGGCCAGCCAGTGCTGGTACGTGCTGCGAGCGGGCATTGCCGAACCGGGGGAGATTCCCGAAGCCTTCGGAGTGATGCTGGCGCACGACAGTCACCTCGAGGTGGCGCGCCCGGCGCCGCGACGGGCCCAGCGGGTGCACTTTGCGGTGTGGGTGGCGCTGGCCCGCGCCGACGCCGAGCGGCCGCCCGAGGAGGACCCCCAAGCCCGTCTGGGTTGATTCGGGTGCCCAGCGGCGCCCACTGGTCCCAGAATACGGGCCCGGAGGAATGGATTCGCCGTTTTGGCCGCGCCTGATGCGTGGGCTCGGCGACCCCCACTGACCATGGCAGCTCGAGACCAGCCGCCCGACGGCGACGCCGACGGCGACACCATCCCCGCCAAGCCACGCGACGATGACCCGGGGCGCACCGTGATCGCGCCGCGGACGGTGCTCGCGGCCTTCGAGCAGACCCGGGTGATGCCGGCGGACACGGCGATCCGCCGGACCGGCATGCTGCCCGGAGAGGCGCAGATGCCCTCGGGCACCTTGCCCGGTGGCGATCAGTCGTCGGACCAGCTGGTGCAGCAGGTTGGCCGCTACCAGATCCTCGAGCGCCTGGGTCGCGGCGGCATGGCCACCGTGTTCCGCGCCAACGACCCGACCATCGGCCGCGACGTCGCGTTGAAGTTCCTGCACGCCTCGCTGTGCGAGGGCGAGGACTACCGGGCGCGCTTCCTGCAGGAGGCACGCGCCGCCGGCGGACTGTCGCACCCGAACATCGTCGTCGTGCACGACGTCGGCGAGATCGAAGGCCGGCCTTACATGGCGATGGAGCTGCTGTCGGGCATTTCCTTGTCCGAGGAGCTGGAGAAGAGCAAGACCATCGCCGTGCACGACGTGGTGGTGATGGGCATCCAGCTGGCGCGTGCGCTCGACTACGCGCATGGCCGCGGCATCATCCACCGCGACATCAAGCCGGGCAACATCATGCGGCTGGCCGGCAGCCGCACGATCAAGGTCACCGATTTCGGCATCGCCCACATCGACGACAACGCCGGGGGTGAGTCGTCGCTGCGCACGCGGGTTGGCGACGTGCTCGGCACGCCGCAGTACATGTCGCCCGAGCAGACCCGCGGCGACAAGCTCGACGGCCGCTCGGACCTGTTCTCGGTGGGCATCGTGCTGTACCAGATGATCACCGGCGTGCGGCCGTTCCGCGGCGACAGCCTGGTGGCGGTGGCCACCAAGATCGCCAACGAGGAAGCGCCGCCGATCGATCGCGAGCGCAACGACGTGCCGGCCTCTCTGCGCCGGGTGGTCGACCGCTGCCTGGCCAAGCAGCCGGCACAGCGCTTCCAGAGCGGTGGCGAGCTGGCCAATGCACTGGTCAAGGTGCTGGCCGAGCTGGACGAGGCGATCCGCGAGAAGGAGCGGCCGCGCATCGTGCCGCTGCGCGTCAAGTGGGCGGCGATGATGGGCTTGATCGTCGCGGTGGTGATGGGCCTGACGGCCACCGTCATCACGCAGAAGCAGTACGGCGCGATGATGGGCCAGGTCAGCGAGTACGGCGCCTCGCTGGCACGATTCATTGCCGCGCAGAACGCCGCCGCGGTGCTCGGCGAAGACTGGGACGCTGTCGAGGTGGTGGTGCAGGAGCTGATGAAGACGCGCAACTTCGAGCGCATCACCGTCGTCGACCTCGGCGGCGTGGTGCGTGTCTCGAGCGAGGGGGCGCTGAAGGACAAGAACTACAAGGCACCGGCCACGGAGTCGCTCGGCCAGATGGGCACGATCGTGGCTTCGCGCTACGTCGTCAAGGGCGATCCCATCCTCGGCTTCGAGGCGCCGATCACCTTCCAGAACAAGCAGGTCGGCCGGGTCGCACTGGGCATTGCAGAGACCCCGCTGACCGAGGTCGCCAGGCTGTCGATCACGCTGATGGTGGTGCTGGCGGTGGTCACCGTGCTGGCCGTGGCGGTGGCGATGTACTTCGTGGCCAACTGGTTCGCCAAGCCGATCAAGCTGGTCGGCGAGTCGATGGCGGAGATTGCCAAGGGTCGCTTCGACCACCGCATCCGCGAGAACCGCAAGGACGAGTTCGGTCAGTTGTATGCCGACTTCGACGCGATGGCGCAGGCGCTGCAGGACCGTGACCGCGAGGCTGCGAAGATGGCCGACAGCACCGCGCCGCTGCCGCCGCGAACGCCGGTGCCGGAAGCGAGGAAGGGCTCGTGAGCGGGGCTTCGTTGCACGCCGCGGGGTGCCGCGGCGGGGGCTCGGCGTGGTCGGTGGCAGTCGGCGGGCTCTGTGCGGCCTGGCTGGGCGGCTGCGCGCTGTTCGGC
>ERZ724516.1684-NODE-1684-length-12751-cov-4.631853_pt1 | contig 12751 bp, 10 predicted proteins | sample MGYA00376049_ERZ724516 | MGnify/ENA primary metagenome ERZ724516 (study PRJEB28724, sample SAMN07190886) | activated sludge metagenome | isolation source: activated sludge of sewage treatment plant in Hong Hong | place: USA: Christiansburg, Virginia | collected... | reverse complement strand
GCCCTCATTGCCGTTGCCGAGAAGGGCATGGCGCACATCACGGTCGCTGCATGATGACACGACTCCGGTTCTCCCAGAGTACCTGATATGAAAGTGCTCGCATTCAGCGCGTTGGTCAATGCGTTGGCTGCGACAGGGCTCGGAATGTTCGTCTATTTCCGGGATCCTGCCGCCGCGCGCAATCGGATCTACGGGCTGTACTGTCTGAGCATCGCCTTCTGGAGCGTGTTCTATTGCGGGTGGCAGCTTGCGGAGTCGAAGGACCTCGCGCTGAGCCTGTTGCGCCTGGTCATGGCCGGCGCATCGCTCATTCCCATCCTGTATTTTCACCACACGGTAACCTTCCTCGACATTGCGGCTCGCCATGCCAAGGCGTTGAAGGTCGGGTATGGGCTAGCAGGGTTCTTCCTGCTTATCGATACAACCCCCTGGTTTGTAGCCGGGGTGCATCCGGCGATGTCCTTCGCCTTCTGGCCCGTTCCAGGTCCATTCTTCCATCCATTTCTCGCCTATTTCCTCTGGTATGTGATCTACGCCACGTCGCTTGTCGGGGTCGCGCTTCGCGACGCCCACGGAATCCGGCGCCATCAATATGCCTACATGCTGGCGGCCAGCGTCATTGGGTATGCCGGCGGCGCGACGAATTTCCCGCTCTGGTACGGGGTCCCGCTCCTGCCCTATGGCACGGTGCTGATCACGATGTATACCGCCTTGATGGCGTACACGATCGTTCGGTATCGCTTGATGAATATCAGCGTGGTACTGAATAAGGGGCTTGGCTATGCCATCGTGCTGGCGATTATTGTGGTGGCGACGTCTATCGGGGCGGTGCTCAGCAATCGGGCGACCGGGCATTCCACTCCTCCGCTATTGGCTGGGACGCTCTTTTTGATCTGTGCCTTGTGGGTCCTCAGCAATAATCCTCGCTCATCCTCCAATACGGTGTTTAGCGCCGTCTGCGGTGCCGCGTGTCTCTGGCTGTTCGGCTGCTTCATGCTGTTCTCTGCTGCACACGAAGAAGAAGCCCTGTTCTGGGTGCGAGTGATTTATACCGGAGTCGTCTTTTTGCCCGCCTTGACCTATCACTTTGCGCAGAGGCTTGCGGGAGGGGCCGTGCAGGATCGGGTCATTCTGTGGAACTATGCCCTCGGCGGGCTGTTCTGGAGTCTCTTGTTCACGACCTATGTGGTGGATGGCCAGTACGTCTATTACTGGGGCCGGTATCCGAAGGCCGGACTGCTCCACCCATGGTTGGTCGCCTATGTGGTGGGGGGCGGCGGCTTGACGGTGTATCGGCTGTATCAGGGGTATCGGCTGCATCAGGCATCAGCGCCTCTTTTAGGCGCCCAGTTAAAATATACCTTCGTGGCGCTGGTGCTCGGCTTCCTCGCCTCTCTCGACTTCCTGCAGAATTATGGCATCGGATTCTATCCGGTTGGCTATTTGCTGGCCGGACTCTCCGTCACCGTGGTCGCCTACGCCATCGCGCGATACGAATTGATGGATATTTCCTTCGTGCCGAGCAGGCCGAAGGTCATGTTATCGATCAAGCTCGCCGGGTTGATTCCGGCCTATATGATAATTTTGCTGGTCATTCGAATTTTCACCGGCACCTTCCACTACCTGCTGGCCGGAGTGCTCTTCGGACTCTTTGTCATCGTGTCGAGCGGCCTGGCCAATTTGCAAAAGGGCGTGGAACGTGCGATCGGACAGACCCTCTTTCGAGAGCGCTATGACGCGTACGACACACTGGTGCAATTTTCTAAGTCTCTGGTGGCGATCCTTGAGCTGAAATCGCTGACGAAGGAAATTGTACAAACGCTGGCCCGGGTGATGAACATTAAAACCGCGTCAGTGTATGTCCTGGATAAGGAACAAGGGATCTACAGCCTGACGGCATCCTACGGGTTTGTGACGCGAGATGTCATCGTCCCACCCATCAAGATGGAGAGTGAATTTCCACGAGCCCTGTTACGAACCGAAACGGCCCTCGTCCGGGAGGAAATCGAGTATGACAAGGCTGATGTCGACTATCTACGATTGCTTGATACGTTGAAAGGGTTGGAGTCGGAAGTCTGTATCCCCCTGGTCAGCAAAGAGCGGCTTGTCGGCTTTTGTAATTTAGGCCGCCGTGCGAATCATGGGATGTATTCGACGGAAGAATTGGCTCTGCTCAAAACGTTGGCGCAACATGCGGCGATTGCGATCGACAATGCTCTGTTGTACGAAGATCTGCGGCGGTCACAGTTGTTGATGCGCCGCACCGACCGTCTCCGGTCACTGGAAACCATGGCCGGAGGATTTGCTCATGAGATTCGCAATCCGCTGACCTCCATCAAAACATTCGTTCAACTGGCTCCCGATCGCCGGGATGATGTGGAATTCATGGAGCAGTTTAGTCAGGTGGTGTGTGAGGACGTTGAGCGAATTGAACGGCTGGTCCACGAGATTCTGGACTATGCACGGTATATGACACCGAAATTGACCCAGGAGAGCTTGAACGATGTCGTGTCCTCTTGTTTGTATTTCATCGAGGTGAAGGCAAGCAGCAAAGCCATCACCATTCAAAAGGAACTTGCGTCGGATCTGCCCTACGTCAAGCTTGATCGTCAGCAAATCAAGCAGGTGCTGCTGAATTTATTTATCAACGCGATGGAAGCCATCGGCAGCGAACAGGGCGGCCGCCTTTCCGTCCGTACGCGAAAACTCGTCAAATCTGTGAATGAGCCGTGGGTCCAGATCGAGGTGGAGGATAGCGGGCCTGGAATCGAACCGCACGATCTGGATCATATATTCGATCCGTTTTATACCACCAAGCATGAAAGCGGCGAACGTGAGGGCACGGGGCTTGGTCTGACCATTGCCCACCAAATTGTCCAGGAGCACGGCGGCTACGTGGAAGTGTTCAGTGAAGTGGGGCATGGCACCAAGTTTATGGTGAGCCTGCCTGTGAACCCGCCCATGGCTGAATGGCAGGCGGCCCAGCCTGTCTATGACGATGGGCGAAAGCTTGCTGGAGCATTTTTGGCCAGGCCTCATCTCGGGTTTGAAGAACAGTTCAGCAAGTCGGACTCGCCTCTCAAAACGCGACCATAAAAGAAGAAATGGGCTTTGTCTCCCGTTGGGGGTTCTGGTCCACATTAGGCACTCTTCCTCAGAGGCGGTGGGTTTGGCCGAGGTGTGGGATGTCGACCGTTTCAAGTAAGTGGTACCCGCGAAGAAATCCACTCGATAATCCGGTTTTCCGCCCAAAACCGATCTTCTCCGTACCGGCGTTGTTGAAAAAACCCACAGTGTCCGCCGTGGTGTAGCATCGCCAGGGCGATATGGCGATTGTGGCTGATCCCCGTCGTTTCAAAGATCGATGCTGGAATGAAGGGGTCATCCTGGGCCGTGATGATTAGGGTAGGCACTGAAATCTCGGACAATACGTGACGCGCGCCTGCTCGATTGTAATAGTCCGAAGCATCCCGATATCCTCCGTCGCGCGCGGTATAGGTGCCATCGAACTGTGTAATCGTTTTCATGGAGCGCAGCGGCGAGAGATTCCAGTGGCCTGGAAACAGCGCGGCTTTCCGTTTTATCCGCGCTTTAAGGCTCGAAAGGAAGTGCGCATGATAGAGCCAGTTTCGAGGTTCCTCCAGAGCGGCCACGCACTGCGTAGGATCAATATTGGGACTGACGGCCACTACGCCTGCAAGGGCCGTTTCCGATCTCTGTAGTTCTCCAGCCGCCTTCAGTACGAGATTTCCCCCCATCGAGTAACCGATGAGCCAAATTCGACTTAGGCCATTGCGTTCGCGTAGTTCGTGAAGGATGGTGCGGTAGTCATTACTGAGCCCGCTGTTATACAGAGTCGGCGTTAGGTGATCCGTGCCGCCGCAGGTGCGTTGATTCATTCGTATGACATTGAAGCCAGCATCGAAGGCCTTCGCTGCCATCCCACGCATATAGTGCGAGTCAGCTGATCCCTCAAGGCCATGAACCAGGACGGCGGTGGGTGCCATAGTGGGGTCAATCTGCCAATGACAGAGTCCGAGAAGTTGGGTGCCTGGCGCAGTCGTGAAGAGACGTTCACTGGTAGGCAGGCCTTCTTTCCATCTCGGACGAGGCCAATAGCGAGGAATCAGCGTCATCAGATGAGGGCTTTTGAGCAGCCATGCGGGGGTAAACCCATCGCGCAGTGTCATACGCTTGTTATCATAGCCAAAAGTCGATCCGGCTGCCCAAATCAAATTGTTCCCAATTTTGAATCATCCTGTCTTGCTCAAGGCCTGAACATAAAACGCCGATAACAGATGCTGGATCCGTGTTTCTCATAGGAGGTACCTATGCTGACGGCAATCGGCGATGTGATGAGGCGAGTGTATGAGCGGGGCTGGATCACCACCAGAGACGGAAACATCAGCATGCGGAAACGGGATGGAAAGTACCTGTATATCACACCGTCGGGATGGCGGAAGACCATTGTTCATCCCGAACATGTGGTGCGGCTGGAGGTGGTCAAGGATCTTGCAACCGGCCTATTGGTGCCAAGCGTACGAGATGGGCAGCAGCCTTCCGGTGAACTGTGGATGCATTGGAATCTCCAACGAGATACGAAGAAAACTCGCACGGTTGTCCATGTTCATGCAACGCATATCGTCGCAGCCATGTATGCGGGCATTGATTTGCAGGCGATGAGTGCAGAGTTTCCCGAGATTTCCCGTTATACGCGTGTCGGACGAACGGTTGCTGCGCTGCCTGCCTTGTCCCGTGATCTCGCCGATGTGACGGCAGAATATTTAGGGCTGAAAAAGGATGGGACTTTGGAATTTGACATCGTGGGGCAAGCAAATCACGGCGTGTGTGCTGTGGCAACGGATCCATGGGCCGCCTACGAACACATTGAGCGGCTCGATCATATTTGTGAAATCGTATTGAAGAGCGGAGTCGGCGCGCGGTCTGTTGTCCGAAAATGACTCGTGCGCAAGCGTGACTGTAAACGCTGCAGAAAGAGCAGGGGGCTACCGGTCAAACCGATAGCCCCCTTTGTATTGCTAGATTGGCTCCCCGATCATTGTGAAGGTGGGCACTGGAAGTGTCTGATACACGTGGAGGGTAAAAGAATGCGTCGCTAATTATCACGACGCTTATATTGCTGGCCAGGAGGAAGTTCGGTTTGTCGTTTTGATGCTAGGCGCCCTGTAATTTTTTTCTAATAAATGCAACTACATGTAATGCACCTTCAATACCGTTGCGCGCATTCGTTTCGTCAATATCTTCTGCGCGAATGTTCCCATGGACGACATCGTTTCTCATTCTTCGCAGCACATCGACGTTGCGAATATGGCTTTCAATTCTAGCTGACTCGCTCTTGGTCAACGAGAGTGGGAGCACGATATTGAGGAAAGTGTTAAATGTCAATTCGTCACGTAAGGTCTTGATGCGAGTTTTGCTAAAGCCGCACGCTAGTAATGCCTTCTCCGCATATTCACGAAGTATTGTCTCGACGAGAATTGCTGCTTCTACCGTTGGTATTTTCTTATCCCTCCACTGTAATTGGGCTCGTATACGAAGCAGCTCTAGCATTTCAGGAGCGGGGAAGTCATGGTTGTCGATGGCGCTTTGAAGTCGACACCATATCGTTGCGGTTAAAATCTGGTCGCTTCGAAGGATAGGATTCAGTAAGCGGCGACCTTTTGCGAGTTTAGGATTGAAAGGTTTTTGCTTCTCTCCATCAATATGCCATCGGCAGCCATCATTAATAGCGTCATTCGCAAAAAAGTTTTCTAATGACATTGGGGGCTCGGTCCGAAGATTGATCACCCCACCTGCCGTGCGAAGTGCTCCTTCGAACTGTTCGATTATTTGCAAATAATGTCCGTAGATCACTTCGGCGGCACTCTGTGCTAACTTACCGCATGTTTTCAAGCCTTGGATAAATTTCGGGGTTGGGTTTGTGAATTCTAGGCTTAGGTCCGCCATCCAAACTACATCCCGATCGCGCTTTCCGTGAGCATAATATTCAAGATTTAAATAACCCTTAACTCCATTAAGTCGGAAGATAAGAGGAACATCGTAATCGGCCTTCGTCCATTTCCATGTGCCGATCATCGGTATCATAATTCGGCGGCTAACAAAAATTGATGGCATTCGTTGTCCAGTTATGTAGTCCGCAAAGTCTTCCTGTGCAACAAAAGGAATGCCTTGTCCTAGGTGTGATTCGGGTTACGATCGCCCGATCCGGCGAAAGCCGGACGGGCGAAGAAGACCCCGAGTCAGTAACACGGGGGGCTATCGATACGTTAGAAGGATCTCGTCGAAGGCTCAAAGGTTCTCTTGACTCATCGGCAAAAGGAAAAATAACGCGCTTAAATTACTCCATCTCCTAAGGACAGTGCTGGTAGGTTAGCGGCTAGTCCTCAACTAACACTGTCGCGAATTCCCCTTTTTCAAGAGTGAGTCTGGTTGTTCGAATCCATTCCTTCAAAAAGTGATCGCGCGAAATTTCATCTAACTTATTTAGCCAAATTCTCACGTCAGTAGGTCTAATTGTCGATAGCGGAATGACAAGACAAAGGATCAATGCCACATTAAATATGCCCGTCATTTCCTCCTTCTCACCATTCATGAGTCCATGATCCAAGCCGGAAAGCAGGGCCAGAACTGTTTCCGCATAATGCGACGAAGGCGAAAGTAGAATCTCGTTTGATAATTTCCTGTACTGTAATAGTGCGTCGTTCAACGTAGGGCGCTTGTTTTTGTAATAGTAGGCATGTCGAATACCGTCAGATTCTAATACTGCGAGAGGAACAACCCCACCATCGCGGAAAATCTTAGCTATATGAATTTGAGATTGCACTAAATGTCTGGTTAGTTTCTCCCAGGTATGCTTCTCAATGTCAGGAGCGAGTGAAATGCATCGATAAATTAGCCACAAAAGTCTTGCTCTTCTTGCCATTGCTGGATAGTTTTGAATCGATCCGCAATTGGATTTCTGTAATAGAAACTGCAATAACTTTTCTGGATCGCTACTAAGTGGAATGATAAACTCAATCACGCCTGCACAAATATCGCGATCATGGAATGTCTTTAGCATTTCCATTTCTTTGTGATGAGAGACGTAGTATCTCGCCGCAAAATATTCCTGAAAGGACGGATGGCTAAATGAAAAGGAATCCATAGATGAACGCTCAATTATTCCGTGATGGCGTTCGATTTCTTTAATCAGCTCAGCCCCTCCAAGGTTAGGCATTCCAAATCGTTCGCAATAAGAACCGGTAAGCTTAAAGAGTTCGTCTTGGGGAAAGGTGAAGCTAGGCCCTTTAGAGAAAAATTCTGCTGCCAGGAATTCAAATAATCTCTCCTTCCTTTCATCGGATAATTTGGCATAGGCCGTGTCTCGCCTAAAGCCTCTGCTGGCATCCCAATCTCGAAGCAATGTATCCACGCATCTCCGATATAGCTCCGTCTTTCGTTGCGGAAGGGAAAGGTCATGCCGAAATTGGATGCATAGCAGACTTAACAGTAGAGGAGTTTCAGTTAGAGTTGTTACCGAGGGATCGCCCTTCAAATGCCTGGTAAGTTGCTTCCCTTTCTGGTGATCTCCTTTAAACCATGCGCGTATGATTTGCGTTACCGCTGTTTTTGAAAGTTTGGCGAGTTCCGCTTCATGGAACGTCTCTAATCCACCTTCGTAATCAGCTGTTCTGCAAGAGATGATGATCTTGCAATCTGGATAGTCAGAACAAAACTCTTTGATTCGGCTAATAACGTTGGGACGTAATTTGAGAGGAACCTCGTCCAATGAGTCTAGTAGTACGACGCCTAACCCCTTCTTCATTACCCTTTGGATGAAAGATTCAGCGTATTTGTCGGTTCTCCTTACCAAATCAGTTGCCATATACATGAGGAGAGAATTATCTGACATTGAATAGGTTGAAAGCGGCACATACACGGGAAAGAGTGAACGAGTCAATTGAGTCTTAGTAAATACACTTTTTTCTGAATAGGATAGTGCTAGGTGACGCAAAAACGTTGTCTTTCCTGTACCGGGACCACCAAGAATTATGACGCGCTTTTGTCCGTCGACAAATTTATCGCCTCGCTCTTTGTGTGACAGTTGCGGGGCCAGTTCATGTGGGGCTCTGTTGGAATTTGTTTGAGGCCGTAACCACTCCTGCTTATAAAGCCGTCTATGAATGGTTGTTGAGACATATGTTGGATAATAAATTTCCTCTATATTGATGGGGGCGGACATACCAAGAATTTTGACTGACTCAATACAATCCCGCAGCGATTTAAAGTGCGCTTTCTTATATTTATTGAAAAAATCAAGCGCTTCGACGCCCTTGTTTACACCATCAAAAACGGAGTCGATAGATTGTTTAATGGGCTTATCAAACCAACTAATTATGGGGATGGATGGTTGTTCGCTCATAATCAGGCCCCGAAGTGAATGAATTAAATGGTTTAAGTATATATGCTCACTTACAAGTCCGGCAGGGTACTCAGAACCACATAAAAAGTCAAAAATAATCTGTGAGTAAGCATCGACGGGTACAGATGCGTGTCTTGAGAGAGGCATGCGTGAGACCGCCAAGGTTCTTCTCTTGAACTGCATTGTTACCGTGTGGTAACAATATATCCATGAGGGAACGAATGGATGACAGACCGGCTCTTTCACAACTTGAGATGCCCGATATCGTGTGTTTGCCGCGCCATTGGGGAATTCTCGTCGAGTATCTTCGCCAGCGACGCTACACCTCGGGCGATGTCGAAGCCTGCATTGGAGTGTCGCGAAAGGTGCTGTTGGATTGGGACAGGGGAGGCATCTTGGATCAGCTCTATCAGGGGCTGGGATCAGGCCGAGGAGATGAACGGTTCGGAAAATGGCGGCTCTTTTCCATTTTTGATATTTGGAACCTCGCTTTTTATAAGCGCCTGCGAGATGTCGGGATTGATATTGCGAGATTGCGAGGGGTGAAGAAAGCGAACCCGAATGAGGTGTTTGAGGGAGGACTCATTCAGTGGTGGTTCTATCAGGCCTTACCCTCCTGGATCTATCGTCAGCCGTACTGGGTACATAGCGACCTCGAAAAGGATGTTGGCTATACCTCAATCGAACGAAAAAACGCTGCGATTTATTTCGTTCGCATCGCCCACGTCGAGTCGATGGGAGGAGATCTCTTTATCACCGTCAACCTGGTGCCGCTCATGGATAAAGTTATGGCATTGAACGGCCCTCTTGGACTCACGGTGGAGAAAATAAAAAGACTCACGGTGCGGGTAGAGGAGCAAGAGCTTCGGCTTGAGCCGTTGCCGAAGTCTGAAGATCCATGATCTCGGAACTGGGAACCTACAAACTCCTCTTGCACGGTATCGACACGGTGCAGTGTGCCTACTATCTTACTCCACCAGCCTCAAAGCACCTCGACTTCAGAGCCCTCGCCGTCATTAAAGAACAGCTTCGGATGAATAAAAGCCGGGAACCTCGGGCCGTGAAGCTTGGAGATACCGAGTTCTTTATCCATCCATATGGCAGCAGCTCAGGTTTCCCATTCGTGCTCTCGAATGAGGATTTCAAGATTGAACTGGGAGAGTTTAACAGCCCCTCCTGTTTTGTGACCTATCGAAGCCAAGCCTTATGGCGACAATCGGCTGCGACCCTCCATGCCAAGTTTGTGACCTGGGCCACGTCGGTTGGCTGCGAAATGCAGCAGCCAGAAAGCCTTTCTCGGGTGGATTTCTGCTTCGACTATTCCTTGGCCGAGCTGGACTTTGACGCAGATTCGTTCGTTAGCCTCTCGGACAAAGATAGCCAGCATCGGGAAAACGGGACCGTTCAGACCTTTACCTTGGGAAAAGGTGATGTGGTCCTCCGGGTCTATGACAAGATTGCCGAAATCCGGCAACAAAGTGCCAAGGTCTGGTTTCACGAGTTGTGGGGACAAGATGAGCATGTTTGGCGGATCGAATGGCAGGTCAGGAAAGCGCTTCTGAAAGGATTCTCGATTCGAACGTTTGTTGATCTGCAGGATCAGCAAGGGGCCTTGCTCCACTTCTTGGCCGAAAGCCACGATACGTTGAGGATTCGAACGGAGGACAGCAATCGGTCGAGGTGGCCCCTGCATCCTCTGTGGATTGATCTCCAGCAGCGGATTGCTGCTCTGCACGTGCTAGAAACCAAGCACCTTGACGGCAAAGAGCTGGTTCTCGATGAACGGCTCATGAGGCTCACGATCAGCATCTATGGATATTTGAAGCGGATGGCGGCAGTTTCCTGTGTGAAACAAGAACAGGACATGATGACGGAAGAAGAGGCCTATGAGCTTCTTGGAGAGCGGCTGCGTCTTCTGTTTGATCCACTGAGCTGGAAGGCCGATGTGCGCAAGCGCATGAAGGCCATTGAGTTGGGGGAGTGGTGAAGAAGGCCGAGGTCCTCAAACTGGTACACGGCCATGTTAGCCATGTGCTGCTTGTGGCCCAAGCCTCGTTGCCGTCAAGCCAGTTTCAGGCCTTTCGGACGGTGGTGCTCAATGAATTCGGACGGAATGGATTGGAAGGGGAGTTGGAACGGTTGGAGTATCAACAAGTGGCAGAGGAACGGAACGGGATGGGCCGGAATATATGATGCACGAAAGGTGGTGGCCCATGCGTGTCCCATGAGATTCAACCAAATGAGGTAACAGTCCGTTTCGACCTTGAGTTGGCCGGTGTGACCGAGGCAGAGCTCGCATTGATTGAAGCGTCTCTCGGCGAACTGATTCAAGCGGTGGTAGGGAACCAAGAGGAAGAGGGGTGAGGCCATGATTGTGGCGTTATATGCGCGGGTCTCGACGAGCAAACAGGCGGACAAGGATCTGTCGATCCCGGATCAACTCAGCCAGATGAGGGCCTGGTGTCAGTCTGGCGGCCATACGATTGGAGCCGAATATATCGAGGCGGGAGCCTCGGCCACGGATGACAGACGGCCGGTGTTTCAACGAATGATCGCCGAAGCCTGCGTCATCCCTTCTCCTTTTGAAACTATTGTCGTGCATAGCCTCTCTCGGTTCTTCCGGGATTCACTCGAATTCGGTCTCTATGAGAGAAAATTGAAGCGGTACCAGGTTCGTGTGTCGTCGATTACACAGCAGACCAGCGATGATCCTTCCGGCGAGATGATTCGGCGGATCTTCAGCGTGTTCGACGAGTACCAGAGCAAGGAGAACGGGAAACATACCTTGCGGGCTATGCGAGAGAACGCCAGGCAGGGCTTCTTCAACGGCTCTCGTCCTCCTGTCGGCTATCGAACGGTTGAAGTGCAGCTTCCTGGCAATAAGGGGAGGAAGCGACAGTTGGCCGTCGAAGAGAGCGAGGCGGTTGTGGTTAACCGGATTATGCAATGGTACCTGAAGGGAGATCGAGGGCAAGAGCTTGGCCTCTACGGAATAGCTGCCCGATTGAATGCGCAGGGCATCCTTATTCGGGGCCATCGGTGGACGAAGGGGCGCATCTATGAGGTGTTGACCAACCGCGCCTACATCGGGGAACACTATTTCAATAAATATGAAAAGCGGGGCGGGGCTGTTCGGCGGATGAAGCCTCGGCAGGAATGGGTGCCGGTCAAGGTCGATCCCATCGTGAGCCAGGAGCTGTTCTTGGCCGTGAAAGAGAAGTTGGAATCGCGCTCCCCTGAAAAGGTTCCGCCACGGGTCGTCAATTGCCCTACGCTTCTCACAGGTCTGCTCAAATGCGGGGCTTGTGGGGCCGGGATGACGCTCGCAACGGGCAAAGGTGGGAAGTATCGCTATTACAAGTGTTCAAGTCGGATTCTTAAAGGGAAGGACACCTGCACGAGTGAAAACCTCCCCACAGAGCTGGTTGATCGGCTGGTCCTCTCCTCCTTGGCGGATCGAGTCTTTACGCCGTCACGAGTCCATACAATGTTGGAAGGGTTGAGGAAGCGTCTCAGCCGATCGCAAACTGACCAGAATGGTAAGGTCAAGCAGTTGACGAAAGAATTGGAACGTGTGCAGCAGAGCAGCAATCAGCTCTATGAGGCTGTGGAGAAGGGTTTTCTCCCAATGGATTCGACCTTGACCGACCGAGCCCATAAACTGCAGGCGCAACGGCAGGCACTTTTGACTGAAATCGCCGGGTTTCGAAGGCTCAAGGAAATGCCGCTGGATGCTTTGGGTGAGAGGAAGGTACAGGCCTTCACCAAGATTCTACGAGAGCGATTGATTGAGAAGGATCGAGGCTTCAGCAAGAAGTATCTGAAACTTCTCGTCGATGAGATCCGGTGTCTCGATAAACAGCTTGTGATGAAAGGGAGCTATGCGGCGCTTGCCAAGATGGTCGGAGAAACTAAAAAGGGCACCCCAGAGAGTGGAGTGCCCAGTTTTGGTCTAGATTGGCTCCCCGCGCTGTATCCCAGTCGGACGCTTCAGTTTGCATTGCCACTCATAACAAATGGTAATTATCATTCAAACGGGAATGCCAACGGTCTAAAGACCTAAGGTGCCAGTTGAGACCCCGTTATTGTCATCGATAAATCATCAGGTTTCACCAATTCCTCCAACTTAGGGATTTGTGTTCCTTGTGGCAGGTCAAGTCCCTCTATCATCAAAAGCGTTATATCAACTTCTCCAGGATGTAAACCAACGCCAATGCCAGACACTGGTGGTGGCGAAGCCATCGGTTTCGCTGTGTCAAAGTTCACACCTTCGATGACGTATGAATTAGACCCAGCGGCAAGTCGCACACGGCCTCGAACATAGTCGTA
>ERZ724516.1682-NODE-1682-length-12754-cov-3.961099_pt1 | contig 12754 bp, 10 predicted proteins | sample MGYA00376049_ERZ724516 | MGnify/ENA primary metagenome ERZ724516 (study PRJEB28724, sample SAMN07190886) | activated sludge metagenome | isolation source: activated sludge of sewage treatment plant in Hong Hong | place: USA: Christiansburg, Virginia | collected... | reverse complement strand
ATGAGTGAAGAAGATGCGTCGCTATACGAAGCTCCTTATGCGTATTGTTTAAGCGCGGTAAAGCCGGAGCGCGAAAAAAACAATCGGGAGTCCTACCGAAAATACTGGTGGCGCCACGCAGAACCCCGACCTTCGATGCGAAGGGCACTAAATGGACTTCCACGGTACATAGCAACGGTTGCGCATTCAAAACATCGCTTTTTCGTTTGGCTTAATGCATCAGTTTGTCCAGACCAGGCATTAATTGTTATCGCCCGCGCCGACGACACGACCTTCGGCATTCTGCACTCGCGTTTCCACGAACTCTGGTCGCTGCGCCTCGGCACCTCGCTAGAAGACCGGCCGCGCTATACCCCGACCACCACCTTCGAAACCTTCCCCTTCCCAGAAGGCATGACGCCGCGCGATACCGCGCAGCGCCCCGCTGGGTCGCCGCCGTGCATGGCCGGCGACATCCTTGCCGAGAACATCGCCGCCGCCGCGCGCCGCCTGAACGAATTGCGCGAGAACTGGCTGAACCCGCCCGAGTGGGTCGAGCGTGTACCGGAAGTGGTGCCCGGCTTCCCCGACCGCATCGTGCCGAAACCCGAGCACGCCGCCGAACTGAAGAAGCGCACGCTGACCAATCTCTACAATGCGCGAGTCGACGGAAAAGCAGCCTGGCTGGACAACGCCCACAAGGCGCTCGACACCGCCGTCGCCGCCGCCTACGGCTGGAATGACTATTCGCCGGAAATGTCCGACGAGGAAATCCTGCGCCGCCTGCTGGCGCTGAACCTTGCGCGTTCCGGTGCGCCCGCGTAGGTGTTACGATTCAGCCATGTTCGCCAGCCGGCGACGCAGGAATGGAGAAATGCCATGTCTGATCTGTCGAGGATTACCATCGAACCGGGAAAGCGCGGCGGCCGCCCTTGCATTCGTGGTCTGCGGATTACCGTGTATGACGTGTTGTCGATGCTGGCCGACAACATGAGCGAAGCGGAAATTCTGGAGGATTTTCCCGAGCTTGAGGCGGAGGACATTCGCGCATGCCTGGCCTATGCGGCCCAGCGCGAGCACAGCCATTACACGCTTGCCGTGCAATGAAACTGCTGCTCGACGAGAACCTTTCGCGGCGGCTCGTCCCGTTTTTGCAAAGCGATTTCCCCGGCAGTTCGCACGTTTCCCTGCTCGGCCTGGAGCAAGCCAGCGACCGGGAGATTTGGGACTATGCCCGTGTCCAAGGGTTTGTGATCGTGACGCGCGATGCCGATTTCAGTGAAATATCGTCGCTGCACGGGCAGCCGCCCCAAGTGATCTGGTTGCGTCTTCGCAATACGGCCAAGGCCCCGCTACTCAACCTGCTTTGCGCACAGCGCGAGATGATCGAGCAAGTGCTGCAGATGGATGGCATGGCCTGCGTCGAACTGACCTCTGAGCATCTGCGTTAATAGGTATCGTCGCTCAGATCGTCGACAACACCGCTACCATCCCCCCGGCTTTGCATTTCACGACACCGCTGCCGCGCGCGCCTTCAAGCACGGCGATTGGCGCTATCATCCGATGCCAGCGGCACTGCCTCATGCCCGCCATTTATTGCAGGCCAAGCGACTTGAGCCCGGCCCCTTGCCTCGTGTAAGGTCGTGTGCGCAGGTTATTCTGGGTCACCACGGAGAATGCACCATGAAACCAGTCATCAGAATTGTATCGGTCGGTATGACCGCATTGTCGCTCGCGCTCCTCGGCGCCTGCGGCCAGCAGGCCGAGCAGCAGGCCGATAAACTTGCTGCCGAGACCAAGGCCAAGGTGGAAGCCGAGGCGCGGGCAGTCGAGGCAAAAGCGAAGGAAGCCAAGGAGGCTGCCGAGTCGTTGGCGAAGGAGGCCGAGGCACGCGCCATCGCCATCGAGAGCTATGTCTATGCCTACCCGCTGGTCACCATGGAGATGACCCGTCGGGTGATGACCAACGTTGCCGCACCCGAGGAGAACCGTGCGCCGATGGGACAATTCCTCCGCAAGCGCAGCTATCCGGATGCCTCGTATCGCGATGTCACGGCGCCAAACGCCGACACGCTGTACACGACCACCTGGCTCGATGTGTCGAAGGAACCCTGGATCTTCAGCATCCCGGACATGAAGGGGCGTTACGCGCTGTTCCCGATGCTGGATGGCTGGACCAACGTCTTCCAGGTGCCGGGCAAGCGGACGACCGGCACGAAGGCGCAAACCTACGCCATCACCGGCCCCGGCTGGTCGGGCGAACTGCCGGCTGGCGTTACCGAGTACAAGTCGCCGACTGGCCTCGTCTGGATTCTCGGGCGCATCTACAGCTCCGGCACCCCGGCGGACTACAAGGAAGTGCACGCGCTGCAGGACAAGGTGACAGTGGTGCCGCTCTCGGCCTACGGCAAACCCTACACGCCGCCGCCGGCCACGGTGGATGCTGCCCAGGACATGAAGACCGCCGTGCGCGCGCAGGTCAATGCGCTCGACGCTGCCGCTTACTTCAAGCTGTTCGCCGAACTGCTCAAGACCAATCCGCCTGAGGCCGACGATGCCCCGATGGTCGCCAAGCTGGCCAAGATCGGCGTCGTGCCCGGACAGGACTTCGACGCCGCCAAGCTCGATCCGGCCGTGGCCAAGGGCCTGGCCGGCGCGCCGAAGCCTGCCCAGGAGCTGATCATGGACTGGATGAAGGCCGGCATTGCTGCGGGCGACTTCAAGCTCGAGCATGGCTGGCTGTTCACGACGAAGGCCGGCACCTACGGCACGAGCTACGTGCAGCGTGCGCTCGTCACGGCCATTGGCCTCGGGGCGAACCGGCCGCAGGATGCGGTCTATCCGACCTCGGAGGGCCCGGATATTGCCGCGAAGTACACCGGCGAGAAGAAGTATGTGATGCGCTTCGAGAAGGGGCAGCTGCCACCGGTGGACGGCTTCTGGTCGCTGACGATGTACGACGACAAATACTTCTTCGTCGACAACAAGCTGAACCGCTACAACGTCAGCTCGCGCAGCAAGTTCAAGGCAAATCGCGATGGCTCGGTGGAGCTGTATATCCAGAACGAGTCGCCGGGCAAGGACAAGGAGGCGAACTGGCTGCCGGCGCCGAAAGGCGATTTTGTCCTGATGATGCGCCTCTACTGGCCGAAGGAAACGGCGCCGTCGATCATCGATGGCAGCTGGAAGCTTCCGCAGGTCAAGGAAGCCTCCTGACACTGCCAGCCGCCAATTTTCTGGCGCGTAAGCCCGCCTCCCCGGAGGCGGGCTTTTTGTTTTTCAGGGGGCACGCACGGAAATTTGTCGACGCACCGTTCAGGAAGGCTGGCGTGGGAAGCTTCCGGCCCGCCATGCGGCGGGCGGCTGCCCGGCCCGCTGAACGAAGCGCCGCGTGAAGGTGCTGGTGTCGGCATAGCCCAGCGTCGACGCGATCCGCGCAATCGGCATATCGGTATCGAGGAGCAGCTGTCGCGCGAAGTCGAAGCGTGCGTCGTCGGCCAGTGCGCGGAAGGTGCGCCCGCTGGCCCTGAGTACGCGGTTCAGCGTGCGCGGGTGCATGTCCAGCTGGTCGGCGGCCTCGCCGACGCTGCAGCGGCCGGTGACCAGCAGGGCGATCGCCAGGCGGCGGACGACCACCGGCAAGGGCAGTTCCGGCAGGGGCTGGGCCACCGGTTCCTGCCCGGTGCTACCGGCCATCCGGATGCGCAGATCAGCCTCATCGAAAAGGAAAGCGACAAACGGCGCATCTAAGCGCACCGGCGCTCGCGCAAGTTCATGCCAAGGCTGCAGGTCGGCTGGCGGCCGTCGCGGCAACCACACTTCCTTCGGGCACCATGCCTTACCGAGTAATGCACGGAGGATGCCAAGGCCGATGGCCAGCGTCGTATCGGCGGCGGCCGCCACCCCGCCGGGATGGAATCCGCTGATCACGTAGCCGAGCCGGGCCACGCCACGTTCGAGCGTGATGTGGGGGACGGCCCCCTGGTCGTGCAGGTGCAGGTAACGTACCAATGCGCCGAGCGCGCTCCCGAGGTCGCCCGCCGCCATCGACAGGTGCCCGGCAATGCCCACCGTTTCAGGGCGCCCCTGCATTCCGACAAGCAGGCCGAAGTGCTCGCAGGCCGTCAGCCCGGCACAGGCCTGCAGGAAACGGCAGGCGGCGGCGTAGTCGAGGATGGTTTCGGGGTCTGACAGCGCGTTGGTGGGCAGGCCACACGCGGCGAGCACGGATTCCGGCGTTACGCCGAAGTTGTCGAGCAGGGCAAAGGCGGGCAGTAGGGGGTCGGCGCGCAGCCGGCCCTCCTCGCTGACGAGCGCATGCTTGCCGGCCGCTGGCCGATCGTTGCAAGGCTTTCGCCGCGCTGCTCGATGGCCTGAATGCGAGGTGGTCATTTCCGGTCGATCTGTGTGAGGGCGTCTACGACCAGCTGCAGTGAAACGTTCATCAATCCGGCTCCTGCAGTCGGCTGTAGGCAAGGCGCATGTCTCGACGCAATTCCTTCCGCATGGCATCAGCTTCCGGCCCATATTCGCGCAGCGCATTGTCGAGCAGCACGACCTTGGTGGCCGGTGAATTGACTTCACTGGCCACCGAGTTGAAGCTCGATTGTGCCGACGACAGCATCATGCCGAGGATCATGCCGCTCATCGTTGCGAGTACCCCGGTCGAGAGGGAAATGGCGCGGATCGAATCATCGCGGAGGTGCTCGTTTTTGAGCCGGGTCCGGATGAAGAAACCGAGAAACCGAGTGCGCCGCAGAAGGCCATGGCAGCCAGCGCACCCAATGAGACGAGTAGTGAATTCATGAGTCAATTATCCTATTTGCAGGCTTCCTTCGGCCGATTCCGGAAGGTATTGATTCAGGTCTGGATGGAGGCATCCATGACGGCAATGGTGCAGTGCTTGCTGCGGTACGGCAAGAACTTGTGCTTCAAGATGTCGCAAAATGCTAATGACACCCGGTGCCGTGGGCGGTTAGTCTGTAAGGTCTCACGTCGTCGGAATGACGTTGATTTTTCGTTTTTTTATGGAATTGCTTATGAAACCGATGATCCGAAAAATGCTCCTGGGTGCGGCGCTCGGTCTGCCCTTGTTCGCACAGGCCGGCGGTCTCTACATGTACGAAATCGGCACCACCGATCTTGGTTTCGCCGGAGCCGGCACGGCGGCCCGTGCCGAAGACGCGTCGACGGTCTATGCCAATCCCGCCGGCATGACCCGGCTGTCGGGCAATCAGATGAGCGTTGGTGCGCAAGCGCTCTACGGCGGTGTCGATTACAAGGTCGACAATCAGGGCTTCCTGCAGCAGAACGTCGGTGGCGGCAGTCCCGGGAACGTCATCGGTTGGCTGCCGGGCGGCAGCGCCTTCTACAGCCACAGCCTTTCAAATGACCTGAAGATCGGCATCGGCCTCTACGGCAACTTCGGCCTGGCCATGGATTACGGCAAGAACTGGGCCGGTCGCAACCTTGTCGATACGACGACGATGATGGCGATGACGCTGCAGCCGACGGTCGCCTACCGCGTCAATGAACGCTGGTCGGTGGGCGCCGGGCTGACGGCGAACTACGGGATTGCCAAGCTCGAGCGCCTGCAGCCGGTGACCGGTGCCAAGCTCGACCAGAACGATCACGACTGGCAGTACGGTGCCCGTCTCGGCGTCATGTTTGAACCCTCATCGACGACCCGCATCGGCGCCGTCTGGACGAGCAAGGTCGAGTACGACTTCGATTTCGACCGCACGGCGACCCGGCGCGCCATCATCGGCGGCACCCGGACGCGCACCTTTACGGCCGAGGCCGGTGTCAACGCGCCGCAGCAGGTGATGACCAGCGTCTTCCAGCAACTCAGCGACCGCTGGGCGCTGACCGGCAACCTCGGCTGGCAGGACTGGAGCCAGTTCTCCAGAAATGATCTGGAGACCAATAACGGGACGGTGACGAGCAGCCTCCGCTTGCGCGACACCTGGCACGTAGCCCTTGGCGCGCGCTACCAGTACAGCGCATCGACACGCGTGAATGCCGGTGTCGCCTACGACAGCTCCTGGTACAAGAACAACAATCAGGCCTCGTTCTCTTTGCCGTCTTCCGATTCCTGGCGCTTCGGCCTTGGCGTGCAGTACACGCTGTCGCCCAAGTCGGAACTGGGTCTTGCTGCGGAATATCTGCGGGCAGGGGACATGCGTGACCCGAGTCAGTTGATCGGCGGCAAGTTCGATAACCCCTATATGGTGTTTCTGTCGGCGCAGTACTCGTACAAGTTTTAATCGCCAGATTGTCCTTCTGTAATCCGAGGAGAATGAAGATGAACACGAAACTCATCGTTGCAACAGTTGCTGCCGTTATCGCACTTGCCGGCTGTGCCGGTGGCGGCACCATGGTGGATGGCAGCAGTGTTTCGGTGCCGAATACCGGGTTCCTCTCCGATTACTCGAAACTGAGACCCGTTGACGGGCTGGATGGTACCTATCGGTACCTCGATACGGCCGCCAATCTGCGGCCCTTCACGAAGGTGATGGTTGACCCGGTCCAGGTGTTCTTCAGCCCCAACCCCGATTACAAGGGCATGCAGCCGGATGCAATGAAGCGCATGACCGACGCCTTCCGCACGGAGTTCGTCGGGGCGCTGCTCTCCGGCTATCAGGTGGTCAATCAGCCGGGTCCCGATGTGCTCCGCATCCGCCTGGCCATCACCAGTGTACAGCCGACGAGTCCGGCACTCGGCGTGACCGACTTCGTCCCGATCAAGGCGCTGTTCAACGTGGTGCGGGATGCTTCCGGCAATGCGCCGCGCGTCGCCGAAATGTCGGCAGAGGCGGAGGTGCTGGATCCCAGCGGACGTGTCGTCGGTGCTGCCGTTTCAACCCGCAAGGCGGACAAGTCCCTGCCGCAGGGCGAACGCATCACATGGGCCGATCTGCAGGTGATCGCGGCGGCGTGGGCCAGGTCTATGCGCCAGAACCTTGACATGGCGCGCGGCTACGCTGGCCAGTGAGCCTCGCTGTTACGCTTCTATCGAATGCGATGGGCGCTGCGGCGCCCATCGTTTTTCCGGCTTCCCGGTTTTCGGGTCGCTCAGATCGTCGACAACACCGCCACCACTCGCCCCTGCTCGATACGCACCGATTTCAACAGCCAGCGCGCGGCGATCTCCTGCAGGCTGCCATCTTCGCGCAGCACATAGACAGGCTTCGAGCGGAAGTACGAGGCGATCAGTTGCGAGGCGGCTTCGCGCACGGCGGGGTTGGCTTCCTGCCGGAGTGCGGGGGTGGTCACCGAATCGACCACGGGTTTCTCCAGGTAGAAGGCCTTGCTCTGGTCGTCGTAGCGAATGCCGGCGCGGCCGCTGGCTTCGACGCGGATCGGTTTCTTGCCCTGCAGCTCGACATCCAGCCCGGTGGTGATGCGGGCGCGGCCGTCGTTGCCGTCGAGCAGGATTTGCGGGGCCTCCTTGAGCGCGACAGAAACCATGCCGCCGTAGGACAATTGCAGCGGTTTGGCTTTGGCCAGCGCCGACTGGATGTCGGCTTCGGAGAAAACGACTTCCCGCTCGAACAGCCCGGCGCCCCAGGCGAGGCTGTTGCCGGTCAGAATGGCCAAAAACAATAAGGCGCTTGCGATGTTCATGAAATTTCCTTCTTCGTCTTTCGACTTGCCAAGGCAGCATCGTGTACCGATGACCCGATGAAGACAAGCAACAAACTCCCATGGTTCGAAATCAGCAGCCCGTTTGAAACGGAGCTCGGCAAGCTGATGCTGCTCGAACCGCCAACCGCGAAGCGGGGCGAGCTCCGTGCCCGCCTGCTTGACCAGACCTACGACAAGCCCTTCGTCGTCGACGATGGCCAGTTGCGCTATTTGTATTTCAGCGTGCGCCTGATGCAGAGCGCCATGCGCCTCACTGCGCCGGACGATCTGGCCTTGCGTTACACGCAGAAGATGATGGCCTTCCTGCTCTTCGTGCCACGCCCGGAGCGTATCGCGCTGATCGGTCTGGGCGGCGGCTCGCTGCTGAAATTCTGCCGCCGCCATCTGCCGTCGGCGCACTTTACTGCGGTCGAGATCAGCCCGGAAGTGATTGCCTTCGGCGAGGCTTTCCTGCTGCCGCCGCCGGGGCCGAAACTGGAAATCCTCCAGGCCGATGGTGCCGACTACGTGGCCGGGGTGGCGCCGGGGATCGATGCGCTTTTGATCGACGCCTTCGACGAGCAGGGTTTTGCCCCCGCGCTCAATTGCCCGGAGTTTCTGCAATCGGCGTGGGAAAAGCTGTCGGCCAAAGGCGTGCTGGCCATCAACCTGGCGGGCGAAAAGGAAAGCTATGCCGGCCTGGTCGATATGGTCCGGCAGGTATTCGACGATCAGGTGCTGTTCATCCCGGTGCCGCAAGATGGCAACCATGTGCTGTTGGCGTTTCGTGAGCGTCATTTCGAGCCGCGCTGGCGCTGGCTGCACAACCACGCGCGCGAACTGCGCGCCCGCTTCGGGCTGGATTTTCCCGATTTCGTGCAGAAAATGGAGCGTACCGCGAAACCGGGGGTTCCGCGCGCCACGACGGGCGGCAAGGCGGCGCGGCGGCGTTAGCCAGCCTTGAAAAGCAATGAACCTAAAAACCTCAGTTCAAACCACAGAGAGCACGGAGAGCACGGAGAGCACGGAGAGCACGGAGAGCACGGAGAAATGCTGGGATTCTGTGAAATATTGCTATCACCCATTCGGTGAGCGCTCCTCACATCCCGACGCCTTGCCTTTTCTCCGTGTGCTCCGCGCCCTCCGTGGTTAATTGCTTTTTTTGGATGAAAGAATTTCACCACCAAGACACCCAGCGCATGAAGTTACACCAAGAAAAACGGGGGTTAACTTGGTTCCCCCTTGGTGCACTTGGTGTCTTGGTGGTTCGCAGTTTTCGTTGACTGACTGCCCACCGTTCAGCGGAAGAACTGCAGGCAGTTGCGCCCGGTCTGCTTGGCGGCGTACATGGCGTGATCGGCGTTGCGGATCAGCTCGTCGGTGCTCTGGCCGTCGTCGGGGAAGAGGGCGATGCCGATGCTCGCCGAGAGTTCGACGCAGACGCCCGTTTCGAGTTCGAAGGGCGTTGCCAGTGCGGCGATGACGCGCTTCATCACCGCTTCGCATTCACCCACGGTTTCAAGGTCAACCAGCAGCAGCACGAACTCGTCGCCGCCGAGCCGGGCTGCAGTATCCTCGGTGCGGATCAGCTCCTGCATGCGCCGCGCTGCCTCCACCAAGACGCGGTCGCCGGCCTTGTGGCCATGCTGGTCGTTCACCGGCTTGAAACGGTCGAGATCGAGATAGCACACCGCCAGCATCTTGCCGTTACGGGTGCTGCGGGCGATGGCACGCTCCATGCGGTCGTTGAGCAGGCGTCGGTTGGGCAGCCCGGTGAGCGTGTCGTAGTGGGCGATGTGGGCCAGCTGCTTCTCGTAGATGTCGTGCGCGGTGATGTCGCGAAGGACTACCAGGCAACGGTCGCGCTGTGCAGAAAAGTGGATCTCGATCGAGCGCCGCTCGCCGTTGGCGCAGGTCATCTCGGCGGGGAAGGGCTCGGCCAGCGAATTCCGGCCGGCCGCATGCATCTGCGCCAGCGCCTCGCCCCAGCGCCCCTGCACTTCGTGGCGGTAGGTGGTGTCGGGGTAGAGGCGCGGCCACCAGGCAGCAAGGTCAGGAATGTCGCTGGCGGTATAGCCGAACACTTCGGTGAAGCAGGCGTTCAGCATCAGCACCCGTCCTTCCGGCGGCGGCGTGGCAACGATCATCGGCAGTGGCGAGGTGTCCACCAGCGACCGCAGTTGCGCCTCGCTGTCGCGCAGAGCCTGCTCTGCCCGCTTGCGGTCGGTGATGTCGATGTAGCTGCCGCGCACCAGATGGCGACCGTCTTCGGAAATGTCGTCGACGCGGGCCTCGACGATCACGTCGTTACCTGAACTGCGGTGGATGCATCGTTCGAGCATCACCGATTCGCCGCAGAGGGCGCGGGCCTGCGCTGCACGGACGCTCTCGCTTGCGGATAGCCCGTCTGGCTGCACAGGTGCATAAAAGCGCACGATGTCGCCGCTCAGCAACTCTTCGCGGGTGCGTTCGAAGAGTTGCTCGGCCTTCGGGTTGGCGTCGATGATGCGTTGCGTTTCGGCGTCGACCAGCACGATGGCATCCGGCGCGCGCTCGATCAGCGTGCGGAAGCGGTGTTCGCTCCGCGCCAGTGCTTCGCGTACCCGGCGCTCGGCACCGAGAAAGCGGTAGGTGAAAAAGAGCGTGGCGAAGGTCACCAGCGACATCAGCGACAGCAGGCGCAGCAGCTGCTCGCGCCAGGGGGCCAGCACATCGTCGAGGCTGGTGGTGACGGCGACGATGACCGGGTAGCCCTTGATCTGCACATGGCCGACCAGTCGTTCGATGCCGTCGTAGGCGCCGACGATGCGGTACAGGCCGCGTTCCTTTGCCGCCAGGTGCGTGATGAAATCCGGCGCCTGGGCGATCGACTTGCCGTAGTAGGCGGCGCTGCCGGGCGTGCGCAGGAGGGTGGTGCCGTTCTGCTTGATCAGCGTGATCGACCCGTTCGGCAGCATGCGTTGCGCTTCCAGCGGCGGCACGATGCGATCGAGCTGGATGCCGGCAGCGATCATGGCGAAATGGCTGCCGGTCGCGCGAATGGGGTAGGTGACGGGCATTACCCAGTCACGAGTGATGGCGCTTTGTACCGGGTCGCTGAAGAACAGGCCACGGGTTTTCGGGTCGAGCTGGGCGCGGAAGTGCTCGCGCTCGGCAAAGCTCGCCACGGCCTCGCGGGTCTGCGCCGGGATCAGGTGGGCGCCGCCTTTTGCATCGACCACGCGCAGCTCGATCGCGTCGTCCGAAAGTCGCTTCAGGTTGGTTGCAAGCTCGATGAGGCCGGGGGTCTGCCCGGGATAGTCCTTCGGATGCTCCTCGACCCAGCGCGCGGCGGCGATGACGCTGGCTTCGGTGAGCTTGAGGAGGCGCAGTGTCTGTTCCTCGACGGCGACCACCAGTCGCTTGAGTTCGACCTCCTTGGCGGCGACCACCTGCCGCCGTTCGGCCCACGCCTGATAGCCGGCAATGGCCCACAACAGCGCCAGCAGCAATGCCACCAGCAGCGGAATGCCGGGGTGGTGGCCATGGCGCGGCGGCGTGGGCGTTGTCATTTCAATGGTCAGTCAACGAGAAAGCGCGAACCACCAAGACACCAAGAACACCAAGGGAGCACCAAGCCAATAGGGTGTTTTCCTGGTGAATCGTCGTCCCCCAGAGGGGAGGCTTCGCGCTGTTCTTGGCGTCTTGGCGGTGAAATTCTTGCGTTGCTTTTCAACATGGCTGGCTACTAGGGTCTGTTCTCATTCATCCGATGGATTGCGTTGCCCCGCACCCCGCCAACCCCTTGCGCAACCGACGGTTGAGTGCGAACAGGCCCTGCTAACGGTGGGCGGCAACGCCCCGCTCAACACGCTAGACGAAGCGCGCAACGTACGCGCCGATGCTCGCCTCGGGTAGCGGCACCCAGACGCGGTGGCCATTGCCGGGGGCCACGTCGATGGCAGCGCCGGCGGTGTTCTCCATGCGCGTCAGTGCCAGTTCGCTATTGCCGGCCGGATGGATGATCTCCAGCCGATCACCGACGGCAAAACGGTTCTTCACGTCGACTTCGGCCAGCCCGCGCACCGCGTCGTAGGCAACAACATCGCCGACATACAGGCTGCGTGCCGATTCGGAATGGCCACGCAGATAGTTCTGGTATTCGGCGTCGTGGTGGCGCTGGTAGAAGCCGTCGGTATAGCCGCGATTGGCCAGTCCGTCGAGCTGCGCCAGCAGCGCCGGGTCAAGCGCACGGCCGGCCACGGCATCGTCGATGGCCTGCCGGTAGGCCTGGCAGGTGCGTGCAGCGTAATAAGGTGATTTGGTGCGCCCTTCGATCTTCAGCGAGTCGATGCCCATGGCTACCAGCTTCTGCACATGCTCGATGGCGCGCAGGTCCTTCGAGTTCATGATGTAGGTGCCGTGCTCGTCTTCCTCGATCGGCATCAGCTCGCCGGGGCGCTCCTTCTCCTCGATCAGCCAGACGTCGCCGCCGGCATCCTCCTTCGCCGGCTGCACCTTGTAATCCCAGCGGCAGCTGTTGGTGCAGGTGCCCTGGTTCGGGTCGCGGTGGTTGAAGTAGCCGGAGAGCAGGCAGCGACCGGAGTAGGCGATGCACAGCGCCCCGTGCACGAAGACTTCCAGCTCCATGTCCGGGCACTGCTGGCGGATTTCCTCGATTTCTTCCAGCGACAGTTCGCGGGAGAGGATGACGCGTGACAAGCCCATCGTCTGCCAGAACTTCACCGCCGCCCAGTTCACCGTGTTGGACTGCACCGAGAGGTGCACCGGTATCTCCGGCCAGCGCTCGCGGATCATCATGATCAGGCCGGGGTCGGCCATGATCAGCGCATCCGGCCGCATGGCGATCACCGGCGCCATGTCGTCGAGGTAGGTCTTCACCTTGGCGTTGTGCGGGAAGATGTTGCTGACCACGTACAGTTTTTTGCCACCGGCGTGCGCCTCTGCGACAGCACCGGCAAAGGTCTCCATGTCGCCGAATTCGTTGTTGCGCGCGCGCAGGCTGTAGCGCGGCTGGCCGGCATAGACGGCATCGGCGCCGAAGGCGAAGGCGGTGCGCAGCATCGCCAGCGAGCCGGCGGGGGCGAGAAGCTCTGGGGATTTCATGGGGAGCGGTACAATGGAGGCAGTCCCCAAATTATACGCGCCC
>ERZ724516.1681-NODE-1681-length-12762-cov-3.636185_pt1 | contig 12762 bp, 8 predicted proteins | sample MGYA00376049_ERZ724516 | MGnify/ENA primary metagenome ERZ724516 (study PRJEB28724, sample SAMN07190886) | activated sludge metagenome | isolation source: activated sludge of sewage treatment plant in Hong Hong | place: USA: Christiansburg, Virginia | collected... | reverse complement strand
AGAAAGTAATACAGGTTAAATAAATGTTGTTCCTTGAAGTTCTTATTTTTAATAATACATAAATAAGGATTTAGTATCATTTTCTTTTAATGCAGACGCACACGAAATATTTTGTATATTTTTTTAATGCTTTTTTTAATCTTTATTCTTTAATAAACTTGCTATTTATGAAATAATAAAAATTAGTTTTTCAAAATTTTTTCTACTTGTATTGATCCTTCCTTTGAAATTAAACGAACAAAATAAACACCATTTGGAAGGCTTTGTAATGGAATTTTGAGCACCTTGTCATTGTTCATTATATTTGATAAAAATACTTGTTGTCCTTCCATATTAAAAATATCTATTGTCGAAATTTCAGATACTTTATCTAATTCGATATGGATAAATTCACTTGCTGGATTAGGATATATTTTTATTTTATTAGCTAATGTATTTTCTTTTATTCCTACATTAGTTGCTCTGGTAATAGATAAGTCTAATAAATAAGTTCCGACTTCCCCTGCAAAATAAGGTGCTACATGAAAATACACTGTTCCTCCATTCGGAATGGTAATATTTCCAGGCATTACATCGTCATACGTATCAGACCAAGTGGTGCTATTGGTAGAATAGGAAAATATCGCATCTACCGAATATGTAATTCCATTGCCACTTTTATAGGCATCATGAAGTCTGGCATTAATGATGTATTTATAACCGCTTGGCAAATTTATTTTATAAAAATCATTGTCTGATTCTATGTGAATATTGGAGCCTACTGTATTTTTTGCAGCACTATTTCCTGAAAAAGAAATGGGCAATGTATAAGATTGGCTGATGGTGTTATTTACTTCATAAACATCGGGTAATAATGCTGGTGCTTTTACTGTTACATAAACTGGATTTTGAAAATTCTTACTTCCTGCATAATACCAAGATGAAGAGCCATTGCTTTGATAGGCTGTTTCTAATAAATAAGTGCCCGGTTCAACGGTGATAGTTCCTGAAAAATTTAATCCACCGGTGTAATGATAGTTATATGGTAGTCCGCTCGATTCATTAACAACTTGAATATCTTGCGCCCAGCTGCCATCTAATTTGGAAAGATTGACTCTGTATTTTCCATAAAAAGTGCCACTTCCGGTGTTTAATACATCAACATTTATAGTAGCTGGTTTTCCTTGTATAAGATTGCCAGTTACAAAGTTATAAGCAGAATTTGTTTCTATATCTGTGGTATATTCTATCTTGAATTGTTTTAAATTTGAATAACTCCCATCTGCAATAACCGTCCAATCTTTTGTACTGGTTTTATAGTATAAAGAAACATAATAAATGCCCGGTACATAGATGGCATCCCCTCCATTATTAAAAGTATAGGATTGATATTTTGCGCTTTGTAAAGAAATGTTTTTAGTTTCCATAAATGCCACAAAACGCTTGTTGGCATCAAAAATAGCGGCACCAATTTGTCCTGAAAAATTATCAATTCCCCAATTGCCAATATCAACAGATACGCTGTATGGACTTCTGAACCAAATAGAAGTACTCGGCATATTAATAGCAGAATATAAACGTAAATCTAATGGATTAGTACCACCGCCACCGCCGTTGTTGCTGCCCGGAACAATTCCAATGATTGCTTGATGACCGTTGTTGTATCCGCCAGTACCACCGCCCGTTCCTGTTCCACTTGGATTGAGGGCATTGATAGAAAAATAACCATCATACGCACCACCCCAGCCCCAATTAAAATGAAAATAGTCGCTGTTATCATACCCATCGCAAACAAAAGCATGCCCACCGCCCGAGCCAAATCCTGCGTATAAAATAGGTCTGCCAGCATCCAATTCAGTTTTTAATAAATTTACCCATTGTGTTTGACTGTAATTGATTCTCTCTACACCTTTTAATGTATTTTTATATCCAAAATATGTTTTAAGTGCATATTCTGAACAATGTTGTATTGGACTTTGAGTTGAAATAACGTAAGCATTGCTACTTTCAGGACTATAATTCATATCTACGCTCACACCGCAATGATACATTAAAGTAGCAACGGCATTATTGGAGCTATTGACCATGTTTGGCATAGAACCCCATTGGTAAGTAGTGCTTCCAAAACTTGCCGATAAGGTGCCATATCTATCATGATTGTAAGAATGAAATCCTGAACCAGTAGCAGGAAAATTCCAAAATTTCATAATCTGTGCCATAGCGGTTGCCACACAACCCGTTACAGAATTACTGGGACAAAGTGCGTTGATATACGGCGATTGGCTCCATTTGGTTTGCACCAAAGGGCTTACGCCATTGGTTTCATTTGTAGATGAAATAAGATTGGACGCAGTGGAAGAATAATGTATCCATTCATTTGCTATTTGAGGTGTTGCCTCAATGCCATTTTCTGTAATATCTCTAATTTGTGCTTTATATTCCTCTAACCATTTGGCTACGTTTGATGGAATATTGTTTTGTGTAAAAGAACCATCTAAAGAATATCCTAAAATAGGTAATACATTATCATCGCCCGCTACAATAACAAATCCTTCGGCTGATTCATTGTTGAATACATAATAATAAGTATGAGGTACCTCCTCTTTAAAAGCATCTGTATTTTTAGGAGGAGATACTTTGTAGGATAAGTTTAAAGATACCGTGCCTAATTTCAGGTTGGATGATTTTATTCGTTCTTTTAAGAAATTTTGTGCCACTTGTTTGGCGGTATTTTCATCTATTGGAGATGCATTTATTTCTAAGATTGAAAGAAATAAAATACTGAGAATAAATAGTAATTTTTTCATGGTTTATGTTTTATGATTTAATTCAAATTAATACTTGAATAAATATTAATTTTATACAGCAAGATAAAATAAATTTTTGATTTTTTAGATTATATTTTACAAACTACATTTTGTTGATTAATGCGGTTTTTTCATAACTTTTTTTGGAATAATATAATGTGCGTATTTTAAAGTAGTATCTTTAAATACGATTAAAATCTTATCGTTCCCTTTTTACAAAAAAAATAAAAAAATATGACTCGTCAAAAATTATTTATAATCTTTTTCCTGTTTCCATTTGCTATTTATGGAAGTAACGATTCTCTTTGGACAAATATCCATAACATTGCAATCAAGGCAGAAGGAAAAGTAAGTGTATCAGCCAGATTGATAGAAGACAGTAGTTATTTTAACTATTATGGAGATGAAATGTGCGCTATGCAAAGTGTTTTCAAATTCCCTATTGCTTTGGCAGTATTAAACCGTATTGACAAAAATGAATTTTCCTTGCAACATAAAATTCATTTTACTCTACATGATTTAAAAAATTATACCGAAAGTACCCAGCGTGATTCTTTTTATACAGGCAATATCAATATTACTTTTGATAAATTAATCCGCTATATGGTTTCGCAAAGTGACAATATATCTTGCGATGCATTGATTCATCAAATTGGAAAACCCAAAGACATTGCAAAATTTATAAATAAGAACGGCGTGGAGGATATAGAAATAAAATACGATGAAGTTACGATGGGTCGAAAGTGGAAAAATCAATACAAAAATGTTTGTTCTCCGAATGCTATGACATTGATATTAGAAAAATTTTATACAGGCAAATTGTTGTCAAAAAATAATACCGATTATTTATACCAAGTCATGCTGGAAACCACTACCGGAAAAAATAGAATAATAAAATTATTACCAAAAGGAACGAAAGTAGCCCATAAAACGGGCACTTCCAATTCAAAAGATGGAATGACTGCAGCCGTAAATGATTGTGGAATTATTGAATTACCCAATGGAAAACATTTGGCAGTTGCCATTTTTATTTCAGATACCAAAGCCTCCATGGAAACGGCAGAATCGGTTATTGCAGAAATAGCCCAAACGCTTTATGCTTCATTTGCAAATTGATGTTGTTCTAAAAATTATGATTTTTTAAGTGATTGTTTCTAATTCTATATTTACATTTATAATTACGATTCAACAAAGAAATTATGTTTAATCCAACACATACTTTTGTTCATTTACTTTTTATAGGAATTGTTGCTTTGTTTCCGGTGGTAAATCCAATTGGATCTGCATTTATGGTCAATCCATATTTGTCAAAACTACCGGATGATGAAAGAAAAAATGCCATCAAAAAAATTACCATATACGCTTTTGCTTTTTGTGTTATTTCATTGTTTATTGGACATTGGATATTAGAGTTATTTGGAATCTCCATTCCGGTCATTCAAGTGGCTGGTGGCATTATGATTTGCAAAATGGGATGGGAATTACTGTCTGGTGATAAAAATGAAAAAACAGACAAATCCAATACAGAGAATTTTAATGTTGCAGAAAATTTGTTTTACCCATTAACCTTTCCAGTTACTACGGGCGCAGGAACAATTTCAGTGGTTTTTACACTGAGTGCGCACAGTGCAAATGCAAATTGGACTGCTTATTTATTAAATACCTTGTCCATTGTAATAGCTATTTTTATTATGTGTGTGCTGGTTTATGTTTCATATAGCAATACTAAAATTATTATTCATAAATTAGGGGATAATGGAAAGAAAGCAATTAATCAGATTTCTGCATTTTTAATTTTTTGTGTAGGATTACAAATTTTTTTCACTGGAATTAAAACACTTTTTTGATTAACATGAAGTAAATATTTTATAAAATATTTTTTATTCAGTCATGCATAAATATACATTATGGAAAACAATAAGATAAATAAAGTAGCAGAGATAACGCTACTGTTTTGGTTGATAAAAATTGTAGCCACCACCTTGGGAGAAACCTTGGGAGATTTTATTTCCATGACGTTAAATTTGGGCTATTTAACAGGTATTGGAATAACGCTAACATTTTTTTTAATGATACTTGGCGTTCAATTATTTGTAAAGAAATACATTCCTATAATTTATTGGTTTGTCATTGTTGGCACTACTACTTTAGGAACTGAAATATCAGATTTTATTGATAGAAGCCTACATCTAGGATATGCCTTTGGCAGTCTTTTATTGGCTACTCTTTTAGCTTCTACATTGTTGTTTTGGTATTATAAATATAAAAATTTAGAAGTTTATCCTATATCTGAAAAGGCAAAAGAAACGTTGTACTGGATAGCTATTTTATTTTCAAATAGTTTAGGAACTGCCTTTGGAGATTTTTTGAGTGACAACTTAGGACTAAGTTATTTGTTGGGTGCTGTCATCACCGGAACTATTATTTTATTAGTAGTGATTTTGCATTATTATACCAAAATAAATCACATACTTTTATTTTGGATAGCGTTTGTATTTACAAGACCATTTGGTGCAACCTTTGGTGATTTCCTTACGAAGCCAATAGAAAAAGGAGGAATGAATCTTGGAACATATTCCTCCTCTATGGTTTCACTGGGAATCATACTTATTTTGATTTTTATAGAAAATAAAAGGCAAAGAAAATTGAGTTAGAAGATTGGATTGTAGTTTTAATGTTTTTTAAAAGATAAAAAAAGTGGCGCAGCCGAAGGCTGCGCCACAACAAAAATTTCCAAAATATTTTTATGCTTTGGTTAATTCCAAATTGATTTTTATTTTCACAGATTTGCCTATGGTTAATCCACCAGCTTCTAAAACTGCGTTGTATTTTAAGCCAAAATCATATCGGTTTATTTCACCGGTAACTGTAAATCCTGCACGTGTTAATCCATACGGATCTTTAATAACACCACCGTGTTTTGCATCTAATGTGATAGTTTTTGTTATTCCATTTAATGTCAAATCACCTGTTATTTTATATGCTTTGCTATTTACTTTTGTCATCTTTTTAATAACGAAAGTCATGTTCGGATTTTTTTCTACATTAAAAAAATCAGCACTACGCAAATGAGCATCTCTTTTGTCAACGCCCGTATTTACACTGTTTAATACAACCGTAAAAGAACCCTTTGTATCTGTGAAATCTTGTTTGTCGGATTTAATATCAGCATTAAAATCTGTAAATTTTCCTTCTACTTCAGAAATTACCATGTGAGCAATTGAAAATGAAACAGAGGAATGTGACTTGTCTAAATTCCATACTGTTTTAGGGGTTTGCGCTTGCAGCATTACTACGCTCATTACTGCCATCAACCATACAAATGTTTTTTTCATGTCTAATTATTTAATGTTTACAATAGAATCTTAATTATACACAAAATTCATTCCAATTGTTTGTGTATTTTTTATATTGTAAAATTACAACAGATAGAGGCTCGTTGTCAATGATCTACTGCAAGAAATTTCATTGACCTATGTTAAGGGTGGAATAACCGTTGCTTAGTTAGGAAATAGAATTTATCTGTTTTTTTAGGGCTTTCAATTTTAAACTAAATTCCACTTTCTGGTTGAATTGTTTGCATTTAGCTATCTGGCTTTTTAAATGTTCTATTTCTCGTAATAACTTATCTTGTTCTATTTGTTTTTTTACCAAATGAGTGATAGATGTAGTTTTTATATCTGAAAAATGTTCACAAAAATGCTTAAACACCCCATCTAAGTCGTTCTTTAATTCAATTGAATATGGATTTTCTTCAGTTGGCATCCACTCCGAAGTAAAAGTATAATCAATCACCGCTTCGTTTTCATTATTGGCTTTGCTATGTTTGGCTGCTGTCGTAAAATAATGCTCTTGGTTAAAATAAATTCTAAAAATAATGTGATAGGGAATAGCTCTTTGAATGATATTCAAAAGTTCTTTAATGTCTTTTTTTTCTTTCAACTCTATATCAAAAACCTGAATTTCTTCTATCTCTTTTTTACCTAAATTAGTCGTTTCTAAGGAAATTTTATTTTTCCAAGTAATACGCAAAACGCTATCAGTAAACAGTTTTTTTTGTTTGGTATTTGTGTAAGAATCAAATGTGTTTTTGGGTATAACACGATTGACTTCTGTTGATTTTGGGAGATTAAACATTTTTTCAATTATGAATTAAAAATTATGAATTACGAATCTTTTAAATACGAATCTATTTGATTTCGCTGAACTTTGTTTTGTAATTAAATCTATTTATTTCTATTCAGCACACTAATAACTAATTTCTTCACTACTTCCGCTTCTTCTGTTCGGCTATTGGCTATAAAAAGTGTGAGCGATGCCAGACTTGCATTATCTATTATCGGTTCTCCGTTTTTAGATACTAAAGCATCATTTTTATCTAAAAAATAAAGAAAACAGGCTGCTGCTATCCTCTTATTCCCATCTACAAAAGAGTGGTTTTTGGTAATAAAATATAATAAATTAGCTGCCTTCTCTTCTAGGCTTGGATACAGTTCCTCCTCTCCAAAACTTTGAGCAATTTGACCAATAGAACTATAAAACCCATCATCTTTGAGCTTGGCAAAAACACCCGATTCAAATTCTGAATACATAGTCTGAATGAGCTTCATATAATCTTCATACTTTGGATAGAGCGTTTTAGTTTTAGTTAATCCTTTATCATCTAATTGTTCATGATCATAATCGTCTAATAATGTTAATCCTTTTGCAAATACACGAAGCATTTCAAATTCTTCCTTATCCAATTGTTCATTTAATGCACGATTAAGAATCCGTAATCCCGTTTTCAAATATTCCACTTCCTGGTTTTTCTGTGCCAATCGCTTTTCATTGATAGCAAAGCCCTGCACTAAATAATCTTTTAATCTTTGAGTCGCCCATTGTCTAAATTGCGTGCCTCGCTTAGAATTTACTCTATAACCGACTGAAAGAATTGCATCAAGATTATATAAAAGTTGCTTTCGTTTTACACTTCGATTTCCTTCAATTTGAACTTGTAAGTATTCCTTACAAGTTGACGATATTTCAATCTCGCCTTCTTTATATGCATGCTTTAAATGAAGTGTAATATTTTGTGGCGTAGTCGCAAAAATTTGAGCCATTTGTTTCTGAGTAGCCCATACCATTTCATTTTCTATAGCAATATTTACTTCAATGCCCTCTTCTGATTTGAATATCTCAATTTGATATGCCATAATATTATATGATTTAATCTGCTAAATAATCCTTTTGAAACTACTCGTAATTTTTAATTCGTAATTTTTAATCTGTAATTTTTAATTCGTAATTCGTAATTGTTTCATTTCACTATCAAAAACGAAATTAACTTAAAATCTTCCATGCCTTTAAATTGGTTTTTGCTCGAAATGGTGCCACCGGCTTTGAGTAAACTCAACACTTCTTTTTCTTCTTCCACGTCTAAAATAGTGCTAATGGAGGTTCGCAGTAAATCTGAATATTTTTTCATATTATGATAATCATCCGTTTCTTGTTCTACGTTTTTGCATAAATCCATCAAAGGTTCTGTTTTCCCTTTGGCTAAAGCACGCATGGCATCGAGTGTCTTTTTGGAATCCACATGGCGTTGGATTAGTTTTCCATCTTCACCGATATACACTAAATAATAAGGATGCAAGCGGTTCAATTTATTGATATTAACTTCGCTATTGATATTTTTCAACACATAAATCACACCGGGTTTTAGAGTTTCTGTTGATTGAACTACAGCATGTAAACCCTCTGGAATATCCTTTAATTCGCCATAGGTTTTGAAGAAATTTGATAAATCAATTCTAAAATCATTTAATCCTAAGTCGGTAATATCAATCCCTTCTCTTAAATCCTCCAAATCTGTCACCTCATCTTGCAGTTTTTGCAATTGCAATTTGCGGTATTCCAATTCTTTTTGATTTTCTGAAAGTATGTTATCATCTGCCGTTGCTGAAAGGTCGGTAATCAACATTTTATCTTCTACTTTTTGCTTTAGATTGATGTAACTATCCAAAGTAATATCGGGCCAAAAGTTTACTAAAGTGATGGTATCGTTTTTTGAACCAATTCTATCAATACGCCCAAAACGCTGAATAATACGCACCGGATTCCAATGTATATCGTAGTTGATGAGATAATCAGCATCTTGTAAATTCTGACCTTCGGAAATACAATCTGTAGCAATTAAAATATCTATTTCTTCTTTCAAATTAGGAAACAGCAGTTCTTTGCTTTTGGATAAAGGTGAAAAACAAGTAAGCAAAGTATTCAAATCGGAAGGAATGTTTTTAGTAGAACTTGTTCTTCTTGAACCGGTTATCAAAGCCGTGTTTGATTGATATTTCTCTTTAAAATGTTTATGGATATTCTCATACAGATACTCAGCAGTATCGGCAAAAGCGGTGAAAATAATGATTTTTTTATTGTTGGTATTGAAAGGTTTTTCAATCTTATTTTCCATTTCAGAAAGTAAGGTTTGTAGCTTAAAATCCTTGGCAGGAAAAACTTGTTCTACTTCTTTAAATAAGTTTGAGAATACTTCTAAATCGTTATTCAAATCTTCTTTCCATCGTATTTTATCCAAATCATTCAAATGTACTTTTACTTTACGACCAATCGTATTTTCTTCATCGCCCCACTGTGCTTCCCAATCAAAATTTTCGTTGTTTTCTTCGGCTGAATAATGCGTGCCGCTCCACTCTTCATTGTTTCCTTTTTCTAAAAATTTTAAAGTGCTTTTAATCTGCTCTAAAATTCCTGAAAGCGTTATTCGAAAAGAATCTACGGAACTCTCCAATCGTTTCAATAAATTAATGCGCATCAGGATTTTTAAATTACCTTCTCGATCTGTCTGTGTTAGTCTTCCTCCTTTAGTTTGTTTGTCATACACATCGGCATATTTCTGCTTTTGACTGGGTAATAAATAACTCAAAGGCGCATATACCGATAAATTCATTAAATCCAATTGCGTTGCTATGTGTTCATAGGTCAATGCGTTATTTTGCGTCAAGGCACAACGCAAAGAAAGTGGTTTGTTTCTTTCTGGGAACTTGCCAATATCTGAAGTGTCGTAATACGAAGTAATGTGTTTTCGGGAACGGGCAATAGTCAGTGAATCCAATATTTCAAAGAAATCAAAATCCAACATATCTAATAGTTTTTCGGCGGTTCGTTCTGTCAAGTCCATTTTCGACCACGTATTAAATGCCGATTGTGTTTTCTTAAAAACCGTATCAATACCGAAATTAGTGTCCAACTTGCCGTTAATATTTTCTGCATCGCCTTTGTATGCCAAAGCCAATTGGTTTTTTAAATCGTTAAAGCGGTTATTAACAGGCGTTGCCGAAAGCATCAATACTTTGGTTTCTATACCTTCTTGAATAACTTTGCGAAGCAATGCTTGGTAACGGTTTTCTTTGTCGGAAAAGGTTAATCCTGCATTCCTGAAATTGTGCGATTCATCAATAACCACCAAACCATAATTGCCCCAATTTACATTGGCCAAATTTCTGCCGTTGCTCATGCCTGTTTCTCTGGATAAATCCGTATGAAAAAGCACATCATAATTAAAACGGTCTTTGGCTAAAATATTGTTTTTATCGTTGTGGCGAAAGGTATTCCAGTTGTCTTCCAATTTCTTTGGACAAAGTACCAACACATCTTTGTTGCGCATTTCGTAGTATTTGATAATGCCCAATGCCGAAAATGTTTTTCCCAACCCCACACTATCGGCTAAAATACAGCCTTTGTATTTTTCCAACTTATTGATAGCACCCACCACCGCATCTTTTTGGAAATTAAATAGACGGTTCCATATTTCAGTATCTTTAAATCCTATTTTATCATCGGGCAGATTATCAAAATTCAAATCGTCTATAAACTCATTGAAAATATTATAGAGTGTAATAAAATAAATAAATTCCGGATTGTTTTCTTGAAAGGCTTTTTCGAAATATTGCTGTACTTTTTGAGTTACATCTTCCAAATATTCTTCGTTTTCCCAAATCTGATTGAAATACTCCAAATACGCTTGACTGTTGGGGAATTCCAATTCTTGTATCATAGTTGGAAATCCTTTTTTAGGTACTAATCCCAAATCGGGTTGGGTAAAACCTTGCACATTTGTCCAAGCCACATCTTGTTGGTTTTCATTTTGGGTATGTACCATGCCTTGCAGCTGAAATTCCAAATTTTTATTGGATTTAAACTTCGCTTTGGCTTTTACCCATTTGCTACATTCTTTGGCAATAGCACGTTGAGTGAGCTGGTTACGTAAACGCAATTCAAATTCAGCACCACACAAATCAGCTTCTTTAAACAAATGCGGAATATAGAATTTAGGAAATTCTCGTTTAAAATTTTCCTGCAAAAAAGTAGGCGAAGTAAAGATGAAACGCAGTTCGTCCACACTTTCTAACTCTTTTCGCAAAGCCTCAAAAGCATAAATAGAAAAAGAGGAAGCCGCAATCGCTAATTTGCTCTTCTTTTGAATACCGACTTTGAGTTCATCGGCGAGACGGATATTTATATTGTCAATTAAACGCATAGTTATTTTTTTAAACACATAGAAACATAGGGCACATAGTAAAATAATCTATGTTTTCTATGTGCCTATGTGTTTCAAATTTTAAATCACCCTCATCTCCGTCTCGGCACTCAACTGCTTCAACAACTGTTTCACGTTCTCTTTGGCGGTATCATCTTTAAAACTGCTGTCTTTGAATACAATTCGCAATGGTTTTTCTTTGGCTATTTCTTTGGCAAATGTTTCATCAACATCCTTATCAAAACAAGCATAAAGTGAATCACCAGCTACGGCAAACACTTCCTTTCCTGCAATGGTTTTGCGCTCCATAGGCAACGACAGTGGTAAACCCCAATCCAACATCACTTGCGTGAGCAAATCTTCGGCGGTTCTATCTTCTTTTACATTATCGGCAAACAGTGCCATTTGGTCTTGCTGGAAATCCTGCGGACGATAATACACGTCTTTCATATTGGATGAATCGAGGCGATAAACACGGAAACCGGTGTCTGAACCATTGTCTGAACCTTGATTAGAAGTATTTTCTTGATTGCCTTGATTATTGGAGAATAAATTAGGCGTATTAGAATCCTTTTTCAAATCATGGTCATCAGGAGAATCAAGTGAATCATGGTTCAGACTTTTCCCCGCTCTTCGTATCCTTTCTTTCCCTATCTCACAGATATTTTTATAGCCGGCTTTGTAGGCTTCGCTTTTTTCATCGGTAGCTTCGGGCAGCTGCACCATGATGAATTTACGATTGCCTCCATCTTCTTGGTTGAGTCGCATAACGGCATGGGCGGTTGTGGCGGAACCGGAGAAGAAATCGAGGATGATGTCGTTATGATTAAAATTGAGCATTTCCATACAACGTTGCAATAAATAAACAGGTTTAGGATAATCAAAACTCCCACTAGTCAATAAATTTTTAATTTCAATAGTGCCATTTTGATAATTTATTTGTTTTTCATCCCATATTGATTTTGCTTTTGTTCGTTTTTCGCCACCTTTACTTAGATAGTCCTTCTGGAATATATCCCATTCTTCGATATCTTTTCTCTTAACTTTTTTAGCTATAAGTTCTTCTGAACTATTATTAATTTTTTCTTTACTCCATCTCCATGTACCCTCTTCTCCCGTAGTAGGTTGAATAGGAATAACAAATTCGGAAAAAATACTATCACCTTGAGTTGAAACGTCTCCTGTTTTAGGGTTAATATAAATTTTAAAAAACAAATTTGGTCTTTCACTCCTTCTCCAAAACCCACCTCTTTGCCTTAACCCTAAAAGTCTATAACTTTGATCATTTTCTATATATTTATACTCACTAATCATATTATCAGATAGTTTATGACCAATAATATCGCAATGCATAATATCTCGTGAAAAAACTATAAGATATTCATGTAAGCCAGCTAAATATGATTCTGATTGTGAACCCTTCGGATTACTTTTAATTAT
>ERZ724516.1679-NODE-1679-length-12771-cov-4.673561_pt1 | contig 12771 bp, 10 predicted proteins | sample MGYA00376049_ERZ724516 | MGnify/ENA primary metagenome ERZ724516 (study PRJEB28724, sample SAMN07190886) | activated sludge metagenome | isolation source: activated sludge of sewage treatment plant in Hong Hong | place: USA: Christiansburg, Virginia | collected... | reverse complement strand
CGGGGCGCTCGGGCGCCTTGGGGTTGGGCGTGTAGCCGACTCCACTGGCCTTCGCGACTTTCGCCACCAGCCGGTCGAATTGCCGGAACGCCTTCACCGAAGTGAAACGGTCAGGCTTGAGGATGAGTTTGGCCTCCAGAAACTGGATCTGGTCGAACGGCGTGCCGTCATTGTACGCGCCGATGACCGGCGGCGTCGGCACGGGCAAATGCACCTTCGCGGCCTTGTCGTGCTTGTGCGACTTGGACTTGTTCTTCGACATCACGGCTCCCCGGCTGGCGCCAAGGCTAATGCGCGCACGCTACCGGCGCAACGCGCATCAGACCGCGACGAAGCGGTCGGTCTCGCCGACGCGCGCGCGCGCCACCAGGTTGCGCGCTTCGAGCCAATGCAGATGCGCCAGCGCCTCGCCGCTCGCCATCATCACTTCGCGCTCGCCGACCGGGCGGCGGAACAGGATGGGAAACGTCTCGAACACGCTGCGCGGCTCGCTGCAGAAGTCCGCCAGCTTGTCGAGCTTGTCCATGTGATCCTCGCGCAATTGCGCCAGTCGCACATGCAGCCGTTCGAACGGTTCGTTGTGCGCCGGCAGCACGCGCAGACCGGCATCAAGGCCTTCGAGCTTTTCGATCGATTCGAGCCAGTCGCGCAGCGGGTTGCCGCGCGGCTCGCCCGGATACACCGAGACATTCGAGGTGATGCGCGGCAATACCTGGTCGCCGGCGATCATCAGCCCGGCCTCGTCGCAGACCAGGCACGAATGTTCGGGGCTGTGACCGCGGCCGGTGACGACGCGCCAGTCGCGGCCGCCGATCTTGAGCACGTCACCGTCCTCGATACGCAGGAAGCCCATCGGCAGCGGCGACACGCCGAGCGAGAAATGCCCCCAGCTATGCTTGGCGAACGCCGCCAGCCGCTCGTCGGGCCAGCCGGCGCGCGTGTAGAATTCGACGACATCGGCGGGCGGCACCGGATGCGTTTCGAGGATCAGCGTCTTCGCCAGCAGATATTCGGTGCGCGCGATTTCGAGCGGGATCTGCCACTTCTTGCACAGCCAGCCCGCCAGCCCGAGGTGGTCGGGGTGATAGTGGGTGACGATGACGCGCTTGACCGGGCGACCCTTCAGCGGGCCATCGAACGCCGCGCGCCACAGTGCCTTGCCGGCGGTGGTCTGCACGCCGGTATCGACAATCGCCCAGCCATCGCCGTCGTCGAGCACCCACAGGTTGATATGATCGAGCGCGAACGGAATCGGCATGCGCAGCCAGAATACGCCGGGCGCCACTTCGAGCAGATTGCCGCCTTCGGGGACATGGCGCCCGAACGGGTAGTGCAGGCCGCGCAGGTCATCGGGTTCGATGGGCGCGCTGGCGAGGCTGACGTCGGACATGCAGGCTTCTCCGGTTTCGGAGCGACCTTAGGTTGACGTTTACGTGAAGTCGAGGGGGGAGAAGTGCAGGCAGGGGCGCGGGCAAAGCCCGCGCGTCGGACGGGTTCGGGCGGTTAGTCCGCCCGCCCCGCCGGCCGGCCTTGCGCGAGTCCGCGCCCAAGTCGAAAATCGCGAAGGGCAATTTTCGCCTTAGGCGCTGGCCGCGCTAGCGGCTTAGCGGCGGAAAAGCGCATCACCCTGCTGCTGCGCCGTACCCAACTCCGTCGGCGGCGCACCATGTTCGGCGATATGCGCCGCAGCGACGCGTTCGGCCTGCAGCTGTTCGATCAGCTGCGCACGCTCGCCGGCGATCTTGCCGTCGTCGGGGCTGGCGACGATGCCGGCCTTCTTCGCCGCCGCTGCGACCAGCGCATCGAGCTCGCGCTGTGCGCACAGGCCGAGCGTGACGGGATCCTTGGGCTGGATGTTGGCGATGTTCCAGTGGCTCTTGTCGCGGATCGTCGCGATCGTCGACTTGGTGGTGCCGATGATGCGCGAAATCTGGCCGTCGGTGATTTCGGGGTGGTTGCGGATGATCCACGCGATGCCGTCGGGCTTGTCCTGGCGCTTGCTGACCGGCGTGTAGCGCGGGCCCTTGGTGCGGCGCTCCTGCTCAGGCTGCTTCTCCAGACGCAGGCGCGCGTCGGGGTCGGCGGCGCAGCGGTCGATTTCGGCCTGCGTCAGTTCGTTGGCGCGGATCGGGTCGCGGCCCGACAGCTTGGTCGCGGCGGTGTCGTCGGCAATCGCCTGGATTTCGAGGATGTGCAGACCGCAGAAAGCAGCAATCTGTTCGAAGGTCAGCGCCGAGTTATCGACCAGCCAGGCGGCGGTCGCGTGCGGCATCAGCGGCGTAAGTTGAGCGGACATTTTCGGTAACCTTGGGTTTCAGACATAGAAAGAGCCGCCCCGGTCGGGACGGCTGTGCTGCTGCAATGTAGGCCGATTGCGAACGCCAATCAAGCGCCGCAGCTTAATCCATGCTCAACACGATCTTGCCGACATGCGTCCCGGCTTCCATGCGGCGGTGCGCGTCGGCGGCCTGCGCCAGCGGCAGAACGCAATCGGTCACGGCGCGCAGCCGCGTCTGCGCAAACAGCGGCCAGACCTTGGCCTCGAGCTCGGCCGCCACCGCCGCCTTGAACGCCACCGGGCGCGGCCGCAGCATCGAGCCGGTAATCACCAGCCGCTTGCGCATCACCGCGGTGAAATCGACTTCGGCGCGCGGCCCGCGCTGGAAAGCGATCGAGACATGGCGCCCGTCATCGGCGAGACTGGCGATGTTCTTCGGGATATAGTCGCCGCCGACCATGTCGAGCACGATATCGACGCCGCGCTTGGCCGTAAGCGCCGCCACTTCGGCAGCAAAATCCTGGGTCTTGTAGTTGATCGCATGGTCGGTGCCGAGCGCCAGCGCCGATGCGCATTTGTCATCGCTGCCCGCCGTCACGATGACCGTCAGCCCGAATGCCTTGGCGAGCAGGATCGCCGTGACGCCGATGCCCGAGGTGCCGCCGTGGACCAGCACGCTCTCGCCGGCCTTCGCCGCGCCGCGCTGGAACAGGTTCGACCAGACGGTGAAATAAGTTTCGGGCAGCCCCGCAGCATCGGCAAAGCTCAATCCCGCCGGCACCGGCAGGCACTGGCCGCCGGGCGCGACGCAATATTGCGCATAGCCGCCGCCTGCGACCAGCGCGCAGACCTTGTCGTCGACCTGCCAGCGCGGCGTATCCGCACCCACCGCAACGATCTCGCCGGCAATTTCCAGACCCATGATCGTCGGCGTTCCCGGCGGCATCGGATACAGCCCGAGCCGCTGCAGCACGTCGGGGCGATTGACGCCGGCGGCAGCAACACGCACCAGCACCTCGCCCGGCCCCGGCTGCGGTACCAGTCGCGTGACCGGCACCAGCACCTCGGGGCCACCGGCTGCGGCGGGATCAATGGCGGTCATTGTATCAGGGATGTTGGTCATGGCGCTGATATTGACTCTGCCGCCGCCAAGGTCAAATCTCGGGGTCATGGACATCGACGATCTCGAACCACGCAAGCGCGATGACGCGCTCGCTGCGTTGATGCGGCAGGATCTCGATCCGCTGTCGGTGGCCGAGCTTGACGAGCGCGTCGAGCGACTCGAAGCCGAAATCGCCCGCACCAAGGCCAAGCGCGACGCCGCGAGCAAGTTCCGCAGCGCAGCGGACGACCTGTTCCGTCGCAAGTGACGCTTTCCGCCTCCCGCAGTCGGGAGAGTGGAAGTTGCGACAACAAGCCCCTTGCACTTGCTTTACGTTAACGTAAGGTAGCCCCAAACCAAGCCTTGGGGAATGACACCATGAACTTCGACTTTTCCGACGACGCCAAAACCATGCGCGAATCGGCGCGCAAGTTTCTCGATGCCAACGCCGGCGCGGCCATCGCGCGCAAGTCGATGAACGGCACCGCCACCTATGACGCCGATTTGTGGAAGGCCGTCATCGACCTCGGCTGGACCGCAGCGCGCGTGCCGGAAGAATTCGGCGGCGTCGGGCTGACGGCCGAAGAATCCTGCGTGCTCGCCGAAGAAGCCGGTCGCAGCCTCGCCCCCATCCCGCTGACCTCGGTCCTCGCCGCCACCGAAGCGCTGCTGCGCGCCGGCAGCAAGGAACAGCAGGCCCGCTGGCTGCCCGGCATCGCCGAAGGCAAGGTCATCGCCTGCGTCGGCTGGGGCGAAGGCAATGCCGCTTCGCCCTCGACCGCCGCACTCACCGTCAAGGACGGCAAGGCCAGCGGCGTCAAGCTGCCGATCGCCGACCTGCTCGGCGCCCAGCTCGCCATCATCACCGCCAATGGCCCCAAGGGCGTGCAGCTTTATCTGGTCGATCTCGGCGGTGCCGGGGTCAAGACCGAGCTCGTCGAAACGCTCGACCTGGTGCGCCGTTCGGGCAAGCTGACGCTCGACAACGCCGCCGTCGAAGCGCTCGGCGATGCCGACGCCTATCAGGACTGGCTCGACCGCGCCGCCATCCTCGCGGCTTTCGAAGCGCTCGGCACCACCGCCGCGTCGATGGACATGACCGTCGCCTATGCCAAGGACCGCGTCGCCTTCGGGCAGCGCATCGGCCGCTATCAGGGCGTCAAGCACAAGTGCGCCGACATGTATATCAAGCTCGAACTGGCGCGCGCGCACGCGCTGCACGGCGCCTGGGCGATGGGTGCCGACGCCGGCGAACTGCGACAGGCTGCGTCAGCAGCGCGCGTTGCCAGCCTCGACGCCTTGAGCTTTACTGCAGAAGAGACGGTGCAGCTCCACGGCGGCATCGGCTTCACGTGGGAGAGCGACTGCCAATTCTACTACCGCCGCAACCGCCAGCTCGCTTCGGCACTCGGCAGCAGCGCGTGGTGGGCCGACCGGCTGGTGCGCGCGCTCGAACGCCGCAACGCAGCTTAAGACATTAGAAGAAGGACAAGCATCATGGACTTCAACGATACCGCACCCGAAGCCGAATACCGCGCCAAGGCGCGCGCCTGGCTGGAAGCCAACATCGGCGAATATCGCGAGCCGACCGAATTCGGGCGCGGCCACGCCGATTTCGTCCGCCATTCGAAGATCTGGCAGAAGAAGAAGTATGACGCCGGCTACACCGGCATCACCTGGCCCAAGTCGATGGGCGGCCAGGGCCTCGGCCCGATGAACTCTATCATCTACAACCAGGAAGAAAGCCGCTTCCACGCGCCGACCGGGCTCTATGCCATCGGCCTCGGCATGTGCATCCCGACCGTCTTCTCGCACGGCACGCCCGAGCTCATCGAGCGCTATGTCGCCAAGGCGCTGTCGGGCGTCGAAGTCTGGTGCCAGCTGTTTTCCGAACCCATCGCCGGGTCGGATCTCGCCGGCATCCGCACCAAGGCGGTCAAGGACGGCGACACCTGGACGATCGACGGCCAGAAGGTCTGGACGACCAACGCGCATCTTTCGGACTTCGGCATCATCGTCTGCCGCACCGATCCGTCGAAGCCCAAGCACAAGGGCCTGACGATGTTCATCGTCGACATGCACGCGCCGGGCGTCGAAGCGCGTCCGCTCAAGCAGATGTCGGGCGGCGCCGACTTCAACGAAGTCTTCTTCACCAACGTCAAGGTTCATGACAGCCACCGCGTCGGCGCCGAAGGCGACGGCTGGAAGGTCGCATTGACGACGCTGATGAACGAGCGCCTCGCCGTCGGCGGCAAGCCGAGCCACGCGCCCGGCTACAAGACGCTGATGACGCTCGCCGCCGGCATCCAGACCGACAATGGTCCGGCCATCGCACAGTCGACGGTCCGTGAACGCATCGCCTCCACCTACATCGCCGACGAAGGCATCAAGCTGACGCAGATGCGCGCGCAGTCGGCGCTGTCGCGCGGTGAAATGCCCGGACCCGAGCAGTCGATCTCGAAGGTTGTCGTTGCCAAGACGATGCAGGATCTTGCCTCGTTCGCGATGGATCTCAACCAGTCGAGCGGCGTCGTCACCGACGGCAGCAACCCCGAACTCAACCGTTTGCAGGGCAGCTACATGGCTTCGGCCGGGCTGCGCATCGCCGGTGGTACCGACGAAATCCTGCGCAACATCATCGCCGAACGCGTGCTCGGCCTGCCCGGCGACATGCGGCCGGACAAGGATACGCCGTATAACGAAATCAAGGCGATGTAAGGAACGACAAGGGCCTCCGGCGGGCAGGGGCTAGCCCCTGCACCCGGCACTTGGGCGGTGACACAACAACCAGCGCAGATTGGTTGCACCGACCCGAACCAATGGGTGCAGGGACAAGTCCCTGCCCGCCGGAGGCTCTAAAATCTGGGGGGATTCCATGCGCCACATCGTGCTCGCTGCCGCGCTATGCGCCGCCACACCAACGCTCGCCGCGACCGATTGTGCCGGACTGGAAAAGCTGGCGCTCCCCAACGTTACCATCACCGCGGCGACCGAAGTCGCGCCCGACACCGGCATTTCGATCAAGGAAGCGCCCAACCCCGTCAAGCTGCCGTTCGCAGTCTGCAGGGTCGAGGCGACGGCGCGCCCGACCAGCGATTCGGACATCCGGCTGGCGGTATTGATCCCTGTCGGCAACGCGTGGAACGGCAAGTTCGTGCAGGTCGGCAATGGCGGCTTTGCCGGCCGGATTCCCTGGGGGACAATGCTGCTCGGGCTGTCGCGCGGCTATGCGGTTGCGGGCACCGACAACGGCCATTCGAGCGACGACGCCACCGACGCGAGCTGGGCGCTGAACCACCCTGAAAAGGTCCGTGACTTCGGCTGGCGCGCGGTCAAGACCACCACCGACACGGCGAAAGCGATTGTCGCGGCGTATGGCAAGGCGGCCAAGCGCAACTATTTCTTCGGCTGCTCCGACGGTGGCCGCGAGGCGCTGATGACCGCGCAGCGCTATCCGGCGGATTTCGACGGCATCGTCGCGGGCGCACCGGCCTGGGCGTGGACGCGGATGATGGGCGTCAGCGGGCTGGCGACCAAGGCGCTGGTGGCCCCCGGCGGCAATCTGCCGCCCGGCAAATTGCCGGCGTTGCAGGCCGCCGCGCTCAAGGCGTGCGGCAACGGCAAGACCTATATCGCCGATCCGCCGGCCTGCCGTTTCGACCCGGTCGTGCTGGAATGCAAAGGCGCCGAAACCGACGCCTGCCTGACCGCGAAGCAGGTCGCCGTGGCACGCAGCATTTATCGCGGACGCCCCGACATCATCGGCGGCGGCTACATGCCCGGCCTGACACCCGGTGCCGAAGCGGCGGCGAACAGCTGGGCCGGCTGGGGCGTTTCAACCACCGACGCCGACACCAGTCGCGCCACCAACAGCGGCTTTGCCTGGAACCACTTCGCCTATCTGGTGGTCAAGGACCCCAAGTTCGACCTGCGCAACCTGACCGACGCGCAGGTCATCGCGGGCGACCGCGAATGGCGCACCACACTCAACGCCGACAACCCTGACCTTTCGGCGTTCAAGGCACGCGGCGGCAAGCTCATCGGCTATCACGGCTGGAACGATCCGGCGATCCCGCCGGGGCTGAGCCTCGAACATCTGGCCAATGTCCGCAAAGCGATGGGGTCGACCGACGACTTCTACCGCGTCTTCATGGTGCCCGGCATGCTGCACTGCCGCGGCGGCGATGCACCGGTCAATGTCGACTGGTTCGCGCTACTCGACAGCTGGGTCGAAACCGGCGTTGCACCCGCCACGGTCACGGCAGCCGGCGGCGGCGCAACGCAAGTCCTGAATTACCAGAAGTAGCGCCACTTGATCCTCCCCGTCTTCGGGGAGGGGGACCGCCTCTTGGCGGTGGAGGGGCAGCACGCACCGCAACTGATCACAGTCTGCGGCGCGCACGCTCACTGTCGCGCCCTACCCCTCCACCGCGCGAAGTGCGCGGTCCCCCTCCCCGAAGACGGGGAGGATCAGGGGCCGCGTCAGTTTGCCGGACAGGTCAGCGCCTGCGCAGCCGCCAGCTCCGCGGCAGCCTTTTTGACATCGGCCTGGTACGCCGGCGTCGCCGCGATGCGGTCATACACCGCGACTGCAAGAATCTTGCCGCCGGCGACGTCGCTCGTCCAATGGACGCGGCAGTCGATGCGGTGCTCGCCAACCGCCACGCCCCAGTCGCGCAGCGGCGTCGCCTTGGCGGGTGCGGCGTCGCCGAGCACCAGCGCCAGCAGCCAGCCCAGTCCCGAATGGCCGCTGGGATAGCTCGGCCCGAGCTTGTCGTCCTTGCCGTCGACGACCTTGGGGTCGCACGCCGGGCCGCCGTCGGTGGTGAACGGCCGCGCGCGCATGTACTTGTCCTTCGCGGCGTTCATCGGCGGCACGAAATCGGCGAACGACCGCGTCAGCAGCGCCATCGTCGCCGGTGTGGTCTCGCGCGACAGCTTGACCCCCATCGCGCACGCCAGCGTTCCCATGAACTGCGGATCAGGCGGATAGAGCTGCGTCTGCGCGGCCTTCCAGCCCGGCGCGTCGATGCCCATGGCGCTCGCGGCATAGGTGGCGCGGTCGGCAACATCGCCCACCGAATTCGCGGCCGGCGGCGGCGGCAGCAGCTTGAGGATGTCGATCGGCGGCTGGCCGACAAGATAGCCCGGCGGCATCGTCGCCGCAGCGCCGGCAGTCAGCTTGGCCGACGATACCGGCGGCGTGGCCGTCTCCTTGGCGACAACGGTACCGGCCAGCAGCAGCAACGGCATGATGTAGGCGATGCGCATGTTCGTCTCCCCTTGGCCGGCAAGCCCCGCCGGTTGTTGCCGTTATCCTAGCATTGGCGCCGCGATTGCAAAGCGGCGAGTTGGGTTATCCCCGACGCAATTGCCGCAGCGCTGTCAGCCCCCCTTGATTGTTGCGCGTTGCGGGATGACATTGTGGGGGCCGGGCGGAGTCCCTTGGCCGGCGAGATTAGGAGACGTCCATGCCCGCTTTCACGCGCGAGCTTGAACACACGCTGCACAACGCGCTCGCCGAAGCGAGCAAGCGTCATCATGAGTATGCGACGCTCGAACATCTGCTGCTGGCGCTGGTCGCCGACACGCATGCGCATGCGGTGATGAAGGCCTGCGGTGCCGACACCGAAGAGCTGGCGGCGCAGCTGACCAATTACCTCGACACCGAGCTGTCGGCGCTCAAGGCCGATGCCAGTGTCGACCCGTCGCCTACTGCCGGATTCCAGCGGGTTATTCAGCGCGCCATCCTGCACGTCCAGTCGTCGGGCCGCGAGGAAGTCACCGGCGCCAACGTGCTGGTCGCATTGTTTTCCGAACGCGAAAGCCACGCCGTCTATTTCCTGCAGCAGCAGGACATGTCGCGCCTCGATGCGGTCAGCTTCATCAGCCACGGCATCGCCAAGACCGGCGCGTCCGAGCCGCGCGCCGTCAAGGGCGCTGCCGAGCCGACGCCAGAGCCCGAGGCCAAGGATGCCAAGGGCGGCAAGCCGACCGAATCGGCGCTCAAGCAGTTCACCGTCAACCTCAACGAAAAGGCCAAGCTGGGCAAAGTCGATCCACTGATCGGCCGCAGCAGCGAAGTCGATCGCACCATCCAGATCCTGTGCCGGCGGTCGAAGAACAACCCGCTGTATGTCGGCGACCCCGGCGTCGGGAAGACCGCGATTGCCGAGGGGCTGGCGCGCAAGATCGTCGAGGGCCAGGTGCCTGACGTGCTGTTGCCCGCCGTCATCTACAGCCTCGACATGGGCGCGCTGCTCGCCGGCACGCGCTACCGCGGCGACTTTGAAGAACGCCTCAAGAACGTCGTCAACGAACTCGAAAAGCTGCCGCACGCGGTGCTGTTCATCGATGAAATCCACACCGTCATCGGTGCGGGTGCGACCAGCGGCGGTGCGATGGATGCGTCGAACCTTTTGAAGCCGGCGCTGTCATCGGGCGCCATCCGCTGCATCGGTTCGACGACCTACAAGGAGTTCCGCAACCACTTCGAGAAGGACCGCGCGCTGCTGCGGCGCTTCCAGAAGATCGACGTCAACGAACCGACGATCGAGGACAGCATCGCCATCCTGATGGGCCTCAAGCCGAGCTACGAGGAGCACCACAAGCTCAAGTACACGCCCGAAGCCATCAAGGCCGCGGTCGAACTGTCGGCGCGCTACATCAACGACCGCAAGCTGCCCGACAAGGCGATCGACGTCATCGACGAAACCGGCGCGTCGCAGATGCTGGTGCCGCTCGCCAAGCGCAAGAAGGTCATCGGCGTCAAGGAGGTCGAGGCCGTGATCGCGACGATGGCGCGCATCCCGCCGAAAAGCGTCTCGACCGACGACAAGAAGGCACTCGGCACGCTGGAAGCCGACCTCAAGCGCGTGGTGTTCGGGCAAGACAAGGCGATCGAGCGTGTGGCGTCCGCCATCAAGCTTAGCCGTGCCGGCCTGCGCGAACCCAACAAGCCGATCGGCAACTATCTGTTCTCCGGCCCGACCGGCGTCGGCAAGACCGAAGTGGCGCGCCAGCTGGCGACCATCCTCGGCATCCCGCTGACGCGCTTCGACATGTCGGAGTATATGGAACGCCACAGCGTCTCGCGGCTGATCGGTGCACCGCCGGGCTATGTCGGCTTCGACCAGGGCGGGCTGCTCACCGATGCCGTCGACCAGAACCCGCACGGCGTGCTGCTGCTCGACGAAATCGAAAAGGCCCACCCCGACCTGTTCAACATCCTGTTGCAGGTCATGGACAACGGCAAGCTGACCGACCACCACGGCAAGACCGTCGATTTCCGCAACGTCATCCTGATCATGACGACCAATGCCGGCGCCAGCGACATGGCGCGCGAAGGCGTCGGGTTCGGCTCGATCACCCGCGAGGGCGAGGACGAGGAGGCGATCAAGAAGATGTTCACTCCCGAGTTCCGCAACCGCTTGGACGCCATCGTGCCGTTCGACTATCTGCCGCCGGCGGTGATCATGCGCGTCATCGACAAGTTCGTGCTCGGCCTCGAAATGCAGCTCGCCGACCGCGACGTCCATATCGCGCTGACCGACGAGGCCAAGACTTGGCTGATCGAGCGCGGCTATGACAAGCTGTTCGGCGCCCGGCCGCTGGCGCGCCTGATCCAGGAGAAGATCAAGCAGCCGCTCGCCGAAGAACTGCTGTTCGGCAAGCTGGTACACGGCGGCGAGGTCCGCGTCCATGTCAAGGATGCCGACACGCCCGAAGCGACACTGGCGTTCGAAATCGTCCCCGGCGTTGCCAAGGCCAAGCGCAAGAGCAAGCCCAAGGCCGGCAAGTCCGGCGCGGCATCGACCGAAAGCCCGGCGAGCGCCTGAACCGTAAACGCACGCCCGCCGGAGGTTCAGTTAAGGGCCTTCGGCGGGCAGGCGTGACGCCTGCACCCGATTGATGGATGTGCTGCCGAATCGTGGTGGCTTGCGGCAGGCGGCGGCGTTCGTCGATGCAGAAATGCTGTTGGTCGGCGCGGTTTGACGCTGGTCGTAGCGCCACCGACACTCATCGACTTCGTCGCGACAGACATGCCCCCCCAAGCGCAGAAAGGCTGTGCGGCTCCCCCCGCCGCAGCCCTGAAACCCTTGGGAGAATTGACATGATGTTTCGCACCCCCCTCATTGCCGCCGCGCTGATCGCACTGCCGATGTTCGCCACCGCTGCCGCCGCGCAGCAGACCGTCACCGGCGAGATCAGCTATGCCGACCTCGATCTCGGCTCACTCGCCGGTCGCGCCGCGCTCGAAGAACGCGTCGATGCCACGATTGCGCGGCTGACGGCGCCCGAAGACTACCGCGACCTCAAGCAGCTCCAGCAGTCGGCGCAGATGTCGGCGGCAATGCACGCGGCGGCGAAGGCACAACTCGCACCGGTGCTGGCCCGCACTGACACCGGCGGCGGTGCCGCCACCGGCGCGCTGCGCAAATAGCGCCCGCACGACGCAGCAGGGACCGGCAACCTCCGCGGTTGCCGGCCCTTTATTGTTTCGTGCGCTGATCGTGCCGCGCTACCGCTCGACTGTATTCACATAGACCCAACCCCGCTCATCCCGAGCGAAGTCGAGGGACACGCACACCGGTCAGCGCGTCCCTCGACTTTGCTCGGGATGAGCGGGGCCGTGCATGCAACTCAGGTTATTCAGTCAACCGCGCAGCGCGCGTGCCGCATCGAGGTAGGTTCGCCCGATCGGCACCAACACGCCGTCGCCCAGCACCGCCACCCAGCTGCCGCCCGGGTCGCGCTTCAGCGCCGCGATGCAGTCGCGCCGCACGATGGTGGAGCGGTGCAGCCGGATGAACAGCGTCGGATCAAGGCGGCGTTCGAGTTCGATGATCGTCGTGTGCAGCAGGTACGACCGCGCGCCGACATGCAGCCGCATATAGTCGCGCTCGGCCTCGATGCGCTCGATGTCGGCTGCCGCAATGCGGCTGATCTCGCCGCGGTTCGGCACCCAGAATTCCTGCGTCCAGGGCGCACTCGCCTGCGGCACCGCCGCCCGCGCCGCCAGCGCCCGGTCGACGGCGCGCTCGAGCCGTTCGGGGTCGATCGGTTTGAGCAGATAATCGACCGCCGCGACATCGAACGCCGCCACCGCATAGCTGTCGAATGCCGTCACGAAAATCACCAGCGGTGGCGCCGTTGTTGCCGCCAGCTGCCGCGCCAGCTCGATCCCCGACAAGCCCGGCATGGCAATGTCGAGCAGCAGCAGTTCGGGCGCAAACGCTTCAATCAGTCTCAGCGCCGATGCCGCGTCATGCGCACTGCCGACGATGTGCAACGCCGGCAGCCGCGCCGCGAGGATCTGCAACCGCTCGATGGCGAGCGGCTCGTCATCGACCAGCAGCGTGCGGATCGGCGCGTCAGGCATCGAGCCGTG
>ERZ724516.1678-NODE-1678-length-12771-cov-7.470116_pt1 | contig 12771 bp, 14 predicted proteins | sample MGYA00376049_ERZ724516 | MGnify/ENA primary metagenome ERZ724516 (study PRJEB28724, sample SAMN07190886) | activated sludge metagenome | isolation source: activated sludge of sewage treatment plant in Hong Hong | place: USA: Christiansburg, Virginia | collected... | reverse complement strand
AGACTCCACCGCAGTTCCGTCTGCACACTGCGCTGGGGCATGGTGTGGGCCTGCCACGAGGGCCGATTGGCCACGTTGTTGATACCAAAGCCCCACTCCCACTGCCGGGCAAACTTCCAGCTGGCCTTGAGGTCCAGTTGGTTGACGCTGGACGTGCCGCCATAGGTGTCGGGGTTGGTGTCCACGTTCATCTCGGTGTTGTAGCTGCTGCTGGCCCAACGGTAGGCCGCACCAAACAGCCACTGCGCGTTGGGGCGGTAGCTGGCCTGCACGGTGTAGCGCTGAGGCGGGATGCGCAGCCACTTCTTACCCACTTGCGCCGGGTTGGCGGCATTGGCCTTGACCTCTGCATCCGCCCAGGTGAAGCTGCCACCCAAATCCAGCCCTTTCACGCCCACATCGCGCGTGGCCCAAACCAGTTCAATGCCTTGGGTCAACACCTTGTCCACATTGCTGACGCGGGTCACGCTGGGGAACACCGTGGCGTCGGTCTGGCGCAGGATGGTGTCCGTCACGTCGTCGCGGAACAGGCTGGCGCGCAGCCAGTGGCGGCCCCATTCACGCTCCACCGAGATCTCGGCCGAGTCGGACACCTCGGGGCGCAGATTCGGGTCGCTGGTGGTGATGCTGGAGCCGGTCTGGGTGCCGTTGAAGAGCTCGTCCACATTGGGGAAACGCACCCCCCGGCCCAGGCTGGTGCGCGAGGTGAATTCGTCGGTGGCCGCCCAGGCCAGTGACAGCTTGGGGCTGGTGGCCGTCAGGGTACGGCTGCCGAACGCCTTTTGCGCCACAGGCGGTCCGGCGAAATACTGCGAGCCGTCAAAGGACTCAAAGTTTTCGAAGCGCAGCCCGGTGGTCAGCATCCAGTCCGGGTGCAGCTTCCAAGCGTCCTGTGCATACAGCGCGGTGATGGTGGTCTTGCCGTAGTAGTTCTGGTTTTGCGTAGTCTCCGCACCGCGCCAATCCGGGGCGTTGTTGACGACGTTTTGCAGCGTGTATTGGTTGCGGTGCAGGCCCAGCACCAGTGCATGGCGGCCGTTGCCAAAGTCGCCTTCGCTGGGGGTGTAGGTGGTCTGCACCTCGAAGGTATTCCAACCCGTGCCATCGCGCCGGGTCACGGTGCCCGCACCACCGAGATCGGCCAGGGGCTGTGCCAGATTGGCCTGGCGCGCGGCGTCGCTCTGGATCACGTAGTCGGTCGCAACCACGGAGGCGTTCCAGCCCTTGGCATGTTTGGTTTTCCAGGTGGCGCCGAGTTGGCGGTGCGCCTCGTCGCGGGTGCTGGGCGCAAAAGCGTTGGAAGGCACGCTGAACTGGCGCGCGCCGTCTTTCACCAGCCCGCTCCAGACCGGGTTGCCGGCCGCGTCGCGCAGCCAGGTGGTGTTGGTTACGGTGCTGTCGTCATGCCACCAGGCCACGCGGGCTTCGATCTCCTGCGTGGCCGACAGCTCGTAGCCCACGCGCAGGTTGACGGTGTCCTGCTTGTTGTGGTCCATGCCGGTGTCGCCAAACAGGGCGCGCTCGCGGTTCTGGGTGTCGCGGTCATAGACGATGCCGGTGACCGACTTGGCCGCGGCCGTGGCCGTGGCAAAGGCGCCGCTGGTGGCACCGCGCACGGCGTTGGCATAGCCCATGGGGTGGCCTTGGCTGTCCTGGTGCTGCATGCTGACCGCGTACCACAGACCCGAATCCAGACGCGAGGCGATACGCCCCGACACCTGCTTGCTGGTGTAGTTTTCGCTGGTGGCGTATTCGTTGAAGCCCTGCTGGTTGAGCTTGATGCTGGCCGATGCTTCCAGGCCCCTGGGCTTGCGCTCGGTCACGATCAGCGTGGTACCCATGGAGTTGCCGGGGTAGATGGCGGAGAACGGTCCGTACAGCGCGTCGATCCGATCAATGGCCTCCACATTCACCATGTTCCAGCGCGGGGCATCAAAGCGGCCCAGGAAGTTGGAAATCAGGTAGCCGTCCAGATACACCAGCGCGCGGCCCGGTTGCAGGGTGCCGTAGCTGCGCCCGGCAACGTTGGCGTTGCGGTCACCAAAGTAGCGCTTGCGCACCGTGGTACTGGGCAGGTTGACGGCGATGTCTTCCGGGTTGTAGATGGTTTGCTCGCGCAACTGCTCGGCTGTCTTGCTGGCCGTGCTGCTGGGCAAATTGGGGTCCAGCGGGGCGCGGGCGCTGGCCACCAGAACGGTTTTGAGCTGGGCGTCAAGGGCAATACCCTGGGCCAGCACGACGAGAGGGAATGCGGCGGCCACGGCCAGCGCGATGCGATGCAATTGCATAGAAAAGGATTCCGACGTACCAATGAAATCAGCCTGTAGCCCCCGTGAAACGGGCGCAAGGCGCTATGATTTTGAGAGTTGCGACCGCAGCCAGAACCCAAGGTCTGACCCGTAAGAACGCTACTCGTCCGTTGGAGACAACGCCAGGCTAGGCTGGGTTCGGCCCCACTGCGGCATCAGACGGTCGGAGGCCCGCGCGCCGGCAAGGGCGACGCGGTTCGTGCAGCAATGTGTGCACTGGGAATGCTGCGCAAGGCATACGCCAGCGGCTGGGCCGGTCGCGCGCTGGGCTGCACCACCGGGGGTGGTGCAGCGAACGATACACACAGGGGGCAGTCCATGCTGGAACTGGCCAGTTCGGTGGCGCTGCCATCGTCGGCCTGAACCACCACTTTCATGGCGCCTGAACCGGTGCACACCAGCAAGATGTCCTGCGGTTTGACGATCGGTGAAGCCACTGCCACACCCAGCGACAACACAAACCACGCCAGTACCAGGCGGGTAAGGGTCGTGAAGTGGCGCAGGGTTCGCATGGGCTGAATTATCATCCATGCGCCAGATCCCGCCTTAACCTGGGTCAACTTCTTGAAGCTGTTGAAGGGGTCAACGCCACCTCAAACGACAAGGTTCTCCATGATGCAATACACGTTTTTGTCTGCCACCATTTTGCTGGTGCTGATCACGGACCCGATTGGCAACATCCCTATTTTTGCCAACGCACTCAAACATGTGGCTCCGGAACGCCGCGCCCGTGTCATCTTGCGCGAAATCCTGATCGCGTTTGCGCTGTTGCTCACCTTCATGTTTGTCGGCGAGAGTTTTCTGCGGGTCATGAACCTGAGCGAGTTGTCCTTGCAGATTGGTGGCGGTGTCATCCTCTTCCTGATCGCCTTGCGTATGGTGTTCCCTCCACCCGCGGGTGCCGTGGACGAGGAACAAATGGTGGAGCCACTCATTGTGCCTCTGGCCGTGCCCGCCATTGCCGGTCCGTCGGCGCTCGCCACCGTGTTGCTGCTGGTGTCTCAGCAACCCGAGCGCCGCCTGGAGTGGATCGCCGCCCTGTGCGTGACCATGGCCATCAGCGCCATCGTGCTGGTGTCGGCGGAGCGGATTCAGCGCATCATCGGCTCACGGCTGGTGGTGGCAGTGGAGCGTCTGATGGGCCTGGTGCTGGTGTCCGTGGCCATCGAGATGATGTTGCGCGGCTTCAAGACCTTTGCGCAGCAGTTGATGCACGGGTAGTTTATTTTGGCGAAATGGATATAGTGGCATGCGGCAGAGGGCTTTACCGCCAGACTCCCGCCGTCCGTTCTGGCCACACCGGCCACGTTATCCAACTTGCATCAAAAATGGGGTGATGAACCATGTGTTACGTCTGTGATGAAGAGCGCCGTTCTTCCCGGCGCGGTTTTCTGTCGGTTGCGGCATCAGGCGCACTGGCGGGGCTGGCACTGACATCATTACCCGCGTTTGCCGCGGGTGGCGCAACGACCACCCTGACGGCGGATGAAGCGCTGGCCAAGCTCAAGGCCGGCAATGACAAATATGTAAGTGGCCCGGAGCTGTGCGCCGTGCAGCTCAGTGCGCAACGCGAGCACGTGTCCAAGAGCCAAGCACCCTGGGCCACGATTGTGTCCTGTGCCGACAGCCGCGTTCCACCGGAGCTGTTATTTGGTGGGTTGGGCGTGGGTGAATTGTTTGTGGCCCGCAATGCCGGCAATATGGTCGACACGGCCACCATGGGCACCATTGAATACGGCTCCGGTGTGTTGGGCGTACCACTCATTATTGTGTTGGGGCACGAACGCTGTGGTGCCGTGGCGGCCGCCTGCGAAGTGGTGGAAAAGAAGACCAAGTTTCCGGCCTCCATTGGCCCCATGGTGAATGCCATCGTTCCCGCAGCGCGGGCCGTCAGGGGAAAGCCGGGTGACTTTGTCGACAACGCCGTGCGCGAAAGCGCCATACGTACGGCCAAACAGATCGCGTCAAAGAGCACCATCGTTGCCGGCCTGATCAAGAAAGGCAAAGTCAAAGTGCTGGCAGGCCGCTACGACCTGGACGACGGCAAAGTCGAATACTTCGCTTGATCCAAACCTGCCCCATCCATCAAGCCCCCACTCAGGGTGAGGGTCTTGCTAAAGATGGAAGCCGGTCTGACGTTTGTCGGACCTTTCGATGTTGATGCTGCCGTAACGCGCGGGCCCAGTGGCCTACTGTGGCTTTTCTTGACCCAAGTCATCGGCCATCCCGGACCTGGGGGCTAAAATTTCTGCGACCACCACAACAAGTGCTGGCACGTTGTTGGAATCTACCCATGCGAAAGACGCTTTCAAGCTTTACTTCGAGTTTTTCCGATTTATTGCACGGACAGAGCCCACAGGACGCTCTGGACTCGCGCCAGGAAGAAATTCGCTCGGCCATGCTGGCGTCATTGGCCGAGATTGAAAGCTCGCAACCGCACGCATTTTCCAAAACGCTGGTGACGATCACCCAAGCGGCGGATGTGGAGTCCCTGTGGGATGCGCGCAGTGACCTGCTGCGCCTGATTGCCGATCGCAACGGCGAACTGGCCGCCCGAAAGACGCTGGACGGGATTACCGAGATGTTCCGCGGATTGGTCCCGAACAGTCTGCTGCCCTCACGTCGGCGGGTGCCACGCTGAACCCAGCATAACCGGCACTCCATGGCACACCCTCCACACCCCCCTGAGCGAGCATTTGCGGTGGAATGGCGCGAGGGCTTCTGTATCGGAATAGACCAGTTGGACCGTGAGCACCGCCACCTGTTTTCACTGGTCATGATGCTGAACCTGGGCACGGTGGAGCATACCGTAGAGCAGTTGCTGGACTATGTGGTGACGCATTTCTCCAACGAGCAGGAGGCCATGGAGAGGAGTGGCTACCCGGCCTTTGAGGCGCATCTCAAACAGCACGAGGCGTTTGCATCACAGATCGCCGACTTCCTGATGAGTGGTGACGGATGGACCGATGAGCGGGTGCAGGATCTGCGCCGCTTCCTGAACAAGTGGCTGATCAGCCACATCATGACCCACGACATGCGCTTCGGCAAATGGTTTGCCGCGCACAACCGGCCAGCGCCCGACACCGACCCCAGCCCCGGGCGCACCGGGCTGGTCGGGCGCCTGTTTGGCTAGGTGTAGGTGTCGCCCATCAGGGTGTTGAACCACGTCCCCATCTGCTTGAAGTTGCCCGAGGTAATAGCGGCAGCCTCGGTGGGGGCCGCTCCAGCAGTCACCCCGCCGTTGGCCGCAACCTTCATGGTCTGGTTGACTGGGTCGTACTGGTAGACGGCAGTCAACCACGACGCGGTCGTCGCAGTGATCGGCGAGTAGCACGCGGAGTTGGCAACCGGCGCGCTGTCCGGGCTCTGGCCGGACAGGAGGCGAACAATGGCATCCGCACAGATCTTGGCCTCCTGGTTACCCACATGCCCGGCCTTCGGCAAACCGCACTGTGCGGCATCGCCAATCACGTGCACGCCGGCCACCGCAGTGGACTCGTATGACAACGGGCTCACCTTGGCCCAGCGTCCATCGGCGCTGTTGTTCAGACCGGCGGCGGCCATCCAGCCACCGGCCCCACTGCCGGATGCACGGTGCGGGGGAATGGGGTTGACGACACGCGCCTGAACGGTCTGAGAAAGACCGGACTTGTCGGTGTAGGTCACCACCTTGGTAACCGGGTCAATGGCGATTCCGGTGACGCCAGACTGGTAGTTCACGACGCCCGCGTGGATGACGCCAAAGGCCCTGCCAAAGTTGACCGCCTCGGCCTGGATCTTGGGGTTTTCATCCAGAATCAGGACCCGGCAATTCGGACCCTTGCGGGTTTTCAGATAGTCGGCCACGAGACACGCCCGCTCATAGGGGCCGGGAGGGCAGCGGTAGGGTGCGACAGGAATGGTCATGACATAGGTGTCGCCATTCACGGCGGCGGCCAGTTGCTGCTGCAGCAGCGTTGTCTGCAAGCCTGCACGCCAGGCGTGCGGGGTGCGGGTGTCGTAGTCCTGCGCCGTCAGACCGTAGGCATTGTCAAAGTCCACACCGGGCGCCACCACCAGCCGGTCGTACGACAGCACACTGCCGTCCGACAGCACCACTTGCCGGTTCGCGCTGTTGATGGATTGGAGTCGGGCTTTCTTGCGGACCACGCCATACGCCTTGGCAAGCTGGTCCCAGGTGTAGCTTAGTGACGACAGGGACCGCACACTGGTGAGGACGAAATTGCTCATGATGTTGGAGACATAGGCATCATCCGGCTCGACCAGGGTGACGTTCACCCCCGAGCCACCCCACAGCCGCAGGTACTTGGAGACGCTGGCGCCCGCCATGCCGCCACCCACCACCACCACATTGGCGCGGATGCCGGTTGTGGCCAGCGCAATGGGCTGACCACCGGCGCCGGACTGCGATGTCGAACCTCCGCCGTTGTCGTCTCCATCGTCCGTGCGGCCAACCAGCGGATAGAGGATCCCCATCACCGTCGTTGCAGACAGCACCAGCGCGTTGCGCCGATTCAAATTGTCGAATTTTCGGATTGCCATTTCTATGACTCCTGTTTATTGCTGGGGGTAATTGACGATGCTCTGCAACTGGGCCGTTGTGTAGCCCTGTGCATGGGCGGCCATGATGCTGGAATCGGCGGGCTTGCGCAGGTATTCAACGACCTCTGCAGCATCCGATCCGCGGATGGACTCAAAACCGCCGCGCCCCAGCGTCCCGTGGCACTGAAAACAGTTGGAAGCCAGCAGGCGTCCGGCCGTGCTGGCGGGCTGCGAAACCATACTGCCGGAACTCGGCCCAGTCACGGGCGGGGTATAGGGTTCACTGCTGGTGCCCTGGAATGGCAGGTCAGTTGCACCACCAGATGCGCCACCGCATGCACCCAATACCATGGCGATGCCGACGATGGCGGCATGCGAAACGGGACGTCGTAACCACATAGTCTTTCCTCGAAGTTGTCAATGCCTCTATTGGCACACAACCCGATTAAGATGGGCTTAAGCAGAGGCGATTAACTATCCGATCCATCGCTGCGTATCACCTCCTGCTCAATCGCCCCGAAGATGCTTTGCCCATCCGCTCCCTTCATCTCGATGCGGATGGTGTCGCCAAACTGCATGAATGCGGTGCTGGGCTGACCATCCAACAGGATTTCCATGGCGCGTTTTTCGGCGATGCAGCTGTAGCCATTGGGCCAATCGGTGCGCGCCTTGTCGCCCGTGCCCTTGGTCAGGCCCTTGTTGCTGACGGTGCCCGAACCGATGATGGAGCCGGCGCGCACATTGCGCGTCTTGGCCAGATGGGCAATCAACTGGCCGAAATGGAAGGTCATGTCCGGCCCGGCGTCACACTGGCCGACCTTGCGGCCATTCCAGGTGCTAAGCAAAGGCAGGTGCACCCGGCCCTTGGCCCAGGCATCGCCCAGTTCATCGGGTGTAACCGCCACCGGGCTGAAGGCGGTGGCTGGCTTGCTTTGCACAAAACCAAAGCCCTTGGCCAGTTCAGCGGGAATCAGGTTACGCAAGGTCACGTCATTGGCCAGCATCAGCAGGCGAATGCCGTCCAGCGCGCGGTCTGCCGCACAGCCCTGGGGGATGTCGCCGGTGATCACCGCCAGCTCGGCCTCGAAGTCCAGCCCCCAGTCCAGGTTGGCGCAGGCGATAGGGGCGCAGGCGCCTTGCAAGTCATCGCTGCCGCCCTGGACCATCAGCGGGTCGCTGTAAAAGCTCTCGGGCACCTCGGCACCGCGCGCCTTGCGCACCAGTTCCACATGGTTGAGGTAAGCCGAGCCGTCGACCCACTGGTAGGCGCGTGGCAGCGGCGCCTGGCACATCTCGGGGTCAAACGGAAAAGCATGGCGGGCGCGACCATTGTTCAGCGTGTCAGACAGGTCCTGCAATTGCGGCGCCAGGTAGTTCCAGTCGTCCAGCACCTGCTGCAGGCGGTTGGCGATGTTGGAGGCGTAGTGGGCCTGGCTCAAGTCGCGCGAGACCACGACCAATTGGCCGTCGCGGGAGCCGTCTTTGTAGGTAGCGAGTTTCATGGGGGAATTGTCGCTCTGAATCACCGCCGCAGCCGATTCACCCCAAGGTCAGAAGCTGCGGTCGGCGAGAGCAACCCACACGCAGCGCACCAGAAAGCAGGCCACGTTAAACTCCGATGCCCGATGCCAGCTTGGCACCGCCTGCCCATGAATCCACCCCACGCCCAACACACACACCGTCGACACTCCTGGCGACTGCTCGCTCTTACCGCCGTGGTGCTGCTCGTGCATTGGGCTGCGTTACAGGCCGCACCCCGCGCACTGGGTGCACACGACAGCTCCGAGCCAACGCCCGCAACCTGGGCGTTTTCCATGCGCACCATCGCAGAGTCCGCTGCACTACAACCCCCGGTGGTGCAAGAGCCAAAGCAACAGACGCCGACACCGTCATCACCACGCAAGCCTATAACTACCGCACCGAGCGCCCGCGAAACCGCAGCAACAGCGCCCACGGCACCCACAGCGCAAAGTGTTGAATTAAATAGAGCTCCAGCCCTCGACCAATATGCCATTGATGCTATTGAAACCGTAGCAAATTCAATACCACCCCTTGCAACTGAGCCGCCGATCCTGCTGGCGGCGGCCGATGCCCCGGTCGAAACTCCGGCGGCCGTTGCACCGGCCAGGCCCGTGGCTGCCAAAGCAGTCAGAAACTATGTGTTTCCACCACCGATCCGGCTGAAGTACGACGTCAAGGGTGAGGTCAAAGGCTTCCCGTACTTTGTCAACGGTGAACTGCAGTGGGCCCAGGATGGCAAGACTTATGACGCCCGCATGGAAATCAGCCACTTTCTGCTCGGCTCGCGTGTCCAAACCAGCACCGGCCAGTTGACGGCCCAGGGCCTGGAACCACTGCGTTTTGGCGACAAAGTGCGTTCAGAGGTCGCAGCACATTTTGACTACAGCAAGAACAAGGTAACGTTCAGCGCCAACACGCCAGACGCCGCACTGTTGCCGGGCGCGCAGGACCAATTGAGCGTGCTGGCGCAACTGGCAGCCATGTTGGGCGGTGACGCTAAGGGATTTCCCAAAGGCAGCACCCTGACATTCCAGGCGGTTGGGCCGCGATCGTCAGAGTCTTGGACCCTTACCGTGGGTGTCACAGAAAAATTAAGCTTGCCGGGCGGTGAAATGAGCGCGCTGCGCTTGTGGCGCGACCCCAGCGGAGAGTACGACACCAAACTGGAGGTCTGGATGGCGCCTGCACTGGGTTTCCTGCCCGCACGCGTTCGGCTGACCCAGGCCAACGGTGACTATGTGGACCAACAGTGGCGTACGACGGTTGGCAGATAAAGCCTCCACACTCCACTGCGCCCTTGAATTTTCGGGGACCGTGCCCATTTGTGACATAAGACCTACCATCCACTTCCATGCACACGCTCTACAACTCAGAAACCTACTCTGTCACCCACATGCTGGCCAACGCAGAGAGCGATGGCAAGCCTGTAACAAGCGCAATCAAGACAGAGCAATTTCCAGAAGGCGTGCCGTTGATGGCGCGCCACGGCTTCGAGATTGTTGACAAGCGCACTGGCAAAGAGGTCTACCTGGACGGCTCCTGGGCCGAGTTGTTCCAGCAACACATCATGGCCTGGCAGGTCAACACACCAACCCAGGAAGAAGTAGAAGGCACGCTGGAACAATACGCCGAATTGGCGCAAAACCCGGTTGTGGTCCACTGACCCCAGCCTGCGTCGAACGGTCTTGACCACGGTCAAAGACTTTCTGCCTTACGTGATTCACCATGGGATCGAACCACTCAATCACAGCACAGGAGGCACTATGAACAAGAGTCACACCACCCCTTACCAACAACAGTTGCTAGGCATGCGTACTGCGTTGTTGGCGCAGATTGCCGAACAACGCGGGGGTGCCGTCAGCCGCGCGGAAGTCGCGGCCGACCATTTTGGCCACCCGGAAGACTCTGGCGCCCAACTCGCATCCGAGCGCGAACTTGAATTCGCCCTGGGCGAGAGGGAACTGGTAGAACTGTCGGCGATTGATGCGGCATTGGCACGCATCGAGGCGGGCACCTATGGCGAATGCACGGACTGTGGTGTTGCCATCAAACCCGCGAGGCTGCAGGCCACGCCCGAAGCACCGCGCTGCATCCATTGCCAGGAAAAGGTCGAGCACCTGCACCTGGTCTGACAGTACACCCCGATTCATTTTTCTTGAAAGCGATTTTTATGAGCACATTTCACGCCGTTGTCTGGATGGACCACTCCGAAGCCCATGTGGTGATGTTCGACAAGGAGCATGTCGAGGCACAGCGCATCAAGTCCCGCAGCCACCACAAACACCAGGGCAAATCGGGCGACAACAGCACCTTCTTTGCTGACATCGCCACCGCATTGGCTGGCAGCCGCGAAATCCTGCTCACAGGTCCGGCCATGGCACGCAACCAATTTCGCGACTGGTGCACCACCCACCCGTCCAAATTGGCCGATGCCATCGTCGACTCCGTCGCCAGTGACCACCCCACCGATGGTCAGTTGGTAGCGCTGGCCCGCCAGTACTTCAAGAAGTTTGACAATATGGCGGCGGACCCCTCTTTGGTCTGATTGCCGACGAATCCGGGCTGGGTCCCGGCCCTTGCTGCGACAATTGACGCACTATGAGCCAGACCTACATCCTCACCCTGTCATGCCCAGACCGCCTGGGATTGGTCCACGCCGTTTCGGGCTTCCTGCTCGAACGTGGTGGCAATATTGAAGAAGCCGCGCAATACAACGACCCCGACACCGGTCTCTTTTTCATGCGGGTGCAGTTCACCTGCGTGCGACTGACTTTCACAGACCTGCGCTCCGACATTGCCTTTTTCGCCAAGCCCTACAGCATGCAATGGAGCTTTCACGCGCGGGCGCAACCCATGCGCACCGTGTTGCTGGTCAGCAAGGAGGGGCATTGCCTCAACGATCTGCTGTTCCGCTGGAAGAGCGGCCTGCTGGCGCTGGACATCCGAGCCATCATCAGCAACCACCGCGACTTTTACCAGTTGGCGGCCAGTTACAACGTGCCGTTTCATTACATTGCGGTGACACCCGAGACCAAGGCCAAAGTTGAGGAGCGTCAGTTTGAAATCATTGAAACCGAAGGCGCGGAGCTGGTGGTCCTGGCGCGTTACATGCAAATCCTGAGCGACGACTTTTGCCAGAAACTGGCCGGTCGCGCCATCAACATCCACCACTCATTTTTGCCCAGCTTCAAGGGCGCAAAACCTTACTACCAGGCCCATGACCGCGGGGTCAAACTGATCGGTGCCACGGCACACTATGTAACGGCGGATCTGGACGAAGGCCCCATCATTGAGCAGGATGTGGCCCGCGTGGACCACAGCAAGACGGTGGAAGATTTGACCACCCAGGGCCGCGACACCGAAAGCCAGGTGCTGGCGCGTGCCGTCAAGTGGCACAGCGAACACCGGGTGTTACTCAATGGCCACAAGACGGTGATATTTAAATAAGGTCGCGATGACAACAACGGTGGTTATCTGCGGGTTGCCATGGTTTCGCCCATGCGGATCGCCCCGGTCGGCGTCCATTGGGGGTTGAAGTTCAGCGGCCCCGCCGGAAACAGCATCACCACCGTAGAGCCCAGCAGGAAACGCCCCATCTCGGCACCTTGCAGTAGCCGCACCGCGTCACGCGCATAGCTGCGTTCCCACAGCCGCCCCGGGCGCGGTGGATTCACCAGACCGTGCCACACCGTGGCCATACTGCCCACAATGGTGGCCCCCACCAGCGTCAACACAAACGGGCCGTGGGCAGAATCAAACACACACACCACCCGCTCGTTGCGCGCAAAAAGACCCGGCACGCCGCGCGCGGTGGTCGGGTTGACCGAGAACAGATCCCCCGGCACATAAATCATGCGGCGCAACACGCCATCACAGGGCATATGGATGCGGTGGTAGTCCTTGGGGCTGAGGTACAGCGTGGCAAAGTGGCCATCCTGGAACTGCGCGGCCAACGTAGCGTCGCCTCCCACCAGTGCGGTCGTCGAATAACTGTGCCCCTTGGCCTGAAAAATCTGGTCTTTCTCGATGCGTCCAAACTGACTGATCGCTCCATCCACCGGGCACACCCAATCGGCCTGCGCCAAGGGGCGGGCACCTTCCTTTAGCGCCCGTGTGAAAAAATCATTGAACGTGGCATAGCCGGCAATGTCGTGGTTGGCCGCCTCGGCCATGTTGACCTGGTAACGCTTGACAAACCAGCGAATCACGGCCGTGGTGGTGTTGCCAGCCCGGGCACTGGCGAACTTGCCGGCCAGGGCGGTCAAGGCCTGCTTTGGGATCAGGTACTGCGGCAGTACCGCGAGGGTGTCGGACACGGCAGTTCCTTCTGGGTGGTGGGGGGCTGGGGTGCACAAGGCACGAGTGCGGGCGGATTATAGTGAGCCCATGACACCAAAAG
>ERZ724516.1676-NODE-1676-length-12779-cov-4.202295_pt1 | contig 12779 bp, 9 predicted proteins | sample MGYA00376049_ERZ724516 | MGnify/ENA primary metagenome ERZ724516 (study PRJEB28724, sample SAMN07190886) | activated sludge metagenome | isolation source: activated sludge of sewage treatment plant in Hong Hong | place: USA: Christiansburg, Virginia | collected... | reverse complement strand
AAGCGCTACCGCTCGAAGTCGGTGAAGGGCTCCAAGCGGGAAGCCGAACGCGTGATGCGTCAGCTGATCACCGACATCGAGGCGGGCGACGTCGAGTCCGTCAGCTCCGAGCAGTTGCTGACCGTCGATGAGCTGTTGGTCCGTTGGCGTGCAGCCAACATCAACGACTGGAGCCCGACCACCGCACGCGATCACAAGCGCACCGCCGAGTCGTGGATTGCGCCGCACATCGGCACCGTGCGGGTCAATCGGCTGACGGTCGAGCGCCTAGAGCGCTTCTACCGCACCTTGCTGACCGAAGGCGGCAAGTCCGGACGCCCGTTGTCCGCGCAATCGGTCAAGAAGGCGCACAGCGTCGTCAGGGCGGCCCTGGGGGCTGCGGTGCGCTGGCAGCTCATCACCACCAACCCGGCGTCGATCGCCCGCACACCACGAGCCGATCCGCACCAGCACAAAGTGCCGGATCTCGAAACGGTGAAGTCGATCATCGCAGTGGCAGACCCCAGGATGGCCACGGTCATCAGGTTGGCGATCGCCACCGGCGCACGGCGCGGGGAACTGGGCGCGCTCAAGTGGTCCGACATCGACGTCGAGCAACGCCTGATCACGTTCCAACGGTCGGTCGTCGATGGTGGCCCGGTATCGCAGGTGAAGCCGACCAAGACCCGCACCACCGGCCTCGTGTCGGTGGGCGAGGCGACCATGGCGGCGGTTGAGGCATGGCAGACCCATCAGACCGACGAAGCAGAGCGGGTGGGGGTTGGGCCGCTCGAAGTGGACGGTTGGGTGTTCCCATCGCGGGACTGGGGTCACCCAATCTCGCTCAACCAGATCACCTACGACTGGCGGACCCTCGCCGACGTGCACGGTCTTGAAGGAGTTCGCTTCCACGATTATGCCGACCTCAGCGTTATGCCGACCTTGGCGGGGGATCGCTGGCTGGGCGCGAAGTCTGCGGTGTTGATGTCGGCATAACGCGGCTTGTGGTGGCCATTGTTTCTTCTCTGTTCCGAGAAGAAGGAGATGGTCATGTCGATTCCAACCAGCAGGGTCAGCAGGGTCCTGATTGTGGGGCCGTTGGCCCCGTTCGCTGAGCAATACCGGGAGCGGTTGAGGGAGCGGGGCTACACGCTGCGGACTGTTGTGAGTCTGGAGCGACAGGCGGCGCATCTGAGCCGTTGGCTCCAGGCGGAGGGTCTGGGCGTCGAGGCGTTGAGCGAGGCGACCGTTGAAGCGTTCGTGAGCTTTCTGCGGGCCGGAGAAGGTTTTTCGCCGTCCCGGTTGTCACGTCCGGGGCTTCGGTGTCTGCTCGTGTTAATCCGCGAGTTGGGTGTGGCCCCGGCACCGGTTCCTTTGCCGCTGTCGCCCGTCGACGAGCTGATGGGTTCCTTCGAGCGTTACCTGTTGTCCGAACGCGGTCTGGTGGCGGGCACCGTCGTCGGGTATGTGGCCGCTGCGTCATGGTTTGTGACCGGTCTGGGTTCTGGGGCTCTCGGCGATGTGGGGGCGGCTGAGGTGACCGCCGCGGTGCTGTCCCGGTCCGGGATGGTGTCGGTGAGCGGAACCCAGAACTTTGTGTCCGGTCTGAAAGCATTTTTGCGGTTCTGTTTCGTCGAGGGCCACCTCGAGGTTGATCTGTCGGAGGCGGCGTTACCGGTCACGGGCCGGAGACACACGTCGTTGCCGTTGGGGATCCCCGCTGGCGATGCTGCTGCACTGTTGGGGTCGTGTGACCGTCGGACCGGTCTTGGCCGACGTGACTATGCGTTGTTGATCGTCATGTTACGTCTCGGGTTGCGGCGCAGCGAAGTGGCCGGTCTTCGCCTTGACGACATCGACTGGCGCTCAGGTGTGCTGGTCGTGGCCGGCAAAGGTGACCGTCGGGACCGGCTCCCGTTGCCTGCCGATGTTGGCGACGCGATCGCCGGGTATCTCACGCGCGGCAGGCCGGTGACTGTGCACCGGGAGGTGTTCATCCGGGCTAAAGCACCGTTCGAACCCATCGCGGATGGCACGGTCGCGTCGACTGTCCGGCGTGCGTGTCGCCGGGCTGGTGTGGCAGAGGTCGGATCGCATCGGCTGCGACACACCATGGCCTGTGACATGGTCACAGCTTTGGTTCCGCTGGCCGAGATCGCCCAGGTGTTGCGTCACGACAGCCTTCAATCGACGGCGATCTACGCCCGGGTTGATGTCGAAACGTTGCGTCTGTTGGCCCAACCCTGGCCTGAAGGCGGGGCGCGATGAACGCCATGTGCGGTCACGTCGAGGACTACCTCAGGATGCGCCGCTCGTTGGGCTACAAGCTTGAACGCGCAGGTGTGCTCCTCCCGAAACTCGTCGACTATCTGGAGACCGCTGGATCTCCGACGCTCACAAGCGAGCTGGCGATCTCTTGGGCCCGCCTCCCCGTTGGGGTGAGCCCGAACCATTGGGCTGCCCGTCTCGCGGTCGCCCGCGGGTTCGCCCGCTACCTACAAACAATCGACCCCGCCACCGAGATCCCACCGGCGGGGGTGTTCCCCGCCCGCCGGAACCGCCCCACCCCCTACCTGTGGTCTCAGGCCGACATCGCCCGGCTCCTTGATGGTGCTCGGGCACTGCGCTCACCGATCCGGGCGGCCACCCATCAAGCCCTGTTTGGGCTGCTCGCAGTGTCGGGGATGCGCGTCGGAGAGGCGACAGGTCTCGACCGAGGCGACATTGACTTCGAGACCGGTGTTGTCACGATCCGTCATGCCAAACACGATCGGACACGACTGGTTCCGTTGCACGAAACAGCCGTTGCCGCGCTCGATGCCTACGCAACCGAACGTGACCGGCTCTGCTCCGCTGCCCGATCGGACGCGTTCTTTGTGTCGAGCACCGGGACACGCCTCACCCCCAGCGGCGTCGCCAAAACGTTGCGGCAGATCACCACCGACATGGGCATCCGGGACGCCACAACGGCCCCGACCGCGCACCAGCTCAGACACAGCTTCGCTGTCCGCACCCTGATCGACTGGCAACAATCCGGGGTGAGTATCGACGGGCACATCGCCATCTTGTCGACCTACCTGGGCCACATCGCGCCGTCGGACACCTACTGGTATTTGTCGGCGTCCCCAGAGCTGATGGCCATGGCCGCCGAACGGCTCGACACACGGTTCGGAGCCCGGACATGACCGCTCTCGCCCCGTCACTGCAGGCCTTCTTCACCGACCGGCTGATCGGACAACGCGATGCCAGCCCGAACACCATCAGCTCCTACAAGACCACCTTCGGGCTGCTCCTCCGGTTCGCTTCTGAACGGACCGGGGCATCACCCAGCCAACTCGACATCGACGATCTCGACGCGTCGCTTGTCGCAGCGTTCCTCGGGCACCTGGAGACCGAACGGCACAACACACCAAGAACACGGAACAACCGGCTCGCAGCGATCCACTCGCTGTTCGCCTACCTCGCCCTCCACCACCCCGAACACGCCGGGACGATCCAACGGGTGCTCGCCATCCCCACCAAACGCACCCTACGGAACCTCCTCACCTACCTGACCGAACCCGAAGTCGCCGCGCTCCTCCAAGCATGCGACCAACAACGCTGGACCGGCCGACGTGACCACGCCATGTTCGTCCTCACCATCCAAACCGGCCTGAGGATCTCCGAACTCGCCGGGCTCACCCGCGCAGATGTCACCCTCGGCATCGGCGCGAACGTGCACACCATCGGCAAAGGCCGCAAAGAACGACGAACACCACTCGTTCCCACCACCCGAACGATTCTCAGATCATGGATGGCCGAACAGGCCGGTGACCCGCCCGATCCGTTATTCCCCACCACCACCGGCAAACACCTGAGCCGTGACGCCATCGAGAAACGTCTCGCCCGAACCGTCACCCATGCCGCCGACAGCTGCCCGTCGATACAGACCAAACGGGTCACCATGCACACGCTCCGACACACCGCAGCCATGCGGCTCCTCCTCGCCGGCAACGACATCACCGTCATCGCCCTCTGGCTCGGCCACGAACAGATCGCCACCACCAACATCTACCTCCACGCAGACATGACCCAAAAACAACAAGCGATCGACCGTGTCCGCCCCACCACCACACACCAAGGCCGATACCAGGCCCCCGACACGCTCCTCGCTTTCCTCGAACACCTGTGATTATGCCGACATCAACAACCCGGAACCCGCTCCCCGCAACGGATCCCGCGCCGAGGTCGGCATAACGCGGAGGTCGGCATAACCGTGGTTATGCCGACGTCGGCATAATCACGACCTCCGCCATGCCACCGCTACACACCTGATCGCCAACGGCACCGACGTCCGAACCGTCGCCGGACGCCTCCGCCACGCCAGCCCAACCATGACCCTCGACGTCTACGCCGCCCGCACCACTGCTGCCGACCAAGTCGCTGGCGAGCTGATCGACAGCTTGCTGGACAGCCCGCCGTCGTGAGGCAAGGCCCCAGCAGTGTGCCCGGCTCGGACTAGAGGGGTGCCGGAGATGCGTGCAGGGCGACGGTGAGGCCGTCGTTGCGGACTTGGGTGGCCACTGACAGGTTCCTGGTCTTGGAGGCGCGTAGGGCGGCGTCGACGAGTTGTTGGGCTCGGACTCCGGGATACTCCGAGGTGGGTCCGAGCCGGATCTCGTGCGTGTTGCCGTTGAGCCATTCGCCCCACGGGTAGAGCGTCCGCTTGGCGGCCTTCTCGCCAAGGTCAGGGCCGGGCTGAGCTTGGAGGTGGACCTGGTCCCCGTTTCTGCGAGTGGTGGCAACAAGGCCTCGTGAACGGGCTGCTGGATATACCGACATCTGAAATGCACGGGCCGACCCAAACGGTGTGTGCTCCCCGCACTTCACCACCCTGGCCTTCCCGTCCAACATCACGCCCCAGCCGACGTCGCGTCGCAACACTTCCGGCAGCGCCGCTTTCCTCTGCATGCGGCTCTCTCGCCGCTGCCGCTTCTCTCGGCTCTTCTTGCCCACGCCCGCCTCCCCGGCAGTCCTTCAGGCCCGCCGACATCGCCAGCGCATCGGCCGTCCTGCAAAACCATTCTGCCCTTTCTTACAACACCATGATCCAACAGACACTTGCATCTTTTCTGATGCCGGATTGGGCGGGGCTTGGGCGGCTCGTTTCAGCGTGCTCCCGGCACGTCTGGAGTGTCGGCAATATGTCCAAGCGGAGTGGACCGGAACGCCTCTGTCGACGGCTTCCCAAACCCACACTGCGAGAGCATCGGGCAATTCCGATCGGGTCTCAGGGCTGCCCCCTTGCCTCGACCTCGTGTTTGGACCGCAGCCCCTAGCGTTGCATTCGAACTGTCGAACTACCCTCGCCGGAATGTCCCGCCGCTATATCCCCGTTGTCCTTCTCACGTTCGCGCTAGCCCTCGCCGGGTGTGGGGAAGGCGAAAGCACAACTTCTTCGTCGACGACTACCGCTTCCGAGCCCGCCGAACCTGCTGAGCCTGTGACGTTCGCAGTCGGCGAAACGGCAGATGCGGGTGACTGGAGCGTCACGCTCAACGGCGTTACCGATCCATGGGTTGACCCCGACATGGGTGGTGGCGAGGCGGGAACGCGGTTCCTGGTGGCTGACGTATCCCTGGAGAACTCCAGCGCCGCTTCATCAACTACGTCCGGCGGATGCTTCGATCTTCGAGACACGGACGGACGCTCACACTCGTGGACTCTGGTTGGCGAGAACGACTCACCTGATGGCGAAGTCGCTCCGGGAGAGCAGCTACGTGGTGACGTCGGGTTCCAAATCCCCGAAGATGTGGTAGCCAGCACATTGCTGTTCACGTGTGGAACCCAGCCAGCGCGCTTCACGATCTCGGACGAAGCAGGGGCCGCGCCAGCGAGTACAACAACTCCTCCGGCATCCGAAGCGCCACCGGAATCGGTCGAGGCGCCGCCATCGGTTGAGCCACCAGCGAGCGAAGGTTCTGACGTTGAGCCACGCTTGATCGAGGCGGCAGATCAGATTGGGTGCGCTACCCCGACGATTGAGGACGGCACCGGCGCTGTGGGTCTGGAGCAATACGCAGTGTGCGACCTGGCTGGATCGCGAGTTCAGCTGTATGCGGTCGGTGACCGTCCGGCATTCGAGAAGGCCGTCGAGGGCTATGGAGCAGACCTCGCTGCCACGAGTGTGTGGAAGGGTGATGACGTGATGTTCACCCCTGACGACCAGTCACAGCTCGACCAGATTCGTGCCGCCATCGGCTGAGCCGATCTAGCGGTAGGGTCTGGGTAGTCGCTGGCAGATAGCGCCAGCGGCCGCACCCTGAGCCTCGCTTGGAATCCACAAGCGAAAAATCGGTGCGGTTGGTTCATATGCGCCGTGAGGGGTGGTTACCCACGGCCAGTCTTGGCCGTGCTGAGGGACCGCCAGTTCTGGCCGTCCACCAACCAACTTCTCCACAGGCGCGGCTCTCAGCGGGCGGGTCGCACGCGCTTCTACCCCGACCGTTTGATCGGGGTAGAAGCGACAGTGTTGGTTGTGCCTGGCGGGTCCGTCGTGACAGGACGATCGTGATCGGCGGCTCGACCCTTCCAACTATGGCGGGCCTCGGTCGGCCAGCCTGGCTGCCAACGACGACAGCGTCCCGATGCCGAGTGGTGCACCGGCGGCTGGAACGAATTCGAGGTGCTCCTCGGCGAGATGGCGGACTGCCTGATCGTCCTTGGCGATCAGCACCGCCTTCCATCGCTCAACAAGGTCGGGGTCGGTTTGGTGCTGATCCGCGGTGGCTTCGGGCGCCTGTTCCGGCTCGGTGCGGCGGTTGGGTGAGCGCGGCGGACGGCGAGGCTCGGCAATGTCGAGGTCGTCAGGTATCAACAGCAGGTACTCGTTGCTTCGGCCCTTCACCCCGTCAGCGGTGGGCCGGAACCGATGGAGCACGGCGATCCAGCCCTTGTCATGAAGCTCAGCCACCTGCCGTCCGACCGACCGGACCGAGATGGTGCGCTGCCTGCCGACGGTCTTGTGGGATGGCCACGGGTTCTTCCCGTGTTTGTCTGAGTGGCTCGCAAGGACCTTGGCTACTTCCTCTGCTTGTCGGCTGAGTTCACCCTGCTCGACAGCATGAGCGAGGGCGTCCTCGAACCTCCGCCGCCAGTTCCGCTTTCGGCGTGAGACTGTTGGTAGGGAACGAGACCGGGTGTAGTTGGTTGTCACCTTGGTCGTCGGGTGAGAGAGGCGGTTGCCGCCATTGCAACAGCCGAGGCGCCCGACCTTCCGGCAGTCGCACAGCCCTTCTTCGACTGGCGCTCTCGGGTTACCCATGAGCGGCCGGTCGCTTCGCCAGCAGCGACCGCCGATGAGAGGTAGCCCGTGGCTGGAGAGCGGTCACGCGGTCTTGCCGAGATTGTCGACGAACTCTCGGATCGCTTTGCGGGGGATCTGGTAGTAGCCCGCGTCGGTGCGACCGTGTTGGAGGTCGCCTCGTTGGCACATCTCAACGACCATCTGGCGGGACTTGCCCAGCAGCTGGCCGGCTTCGGCAGGCGAGAGCAACAACTTGACCGTCCGCTCCGCTCCAGCGGCCGGACGTTCGTCGTTCGCGTAGATCTCCAACTCTGCGGCACGCCGTTCGGCACGGTCAGCGTCGAGCCGCAGCAACGCAGCCCGGTCACGTTCTTCCTCAGCAAGACGACAGAGCAGCATCCTGTCGCTCATGACCGCGACCTTCTGGTCGAAGTTGCTGGATTCAGTGGCTTCTGGTCCATGTAGTGAACTTCTACACACCGTTTGAGGGACTGGTCCCCCATACGGGCTGGAGCGGAGGGTTTAGCCCCCGCTGGGGTCCGAACTACCCTCGCGGGTGGCGGTTCCGGGGAGGGGCTACGACCGGCATGACGATCCAACAGCAACCGGGCGAAGCGGTCGACCTTGCCTTCTCTATAGCGCCGGAACTGGAGTCGAATCCCGACTCCACCCCGATGACCAGGAGAGCCGTTCGTGATCACAGGTGAACTCAAGTCCCAGATCGACGCGGTCTGGAACGACTTCTGGTCGGGGGGCATCTCCAACCCATTGGAGGTGATGGAGCAGCTCACCTACTTGCTGTTCATCAAGGGCCTCGACGAGCGGCAGAAGCTCGCCGAGAACAAGTCCCGAGCCACAGGCGAGCCGATCGAGTCGCCGATCTTCCCCGGCGGCGGGTTCGCCCCCGACGACCTCACGACCGGTCGCCCGTACGCCGACCTTCGCTGGGACCACTTCAAGAACCTCGGCGACCCCAAAGAAATGTACGAAGTCGTCGACAAGTACGTCTTCCCGTTCCTCCACGAACGGGCAAAGAACAGCTCCCACGCCCAACACATGGACGGCGCCAGGCTCACCATCCCCACCCCGGCGCTCCTCAAGAAGGCCGTCGACGGGCTCGACGCGATCCCGATGGGCGACCAGGACACCAAGGGCGACGTGTACGAGTACATGTTGTCCAAGATCGCCACGTCCGGGCAGAACGGCCAGTTCCGCACACCTCGCCACATCATCGAGTTGATGGTCGAGATGACCGACCCCCAACCGGGCGACACCATCTGCGACCCGGCGAGTGGCACCTGCGGGTTCCTCGTCGCCGCCGCCGAACACGTCCGCACCGAATACCCGGGCACGCTCACCGACCCGAAACAGTCGAAGCACTTCAACGAGCAGATGTTCAACGGCTACGACTTCGACAACACCATGCTGCGCATCGGGTCGATGAACATGCAGCTCCACGGCGTCCAGAGCCCCACCATCACCTACCAGGACTCCCTCGCCGAGGAACACTCGGCCGACATCGAGGCCTACAACCTGATCCTCGCCAACCCGCCCTTCGCCGGGTCACTCGACTACGAGAGCACCGCCAAAGACCTGTTGCAGGTCGTGAAAACCAAAAAGACCGAGCTGCTGTTCCTCGCCCTGTTCCTCCGGCTCCTCAAACCCGGCGGCCGTGCGGCGGTGATCGTGCCCGACGGGGTGCTGTTCGGTTCCACCAAGGCACACAAAGAACTGCGCCGCATGCTCGTGGAGGACCAGAAACTCGACGGCATCGTGTCGCTGCCCTCCGGCGTGTTCAAACCCTATGCCGGGGTTTCAACCGCCATCTTGTTATTCACCAAAACCAACTCGGGCGGAACCGACCACGTCTGGTTCTACGACCTCCAAGCCGACGGCCGCAGCCTCGACGACAAACGCACCCCACTCCTCGACGACGACAAGCTCAGCGTCGACTCCACCCTCACCGACGACGAACACGCCAAAAACAACCTCCCCGACGCCCTCGCCCGATGGAACCAACGCGACGGCACCGAGGCCGACCGTGCCCGCACCGATCAGTCGTTCTGCGTCCCCAAAGCAGACATCGCAGCCAACGACTACGACCTCTCGATCAACCGGTACAAAGAGATCGTCTACGACGAGATCGACTACCCCGCCCCCAGCACGATCCTCGACGACCTTGCCGAACTGGAGACCGAAATCCAGCAAGGCATCCAAGACCTCAAGGCCATGCTCACATGACTATGGGGTCGCTCGGCGACGTGGCGTTGAAACTTCAGGATGGACCATTCGGGTCCAACCTGAAGAGCTCGCACTACACCGATGAAGGTGTTCGCGTGGTTCGTCTACAGAACATCGGTTCAGGATTCTTTGATGACAGCGATCAGGCGTTCATCTCGCCCGCGCATTTCGCCAAGCTCCAGAAGCATGAGTGCTCGGCTGGCGACGTCCTAGTTGCGACGCTGGGCGATCCGATCCTGCGGGCAGCCATCCAACCAAAGAGCCTCCCCGTCACATTGAACAAGGCTGACTGCATACAGCTGCGCTGTGATCCTGACCGAGCCGTCGCTGGGTACGTTACGCACTACCTGAACTCGGGCGTCGCCCAGTCCCACGCCTCGGCGCTGGCACATGGCCAGACGCGAAAACGCGTGAACCTCTCACAACTTCGGCGTCTACCGATCCCGCTCCCGCCGATTGAGGAGCAGCGTCGGATTGCGGCAGTGCTGGATGCGGCCGACGCGCTCCGAGCCAAACGCCGTCAAGCCATCGCCAAGCTCGACACCCTCACCCAAGCCATCTTCATCGACATGTTCAGCAGGAACGGGTGGGATTCGTGGCCTTCTCAACCTGTCGAATCGGTCGCGAATCCGGGTAAGGGAGCCATTCGAACCGGACCTTTCGGAAGCCAGCTGCTCCATGAGGAATTTGTAGATGATGGTGTCGCCGTGCTTGGTATCGACAACGCTGTTCAGAACAGGTTTGCGTGGGGGAAGCGCCGGTTCATCACAGAGAAAAAGTACGCCCAGCTCAGCCGATTCACGGTGAGCCCGGGTGATGTTCTTGTCACCATCATGGGCACATGTGGTCGAGTAGCCGTCGTTCCTAATGACATCCCACGGTCGATCAACACCAAGCACCTGTGTTGCGTCACGGTCAACAAGGAGGTTTGCCTGCCCGAGTGGCTTTGGGCTTGTCTGCGATTCCACCCCGCAGTACTCGATCAACTTGGGGCGACCCATGGCGCCGTGATGCCGGGGCTCAACATGGGCAAGATCAAGCAGGCTGAGATCCCTGTCCCTCCCCTCAACGACCAGCGGCGGTTTGCCGAGCGAATGGCAGCGACTGTGTACCACCAAGAGGTTTCTGACAGGAGCAGGGTCCAAGTCGAGACGTTGTTCGCTTCGTTGCAGCAGCGGGCGTTTCGGGGGGAGCTATGAGCGGATCGCAGTTCTCGTTTCTTGAGGTGGAGTTCGTCGAGCAGTTCGAGGCGGCTGAGAAGGGGGAGCGCTACGCGTTGTCAGACCCGCGGACGGCAATGATTCATGCCCGACGGGCGTTGGAGTCGGGGGTCAAGTGGGTGTACTCCCACGATCGGGCATTGCCTCAGCCGTATGACTCGAAGCTGAACACATTGCTGAACGAGCTGGCGTTTAAGGAGCTGGGCGGCGGCCACGTGTTTAGCGTGTCGAAGAAGATCCAGTTGGCTGGGAACAAGGCGGTGCACGAGGCGAAACCGCCGTCCAAGTTGGATGCGGTTGAGGTGATGTCGTCGCTATTCCGCTTCTGCCTGTGGCTGGCGGTCACGTACGCCCGGGACAAGCCCGACCCGAAGCTGACGTTCAACCCGCACGGTCTGTTGGATCACAGCAAGGCCGATAAGAAGTCGCTGGAGGAAGGTCAGGAGCTGGCAGCCAAGCTAGAAAGCCGGGCTGAAGCGGCCGAGCTGGCCAGGCAGAAGGCCGCAGTGCTGGCGCACACGGTTGAGGAGTTGGAGGCTGAACGGCAGACATTGCTTGCCCAGGTGGCGGAGGCCAAGAAGCTGGCTGAGCAGATGCCGATTGAGGCGCAGGGCTGGTCGGAGTCCGAGACCCGCAAGTACAAGATCGACGCTCTGCTGGGCGCGGCGGGCTGGCGGCTGACCGAGATGCGTGACCGCGAGTTCGAAGTGGTCGGCATGCCCTCGGGGTCGAGTATCGGCAAGGTCGACTACGTGTTGTGGGGTGACGACGGCAAGCCGTTGGCGGTGGTGGAAGCCAAGAAGTCGATGACCTCGCCGATGGCCGGGCAGCACCAGGCCAAGTTGTACGCCGACTGCCTAGAGGCGATGACCGGACAGCGGCCGGTCATCTACTACTCCAACGGCTACGAGCATTGGCTGTGGGACGACACCGCGTATCCGCCTCGAAGCGTTCAAGGTTTCCGGACCAAGGACGAACTGGTGCTGATGATTCAACGGCGCACATCGATGGTTTCGCCCGCTGCGCTCGACATCGACAAGGAAATCGTCGGGCGTCACTACCAAGAGCACGCCATCAAGGCGATCAGCGAACACTTCGAGATGGACCGGCAGCGCCGGGCGCTGTTGGTGATGGCCACTGGTGCTGGCAAGACCCGCACGGTGGTTGCGCTGACCGACCTGTTGATGCGAGCCAACCTGGTCAAGCGGGTGCTGTTCTTGGCCGACCGTCAGGAGCTGGTGAAACAGGCGGTAAACGCATACAAGCAGCATCTGCCCGACTCGGCGCCGATCAACCTGCTGACCGAAGGCAACGCCGACGGTCGGGTGTACGTGTCGACCTATCAGACGATGGTGGGCAAGATCGACGAGCTGCGCTCTGATGACACCCGCCGGTTTGGGGTGGGCCACTTTGATCTGGTGGTGATCGACGAGGCCCACCGGTCGGTGTATCGCAAGTACCGGGGCATCTTCGACTACTTCGATTCGCTGCTTGTCGGGCTGACCGCCACCCCGAAAGACGAGGTGGACAAGAACACCTACGACCTGTTCAACCTCGAGACCGGGGTGCCCACCGACGCCTACTCGCTCGAGGCCGCCATAGCCGACGGGTTTTTGGTGCCGCCCCGTTCTGTGTCGGTGCCTACCAAGTTCCTGCGTGACGGGGTGAGCTACAACGACCTCACCGAAGAAGAACAGGTCGATTGGGATCTGTTCGACTGGGGTGAGGACGAACACGGCAACCCGCTGGACCCGCCCGACGGGGTGGACCCGGCCCAGCTCAACAAGTTTCTGTTCAACATCGACACCGTAGACAAGGTGCTCGAAGTGCTGATGCGGGACGGCATCAAGGTGGCGGGCGGCGACCGGCTGGGTAAGACGATCATCTTCGCCAAGAACCAGCGCCATGCCGAGTTCATCTACGAGCGGTTCATCGCCAACTACCCGCAGCTCGACAACGGTGGGTTCGCCCGGGTGATCACCCACAGCGTGAAGTACTCGGGGAGCTTGATCGACAATTTCAAGGTGCCGGAGAAGGCGCCGCACATTGCGATC
>ERZ724516.1672-NODE-1672-length-12793-cov-4.515073_pt1 | contig 12793 bp, 9 predicted proteins | sample MGYA00376049_ERZ724516 | MGnify/ENA primary metagenome ERZ724516 (study PRJEB28724, sample SAMN07190886) | activated sludge metagenome | isolation source: activated sludge of sewage treatment plant in Hong Hong | place: USA: Christiansburg, Virginia | collected... | reverse complement strand
AACATTTAAAGTTACTTTTCTTCCTAAAAAAGCTTGATTTGTTGTACTTTCAGATGAAATAGGTAAAACGAAATCAGCATCTGGCTTTTGATTTAACGCATCGTACAATGCATTATTATAAGCTCTATCAAGAGTAACACCTCCTAATAAACCACCAGTGCTTGCAGTATGGTTTCTTCTTCCACCGTAAGGTATCCCTAAGAAATAATACTGAGTTGCTGTTCCTGCTACTTCACCTACATAATCCAAATCTGAACTTTGAAAGTTCACTCTTGCTTCTATTTGTGCACCAGCAATCGTTTTGTTGCGCATAGTACAAGAACTAGCAAGCAACAAGATCGAAAACGTGCTTAATATTAATATTTTTTTCATATGTATGTATTCTTTTTAATTATTATTACTAAACTATATTAATATTATCTAGCGAAATAGATATGTAAAACAATTCTAACGTCTTGGTTAGTGTTTGCATTAAATTCTCTTCTTTTTAATTTAGAGTATTTTGCTGAAGTTGCTCCTACTGCTGTACTAGCTAATTCTTCTTTGTAAGTTACAGAGTAACTAGTGCTAGATGCAGCATCAGAAACTTCTTGTTTTACTTTAGTAACTCCACCAAATGTCCATTTAGCATTCCATCCATATTCTAAACCAATAGACATAGGTAAATGACCTAAAAATACATTGAAACCAGTAATAACACCTAAACCTACGTTAGTAGTGTTAGTTTTTCTGTTAGTAAAGTTTTTATCGCCATTTGCGTAAGTGTAATTTTTTGTAGATTTATCGCTACCGAATCCTAAATATAAATCTGCACCAACATAAGCATCAAAAATATTTGCTGCTACGAAATGCTTCTCAATACCTGGAACGATTTCATACATTCTCTCAACAGTTTTATCTTTTACATCAGTAAAATTATCATAAAGAGCAGATCCATTATTTGCAGTTGACGGAGCGTAAACTGCTGAAGAGTCAGCACCTGTACCTTTAACTGTTAAGTTTTTGTTCATGAAACGAATTCCTGCGCGGATTACGATATCATCTGATTTGTAATATTTGTAAGTTAAAATGTTACCTGATTGTAAAGCATTACCAGAAAATAATTTCGCGGTCATACCTGAGTCGTTAGCTAAAGATGTTCCTAGAACGAAAGCCATATCACCAGCCTTTGGTCTAGCACCATATTTAATTACAGTCTCATCATTTTCTCTTGTTGAAAGCTGCGCAAAAGCAGAGGTTACCCCAAATGCCATTGCAATCATTAGTGCTGATTTTTTCATAAATTGTTTTTTTAGTTTAATTTAATTGTTTTTTTACTTTATCTGATATTAAGTTGCACACCAATATCAAATTTGGTACCGCAAATGTAAGTATTAAATATAAAATGCCAAATTCGCACAAATTTTATATTATAAACATCTCGCGGTTAATAATTTGAATTTTATTGTGATTTATTTTGGAGCATTGGCACAAATTTAAACTTCCCAAAAGCTTGTTTATTATACTCGGTAGCTGATTTTTTTACAATAACATTCATTACTTGTTCTTCCCCCTCACCTAATGGTATTACTAAAATCCCACCTATAACCAATTGAGCTAATAATTCTTCTGGAATATACGGTGCAGCTGCTGTGACAATAATTTTATCGAACGGAGCAAACTGAGGCATTCCTTTATAACCATCCCCATAAACCAACTTCGCTCCTTTATAACCTAACAATGGCAAAAACACTTTAGTTTTATCAAAGAGTTCTTTTTGACGCTCAATTGAATATACTTTTGCTCCCATTTCTAATAATACCGCTGTTTGATAACCACAACCTGTTCCTATTTCCAGTACTTTTTCTCCTCTCACAATGTTTAGTTTCTCTGTCTGAAATGCCACTGTAAATGGATGAGAAATAGTTTGACCAGCTCCAATTTTCAAAGCTTTGTCTGAATAAGCATGATCCAATAATGCTGGGCGCTCGGTTGATTGATCAAAAAACAAATGGCGGGGTATTTTTAAAATCGAATTTAAAACTGCCTGACTCGTAATTCCTTTTTCTTTTAACTGTTCTACCAATCGTTTTCGTTTTCCTTGGTATAAATATTCGTCTTCTTTATTTGTATTAAGTAACATGCTATAAACTTAATTATAATAAACAATCCAGTTTTAATATAAAAAAATGATTTCTAACAATTAGTTTTTAATAGATATTACATTTGCAAAAAAAGCTATTAATGAACGTTGGAATTGTTGGATTAGGACACTTAGGTAAAATTCACTTAAAATTATTGGGAGAAATTCCTCAGTATACTATTAAGGCAATTTATGATATTGATAAACAAGTCATTGCCAATTTAACCTATCAAAAAGACGTAACTATCTGTGACAATTATGATGAGTTGTTGCAATTGTGTGAAGTTGTTTTAATTATTACACCTACGTCTACACATTTTGAATTAGCAAGTAAAGCAATTAAAAAAGGAAAACACGTTTTTATTGAAAAACCAGCTACCGACAATCCAGATGACACAAAAATTTTGATAAATCTTGCTAAAGAGGCTGGAGTTATAGTTCAAGTAGGACACGTTGAACGCTTTAATCCTGCATTTACGGCTGCTAAAGATTATTTTGAAAATCCATCCTTTATTGAAATAGAACGATTAGCCTGCTACAATTCAAGAGGAACCGACGTGTCTGTTGTATTAGATTTAATGATACACGATATTGACTTATTATTAAACACCGTTAAAAGCAAAATTCGTAAAATATCGGCGTCTGGAGCTTCAGTTATTAGTAAAACAGCCGATTGGGCTAAAGTAAGAATAGAATTTGATAATGGTTGCCTTGCCAATTTAACAGCCAATCGCGTGGCAGTAAGTAATGTTCGAAAAATGACCGTGTTTCAAAAAAACACTTTTATTCATGTCGACTTATTAAATAAATCAACAAGCGTTCACAAAATAGTACCGATTACCTCTCTCACAAATCAAAAAGGGATTTTACTGAATCCAGGCGAAGGATTACAGCAATTTGAAATGCTTCAAAATCAGCCAATTATTCACCCAGTAAATGCGATAAAAACCGAATTAGAGATTTTTTATAAGAGCATTACTGAAAACTATCCTTTAGCTGTTTCGTTAGCTGATGCGGAAATTGCCCTTCAAGTAGTGAGAGAAATTGAACTACAAATCAATCCTCTCAGAAAATAAGGGTCACCATTCTAAAAAAATATTTTTATTTTTTTGCTTTCTTAATACAATAAGTGCTTTATATTTACGTTCTAATACCAATATGCGCCAATATTTACTGTACTTTTTACTGTTTTGTAACTTATTATTCTTTGTTTCTTGTAAAAAAGATAAATTGAAAGCTCCCAAAGCATCCTTTTTGGTAGTAAATAATGTTACAATAAAAACAACGGCCCTCCAAGGTGCTAATAGCCATAAAATTGTGGATATTTGGTATTATGTAGATGGCGAATTTAAAGGCGTTTTCCCAGTTGGTAGTGTCATGCCAATCATATCTAATGGAAATGCAGAGATTACCTTATTTGCGGGTATAAAAAACAATGGTATTTCTTCAACGAGACAACCTTACGCCATTTATAATTCCAAAACATTTAATTTAGAAATTGAACCTGGCAAAACTTATACGATTTCTCCAGAATTTGAATACAATACAACCGCTTTCTTTTACTACGCAGACAATTTTGATTTAAATCCTGGACAGGGTAGTTTTTTTTCATATCAAGGAGATTTGCCTCCAACAAATACCAAAGATTTTGATATGACCAAATCCTTTGGTGGCATTGGAGGTTCGATATATATGACGATGACAGACTCTAAACCAACTTCTAAATTAATACAAGCAAATGCTTATTATTTACCAGATGGAGGTGCTGTTATATATGTGGAATTAGATTATAGGAGCAATCAACCATTTAATGTTGGTATTATTGGAATTAATTCAGCAGGAGGTGAAGATAAAAGAAGTGTTGTTACCGTAAACTCTTCCTATGAATGGAATCATATTTATATTCAGTTAACTTCAACTGTTAGTACACCTCCTACTTATGGCGCATATAAAGTATACATAGAAGCTATTAAAGAAGTAAATTCTCCTGAAATATATATTGACAACGCTAAACTGATTTATCAATAAGTGAACAAGGCTTTACAAACATTTAAATATGTGTTTGCTGATTATTTATCAGCTTGTTTGGCATGGAGCTTATTTTACTTATACCGTAAATTTTATATTGAACCTGATAAATTTGGTGTTGATCCTGAAAAGGTATTTGATAGGCAATATGTTTTAGGAATGATTGTTTTGCCTTTAGGTTGGCTTTTGGCTTACTACCTAACGGGGTTGTACAAAAACATTTATCGAAAATCGCGTATTAACGAATTAATGCAAACCATTGCTACATCAATTATTGGAGTAACTTTTATTTTCTTTTTTATTTTATTGGATGATTTTGTATCAAGCTATAAAGCCTACTACAAAGTATACACGGTTTTGTTTGCTTTACATTTTTTAATTACGGCTGTTTTCAGATTTATTTTATCTACCATTACCAATCACAAAATTAATAATGGTACCATAGGCTTTAATACCGTTATTATTGGAAGTAACCAGCGTGCTCTAAAAATTTATGAAGAAATCACTTCAAGCCATAAATCTTCTGGTAATAAATTTATTGGCTTCATTCATTTAGACGAAAAAAATGGTTTTTCGGAACAATTAAAACAACAATTGCCTCATTTAGGTGAATATAAAGACCTTAAAGAAATCGTTAACACTCACCAAATTGAAGAAATCATTATTGCGATTGAATCATGGGAACATGGCTACCTAGAAAAAATCATCAACGAGTTAAACGATTTTGAAGCTATCATTAAAATTATTCCTGATATGTATGATATTTTATCTGGTCAGGTAAAAATGAATTCTATTTCAGATACCGCATTAATTGTTATCAATAAGCAAGTAATGCCTAACTGGCAACAATCTGTAAAGCGGTTTATTGATGTGAGTGCCTCGGTGTTTGTATTAATTGCCTTTAGCTGGGTATACATTATTTTGATGATTTTGGTAAAATTGGATTCAAAAGGTCCCATATTTTTTAAACAAGAGCGTATTGGAAAGGATGGTAAACCTTTTTATATCATCAAATTCAGAACCATGTACACGGATGCCGAAAAACTAGGCCCTACTTTGTCTAAAGAAAATGATCCTCGTATTACGAAGATTGGACGTTTTTTAAGAAAAGTACGTTTAGATGAAATTCCTCAGTTTTATAATGTAATAATTGGTGATATGAGTTTAGTTGGTCCGCGCCCTGAACGTAAATTCTTTATTGATAAAATTGTGGTCCACGCGCCTCATTATGTGCATTTACACAGAGTAAGACCAGGAATTACTGGTTACGGACAAGTAAAATATGGTTATGCCGAAAACATTGAACAAATGGTATCTCGTGTAAAATTCGATTTATTATACATCGAAAACATGAGCTTAATTATAGATTTTAAAATCTTAATTCATACGGTTTTAATCGTTGTTCAAGGACGAGGGAAGTAATATAAGATTTACGAGCGACGAATTAGGAATTACGATTTTAAACAAAGAAAATTCGTAATTCGGAAATCGCAACTTGTAATTGATAAATCGTACTTCACAAATCGTAATTTTTATTATATTCGTGACTGATTTTTAAAATTAAACAAATGAAAGTATTAATTACAGGAGGCGCAGGTTTTATTGGCTCACACGTTGTGAGATTATTTGTAAACAAATATCCAAACTACAACATTGTTAACTTAGATAAATTAACCTATGCTGGTAACTTAGCTAACTTAACTGATATTGAAAATAAACCCAATTACACTTTTGTAAAAGGTGATATCGTTGATGCAGACTTCATTAATAAATTATTTAAAGAACATCAGTTTAATGCTGTTATTCACCTAGCTGCTGAAAGTCATGTAGACAGAAGTATTACTAACCCATTAGAATTTGTTTATACAAATGTGATTGGTACGGTGAACTTACTAAACGCTGCTAAAGAGTTACATAAAGCTGATGCAACTAAATTCTCAAAGTTTTATCATGTTTCTACTGATGAAGTTTATGGGTCTTTAGGTGATACTGGATTGTTTACTGAAACGACAGCCTACGACCCACATAGTCCCTACTCTGCTTCTAAAGCAAGTTCCGACCATTTTGTAAGAGCTTATTTTGATACCTATAAATTACCTTGTGTGATTTCTAACTGTTCAAATAACTATGGTCCTTTCCATTTTCCTGAAAAATTAATTCCTCTTTGCATTAACAATATCAAGAACAATAAACCATTACCAATTTATGGTAAAGGCGAAAATGTGCGTGATTGGTTATTTGTTGAAGATCATGCTCGTGCTATTGATGTTATTTTCCATACGGCTGCGTTAGGTAGTACTTATAATATTGGCGGACATAACGAATGGACGAACATTGATGTGATTCGTTTATTGTGCGATATGATGGATGAAAAATTAGGAAGAGCAAAAGGCACTAATCAGAAATTAATCACCTTTGTTACTGATAGAGCTGGTCACGATTTACGTTATGCCATTGATTCTACTAAGCTTCAAAAAGATTTAGGATGGAAACCATCTTTACAATTTGAAGAAGGTTTATCTAAAACAGTTGACTGGTATTTACAAAACGAAGAATGGTTAACTAATGTAACTTCGGGTGCTTACGCTAACTATTACGAAAAACAATACTCACATTAGTAAGATTTAAGAATTGTAGATTTTAGAATTAAAAATCTTAAATCACATTTCTAAAATCTTAAATCATAATATGGTTTTCAGCAGCATTACATTTTTAGTGTATTTTTTACCAATCTTTTTATTGGCGTATCACCTTACTCCCAATAAATACAAAAATGCCTGCATCCTTATCTTTAGTATTGTATTTTATGCTTGGGGTGGACCAAAATTCATCTTCGTTATTCTTGGCACAACCTTCTTAGATTATTTCTTGGTCAATAAAATGGCCGAAGCCAAAACATCCAAAGGCAAAAAGCAATTACTAGTCATTTCCTTACTAATGAATTTGGGATTGTTGTTTTATTTCAAGTATTCCAATTTCTTTATTGACAATATTAATGGTGCTTTAGGTTTAGCTGGTATTAAGGAAATTACTTGGTTAAAAATTGTGTTGCCAATTGGCATTTCGTTTTACACCTTTGAAAGTGTGACTTATGTGGTGGATGTTTACAGAGGCATACACAAACCTTTAAAAAACTTTTGGCATTATCAAACTTACATTTTATTGTTCCCAAAATTAATTGCAGGACCAATTGTTCGTTACCATGACATTGCTGACCAAATTACCAATCGCGAAAAAAATTATACTCCTGATGTCAAGCTGAGTGGCTTCTATACTTTTTGTATTGGTTTGGCAAAAAAAGTAATCATCGCTAACACTATTGGTATGCAAGCCGATGATGTGTTTAAGTTAGGTAGCGAACACATCGATACAGCTGCGGCATGGGTGGGCGCAATTGCTTACACCTTTCAAATTTATTTTGACTTTAGTGGTTATAGCGATATGGCCATTGGTCTTTGTAAAATCATGGGTATTCGTTTACCAGAGAATTTCAATAATCCATATCTATCATCAAGCATTACAGAGTTTTGGCGCAGATGGCACATCACTTTAGGGACCTGGATGAAAAACTACTTATACATTCCTTTAGGAGGAAATAAAGTGGATTCAAATTTTAAACTGTATCGCAATCTATTCATTGTGTTTTTACTTTCAGGTTTGTGGCATGGCGCAAGTTGGAACTTTATTATTTGGGGTGCCTTTCATGGGTTGTTTTTAGTAATGGAACGTTTATTCTTATTAAAAGTATATGATAAAACAGGGAAGATCATCTCTACCCTACTCACCTTTTTAATTGTGGTTGTTGGTTGGGTGTATTTTAGAGTAGAAGATTTAAGCCAGGCAAACCACATCGTAAAAACGATGTTCAGTTTCAATTTTACGGATGGTAAATTTGCTTTGCATAATGATTTTTATTTCTCATTGAGCTTAGCCATATTCTTTTCATTCTTTGCTTTTATTCCCTTTACCAAAAACATTCAAGCCAAAGTGTATGGCGAAAATCATACTACTCTATCAAATACATTAATGTTATCTTTGAGCGTTATTTTATTTTACGTGTCGCTCAGTTATATAGCTGCTTTAGATTTTAATCCATTTATTTATTTTAGATTTTAAGAAATGGCAAAAGCTAAATCATATAACTTATTTGTAATCATTGCTTTTGTAGCCATTGCTTTTCCTATGGTAATGGGCTGGATGAAAAAAGACAATAAACCAAAGTTGACTGGTATTGTGATTAATGATGTAAATCCTGATTCTTTATTAAAACAAGACAAAGGCTTATGGTTTAGTGGTGAATATCAAAATTTGAAAGACGATTACAATAACGATCATTGGGCTTTTAAAGAACTATACGTTCGCTTAAATAATCAATTGTATTGCAAAGCCTTTAATCAAATACGTGTGAACTCATTTGTATTAGGAAAAGACAACTATGTGTACAGCGAAGGATATATCTTCTCTGCTTTTGGAGATGATTATGTGGGCGAACAAAAAATTGTGACGAAGCTCCAAAAAGCTAAAGTCGTTCAAGACTCTTTAAAGAAAAAAGGAATTGATTTATTATTAGTATTTGCACCGGGTAAAGGCGAATACTGCATGGAGCAGATTGAAGATAAATACAAGCATCCAATCACCCATACTAATTACCAAACCTATATTTCAAACTCAACTAAATTAGGTTTAAATGTATTAGACTTAAAAGCCTATTTTCAAAAACTAAAACCAACAACGCCATATCCTTTGTTTCCTAAGTTCGGACATCATTGGAGTTATTATGGAGAGTGCTTAGCAGTGGATACCATTATTGGACACATCGAAAAATTACACCATTGCGATATGCCTGATATTGTATGGAATAAAATTGATGTGGTTGATACCTCTCGCAGCCGTGATGCGGATGTATTAAAAAGCATGAACCTTTATAAAAATCCTGAACAAAACATGAAACTGGCTTATCCAGAAGTGATGTTTGAGCAAGATACTTTAAAAAATAAAACACGAGTATTAACTATTTCTGATAGTTATTGGTATGGCCCTGTGTATATGGGTGTTGGGCAAAATTGCTTTGCTGGCGGACAGTTTTGGTATTACTACAATAAAATAATCCCTAACCCAAGCCCTACCGAAAAAGTAGAAGTATGGCAATTAGATTTAAAACAAAACATCGAAAGTAACCAGGTAATTATGTTGCTTTATTCAGATGGTAATTTACCAAGCTTTGCCAATACCTTTATTGAAGATGCTTACGAATTGTACACCAACCCAACGGCATACTATGCGCGAGTAGCTAGAAATAAAAACATTAAGCAATTCGAAAAACAAATTAGAGAGAAGCCAGTCCTACTAAAAAAATCCACTAAAAAGTCTCAGGATCTACAAATTCCTTTAGACTCTGCTATTAAGCTAGACGCTATGAAATTGGCTGGCTTGAATTAAATTTCGGTCACTCATTTATTTTTTGTAATTTGTATATGTTTTAAAAACATATCATGAAAAAAATTGCTACTCTTATTTTTCTTTTTTCTTCTATTCGTAGAAAACATAAATTCTCAAAGTGTAACACTAAGTGTGGTGCAGCTTGATTGTAACCAGGATGGAATATTACAAGTAAATACAATTGGAATTACGCCACCTTATAATGTAGTTTTATATAGAAATTATGTTTCTCCAGTCAGTATTGTAGCAACACAAAACAACATTACAACGTTTACGACTCAAATAAATGGTTTAACAGGAGCTACTGGCAATTATCCATTAAGTTATGTAGCAGAAATCAAACAAGGGAGTATAACTGTTGCAACAAGTACTACTCAAATCTTACCAAAGAAAATAAATATTGGACTACCCTATGGAACTACACTAACTTATAGTTGTCCATCAGCTGGAATTACTGTTTCCTTAGGTCTTACAGGAGGAACCGCTCCTTACAATGTCGCATGGGAAGATATATATACTCATATTATATATGCTGGAGATCCGATTAACTTAATAGGAGGTACATATACTTATTCTATAACAGATGCTGCTGGTTGTAATTATAATTTACCTAACATGTTTCCAGCTTTGCCTCCTTTAATGATTACATATGATTCTGGCATAACATTTAGCGTAAATACAACACCTGCCAATTGCACAAATGGAACAGCTTCTGTAACTGCCATTTCTGGAGGAACAGCTCCTTATACTTATTTATGGAATAACGGTTTAACAACTAACTCTATAAATAACTTAACAAAAGGTTTAAAAAATGTTACAGTAACAGATGCTGCTGGGTGCTATACAAATAATAGTTTTCTTATAACACAAAATCCAGTATTAAATGTAGGGACAACGGTTAGCAATGCTACATGCTTATTAAGTAATGGCAGTGCAACAGTTTTTGCTAGTGGAGGACAAGCTCCATATTCTTACCAATGGTTACAAAGTGGCCAAACTTCTCAAATCATTACTAATCAACCTACTGGTGTTAATCAAGTAAGAGCAACAGATATGAATGGTTGTTTTGGAGATGCATTCATTAATATAACATCTACATCACCTATAGTTGCTACTTATACTTCTAGCGCAAGTCAATGCACAGCTGCAACAGGTAGTTCAACTTTAACATTATCTGGAGGGCAAGCTCCTTATTCTGTCACTTGGAATATATTTCCCTCGCAAACAGGTACAGTTCTTTCAAATATGCCAACTGGTCAGTATAGTTTTTTAGCAACTGATGCCAATGGATGTATAAGAAATGGAGTTGTAACAATTGGAAATGTATCCAATTTGGCGGGAAGTATTATTACAACTTCTGCCACCTGTAACCAAAGTAATGGAGGAGTCATATTTTCTGTATCTTCTGGCTTAGCACCATATACTTATCAATGGTCTAATGGTTCTACAACGTCTTCTTTGAATAATCTCCCATATGGAGCATATACATGTACATTAACAGACGCTGCAAATTGTATATTAATAAAATCTGCTATTGTATATACAACTTCTCCTATTCAAATAGGATTTAACACAACTCCAAACTCTTGTATATTTACCGCAGACGGAGCGATTAATACAACTATTTTTAATGGAGCAGCTCCATTTACCTATCAATGGTCAAACGGATCGAACACTGCTAATCTTGTTAATCAGGCAACAGGAAATTATTATTTAACAGTATCAGATGCTAACGGTTGTGTAAAAACAGAACATACTTATTTAACTTCTAATAATAGCAATACTAATTGTTATTGTATCATCACAGGAACTGTGTATGATGATGCCAATACCAATTGTATCATAGATGCAGGCGAAAATGGAATTCCTTATGTAAGAATAGCTTGTCAAGGTTTTGGATATGCCTATACTGATGTAAACGGTGTATATAGTTTTACGGTTCCTGCAGGAACTTATACTTTAACAGAACAGTTAAATCCAAATTATCAAGTAACAGGGTGTCAAAATAATACAGCAATTGTAATTTCAACTCCAACTTCAGGTTGTGTAATTCAAACTGATTTTGCAAATACGATTATTCCTAATCATGATTTACACGTACTGAGATATTCAGTCAATCAAGCGGTTCCAGGAAACAATTATCAGCAAAAAATGATAGTTTATAATGAAGGTACTTATACTGAAAATACCATTCAGTCGTCCTATGGTCATGATGGACAATTAAATTTTCTTAATTCTACTTCTCCATTAACTCAACCCAATGCTGGAACTTATCCAAACTGGTACACCGTTAATACTGGTTTTATTACAGTTCCTCAATTTGCTTATTCAGTAGATCTATTTAATTATTTTGTGCAGACCAATGTTCCTGCTGGCACCGTCGTTAATTTTAAAGATACTGTTTCTAGTTCGGCTCCTATTACAACTACATGGACATCGGATTACACGCCATGGAACAATGTGAGTAATTATAACGTAACCGTTGTTTCATCTTATGATCCAAACTTTAAAGAAGTAAGTCCTAAAGGTTTAGGTCCTTATGGAATCATCACATACAATGATACTATTTTAGAATATGTGATTCATTTTCAAAATACAGGAACCTACTATGCACAAAATATTTATGTATTAGATACGCTTGATAATGATTTGGACTGGACCACATTTCAACCAGGTTATGCAGACCATAATTACTCTGCTAGTATGGATTTAAATGGCGTTGTGAAGTTTTCGTTTAATAACATTAATTTGCCTTGGTCAGGATTAGCAAGTAATGGCATGGTAAGTTACAGAATTAAAACAAAACGAAATTTAGTTCCAGGTACTGAGTTTAGAAATAAAGCCGCTATTTTCTTTGATTATAATGCTCCAATTATAACTAATACCACCATTAATAGTTTGCAAATATTATCTGGTATCAAAGAATCGTCAAATGATGATACACAATTGAATCTTTATCCCAACCCAACAAGCGGTTCAGTTTTAATTAACAGTCAAACTAACTTCAACAAAGTTGAATTATTGAGTATCACAGGACAAACCTTATTATCAGAAAAAGTGAATTCAAAAACACACCAACTACAATTACAAAATTTTGCAGAAGGTATTTATTTTGTGAGAGTTTTTTATCCTAACGGTTTAAGTACTGTGAATAAAGTAATAGTTAGTCACTAGGTAATCCGCCTTTTAAATTTAACGAAGAAA